>ENA-OSIY01000018-OSIY01000018.1-marine-metagenome-genome-assembly--contig:-NODE-18-length-99935-cov-13.619950_pt1 | contig 99935 bp, 148 predicted proteins | sample MGYA00237884_ERZ534233 | MGnify/ENA primary metagenome ERZ534233 (study PRJEB26412, sample SAMN06343840) | marine metagenome | isolation source: estuarine water | place: USA: Columbia River Estuary... | reverse complement strand
GTTCAAAGGCGTTAAAGCCGAATCTGTTTGGAGATACTCAAGGAAACAATACGCATCATGAACAGTATAGATAACCTAAAAGCAACCATAGCAAAGAAGGGCGGTCTTGCAATGCAAAACCGTTTTCAAATATTCTTTACACCCCCAACAGCAAATAGCGTTAAGTCATTACTTAATAAAGACATAAAAAGCTTAATTGGAGATCTTGCAAAGAATGCAATATCAGGTGGTTCACCAAAGAATCTTATACCAGATCCAAGAGATATATCTATACTATGCGAGGCTGTAAGCTTTCCAGGACGTCAGATTAGTACACTAGACTACATTGCTGAACGTCAAGCAATTAAAGTCCCTTATTCAATTATTAATGAAGACGTTAGTTTTACGTTTATTCTTACTAATGACTACTATATGAAGAAACTGTTTGATACTTGGTCAACAGGTATATTTGATGTTGAAAACTATAGGGCAGGATACAAAAAAGATTTTGTTACAGATATTGTTATACAACAGCTTGACCATAACAATGTTCCAATTTACAGTGTAAGACTTGAAGGTGCATTTCCTACAACTGTAAGTGCAATAAACTTGGACAATAATAGTGAAAATACAGTCCAAAAAATGACAGTGACGATGAGTTACGAAAACTACGTACCAGAAGATATTGTAGATAGCACAAAGTCTGTTGCTAACTCAGTAATTGATAGTGTACTCGGTATTTAATATAATTTAATATAATATAATTAGGAGAATAGAATGGCGTTACCCAAGATCAGTGTTCCCACGTATAGCATAATTATGCCGTCAACTGGGAAGACTTTAAAGATGAGACCGTATTTAGTAAAAGAAGAAAAGGTCTTAATGATTGCATTAGAATCCAGTGACCCTGGACAAATTGCAGAAGCAGTAAGAAATGTTATTGGTTCTTGTTATTCAATAGATAACATTGATGAACTAACAACATTTGATATAGAATATTTGTTCTTGCAACTCAGAGGAAAATCTGTAGGCGAGGATATGGAATTACAACTTAAGTGTGATCATTGCGAAACACTTAATCCACTTGTTATTAATGTAAGCGATATTAAAGTGTCAAATATTAATGATGATAATATTGTAATGATAACAGATGACATTGGCCTTAAAATGAGATGGCCATCAGTAAAAACATTTGGTGCGTTAAATATTGAAAAATTAAACTCTGTTGAAGGTTTAATGGATCTTATTATTGAATGCGTTGATAGTATATTTGATGCAGATGCTGTATATGATAGGAATGAAATGAGCAAAGATGAATTAATTGATTTTATCGATAATCTAAACTCAGGACAATTTAAAAAGGTTCAATCATTCTTTCAAGATATACCAGCTGTAGAACATATTGCTAAGATGAAGTGCAGTAGTTGTGGTAAAGATAATAATATTGAGCTAAGAGGTCTGCAAAGTTTTTTTTCATAGGCCTTTCGCACGAAAGCTTGACCAATTATTATAAGACAAACTTTGCATTAGTACAACATCATAAGTATAGCTTGACAGAATTGGAAAATATGTTACCGTGGGAAAGGCAAATATATGTTGCTTTATTACAACAACATATTGAAGACGAAAACGAAAAAATAAAACGAAGGAAGTAACATGACTGAAGAAACAAAAACAACTCATCATCCCGCAGATAGTAACGGTGATGGTAAAGTATCAAAGGCAGAAGAAGCGTTATATCTAGAGTTTAGACGTAAAGAACTCGATGATCAAGATGCTATGCGAGACGCACAACGTAAAATGACATGGTTTGCATTAGGTGGTTTATTACTATATCCATTTGCGGTCGTTCTTGCATCACTAGTTGGTTTAGATGAAGCACAAAAGACATTAGGAAGTATGGCACCAACATACTTTGTAGCTGTTGCTGGTATAGTCGCTGCGTTCTTTGGAACGCAAAACTTTGGCAATAAAAAATAAAGGTAGATACTCATGGCAGATGATAACGCAACAAACTTTCAAGAACTAATCGATTTAATGTCGGCTAATAATAAGTCGACTATTGAAATTGAACGTGATGGCAGAAATACTAGACGTCATTTATTAGAAATGAAAAAAATACAATCATCTGCACTGGAAACAAATAAAAATCTATCTACTGTATTTGAAAATTTCTTTGAATCAATGGATGCAAACAAGCTAGCTCAAGCAGAAAAAGATACTGAAAGATTATCAATATTTGAAGATATTAGAAATTCTTTAGATGGCGGTGTTAAGGTAGATGATAGTAGTAAGGCCGGTGATAGCAAGTCTGGTGGTGGAATGCTTGGTAAGCTTGGTGGCTTGATGGGTGGTGCAGCTATGGCTGCAGGCGCATTACTTGCTGGTGTAGGTATCGGTGCGGCTGGTCTTACATATGCTATGGGTAAGATGGAAGAGTTAGACACTAAAAAGATTAAAGAAAACGTTGATGATCTATTGTCAATGGCTGAATCTGATAGAATGACTGTAGGTAATGTTGCTGCCGTAGCGGCAACAATGACTGCTTTGGGTGTTGGCTTAGCCGCATTTACTATAGGCGAAGGCGCATCAAAAGCTGTTGGTAAATTCTCTGAAGGCAGTAACTGGCCACAAGATATTAAAGATAACGTAGAGACTTTACTATCTATATCTGATATACCAGGCATGGGTGGCGATGCTGCTGCTGTAACTGCAACATTAACTGGTCTAGGAGTTGGACTGGCTGCTTTTGGTATAGGTAAAGCTGCAGACGGTGTTGGTACAGCAATATCATCATTTAGTGAAGGCAACTTCGCTGATAACGTTAAGAAAGAAGTAGAGACTTTATTATCAATAGATACTGCATCAGCTAAAGATACAGCCGGTTTAGTTGCTACATTAACAGGCCTAGGAATAGGCTTAGCAGCGTTTGCTATAGGTAAAGCCGGATCTGGCGTTGGTGACGCAATAACAACATTTCAGGGCGATAACTTTGCTGCTGATATTAAGAAAGAAGTAGAAACATTACTATCAATAGATACAGGTGCTAAAGGCGATGTTAGTGGATTTGTAGGAACTATGACAGCTCTATCAGCTGGTTTAGTTGCATTTGCAATAGGTAAAGGCAGCGCTGGAGCTGCAGATGCTCTTACTAAATTTACAGCTGGTGATAATTTTGCTGAAGATATTAAACGCGAAGTCGATACACTATTAACTATTGGCGATGGCGCTGATATGGAAAGAACACTAGCAGCTACTGGATCTCTTGCTGCACTAGGTGCTGGTCTAACTGCATTTGGTGCAGGTAAAGGTGTCAATGCTCTTGCTGACCTAGGGTCTTCTATTGTTGGATTCTTTACTGGATCTAAGAGTCCTGTAGAACAAGCAATTGAAGTAGGCGAAAAGGCTGACACAATTAAAGCTGGTGCAGATGCATTTAGTGCGTTTGCTGATGTATTCGAAAGAATGAGTACAATGGGTGATATATCAATTGATATGGATGATGCTATTGAAGAAATGGTTGAATATACCAAAACCCTTGAAAAGATCCTACAGGGTGGTAAACTTACTATTGGCAAAAACTTTGAAACTGATGGATTAGCAAATCTTACTGGAGATGTTGATAAAGCAGTAGCTAATATTAATAGAGTACGTGATGTATTACAATTACAATCAGGTACCGGTACAGTTAGTTCTTCTGATGAAAAGGCTGAAGGAAATAAGATAGTTACATTATCAGCTGAAAACATTGAATTAAGATTGCCTGAGACATCAGCAGTAGCAAGTACAAACGTTGTTGCTGATAATAGTAGTAAATCTAATGTTTCTAATACTATTGTTAATACACAACCTAGAAATAGAGTTGGCGATACGCTTCAAAACGCTTACGGGTAGACATCCCTGTCTAATATCTTCCCTAATTATTTAGAAGCAGTTTCAACACCGGTACTCTTTTTAAATTTCTTGGTGTACGATACGCCTCTGTAAGTTAGTTCTACAGTCATCGTAATTCTCCTATTCTGGATTATACGATTCTTTTAACGCATGAACCAATGCGAGTCTATAATGTGGACTACACAATAATATTTATAATAAAAAAAGGGACCCCGAAGGATCCCTTGAGTGCCACACACTTTATCAGATATGCTCCAGACTGAACTGGGGTGGCCTTGTTGGTGGTATGGTTTCAAGGTTAGACGCCAAGCCCATACTCTTATTACCTCATATTAGCCCTGTTGAGCTAGCTTGTCAAAGTAGGACAATGTGTCCTCTTCCCCCTCATCACTAGAACTTAAAGGAGCTGATTCAGCCGCTGCCATTGTTGGTTGTTCAACAACAGGAGCTGATTGCATCATGGAATTGTTATCCATAGCTACATGACCAGCATCAACGCCTAGCACCTTATTCATTTTAGCTTTAAGTTCATCATAAGACTTATAGTTCTTAGGATCAATAAAGTCAGCTAAAGAGTGTAATTGGTTATATACACCTTCAAGCTTTTCTTCATCTCCACCGTGTAGTGGAGCAGCTGATGCAAACTCTGATTTATCATAGTTTACCCAACCTTCGACTTTACGAATCTTAATTTTAAAGTCAGCACCTTCCCAGAAATCATAAGGATTCACTGGGTCTTCATCTGCAAATTGTGGCTGCATTACATCCATGATTTTATCAAAGATTTTTTTACCAAATTTGTATACGAATACCTTACCTTCGTTTTGTGGATTGGATGGATCAGAAACAACTAGCACATTACTTACATAATGTAGACGTCTTTTCCTTTCACGTGCTAATGCTTTATCCTCATCACGACCAGTATTCCATAGTAAACCATTTGATTCACTGACTGGATCATCTTGTCCAATTGAAGTTAAGCTATTTTCGATATACCATAGACCAGTAGGACCTTTAAAGCCATGATCCCAATACCTTACCCAAGGAAGATCTTCACCTTCTTTGGCTGGTAGGAATCTGACTACGGCATAACCGTTTCCTGCTTTATCTCTGGTAGGTTTCCAAAACCGATCATCATCATAATTCTTAGTTTCGGTTTTAGTAGATACAGCTTCCGCTGCTTTTACGAGTTGGTCGATTGACGAGCCTCGCGAGCTCTTTAGATTTGCAAATGACATTTATATTTCTCCGTATTGCATTGTATTAAGACGTAATTGTCTTTTCTATTGTATTTCACCCTTGTTCATAATATAGTATATTATAACACATTTTCACGTGTTTGTAAACGTTTTTTGTAATAAACTTATACATTTATTACGATCAAAGTTTACGAATGGAGTATACTTTTCGATCTTCCGTTGAGTATCAGGCCATATAATAGTGTCTGATATCTTTTCAGATTCTCTTTGTATAAATCCAAAGATAGCATTAAGAATAACAACTGTCTCTAGACAGATTTCTTCTTGCAGCCATAGCTTTACGATAAGAGGATGTTGTCCATCAATCGATTCAAAAATCTTATCAAAGATAATATCCTCTTCTCGTAATCTATTTATATCAACTGAAAACACCCTATGAATACTTTCTTGTATTCTTTTATGATCTCTATAATTTTGTTCTCCATCTTCATCCATCATATCTCCAACATAACTAAGACCCATTTTAAAGTTAGAGATATAGTAATCCTTTAGATTACCATTATGTTTCTTAGCTAGCTTAGCAAAGAAATACTTATCTTTTCGTTTAAAGAAAGTCTTAGGTGTTACATTGGATTTAAAGTTATATTTAACAGCGTCATAACCAGACTCAAAGTGTAGCTTTAACGCGTTATATAACTTATATGATTCAAATGGATCAGTCATATTATTAAGCCATGACTCCTTCGTACAAAGCTTCTACATCTTCGATCTCACCTAAGATTTCTGACAAGTTTTGCTTGTGGTAAATCGTAGCCATTTTTTTCAAGTGCTTCTTATCAATTTCAACATCTTCAACGCAAAGGTTAACAGCCTCTTTAATAAAGTCTTTCTGCGCTTGAATTAAAGTCATAGCATTACTGATCTCAATAATACAGTCTTTGATTCGTTTAACATCTGCTGGTGATGATGGTATAATAACGTTACTCATAATATTTTTCCTAAATAGGGAGTTGATTACCCTTTTTGCCTCTAATTAAATTAAGTCTTATTGCTTCAGCTTCCATCTTATCTTTGAGTGAATCTGTTAATAGTTTCTTTAGATTACTATAGTCCATACCCCTCTCTTCAATAATATAAGTTGCTGCATCTATATAAGACATATTTCCCTTTACAACTAGTTGTTCTACGGCAGTTGAAAACCGTTTTTTAGTCATTATTTTTTGTTCTAAATCTATAATCATATCGCCCTGAGTAGTATGCAATCGGCGTTAATTCTACCATTAGGAGTACTGATCTTTGTAGTAACAGTATCCCAAACTAGTTTGTCGATTTGCTTAGTTGATTTCTTCAAAATAAGTGGCAGTATATCTTCTGGTTTTCTAAGAGTAGTTTGTCTACTCTTTTCACAGACATTCTTAATAGTAGTACCACTTACTTCAAACCCTTTTGTTGAATTTGTATCATATTGAATTAATTTTCTAGACTTAGTATTATATACAAACAATACTTCTTTACCTGGAATCATAACTGGATTGATAGAACTTACCTTATCATCAACACTATCAACACGATATTTAAGACTTTTAACTTGTGCATCAGATGACTTAGGCTTTTTAGCTCTTGGAATTTTAGCAGCTTTGTTAGCTGTCTTTAATTGTTCTAAGTCACTAAATATACCTTCCATAGTTTTAAGCATTTTATTTAATCTACGCTTAGTGATATGCGAGTATGCTTCAACAGCTTGATCACAATTGCCATCATAAGCATCTTTAATTGGTTGATATTCCATCATAACAGCTTCTTTAAAAATATTAATAGAAGATCCTTTAAGATCATATTGCTTAGCTAGTTTAAATACATCGATCTTTTGATTGTATTTTTCATCCATCCAACCATCAATAATCTCATCCCAATCAACCATAATAGTTTCATTCATCTTAGTTCTTTGTCTTTGCTGAACTGAAATCACTGGTTTCGGAGGAGGAGCATCAGCAGTTTCTTCTTCTACAGCTTCTACAGCTTCTTTGTATATTTGCTTTAGCTCCCCCTCCCAACGTGCAAGCTCATCTTTGGTATACTCGTAGCCTCTACTCCAAAGCTTTGCTACTTTACCTAGTTTACCAGTGAGTTGCCAATCCTTAAGTTTCTTAAGAGTTTTGATCTTATCTTTATCATAACCGTAGACATCAGTAGCAAATGTTAAAACACAATCAACGTAGTCTTTTGGCTTATAGTAATAGTTGTACCAATGACCACCTTTACTCCATAAAGCTAAACGATTAGTAGCTTTACTTGACGTTTCGCCCTTTTGAAAGACTGGTTCAGGACCCATATATTTGTCATCAATGGTTACCCTGTTTTTTCTCATTTTGATTCTTGCTTTATTCTCGGCCATGGTCTACTCCTTTATAATATAAGATCTATTATAACATAGTTTACTGTAAATGTAAACAGTTTTTTTCAATTAATTTAAATTTTTTACAGCTATTTTATCTTTATATCGTTTTTGTCTTTTAGTTCTATCATTAACTTCACCAGCAAGTTGGCCGCAGGCTGCAGCAACTCCATCTCCACGCTGTCTTCTAATAGCGGTTTCAAAACCTTTTATTTGTAGAATGTCTTTAAAATCACCAAGGGCTTTATAAGTAACTGGTTTATAATCAGATCCCTCAATAGTATTAAATGGAATAAGATTAACAACGCAATCGAGATCTTTAATTAATTCTGCTAACTCATAAGCATGTTTTTGCTGATCGTTTATTTGATCTATTAATGTATATTCAACTTTAATTTTTCTATTATCAGCCATTCTCTCTTGGTATCTTTTAGCACTTAAAACAAAACTTTCAACATCGTATTTTTTATTAATAGGTACTAATTGATTCCTTAGATTATTATCTGCTGCATGAATAGAAATCGCAAGAGAAACATTAGTGACATCAGCTAATTTGTCTAAAGCTGGAACTACGCCAGAAGTACTAAGCCAAACATCTTTCTTAGGAATATTATAAACATCCATCATTAAATTCATAGAGTCAACTACATTATCAAAATTCATTAATGGTTCGCCCATTCCCATCATTACAATTTCTGTAACCTTGGGATCAATACCATTAAATTGACCAAATGAATTAGCAACTATCCAAAGTTGACCTATTATTTCGGCTGCTGTTAAATCTCTATTAAACCCTTGTTTGCCAGTTGCGCAAAAACTACAATCTAATATGCATCCAATTTGTGATGATATACAAAGCGTTCCTCTAGTTCTTTCCGGTATATAAACTGTTTCTATACAGCTTCCGCCTTCAACTTTTATTAACCACTTCCTAGTTCCATCTTCTGAATCTTCAACACTAGCTATTTCTGGAAGTTTAATTTCAGCGTTTTCACAAAGTTTTTTAATTAGTGACTCTGGTAAGTTAGACATTTTATTAAAGTCCAACTCACCCTTTTGATGAATCCACTTTATTATTTGACTTGAATAAAAACGGCTTTCTCCTAAATCATGAAGAACGTCATTTAATTTTGAAACTGAAAGTCCTAATAAATTAACTTTCAATTAATTCCTCTCATAGTTCTTAATACCACGTACGTAGTTGTCTGCAGCTGACTCAGCGTAGACTTCTGCCTTTCCTTTGTACCACTCAATGCCTAGAGATTCTCCATCAATAAACATGCGTATACCATAAGATGGGTTGTCTCCAAATGAGCGTAGTACTTCAGCTTTACGATTCTTAAACTTATCAGAGCCGCGGTATTCGCTTAACAACATATAATTTGACATTTTTATTCCTTATTATTTTTATCGAGTTTATTACCATAATAGTCATGAGTGCCTGCTTTATGCTGTCGTCTAATCGCAGATCGTTCTTCCATAGCAATAAACGAAGATGTTATACCAAACCATACAACACCAACAAATACGACTAATCCAACTAACACTTCTATAATATCCATAATTACTTTCCTATGTGTTCCACATCTTTGCGTGGAATTACTTGATACGCGCCTTTATTATATGCTGGCGCAACTGTAAAATTCTTGGATTCTTCTGCTTTCCAAGACTGATCATCAGGAGTCGAATAATTTGACGTACCTGAATAAGAGGGGTATTTTTCATTGAACTCTTCCATTCTAAGTTCAGCTAAAGACTTTTCTACCTTAAGTGGTTTAAACTCTTGTTTGGTTTTACGTCTTGTCTTAAGAGCTTTACTCTTTCTTTTACGACCTGAAAAGGTGTAGTTTATAGATCCAATGTAATTCATTTTGTAGGCGCCATTTTCATAAGAGTTGCAAAGTCCATAGATTCTTTAAGCGTTTCAGTTCTACCATCAGCATATGATCTTGTTATTAGACCACTATTGAAACTACGTTCAATATATCCATTTTGAGCTAGCATATAATCGCATTTAGCAGCCCATTCTTCAACAAACTGCTTGCGTTTTGCATATACTACTTTATCAGTATACTGAGTCATACTTTAATCCCAATCGCTTTTTTGATCGTTATATGCATCCATTAAAGATGAACCAGCAATAAAGTCCTGAGTCTCTTTGTCTGTATAAAACATATTTTCTTCTTTAAAGCACTCAAGACTACCAGGAGCCTGATGAGCAGCTTTTTTAACTGTTTTTGTAAGCTTGTTATAGTGGTCTTTTGGTTTAGAGTAAACCTTGGTTACTGCAGCTTTAAATTCAGCTTTCTTTTTAGCCTTTTCAGCAGCAGCTTTAATCATTTCAATTCTATTCATAGTTTTTTCCTCGATAATATGTATATTATATCATAGTCTACAGCAAATGTAAACGATTATTTTAAATTATTTTAGATTTCTTCAACAGTAATTTTATATTCTTTACCGTTTTGATCTTTGACATTGATAGTCTTTGCTGTAGATACTAAGTAACCTTCTTTAGGACAAAGATCCATTTTAACTTTACCAACTTCAGTAATAAAGCCATCTTCGTTTAACGATGGATATAAAACCGAATGCGCTATATAGTCGCAATAAGCCATGCCCTTCACGCTGCTTCCTCTTCAGAACCAAACATCGAAGACCAGCATGATGGAGTACAACCAGAGATCATAAACTCTCTCTCGTCTACAGATGCTTGTGGCATAGCATCTTGAATAAGCATACCACCTACCCACGCTTCTACCTGCTCAGCAGTTGCGTTGATAGCCATTGTGTTACTTTTGCCTGTAACAGGAGACGTTTTTTCCATTATAATCATATTATTTTACCTAAGATTTGTTTTAATTTCGTCTTCATAATCTCTAATTGCAGAGTCTAGAGAACATAATGCCATATTTATATTATTAAGGCCTTCAGAGTCATTTTGATCTAACTGCAATTCACTAGTAACTACTGAAGCTTTATTGTATAGTTCTTTAAGATTCTTCAGCCTTTTATTTTTATTAATAGTCATATTATTTCACCCACACTTTGTTATATTTAGAAGGAAGGTTATCACAAGAATAACGATCGTTTTCAGCGTAATTAAGAACTCTTATACATTCTCCAGTGGAATGACTGACATGAACATCAGGTCTGTCTAAGGCCTTTTCGATTGAATTAAGAAACAACGAGAGAAGTATAGCAGCGGCAAGACCCGCTGCGATACATTTAATTTTTTCAAGATTGCTTAACATTATGCTACCTCCAAGATACTGATTGGGCAGTTGTATTTAAGACCATCAATAGTAACAATAGCCTTCGTTCTCTTTATTTGATCAACAATACCAAATTCTACACCGTTCCTTGATGTGACTTTTACTTTAGAACCAACAGCCAATGAAGTCTTAATGCTATATGATTTCATAGCTCTAAGTTGCTTTTGTTTGATCTTAATAAGATCGATGACTTCGTTCATTTCTTCAGTAGATGAAATGTTGTTGATTGCATTTAAGATTGATTTTTTCATAATGTAGTTCCTTTCTTTATCATTTAATATAGGTATATTATAATCTATTTTGGGACTTTTGTAAAGGGAATTGGTGAAAATAATTCACTTTTTTTAGATCAATTTGTTATAACCAGCACTTTTTATATAACTCTTCTTCACGGCCATAAGCTTCTTTTTCCCAAGGAGCGTTTTCATATTTGTAGTTGCGAGGCTTTCTATTCATCCATGAGTTAGTCCAACCATTAAGTTCCTTTCTTAGATACTGTTTAGCATGAACCATCTCATGAGCTAAAGTTTGCATCATTAAATCGTATGGTATATCATTACCCTCAGATGTACGAGCAATTTTAATTTCGGCGTAGCCTTCTTTATAATCGCCCCAGCAGAGTCCCTGACTATCATTCTCAAGCTTAGTTTTAAACCTTACGAATATTACCTTTGACCACATACGATTAATACCAAGCTCTTTAGAAAGATTATTTAAATACTCTTTAACTTTCTTTTTATTTTTGACTCGACCTGTTACTTTAAAATGCGGCATTAGTATTGCCCCGCTTCAGCGTGATAAACTGCATCAGCCATGGATTCAGGATCTGGTGTGCTGTTCATAAAGTTTTCAATGAACTCGCGTCTCTTTTTATATTGCTCAAATGATACGGTGTCAATACCGTTAGCTCTACGTTCGAACATTTCTTCGTTAAACTGCTCTTTTAGAATATCGATCTTGTTCATAGCTTGGTTCCTTATCGTTAATAGGGGTATATTATACTACATTTTAAGGTCTTTGTAAACGTTTATTTCACCTTTTTTTATATTATTTTGTTATATGCATAGAACTAAAAGTTATAAGGCAAAAATCTTAATGAGTTCTTCTTTCCCTTTTACCTTGATATCACCTATTGGCCTCGGCTTAATAATAGTAACTTGATCTGCTGTGTAGCTTGAAATTATTGTTGGGCAATTAATATAATCTCCTCTTGCTGCTGTTGCTTCAAGTCTTGCTGCAAGGTTAACTGCATCTCCGATGACTGAATAGTCAAACCTTGATTCGCTTCCCATATTCCCAACAATACAATCGCCGGTATTAATGCCAGTGCCGACGTTAATGTCCGGAAGTCCTCGCTCTTTGTAAATTTCTTTAAGTTCATTTGTTTTAGCCTCAATTTCAATTGCTGATTTTACTGCCATATCAGCGTGATTTTCGCATGGTAAAGGCGCATTCCAAAACGCCATAATACAATCACCCATGTACTTATCAATTGTACCACCATTATTTAATATGATTTTAGTCATAGAATCTAGGAATTCGTTTACTAACTCAACTAATCCTTCTGGATCGTCGTTGTTTTTATAGTGCTCTGATATTGGAGTAAACCCACATATATCCATAAATAAGAACGTCATTTCTTTTCTTTCGCCGCCAAGTTTTAATAGCGAAGGATCTTTTTGAAGCATATAAACCATATCAGGAGATAGGTATGTTCCAAACTGTTTCTTGATTTGTTGTCTTAGCATAAACTGTTTATAGAAGTTATTAAAAGACCCTGACGCGAAGACGAGTATATATATTATTACAGGATAACTTACATCAAGGAGAATTTGAGATTCGTACCAGAAGTAGAAAGCGCCGCCAATTGAAATACCCAGAGTCGACGCAAATGTCAAGAGAGAAGCCCACAATGGCAAATAATAAATTGAAAGAATTATCGCAAGAGATCCAATTAGAACTACAGCTATTTCAGCAAGATCAGCCCATATCGGACGAGATATCGAGTCTCCTGACAATATCGTCTCAAGAGCTGCAGCTTGAAGCTGATGCGCAGATCGTAGACCTGAAGGAGTTGGAACCTGAGCAGCTAGACCTTTGGCAGTCAAACCAATCAGAACAGTTGAACCCTGAAGATCAGGTAATTCGCTGGACCCGTACTCTATTTCCGTAAACTTATAGTTTGGATTAATCCATATAGAACCATTAGCATCTGATGATATTCTATGAGGTCTAATTATAACTTCTTCAATACCAATATCGTTAATCTTTACTGTATATGAAGGTTTTTCACTTAGCACTCGAGTTGTTTCTAAAGCAAATGAAGGATATAATTGATCATTGATCTGAGAGATTAATGGTATACGTCTTACCAATCCATCAACTTCTGGCATAGCATTTATAAGACCATGCCCCCAAGCTCCAGCTTCTATCTCTGGAATATTAGTGACTAATCCCTTATATCTTATTGTCCAATCTAGTGGATTACCTGTCCCAAAGATGGCAGTTCCAACATAGGGCGCAGAAGTGCTTTTTCCGTTTTCATCAGCATCTTGAGCTAATATAATACCATTGTCTTTCACCCAAGAAGCAAAGATTTCATCACCGCCGAATCTGTCAGCCTCTGGAAACATAATAGTAAACCCAATAAGCCCCGCGTTTGCACCTCTGAGGTCACTTATTATTTGAGCATATGTTGATCTCGGAAAGGGATATTGACCCATCACGCTGAGTGAATCTTCTCCAAGGTTCAATAGGGTAACCCTAGTGGAATCACGCAGAGTGATTGTCTTAATATAGGTATCGAAGGTATTTAAACGTAATTGCTCAACTAAAGCCGGATCTGATACTCTGACACCTATTAACAATAATCCAATTAATAATGTTGTCCAGATGGATGTTATATATTTCATAAGCTATTGCTGTGTTATTGATACCATACAACCAGTCGGATTTAAACAATACTGCATTAGATTGTATGTTTGCGGTGTGGTACTTAATTGTTTTAATTCTAGATCAGTCGCATATAAACCATCAATTTCTATATTTGCATTATGTGAAGCGTTGTTACCTTTTTGACGAACAAATACTTCATTATCATCATTATATATTGTCAAGTTTAGGTTTTTAGAACCATCGCTTTGCTGTTTAACCTGAACTCTATTATCATCACCAGCTAAATGTAAATCAAAACTATGGCCTATGGTATCGGATTGATTAGTTTGCTGAACAGCTAAATCATTATTATCGCCATATAGTATGATGCTTATTTCATGGCCTGCGCCTTCATATCCATCATGCCACCAACTTAAATCAGTTTCAGAATCAAGAGTATTCCAAGCGACTCCTTGAGCTAATTTCATTTGGTTATCTGTACCTGAAAATTCGTTAAAGAGTATTTTATTAATACCATCACTATCATTAACCTGTATCAAATATGTTGATAGATTTGTTGCAGTAATATATGAATTACTATCTTTCATTTCAACTTTATTGTTATATCCTATTTGATCTACACCTAAAGCAAAGTTATCGCCCGATTGTTCTAATGATATAACATTATCATCAGCACTTGCAAATAATGGTATTATAAGTGCTAATATAATAATAGGCCAAAATAGTATACTGACCCAGATTAAAGCTTTCATTGAATATTCTTCTAATTTTTCTAACATATCAATTTACCTGATTTATATAGATAAGGACATCTTCGCCCTCATTTCCCGTAATTATGCCATCCCAGGTTGGCGTTATAGTGTTAAGAGTAAAGTTACCACCAGCTCCTATTTTTATTCTTATCTTGCCATTTACATTTCTATATAGTACTAAATTACTATCTTCTAAATATACATTATATTGTGACTGCTCATTAAATCCTCTGGCCGCGCCTTTGATATCAAATTCGCCTAGATTATCAAACAATTCAGAACTATCTATAATGTCTAAAACATCAACTAAAAACTCAACATCTAATTCATCAATATCTAATTCACTAAATTCGTCTAATTGATCTTCTTCAAGAGCATCTTCTTCTAATTCAGTAAACTCTAAAAAATCTATATCTAATAGGCCTTGATCTTCATTAGCGTTATCGGCTATTTCTTCTTTTATTCTCTCCTTTACTTCTTCAGGAGGTGATACAATAAACATGTTATCGATTAATGACGGCGTGATACCATTTACTTTAATTGATTGTGTTGGTGATGAATCTAATGAGGATACCATTGTTGCGGCATAAGCTTCGTTTAATGTAACTACTCCACCTTCATTAGAAACTACTATCTCGCCAGATGGGTCACCATTCGCATCTGGTAGCAGAATAATTAGACTTCTTCCTAACTCATCTACTGTTGTTGTAAAATCAGTCCCCCGTACGGCAATTGACGCCGTAGGAGTCTTGATATCAATATTGGCTTTATTTACTAATCCTAATCTTCCGGATGCAAATCTTGCCGTTCCCATTGTAAACTTCATACTCATCTTTGAGAGTGAAGGATCAGGGTCATAATATATTTCGTCTATTAGTACTTCAGAATGTTCTTTTAAAGATAGTTGAGCTTTATCTAAAAACTCAATAAGCATTCTTCCGTTACCAGTTTTTGCCTCATCATTTAATTCTACTGGAACTATATTTCCTGATAAAACTATTTCTTCATTGTTACGTACTATCTGACTTATGCCAGTTGATTCTACTATATCACCAATGGAATCTGCAAATGAGATTCCACTAATGAATAGTAAATTAAGAATCCCCAGGTGCGTCTTTTTGATTAATTTGGATAATAGCATTATCTGAAGTAATATCTAGATTGATTACAGCATTTGGAGTTGAACATCCAACGCCAGCAGTTTGAGCACATGTACCACTTATTTGATTAATATCAATATCGCCTGAATCACCAACAAAGTCAAATACTATTTCTTGAGCTCCATCGTTTTGTAATGTATTAATATCATTACTGTCTCCAGTAATATCAAAAGTCCATGTAGAATCATCAGCTTCGAAGTCTAAATCAAATATATTATAACTACCAACTAAAATCAGATCTGCATCTAATCTTTCAGCGCTATAAACATATCCTTGATCGATATCAAATGTATTGCTATCTCCGGTAATGCTAAAGTTGTAATCTGAATCGTCTGAACTACCGACATAGCCGATATTCCAGTCCACCTCGTTTGAATCTCCCAGCAATGAGAACGTCAAAGAAGATGAATCTAAGTCCAATGGACCATAAATTAAATTCTGATTTCCAACCATATCAATATCAAATGTTAATGATGAACCAACGATAGTCATATCAGAACCAGATGATGAAAAATCATCTAATCCAATTTTGTTACCGTATCCGATTTGGTCAATATATAGAGTTAAAGTGTCACCACTTTGTTCTATCATAATCTCATTATCATCATCTGCAAAAACCAAACCTGACGTAACCAAGAATAGCAATCCCGCTATACTAATTAGTTTTTTCATTTTTGTTTTCCTCTATTGTTGAGTGCCTTTTGTTATTCCCATCAATCTGATGTGGATGTCTATGGCCCTCAGTTAAATCCCAGAATTTACGGTCGTGACCCTGGTATATTAGTTCAAGTACTGCAGCTTCAATAGCGGCTCGTACTGCATATGTCACTGACTCATTATTACCCACACCATCCTCATACTCAATAAGTTGTGTGCCTTGTTCATAGAACCTAAACACATCACCCGAAGAGCCGTAAGAAAGTACCGATTTCTTAGCTTGGACGTTTAACAAAACTTCACCCGTTAATACAGATACTGCTCTCACAGATACTGTAACAACGTCTTTACGATACATTTTACTAAAACCAACGCCAAGAGTTCTTGCTCCACGGCCACCGGTTTCCATATTTGTATCATAACCTATAATACCACCCTCAATAATCATTCCTGCAAATAAGAGTGGGCCTACACCTGTGGGTTCCGTCCCGTTAGCTTTAGCGACATCTTGACGAGTAGATCTTACTATTTGTCTTTCTCGTACAAGATTGTCTATTCCTTGTCTTTCTACTACTCTAAACCAGGTTCCACCACCTGCAGTTTTGAGAGCATCTATTAACATTTCAGTACCACCTTGGGTAACCGCAGTAGAAAACGATGCTATATTATCCACTGATTTTCTTTGCCCTGTCAAATCTTTAAATCCATACACAGCAACTACAGGTTTACTTTTAGCTGGTGGTAAATTTAATAAATCAACAAATGCTGGTAGTTTTTCTGCTGTTGGATAATCTACACATATAAACTTTCGAGATTTAAATTGATCCCAAACATAAGGTTTATCATTTGCGCATTTTTGTGGATCTGCAGACCATTGTGGGATCTGCGCGCATCCGCCTAAAAGCAGCAATATGATTAAATACTTAGCCACCGTCAGAATCCTGACTAAAGTTGCCAGTTCCTACTGGTATTTCAATAATAGTTTCTGATCCATTAGAATCTACAATTGACATTTTAATTACTTCTGAGCCATCAGCATTAGTAATTACTTCATATGTTACTACATTACCTTCTAAAGTAAATGAGCCATATCGAACAGATCCATCATTACTAAACATAGATTCAACAAGCTGTTTAGACATTTGAGCATATATTCTACTTTCTAAGTTTCTTATAAACTTAGCCATTGTAGTATTATCAGCTTCTCTTTGAGCTGCTTTTTCAGCAGCTTCTAATGCGTCTTTAATAGCCTTTTTTCTTGAATGTTCTATATTATCAATTGTTAAATAATGATTGCTTGTGCCAATTCCACTAAAGGAAGGATTCTTAAATCCAAACTTAATTTCATCAGCATAAAGCGGATTAGCTATCACTAAACAAAATAATGTTATTAATATTATGTCTTCAGTTTTTATTTTCATTTTCATTTTCGCTCAAATATTTTTGTCTTTCTCTATACTCTAAAACTACTTTAATTTTTTCTTGTAGTCTTATCATATCTTGATCAAGCATTCTTACTTGGTCAATTAACCTTATTAAACCCATGTGCATCTCTTCAATCTTTGGATCTAATTCTTTATTAATAAATTGCCATACAAAAAATACAAAATAGCCAAGGCCTACAATAGCGACAGTCGTAAATCCGTATTCGGATATTAAAACAGCAGGATTTAATGCATCCATGCTTAATCCCGTCTGACGTCGATCTTACCGTCTTCTACAAAATTTTCCGCCCTAGCTATTCTATCTATAGGAGGTGTTAATTCAAGAGCACTTGAAACGAGCATATCAATCTTTATAATCTCGTTATTCATTGTACGTACTCTATTCTCTAAGCTCTTAGTAAATATATTAAGAGTATTGATTTGATCTAAAACACCAGATAATATTTGCTTAATAATAATAAAAACAAACGCACCACTAGCTAATGCGCCAGCAATAGGAAGTCCTACGTCAGATATTAAAGCAAATATATCAGTCATTAACTAATTAAAGCTTAGCAACCGATACAGCCAATAAAGCCGCGCCGCCTTCTAGAGTTTCAGATGGCATTTTTCTAATAAGTTCAATGCCTTTACTTGGAATAGTAATGGTACCAATAACAGTAGCGCCTTCTTTTTGAGTTAATACTAAATCTGCAGCACCATTGTTATATACTCTTACTAATGTAGCAAAGCTTAGGTTTGTTGCTGTAGCTAGGTTGCCTTGACTACCTTGTAACTTAATTTTCATTTATTTCTCCTATTACGAACTAACCAAATTTAGTTCTTTAAAACTTTTATGCCAGTCTGAATATCTAAAAAGACCTTGCTTTTCATGACACCAATACCAACCTGTATATTTTTGTTCTTCTTGAGGTATATTAGATTCTACCTTTAAAGTTCCTCTAACCTTACCATAAGTCTTTCCGCTCTGTTCGTTACTTGCTTGTGCCATCTTGAATCTCTGCCTTCTACAGCAGCCTCCTTCCAATCACCACATTGCAGCGCTGCATTGTGCTTTCGAAATTTACTTAAGCGCGTAAGTCCCATATTAAACATCATATTAGCTACGATCTGTCTTACTTCTTCAGGGTAATCATCCCATCCTTCATGTAGTTTTTTACAGTCAGAGAGGACAGATTGTACGTCTTGTTCAAAGCATTCAATTGTTCGTTCTTCTGATACTGGTGTTCCCACATCTTGTCCATACTCTGGATCTGATTCGAGGACCAAATGCCCAATTCCGAAAGTTGGGTAGCCCAAATGGTCTTTATAAATTTCATTTACTTGACCCTCATCAATAATTAGTTGTTCTCTTAATTGTTCAATATTCATTTTTTCTCCTAAATATATTTATCATTATCAATAAATTTTTTCACCTGATAAAAAATCTTCTAACAATATTGGCTCAGGCCAATCTCTAAATTGATATTTTTCTTTATTAGCAAATATCTGAGTTACTTTAGTAAAGCCGCCAAGGTCATAACAAATTTCCACTTCTCTTCCGCCTAAAGCGTTACTTTGTAATTCTTCATCATAATCCACAAGTTTATATCTTATAATCTCTTCATCAAAAATATATTTATCATCTTTACATTCATTGAATCTTTTTATATGATTAAATAATTTTTTATTTGGTAAAACAGTTATATCTAATTCGCTTTCTACAAATAACCTGTCACAATCTTGTGCTAGTGGATAGAATCGGCACAGCTCAAAATGTAGATCTCTATTTACAGGTCCTACAAAAACTAAATCAAAATCACCAGGTTTATGACTTAGCGGATTTCCATAGCTCCCCCATTTATAAATTTCGTAATCTGGAAACTTATCATTTAATTGGTAGTTTTTAATATATTCTATTAATGGATTATTCATAATTAAGTATTATTACTAGGACTTTTTGATGATTGAGCCTTAATAATCTGGATACCGCCATCACCAACACTAGTGCCGTTGGTTGTAAATAAGGTTGCTGTTTGCCAGGCACCTTCACTATATACTTGAAGTTGAAGCTGCAGATAACCTCCTGAAGCAACGCTATTAGCTCTGGGCTGTACCGTTGACGTTGCTATAGTATAGCCACCGTATGAGCTGGATTCATTAGCGCGGCATTCTATACCTGTACTAAATGCCTTGTTAGATGTTATCCCGCCAGGAAAATTAAGTGTTCTATAATCCGTTGAATAGTTTGCTTTAGCTCCGGCCGAAATACCGGTTGTGTAAGAGTTGTTACTTGCTGTACAATAGGGAGCTGTATCATGACCTAAAACATAAGTTACCTTGACGCCACTGCCATTGTTAGAAAAATGTAATACATCCATATCATGGAAAACCCATCTATATCTTACTGCTGTTATATATCTTGCGTCCTTAGTTGTTGCACTAGCTTGCGCTAAGCCACCTGAGAGGTTTTTATATACAGTTGTTGTTGCGCCATTAACTGTTGTCGTAACATAATCTTGAAACTCAAATTTGATTCTATTATTATCATACTCAAAAGTAATATTAACTCTAGAACCAGCGGCCGCGGTCCCTCCACTGCCGTTATTAGCGTTTACAGAACTCCAGGTTGAAGCAATGGTTCCACCTGATGCAGATTGTGTAGCTGTTCCTTGCATAGTACCAAGAAAATTACTAAATCTTATTTCACCCGAACTTGGCACAGTCGTGTTATAGCTATGTGTTTTACCCCCACCGGCTATTTGATAATATTCGCTTAGTGAATGAGGTGCAGAACCACCGTGCTCTCCACTAATAGAAGAATTGGAACCTGCTGTTGTGCCTAAGGACAATATATTATTAGAACCTGGACTTTTAATTGTCATTACTTAATTATCCCCGTTATTAAATCTTCGAATTGTTCTATTTTGGCTACTCTATTTGGCCATAGAATATATTCTTTTTCTGGATTTTTCTTTAGATTTGTTAATAAAGGAAGTATAGAGTTGTATAACTTATTAAGCTTATCTTCTAGCTCATGCGCATTAGCCGAAGCTGATGTAGCTTCAGATTTGACAGATTGTACAGCTTCTAGCTCGTCTTCATCGACAGCAGTAAAGCCAAAATCAAAATCTAATAAATCACTCATATATTTTTACTCCTTTACTGTTATTTATACAAGTAAAAAAGCTAAAGTGATTAGTTATTTTCTGTATTTTGGTCTTTAATCTGCTTAATTATATCGATTAAATCTTCAATAGTATCTACGTCTGTTTGATTTTCTGTATCAACTTCAACGTTTATTGTTATTTTCATAATCCGATGAGTGCCCAGCCATGATTTGCTATGGCATTAAGTATGATTGCTAGACATGTTAACATATGAGTAATCCACCATACTGTTCTAATGCCAGCAACAGTATTGGCTTGTCTATCCGTCTCCCCAACCTTTTCACCTAGACTCTTCGCCCAGATTCTCCACCACTTGTTCATATATACCTCTATCTTTTACCTTTACGCTCAGCATCTAAAAATACTGCGTTAGTAAGAATAGTAGGTACAATTATTGATAAATGCACTGCTATTGAAACAGGAATACTATATCCCAACCAACCTATGTAAAACATAGCAATAAGACCAAAAAAGCCTGACCACATTACAAACAAAGCTACGAGCAAGTAGCCTTGTAATACAGGATCTGGAATAAATCTCAAAGGATTGTATCTTAGATCCATTACTATTCTATACCAATTTACTACTGTTTCCATTACCAACCTCTAATTATATTAATCATAATTAAGTATGCGCAAACAAGATTTGATAACACTATAAATGTACGAATGTAAGAGATGTGATTTTCATTCTCAGCATCGTACCCATCCTCTTCATCAAAGGATCCAAGTGCATGTTTCCAAATCGTCCAGAGCTTACGCATAACCACGTTTAGTCAATTCATTGCGAATCTTCTGCTTCTTTTTTGGTTGTGTATTACTATTATCTAAAGCTTCTTTCAACTCATCAGTTGAAGTTGATTTCATATAATAGTTTTGTACTGTACCAGTTTTTTGATTCTTAACACTATCTTTAAATTTTACGGGCATTAAAGTTCTCCTGTAATATGTTTATAAATTTCTTTCCATTTCCAATATCTTGGAATATCACCTTTGTAATAGGCGTTATGTTCGTGAGCTACAATTATAGAATTTAGTCCTAAGCTAGCTCCAAGCTCTGCGTTCTTTGGTTTATCTTCAATCCACCAGCATTCGCTGTCGCGGTATGGTTCAAGAGCTTCGTCTTTATCATCACCACAACCTAGAATAATGTATTTATCAAATAGTTCTTTACCAAATAATAACTCAAGGTTTTGTATTCTTAACTTTTGAGCATAGCTATTAGTACTTAATGATGTAATACAGTGAAATTTATAGCCATTCAGCATATTTAATCTTTTCATGTAATAGACAGCATCTCTTAAAGGCGGTAAAAACGCAATTGCAGCAGAGTCATTAAACTCAGTCACTAATTTTTTACCTTCAGATCTTTCAAGATCAAATTGCTTGGCAATGTTGTATTCACTGTTTTGCGGAATTAACCCCTTACTATGTTTACACCACTGGTGGAATGCGTATTCCCAGTCACATAAGACTCCATCGCAATCAACTAATATAATATTTTCTTTCATTTCTTTCATAAGTCCTTATCAATTTATATGTATATTATAACATACTTTTAAGCAAATGTAAACATTTATTTAAAATATTTTTCAAGCATTTCATACTTTTCTACATAATCTGCCATCAAACCAAGCTCTTTTTCAAGAGTTTCCATTTGATCTGAATGCTCTCCGACTGATACCTGATTACTTAAAATAATATCAGCGTTCATTTGATGCTTTGCTGCTTGTGCTTGCATATATGCCATAGATGTTTTTACCATCTGCTCTCTAAAATTTCTCATTTTATCTCCTAGTTTTTAATTCGTTTTCCATACACTTTCTGTGAACTGAACTTATACGGCCCATTCCTAATATGTTTCCAATATGATCAGTATCCATGTCACTAATACTTATATGGCTTAATGGCTGATCTCCATTAATACCATAAGTCCCCCACTTTAAAACTGATGCTTGAACTTTGTGTGATTCATTATCGTATAAAGAAAGATCTTTTTGATCTTTATGAACTGATCTTCGAAGATATGAAAGTCCACCATCGACCATATAAGTCTTACCATTGGCATCAGTATGTGTCTTATAATCGTGACGATGGGTCGATTCTAAAATAGTACCATCTGGCGTTTGTATTGCATTTCTAATTAAGTTCATTTAAATTCACTATCCCAATCACCAAAGATTTTTGGTGCTTCTATTTTTGCTTGTTCCATATGATAATCGCCTGGATAATGCCTCAGGCAACGGTATGCTTCTTTTCTTATAGCACTAGGTACACGTGGAGTTTTCTTTGGGTCCATCAAGTCTCTTAAAAAGATTTCTGTATTTTTGATTGCCCATCTTCTTTCATTTGGCATTGTCATAATTAATGTCCAAAAAGCTTTCTCATTTTATATTCGGTTATAGTGTCTAATAACTTTTCACTCCAATTATCTCTATGTTCGATAAAGACTTGAGCTCCTTCATCGCCAGCAATTACAGTAACTAATTGAGTAATTGGCATACCAGTTCTTTCTTCCCACATAATAGCATACGCAGTTTCTTGTATGAAGTAACCCTCACACCATTCTTTTTTCTTAGTCTTAGCAGCAGTTTTATAATCAATAATAGAATTTTGTCCATCAAAAACACCAACGCAATCCACTCTTCCAGCAACACCAAGATGTTCTGAATATAAAGCAGCTTCTTGGGCATAGACTTTAGTTAATCTTTTATCAAGTATTTCTTTTACTTCCATAAAGTTAGACTTTACAATCAGATTTGCATCCTTTAAATAGTCTTCTTCATTATCAACATATCGTTCTAAAACAGAATGGACAGCAGTACCACGAGTTGAAGCTCTCTTAGAAATTTTATTAGCTTCTTTTTCTCCTACTCTTGCTCGCCATTCGCGAATATGGTCTTCACTTAATATAGAAAGTACTGTAGTAATAGAAGGGTACTTAATCCCATTAGGAGCAGCGTATTTTCGCCCAGCATTAGTAGTTTTTGCGACAAGGTCTGTATACCCAAGATCAATTGGTTCATGTTCAAAGTTTCCTATATTCATGTTTGTTTACGCCATGGTCTTTTAGAGCCATCTTGCGGACGGCCATTTTGAGCCATTTCTGATTTGTAGCCATTGACAATAAAGTTTAATTTATATGTATCAATATTCCTAGTAGATTCAATAGCCTTTCTTACAGCTTTTAGTTCAGATCTACGTTCATCAGAGCATCGCTTTTTCATTTCTTTATTAACAATTTGATATAATTCATATCGCTGATTCATTGATAGACCATTCATTAAATTTCTAGCTTCTAAATCATAGTTACGAATATCTTCTTTTTCTTCATGTCTCCACTTACTCATTATAATTTGCCCTTTTCAAATAACTCTTTAGTCATAATAAAGTCTCGTACAAAGCCACTTCTAACAATGTCTTCCCACTTAAATTCAATATGATCAAAGGAGTTCATGTGTTTAATAATACCAATAAATCGGTTAATGCCATCTTGATCGCCTTTGCGAGTAAAATCTGATTGATAATAATCGCCAGACATAATAAATCGACAGTCTTCACCAAGCCTAGTTATAACTGAACATAGTTCATGATAGTTACAGTTTTGTGATTCGTCTACAATAACAACTGCGTTCTTTATTGTTAATCCTCTAATAAACGATGTAGTTAAAAACTCTATGCTTTTACTTGAAATTAATTTACCCCAAGCTTCTTGATCTTGAAATAGATCATTAACAATTGCTTTATATGGAGCAGTATAAGCATCTTCTTTTTCTTCTTGAGTACCAGGAAGAAACCCCATATCTCTAGTAGGAACGGCAGATCGTACAATAATAACCTTATCATATTCCTTTTTAAACACTGCCTCTAAAGCCAGATACAAAGATATGAAAGTCTTACCGGTACCGGCTGAACCATCTAAACATAAATGATTACCACATTCAAACGAATCAAATGCTAATTTTTGATTTTGTGTTAATGGTTCTAATTTTGCTAGATGTTCTAGCTTTAAACGTAATGGTTTTTTATTCATTTTGTATTAATATTTCCTCTATCAGCTGGCGGCATTCCACTTTGAATTCTTGATTGAACTTCTTTCCATCCTTCGCCTGCTTTGTTTAAAACGGATCCACCGGTTTCTCCAATAATCTTTGGAGCTGAAAGTACCTGTTCAATATTAGGATCTTTTACGTATTCTGTCATAGATGAAATAGACATCATCTTTGTTTCAACTTCACCAGTTGTTAAATTTTTAAAATCATACAGTGGCATAATTAAACCACTCTGGTATATTTCTTTTAGTCCAAATCATTTTAAACTTCTCTTGTTTTGTTTGATAAAAATTTCTATAGGATTCTACCGCGTTTGTTCCACCTAACTCATTAACAACGCATTCTGGATTAGATCCCATAGCTAGCTTATATGGAGTTTTACCTTGTTTTATATTAACAGGTAGCTTTTTAAGAGCTTCTCTCAACTTAGTATCTGTTGAATGAATTTTTCCATACCTATATGTATACTCATCGCATAGCGCAATGAAATGCTCGTAGTGCCAAGTATAATTACAACAGCCTTCGCGAGTCCAAATAGTTGATGGGTGATTAAAATGACATGCCTTATATAGAATATCTTCTCTTTCATCGGCAAGTTTAAAGTACTGAAGCATAGAACCAGATTTAGATGGTCTGCGTTCCATAACGCCATCTATCATTCTATGTACTGTTGATAACATTTGCGCTGATTCTACAATCATTTTTACGACGTGTTTATCGCACTGTAGTTGCGCTGCTTCGATGGGATCATCTGATAATATAAAAATATTCATATTCAATTCTTTATCGTTTAATATAGTATATTATATCATACTTTTTAGCAAATGTAAACCCCTCAGTGAAATTATTTTCACTTTATTTCACTGAGGGGAATTATCAATGCGCCTTGCTAATTGCCTCCATATCATCTAGGAAATGATTAAGATGCGCGATTTTCTTCTCCATCTTGTACGCTAACACATCTTTTCCTTTTTTTAATAATTTACGTTGATAGTATAGTGCCTTGTTTCTGTCCTTCTTAAGGCGTTCAATTTGAATATAACTCATAAGCAATCTCCGGGTTAAGTTAATTGAAACTATCATGATATAGATTTTTTGGGTATGATTCTCCTATTTTTTTATTAAATTTGGAAACGCAGTTTTAATCATAGCCTTTGTAACATATTTGAGTTTAAGATTTTTATCTTTGGCTGTGCAGAATAATTGTGCGTCGTCCGGGTGAATAGATTCGAGTAGATCAATAAAAATTGTCTCTCTTTTAAATTGATTAAGTTTTGGCGTAGCTGATTGTACAAAATTTGAGAATTTTGGATACTCAAATCTAAGCTCTTTTGGCTTTCTTTTACCTTCAGCGTCAAACTTCTTAAACGGAGGCTCTCCTGGTGGTAATGCTAATTCAATTGTTTCATCAAAGTTAATACGTAGTATATCCCTAAGAGCTGTACAATCTTGTTCTTTTAGATAGTTTACTCTATCGTTTTTAGTTTTTAATTTATTAGCATTAGCTAACACTTCTGATATTAATGGTTTAACCATTGTAAAATTCCTCCACACATTCAATCAATAGATTGCATCTTTTTTTAATTAAGTAGTTCAATACTTTCATTTTCATTGGGACTTTTTGTCCATTATAAGTATTTATAATATTTTTTTGGTGGACATCAGGGATCTCTTCAAGATCAATAAGAGTTTTATTTCTTTGATAGTTCCTATACTCATCTTGAGTCATGATTTGTTTTAGGTTATCTACATTATCAGCCCAATGTTCAACTTTTTTCTTAGTCATTGGAGATTGACGAATACCTTCCATGATAGCATTATCCGGAGATAGAATATTAGGAATGCCATCACCTTTATCGCCTCGACAAATATGATCAAACTTATAAGTCCTAGGGTTCTTATCAACTACCATTTTCTTTTGAATTGGAGAATATTGCTTGACGTTGTTGTATTTGTGGAGTTGGATAAAGTCTTTATCTGATGAGACAATCATCACTGGTTCATGTTGACCAAATTCTTGAGTATTCATAGTAAGAGTACCAATGACATCATCAGCCTCGCATCCATCTAGGTGGATTACTTTATATGGAAAGTTTTCTTTTAACTCTTCACGCACTAGATTTAAGATTCTAAATATCTCTCCCCAGTCTTGATCTGACTCTTTACGATTCTTTTTACGCATTCCTTTATATTCAGGAAAGTAATCTTTACGCCAGTACCCAGAACCATCAGCGCAAATAACCATTTGGCCGTATTCGTGTCGATACTTTTTATTGTACATACGAATACTGTTTAGTATCATATGCCTTATCATATCTTCATCATTTAATTTTTGTACTATAATATTAGATAGCGCTATCTGGCTATAATCAAGTAAAATCATTCATCAGGTCCTATTGTTTCCATTAATTTATCATATATTTCATCGAAGTGGTCGTGTAAAAAATGATGCGCTCCACCATATTTCATTAGCATTGAAGAGATCATATTGACTATAACAAACATATCTTTAGATTCTGGCATATTGCTATCTCTAAAATCAATATCATCAAATGAACTAGCATCGTTTAATAATAACTCTTCAATCATAAGAAGAATTATTTGAGATGTTTCTCTACACTCATCTGTAAATTCTTCAAACTCGCTTCGTATTTCGTCATATTCATCAGCTATAGCAGCCTCTCGAATATGTGTTGGAAATTGTATTACGTTGCTTTTCACACTTAAAGTCCTTATCAATTAATATGTATATTATATCATACTTTTTAGCAAATGTAAACGTTTATTTTGAAAAGTTTTTAACTGCGTTACCACCAAGCTTAATCTGAATAATACCATTATAGTAATCATCAGTAAGTAACACTTCTCTATCAAATTGTTCTTTTGCTTCCATGTATGAACATTCCCCTTTAGTTTTACAAAGATGTAATATTTCTCTGTAAAACCCATCACTTCCAATTTTATTATGATCTTCTTGAAGATGCTTATTAGAACCCCAATAGCTCATCCAATCAGATTCTACTAATAACCTTTTACGCCTTTTCCTTGTCTTCGTTATCCCTAGAGTTTTCTGACTCCAAAAGAACTTCTTCCCTACGTACTTCTTTCCCGTTGCCCGATTCGTTATCATGTACACAAATCCATATACGTCTTTGTGACTGAACTCTTCTGGCAATTGCCATTCTTTGCCTTGATAATGCCATGTCATATTACTCGTTAAAGTCTAGTTCTTCTAGAGCTTCTTCCTGTTCTTCGCCACAATGAGGACAGAATAAAACAATCTCATCTTCGCCATGACCTATTATACTTCTATTATAACAAACTTCACAGTTAACCACTGATCGCTTCATATGTTATCCTATGTCTTTAAATTGATCCCAACCACCAATAGATTTACCATCAACTTTTATTTGTGGGAATGTTCTTGCAAAGGGAAATTCTTCTAATAACTTTTCGCGATCGAAGTCCTTTCCAAGTTCGAATACTTTGTATTCTGCTATACCATAACTTTTTAAATTTTCAGCCTTGGCCTTTGCGTAATCGCAGAATGGACATTGACTCTTACTATAGATTTCTATATTCATCATAAACTTAATCCTTTTAACGCATTACTATCTATATCTTGTTTGACTCCACCAATTACGTATGAACTAATCTCTGTTTCTTGTGGCGCAACTTGAACATTACCGCCGCCAATCCACTTTTCAGTCCATGGCAATGGATTTGCTTGTGGAACTACATAAGGACATGGTAATCCAATAGCTCTCATACGTTTACATCCAATCCATTCAATATAATCAGCTAAAATCTTTTCATTAAGTCCAATCATTGAACCATTCTGAAATAAATATTGAGCCCATTCTTTTTCTTGATTAATTACTTCTTCATATAAAGCAATTGATTGTGGTTCCATTTCTTTTGCGATCTTTTCAAAATCTTTATCTTCTTTCTTGAGAAGCTTTAGCATAGTTGTAGTTGAAGCTAAGTGAACGTTCTCATCTCGAGCAATCAACTTAATAATCTTTGCATTACCTTCCATCTTTTTAAGTTCAGCAAATGCCCAAGAACATGCAAAAGAGACATAGAATCTAACACCTTCTAATGCATTAGCACTCATCATAGCCATCCAAATAGCTCGCTTATGATCCATTTTGTTTGTTGGACCATTATTACAGTCAATAAGATCATCATAGTATTTACCAATAGATTTACCACAATCCATAATATTCTTTTGCGATAATAAATCATCAAATACAAAAGATGGATCTGGATAGATATTACGAATAATATGTGTGTATGATCTACTATGAATTGTTTCAGAGAATGACCAGGTTTCAATCCAGTTCTCTACTTCAGGTAATGATACAATAGGCAAGAACGCTAAATTAGGAGCACGTCCTTGTACGCTATCAAGCAGAATTTGTCTCTTTAAATTGCTCGTAAAAATATGTTGTTCGTTTTCTGTAAGAGCGTTAAAGTCTTTTTTGTCTTTTGATACATCTACTTCTTCAGGTCTCCAAAAGAAACCTAGTTGTTTATCTGTTATTTTATCCATCTGTGGATATTTTACTTCATCATATCTTTGAATATCAACCGCCTCATCAAGAAACATATTCTTTAATAAGTGTGATTTTTTATTCTTTTTCAATACAGCCATTTATTTTTCCTTATATTTTACAGCTTTCGCAGTCGTCTTCTTCGTATTGTGAACTCTCTCCATCGTATGCGTGATGGGTTGTTTCATCTGTCATTTCTCCAGCCCCATCAAACGTATTGAAATAGTAAAGTTGTTTTAATCCGTACTTATATGCTGTTACCAAATCAGTCATCATTACAGACATAGGAATCTTATTATCATCGAAGTGTTCTGGATTATAAGATGTATTTACACTAATGCCTTGATCTATGTACTTTTGTAGAATCGCACAGATCTTAAGATAACCATCAGGGGAAGTTTGATCCCACAATAGGTCATACTTATTTTTAAGATGGTGGTAACCAGGAACTACCTGAGCCATTACTCCATCCTTTGACTGTTTGTAACTAACTAATGCTCGAGGTGGTTCAATACCATTCGTGCTATTAGAAATTTGAGCGCTTGTTTCTGCTGGCATAAGTGCCATGAGTGTAGAATTACGAGTACCTGTTTCTTTGAGTTTCTCTCGAAGCTCGTTCCACGGTAGTCTTTCTTTATTCTCTAATATATTATCTAGCTCTCTTTTATATGTATCAATTGGCAACACTCCATCGGCATATTTTGTGTGATTTTTTAAAGGAATTTCACCTTTTTCACTTGCTAATTGCTGAGAAGCCTCAATTAGATAATAAGACCATGCTTCTGCGTATTCATCCACAACTTCAAATGCACTTTCATCGTATTTAAGACCACGTTTAGCTAGGAAATATGCTAAGTTGATAATACCTATACCAAGTGGTCTACGATTCATAGTGCCCCGTTCTGCTGCGCGTACAGGGTAAGACTGATAATCAAGCAACTCATCGAGAGCACGAACAGATAGATTGCAATACTTTTTAAATTCTCTGGGTTCATTGATTAATCCCCAATTGATTGCTGATAATGTACATAAAGATATTTCTCCTTCATCTGGGTTATCTGATAGTGGGCTTGTTGGTAGATCAATTTCACAACATAGGTTACTCATACGAACTGGAGCAACTTTAGGTTTAAACGCGCCATGTTCATTTGCATGATCTACGTTCATAATATAGATTCTACCGGTATCTTTACGTTGTTGGATCAATGTAGAAAATACTTCAGTTGCTGGTAAAGTCTTTTTACGTACAGCACGCGTTTTTTCATATTTTTCGTATAACTCTTTAAACTTATCTTGATCATCAAAAAATGATTCATACAAACCAGGAACATCATTTGGATCAAAGAATGTAATATCACCACCAGTAAGTAGACGTTCATACATTAGTTTATTAACTTGGAATGCATAATCCATATGTCTTACACGATTTTCTTCAATACCTTTATTGTTTTTAAGAACAACAAGATCTTCAAATTCATAATGCCACATTGGTAGATATACTGTAGCTGCTCCGCCACGAACACCACCTTGAGAACAAGATTTTACTGCAGCTTGAAAGTATTTTAAGAATGGAATAAGACCTGTATGTACAACTGATCCATCACCAACACGTGATCCTTCAGCTCTAATTGAACCAGCGCCAATACCAATACCCGCTTTCTTAGAAATATATTTTACTATTGAAGTGGCAGTTGCGTTGATAGAATCCAAACTATCACCAGATTCAATAAGCACACAACTCGAAAACTGACGCGTTGGCGTACGAACTCCAGCCATGATGGGCGTAGGGAGCGAAATATAGAAAAGAGATATTGCATCATAATAGTCCTTAACGTATTTAATTCTAGTTTCTTTTGGATATTTAGAAAATAATGTTGCTGAAATCATCATATACAATATTTGAGGAGTTTCATAGTGTTGTTTAGTTTTTCTGTCTTGTACTAAATACTTTCCTCTAAATTGTTCCATACCAGCATAAGTAAATGTATCATCCCTATCGTGCTTGATATAAGAATCTAAGTCATCGATTTCATCTGGATCATAATCCTGCATAATTGAGCCATCATAAACTTCACGGGATACGTTATCAATAATAACTTTTCGAAGAGAATCTGGAGTATACTTGCCGTAGACTTCTTTACGAAGCTTATAAGATACTAATCGTGCTGCAACAAATTGGTAATTAGGCGTATGCTCAGAGATTAGCTCTGCCGCTGATTTAATGAGAAGTTCATGAATATCATAAGCTGGAATCTTATCATATAATTGTATGTTTGCTTTAATTTCAATCTCAGATACTGAGACTCCAGATATATCAGCAGTAGCCCATTCCAAAACCTTGTGTACTTTTTCTAAATCAAAGTCCTGAGTTGTGCCGTTACGCTTAGTTACGTGCATCGTCATATTTAGTTGTCCATCATTCATTGTCAGTTAATTAAGTAATAATACTATATATTATATCATAAAACTTAGGTTTTGTAAACTGTTTTTTTAATTATTTTTTGCTATTGTCATCGACCCAGATTGGCATTTCGCCACTAGGAGCAATATTGATTTTTCCCTTAGTTTTATCAACATAAGAAATAATAGCCTTTCTAATTAGAGGAAGATCTACTAGAGTATTTAAATCAGCTTCTAGATGATCTAATCGATCAGCTTGAAGTGGATATTGTTTTCTAAACTTTGCGTCCTTTTTAGCCAATTCAAGGTCATACTTTACAGCAAAGTATTCCATATATTGATCGACTTTCTTTTGAAACCATATACCCATAGTGGTACCTTGAAACCATTGATAGAATGAACTACCAATGATTGAAGATAATATTGATTTAAGTGTAAGTATTAATAGCCAATGCATGTTATTTCTCCGTTTTAGCTAGTTTTTTAATAGCTTTAACGTAGTTAGGCATTCCATGGTCTACAACGCCATCAAAGAATTTCCATCTTTTCCATGATTCTATAATGCCATAAAATGTATCAGCCCAAGTTGGCTTAAGAGCCTTTTCGCCGAATCTGTTAAAATAAATCATTTCTCCATGATGTCTAAATCCTAGCCATGCTGGTGGGATTCTACATACAATGTCATTATTATTCATAAATCTATAATGATCGCATTTTATATTCTTGATGAATCGTTGACCTCCGACTCTCGGTGATCCGAATGTGAAGAGTTCTTGAGGTTCATAACGTGTGGCACTAATAGTAGCCATAGCAGCACCCAGACTATGCCCAGTAAAATATACATCTTTTCTTACCTTTAGTTGGTCATTATGTTCTAGTTCTTTTACAATATCCATCCATACATCGTCGACTTCTTCTTGGAAACCTCCATGGACTTTACCTCCAGCTACTGCTGAATTTTTAATAACTTTAAGATCAGCCATTACGTCATTTAACTTAGAGGGCTCTGTTCCTCTAAAGGCAAACCATAAATCATTTCTATCTTTTGCGATGAGTACTTCAGCTCCATCTCTACTAATAATTTTACCCGAAGCAAATCCTAATTTTTTACATGCCGTGTCAGCCGGCTTAGGATTCATATAGGCAATTGCTGATAACTTAGCAGCAACTTCGGCTCTTTGCCATACCGTCATATCGTCTTTCATTCTACTCATCTTCTTTCTCCACTTTAATTTCCACTGCTCCAGCATCTTCATTACCTATTGTTACGTTTCTATAGTAAACTATCACCTCACCGAGCTGATTAATATATCTTTTTATTTCTTGTGTATTATAAGACATTAGCTCATAATCAGCAACGCTCATAGCAACAAATACTGTATCGCCTCCGTGCATTTTTTTAATATCATCAATAAACTTATCAAAGTATGTATATCCTTCAGGGTATAGATCTTCTCTACCAAGCTTACAATCAGACTTGCCTTCTTCGTTCTTTAAACAATTTTCAATGATTTTAGTGTCTGAAACTACGTACCACTTAGGTTCTTTTAAGTTTAAAGATCTTGGTAATACTGGTTGTACAATATCAATCTTAATTGGTTTAGTTATTATTTCGACTTCACGAGGTGGTTGTTGTAATAGACTACACCCACTAATCATTAAGAGAGCTAATACGATTGCTATCTGCTTCGATACCATCAAACACCTCCTTTGTTGCATTATTAATTCGTGTTTCCATCAATCCAGGTTTAGCGCTTGCGAGCTTAGCAATGTTATGCCTACGGAATATATCCATATATTCAGACATTTGTGTTTCGTATTGCTGATTTTGTACTTGAAGACCTCTAAGAGAATTAGAAGTCTTTTCCAAGTTACTTTGAATTGCCTCGATTGCGGCCTTTTGTTCTTGATCTCTTAGATCTTGAGCTAGAATAACCTTTGTTTGTTCTTCCAGCTTGTTCTTCATTGGTACAACAGAAAATTGGTAATACATCATACCAGTAAAACCCATAGCAACAATAATTCCAATCAATATTTTACTCATATAATTTTAACCTATATTAGAAGTCTACTACACCATTTTTCCAAAAGCCCTGAGGTTCTAAAACATCTGCAATCTGATCTCTAAGATCAGTATCCAGAGCTCTTAAAGCGCCTTGCATAACTTTTTTATTACCTTTACGAAATAATCCTTCAATTCGCTTAACTTGTTTAGCGTCTTTACCTTTCATTTTATTGCCAAGATCATTTAGTCCTTGGACAGCTTTAGCAACTTTAGGATCACTAGCTTCGTCTAGACCTTCTTTAGTAATCTTAAATGAATCTGCTGATGCAGCTTTAAGAGCAGGATCTTTCCACAACTTCATAGCTTTATTAATTGCTTCAAAACCTGAACGAGCTTTAACAACTTGCTTATCGCCTTTCTTAAGCTTGTTAACTGGTTTCTGAACAGTCACTGTCCAAGTTGACATAGCTTCTCTAATATCTTTAAACGTTTTCATTTTTTGCTTCCTTTTTTGCTTCGGCTGCTTTGCGCCTAGCTAGTATTCTTTCTACGAATTTACGGCCTGCTTTGGTTCTACCATCGTATAGATCTTTCTTTTTCTTTTTCTTAACAGCATCCGCTGGCATAGATACACCACCCGATGCTACTGAATTTGCTGCTGCGTCTTCCCACATATCTTTAAAATTTTTCATCTTTTTAAATCCGTACTAGTAACTAGTATTTTTTGTTTAGTTAAAACGTGTTCCACTTGGTATACGTTTAAGCCGAATATTTCTCCATAGGCTTCTGTAAAATCAATAGCCTTTACCTTAGTATTTATACCAGCGATTACTTCACCGGTGTTTGGAGAGGCAATATCTTGAACTAATGTATATGTTCCGGGTGATAACAAATTATTCTTATCAAACCATGAAGCGCTTTCAGATATATCAATTGTTTCTTCTAAATCGTCAAATACATCGTTTAATATGTTTCTAATCTCATCATCAGTAAGACCTGTATTTTCTTTAATTAAAAATAAAGCTGATGCGTACGATGCTAGTTTAGTTTGACCAAATGGTAACTTATTAAGTAGACGTTTTACATTAAATACTAGTCTATGAAAAACCGTGTATGCTGATTTTTCTTGTGGAGTTTTTCGATCTTTAGCTTTCTTAAGAACATTACCATTAGCGTCAATAATGCCTAGTTCATAAGCATCTGTTTTATCCCAAGACGAAACTAATAACTTTAGGAATCTAAAGGCATAAAATAAATCTGCTGTTCTTGATACTACGCTCATTAAAGTTCTCTCAGTTTGTTTATTATTTTTTGATCCAATGGTATTTCTACCCGTGAATCTTCTGGTAAATAATTTAAGAATATCAAGAAAGTTTTTAAAATAGTATAATGTTCAGGTTCTACTTTAAACCACATCATTCTATTAGCGGCTTCTATACCAAACACATTATATAATACAATAATGTGGTTTAATATAAGTCTTTCTTGAAGATCTCCATATTGTTCATATCGCCTAAGTAATCGTTTAAGATACTTAAACCGTGTTAAATCTTCTTTAAACTCTTCTACGTCACAACATTCTGGATTATTATAATGCTGTGACGCATAGAGTTCAAAATTCCTACTATTAAGCTTGTCAAATATTTTCATCATATATTATATATAACTAGTCCTCTTCGTTATCAGCCTCATAGTTTTTATCGACATAATCAAAAAATTCTTTCTTTTTATCGCCTTTAAGTTGAGCTGGAGAATCTACTCCAAACTTTTTCAAAGCAGATTTAAAGAATTTCTGATATCTTTCTTTATCTTCTTCCATCTTAGACTTAGCTTCGTTCATAGCGTAAGCTTCAGCTACTACTTCTTCACTAACTTCTTCGTTAGCTAATTGAAACGCTGCAGCTACTTCCTTATGGCTACTCAATCCCTTTTTAATTTTTTCGATCTTTTTTGCAACTGGAGTCATTTTACCATCTGATTTAAGAGCCATTTCTACAGCCTTTTTAATCTGAGCTTTAGAGAAACCTTCTTCGATTTTCTCTTCAGCTTTGACATCTTCCATTAGTTCTGGGAAAAGGTCTTCGATATCTTCTGCATCCATATCATACTCGTTTGATTGCAAATAAGCTAAAATGTCTTTCTTTTGTCCAGAAAGATCAAAACCATCTTTAGTTTTCTTAAATTTTACTTTAAATTTCTTTTCAGTAGCCTTTATGTCATCGCCTTCATGATCAATGTCGATCTTAGCTTTACCTTTACCAGCTTTAAGCTTAGCTTCGGTAATTGAAATAGTTACTTCTTCCTTAACTACTGAACCATCTTCTTTTTCACCAGATTTTTTAACGGTATGTTTACCTTTAAATTCTTTTTCGCCTTTAGCTTTAGGCTCACCGGCTTCTTCGACTTCTGGTTTTTCGTGAGTATAGCCTTTTTTAGCAAGAGCTTTATGATCAGCTTCGTCCTTAGCTACTTCCTTTTCCCCAGTTTCTGGATGAAACATATCGTGTGGATATTTTGCTTCTTCCTTTTTTGTTTTACCTTCAAGCACATTGCCAACGGCCGCAGCAATGCTTAAGGTTTGTTTATCATTAAGTCTCATATTAGTTTCTCCTATTGTATGAAAAGCATTCCTGTGATAGCTGTGGCGGCTGCCGCGATTACTATCCAGAATAGTTTGTTAATAATGTTTACTGTCGCCGCGTTTTCGCGTACGACTTGATCTAACTTATCAACTCTATTTATAAGAGTTAATATTTGTTCCCCTTGTTGTTTACCAAATTCTGCCATAGTAGCAATTTTTTCCTCAGCGCGGGCTAATGAAATTATAGCGTCAGATAGTTTATCGATCTTTTCTTCAATTCTATCTAGTCTAGCAGATTGTGCAGCTCTTTGTTCATTTGCCGTTGTCATGTTTTATTACCCTACATTTTAATGGTGTTACACCTTTAATTAATCTATGATATTCATGTCTTTTTACATCAAACACCATACCTTTTTTTAATAGCCATGGTAGGCATCTTTCTAATTGAATTTGCCAACCCTCGCCTTCTAAAATTTCTATTTCCCGGTCTTCATGATCTCTGTGCCAAACGTATTCAGCATCTTCGATCGATGGATCGAAGGTTCTTACCTCGCCATCTTCCCAATACGGTTTACCAAAAGTAAGATCCACCACCTTTAAGCCCCAAGTCCTTAGCATACTTCGGGAGGCGACACGCCCAATAGCCTGCTTTCATTTTATCAGTTTTAGCATCGCAATTATGTCGAGAAGCAAAATTACGTGCAGCATCACGATTATTAATTTTTGATGTTAAACCACCCTTTTCGTCGCCAAATTCTATTTTCTTTACGTTACCAGTTTTAGGATTCTTAACGTAAACTACATATTTCTTTTTACCACTAGACCTTTTAGGTTTATTTAACTCAGGTTCAGCAGCTTCATCTATTTCTATCATAGGTTGTTCTAAAGGAACATGTTGACCTTCGTAGATACCAAATCTTTCTTCAATATGTTCTAAAAAACTATGCATTATTTTTTCTGCCCCTTTATCCATCTTACAGCAATAGCATTTTCTGGAGCTTTAGCAGCCCAAGTTTTTATTCTTTTAAACGCTCCAATTGTTTGACTATCGATATCTGAACCTTTAGAGTTATCAACAATGATTAATCTATTTCTAAATAATCCTTGAAATTTACCAATATTCTTTTGAACCTCTTTCCACATTTTAGTAACTAAACTGTCTTCTATCGATCGAGGTCTCATTTTGTTTCTTTCTAATGCAGTTTCTAAATCTGTATTAACAAATATCATATGAACAGCATAGCCAATTTCTCTTAACATATCAACTTGCTTTTTAATCTTAGCGTAGTCCTTACCGGTACCATCAATAACAATACCCATTCTACCTTGTAAAGCCCTTTGCATAATTTTACCAGTAAGAGCTTTAGCTTTAGCTCTTATAGCTTGACCTTGAGCTGATGCAATGTCTTCTGGAGAAGCAGTAAGTCCTGCTCTCGTTAAACCCTTTTCAAAAGCATCGTCAGAGTTAATTAATCTAAATCCTAATGCCTGTAAAGCTGTTCTACCTACAACAAATGATTTACCACTTCCTGGTCCACCTGCTAGAAATACTGCCTTAAAAATAGAAGGATCATTTACACCTTCCATTAAATCAAAGTGTTGTTTAAAGTTATCCACCGAATTCATGTCCTGCGACTCTCTTCATTTGCTTTTTAAATTCAGCAAAATCTGGTTTATTTTTGTAAAGCTTAATAGATATTTCATCTCTATCTTTACCCTTAATTCTCCACTTATAACCCTTATCTAAATGTTCTGGGCTTGTAGCTTTTACTACTCTACGCTTAAATCCATCTTCCCAAGGTTCGCTTTTACCTGTACCTTCAGTAAAGTATTGTCCAAAAGTTTTCATTTCTTTAAATCATACCTAAACGATTTGCTATCCTTTTGACCTTTCTTAGTAATACCATAACCCGCAAGTTTAGCCAGTATTTGTAATGTAGGCCAATTCTTTTCTGATTTCTTTTGACGTCTTGCTTTATACATATCTTCTTTAATCTTTTTAAATAGAGTATCAACCATATCTAAATCATCCATTACTAGTGGAGCTTCATCTAAATTTGATTGTTCTTTGAATGATTTCATTAGCTTCCTCTTACCTTTGCGGCAAGATCTTTATCAGCTTTGCCCCATGTTCCAGATGATTTAGTTGTAAATGAGTTAACTCGAGCTAACCCCCACTGAGTTGGATTTGTTCCTGGTCTATGACTTGTTTTCCAAGCAGCATAGCCACGATCAAATACTTTCTTTAGGATACCATAAGGCATGCCTGATTTTTCAGCTTTCTTTTTAAGAGCTGCTTTAGCATCAGCTTCTTCTAATGATTGTGAAAAGCTTTTCATTTCACCAAACTTCTTTTTAAAATTCTTTGTATGTTGGCTTTCGGGTGCATCAGGTCTTGGTTTATTATATGCTGCTTTTTCTTTAGAATCCATGTCAGTATATTTCTTTTCATCTAAATGTTCTACATCATCTAACCAAACTCTTTTTTTCCATTCGCCAAATTCGACAACTAAAAAGTTAGTGCCGCATCTTTTAATAACACCAATTTGATTTGTTTCCTTTAATACAACTTCATCGCCTTCTTTAAAAAGAGTACCTTCAACAAACTGTTCTCTTTTTTCTGATACAGGTTCTAGTTCAACATGCTTACGATGCATATGAGTTTCTTTTAGTCCCATACCTTTTCTAATTGCATTGAATAATGCTTTTGAATCTTTATATCCTTTAGGCATTCCTTTTGTAAAGTTTTCTAAATCATTATCTGAAGCAAATGCTCTTAGCTTCGAAGCTGACATACCAGCAACGCCTTCAGCATCTGGATCTCTTTCTCCAGCTGAAACAACTTTAATACCATTTTCGAAATTATAGAAACCATGCCTAGAATCGACACCGTTATATTTATTGAGAAGAGTATCAAACTCTTTAACTCTATCTGAGCCTGCGACCATAGTTACTGAGGTATAACCTTGGTCATATAATTTAGTAGCAATGTCCATAACGTGTCTAACATCAGCGTCAGCCATAATACTACGAGCATGCTTTGGAAACATTTTACGTAAAAATTTTATTTTTTCTTTGAACGATAAAGGATTCTTTTTAGCATCTTGCGATTTTGAACCATATATTCGATAAGGATTACTACCAGCAGTTTTCTTTAGCTTGTCAAAAAGTTTCTCATGACCTGAAGTTGGTGGATTAAATCTACCAAAAACGAAGTATACTTCGCCTTTAGCTTCAGTTAAATATTCGCTAAAACTCTTAAATTCCATTTTATTTGTCACCACCTTTACTTTTTAGTTTAGCCCTGTCAGCTTTCTTAATTGCCGGTAGTAACTTTTTAGCAATCTTTGCGATTGCTCCTTTTTTAGATGCTAATCTCTTTTCAATACCAGCTCTGCCAGCAAATGATAGATCACCCTTCTTCTTGTCTTTAAGAATTTTTTGAATCATGATGTCGCGAGCCTTTTTAGTTGCTCGTGATTTAAGTTTTTCTGGAGATGCTAATTTTCTTGCTGCTTTCTTTTTACCTAGAGCAATTTTAGCTTTATTTTTTCTGAAGCTAGCTTTCATTTTCATTCTATGTGCAAGTGACATAGCTTCTGAAAAATCGCCACTATCTTCAGATAGTTCTGCTTCGTGTTCCTTAAATGATTTCATTTTTATCCTCGGTTCCATTTAGTTAGGATTGTCCCAACCTTTAATAATATCTTTGCTGAAGTTATTAGTAGAAAATTCTAATCGATCAACAAGCTTAACTGCACCACCTTCCATACGATCTATTGCAACAAAACCTTCAGGGTTGGTTACCTTAAATCCGGATTTAGTTTTAACAAAAGTACCAATTTTGTTTAAACCGTTTAGTTTATTTATAATAATTAATTTGCTATCTACAACTAAATTTTGTAAATCAAACACGTTTTGTAAGTTTTTTAAATTAGATTTGTCAAAAAATGCAAGCAATTGATCTCTTTTTGCAATTTGCGCGTCTTTTCCTTTTTGACTGCTTCTTTTGTCAATTTCCTTTTGATATCGATCTTTAACAAACATAATAAGACCTATTGCATGCTTCTTAGTGTCTGTGATTCTTTGACCATCTCTTACCTTTCTATTATTATATACATTAATAACAAGGTTTAATTCTTTATTTGATTCTAGCTCTTTAAGAGTAGATCCAGATATTTTTTTAAATAGTTTACCAGCAGCTGAAAGTTTACCATTAAGTAATTCAGTATCTTTTTTAGTTAGTGTTGCTGTGCCAGATAAATCAGATAGCGTAGCGTCGACCATCCAAACATCTTTAGAAGCTTTTAATTTTGGTGTAATTTCTCTACCAAACTCAGCTCTCATAGTTTCGAACGTTGCTCCACTATATGTTGTATGCCATACTATACCAATCTTAGCTCTTTTAATCTCTTTTGCTAAAGCAGAATCAGTTGGAATTGCATAAGCGATTGTATTAGGATGAAAAACTACGTGTTTAACTCCACCAATGCTTTCTGCTTTAAGGTCAGAATTATCAAACATAAAGTCACCTTGAATCACACCTTTTACACCAAGTGGCTTAATGTAATCAAAGGCCATTTTCAACTTTTTAGATAAATCGCCGGAAGTATCAGCATCAATATCAGCATGAGACTTATAAATCTTTGGATTAGCATTAAAGATACCCTTTTTTGCTACAAAGAATTGGCCATCTGACGGATCTTCTCCGGCAAATACGGCGGGAGCGCCATCCCATTTAACAGTAACGTCTACTGCAGATTTTGCGTTACCCGACAGCATATCTCGCAATGATCTCAATGCAAGTATAGCTTGGCGCGCTCCCTTAACTCCGCCATCAAGAATAAGATCCTCAATATGAATCATATGAGTGTTCTTTCCTGCGGCTTCAGCTAGTTGATTTTTAAATCCTTTCATTATTCGTATACCTTTACGTATGCGCTAGAGTCTTCAGATTTAGATCCAGCATAATTGATAATTTTAGTTAGCCATCTATTAGCTTTTGTTCCAGTGTTTTGATCTACTATGTATACAACATATAGACAAGCCATCTTAGATCCAACCCAATAAACGTCTTTACTAAGTAATTCCTTTTCAAAGGTTTCATAGCTTTCGTTTTTATAGAAATGACTATACATTTTATAAAATATTGCGATAGATCGCTTATCGCCTTTAACTATTTTCTTTGCCATTGCATTGATTTTACCATTTTCTGGTATTTTCTTTCTCATAACAAGCTTTAAAGCGTCTTGCATGATTCCATATCCAGCACCGCCGCCTCTAGCAGTTTTAAGTGCAATTTCTCCTTTGATAGCTCCGCCAGCAGAACCAGCTCTTAGATCAAATTTACCTTCGTCAAAGAGAATAGTAGCACCTTTGTTAGACCAAAAGGTTCCTCGTTTTTCGCCTTGAAGTAATATTTTTAGTAACTTATGATCATCAGTATCTGGTGGTAGTTTAACATTATATTCTTTAGCTTTTGCTTTCTTTTTAACAAGCTTAAGTGATATAGCAACTAATTGCCTATCAACAAATGCTTGAAGTAACGACTTATTATATCCAGCAATAGAATCTGTATTTAAAGATTTAAGATCAAAAGATTTTTCAACAGCCCAAAAATCACCTGGATTCCACTTATCATCTTTAACTGGTTTTTGATCTGAATTTTTATATGCTACATTTTTGTATGCGTAAACAGTGTTCATCAATTTACTGTTTCTATGGAATGTTTGAGACTTATTAATATAACCATCTTTAACAAGAAGCTTAGCTGATTCATACGATGAATGAAACCAACCATCCTCTACACTAGCAATTTCTTCGTATGTTGCATCAACATATACTCTTTTATATGCTGCTTTTAAGATTTCTTCATCCATAAAGAACTCTTCTGATTGTATTCCATTGTCTAGCATTGCTTGACAAATAACGCATTGATGACTTTCAGTGATCTGAGTATTCTTGGTTCCGCCTCCGGCTCCACCACCCCCGCCAAAAACTTTGCTTTTACCAAGATCTGAAGAGCTGATAGTTTTACCATCACCATGAAGATTGAATGGTTTTTCAAGCTTCTTAAATATTTCTATTTGAGCTAAGGCATCTTCGATTTCAGTTACTTTAAAGGTTCCACCCTTTGCTAATTCGAGTGGCTTTTCGTCTCGTATGAGTCTGGCTAGAATATCAATTCTAGCTTCTCCAGTATTAGCATTAGGTTTTTTGAGTTGTCCAGGAGCAAGTCTAACTGCTTCTCGGATTGGTTCTAGTGATAAAAAACTTTTCATAATTGTATTATAACACTCCTTTAAGTAAATGTACAATACTATTTATAATATTTTTTTTCTTACTATTTAGGATTGTACTGTTTATTTGGCCATACATTATCGTCTTCGTCTACAATAATGATACCTAAGTATTCTAAAGAGTCAATCATTTTAGCGCCGCCTTCTTTAAGGCCGATAATATACGAAGTATATCCAACACCAACTACAGTTACTAAGCCAATTAAATATTCCATTATACAAATTCCTCGTTTCGTGTAATTGAAGTTATATAACCCCTTTCATCCATATCTTTTTTAAAGCTTTCTGCGTCTTTTTCTATAGCAAAAAGATACTGATGAAGTGGATCATTATCGTTTTTGGTAAATTTTACAACCCAATACTCTATCATTATTCTGAAATCTCAATCCATTGAAAATGGCCATTATCTGGATTAAACTGAGCGCATTCTGTTTTTGCCGCATCTAATCTCCAAGTACCTTGAACAGAAGTAGCTGCAATTACTACTCCAAGTATAAGTGATAAACCCATTAATACAATTAGTCCTGCTAAATCTTCCATTCCATATCTCATCATTACTACCTCATATATTTTTCAACTGGTTTAAGTTCAATAAATTTTCTACGTGACTTTGAAAAACCTTTCATTGGTTTACTAAATTCTTTATACTGTTTAGATATTGTTGATCTAAATCCAACACAATGACCTTGTTCATTTAAGATATATGTGTGGTTTAGAACTGGATGTTTACATTCATCCCAATTAGTAACTTCTTTAAAGGCTCTTAACATTAGCAATAACTCTGTGAACGTTCATGGATATATACATCAAGTCTTTCGGCATGTCGCATTGGAAGACATGAATCATAAGCTCTTGGGCTACGACCATCAGCAATTGCTGCTTTAGTGCGCGGTCCACGAGGCATAACATTAACACGATACTTTGGTGTCAAAGGTAATAAAACATCGGTCCAACCTGAGTCATATCGATATTGATTCATTCTATCAGTTTCTTTAGCCATCTTATTGATGGTCTTAATAGAATTTCTAACAGTTTGAAGTTCAAGCATATCGCCTGCTGATTCAACGTGGGCTGTCATTACGTAAGAATTAGTTCTACTCATATTATACTCCGTGTGTCATGTGTTCATAAGAATCTTTGCATTGGTCAAGCTTTTTTCCACATTCGCAAGTCTCTGACTCTTCGATTGATGGAGCTCCAACAATGTCTCTTACCTTATCTTCGGTAAGTGTTACGTTAACTAAGCTTTTAATTACTTCTTCTAAATTCATAATATTCTCCTTAAAGTCCAAAACAAAGTTGTCTCATTGGTAATTCTTCAAATACGTTACCTCTAGCAAAGTTTGTAGCTGGAGCTTTCCAGCTTTTTGCCATTAACATATCACCAATTTTAAACTCTTCATTAGTTTTATTATCTAATGCTTTGGGCGATTTTTTAACTACAAAACCTACAACGCTTTGACGGCCATCTTCATCTCTAATTAGCTTGATGAAATTCCTACCTGGTTCCATTATATATTGAGTGCTATCGATGGTATGTTCGAACCTAGTGTGCAGTTGATGCTGCATGAGATCCAGTAGTTCTTGGGTTTTTTCAATTAGTTGTGTCATAATGTAGTTCCTTTCTTTATCATTTAATATAGGTATATTATATCATAAAGAAAGGAGGTTGTAAACTGTTTTAGTGAAAATAATTCACTTTTTTTATATCATTTAGTTATATGACATCATCGAGAGGGAATATTTGGTATATAGCTTCAGCACAAGCTTTAGCGATCTCTTGGTGTTCTTTCTGAGTGCCGTTTGCTGCTCTTAGCTGAATATAGTGAATCCATGATCTTAATGTACCATTGACATACATACGAGACATCGTTAATCCTTCAGGAAGAATTGCTCTTGCCTGCTCTTTGGCGATACCGGCATTAATAGCCCATTCATACGCATGCTTACAACGTTCAATAATAACCTCTTGATATGACTCCCAAATATGATGGATCGAGTCCTCCATAGGAATATCAACAGAGTTTTGTCGATTCTTTTCATCTTGAAGTCTAGCTTCACGAGTAGTAAAAGCTAAATCTTGAGTGGGATCAGCATATCGCTGACTAAATTCTTGAAACGAAAATGATCGATGTCTAAGAATTTGCCGAGCGATATCCCGAGTAGTATCGACTTCCATACACACACTTACCATCTCCAATGGAGACCAATGCTGATGCTTAATCAAATACTGTACTAGTTTTTCCGCGCTTGCTTCATTATTTTGATTATTTGGATTTGATACACGAGCGCAATAAGCAACCATTTGCAACAAATCATCTTTCAATTCGACCCCAATAGCTGGTTTGCTATGAGAAATAACGCGTACATTAAACATTAATTAGTCCTCTTTTTGTACCAATGTGTAAATACCCCAACCTAAACCGATCCAAGCTAATAGTTTAGCAATACCGCCAAACAAAATAACTGAACCACAAATCACAATAAGTGATACTCCATCTAGAGATGTTCTTTCTTTAATTCTATCTTTAATCCAATTCATATTTTTTTCCTATACTTTAAATTCAGCAAACGTGTCTTTGGTTTCGTTATTACCCCACGTTGCTATTGGTTTATCTGGAATAGCCATATCAGACATAATATCCGATTGAGCTGATTCCTCTACATCATATAACTTCATTCTTGCTCTATCTATGCCAATCACGAAGCGTTTATACTTAGTAGGATCATTATAACGATTTTTTAATTGTTTAACCATTACTTGGTTTAATTCATCTAGTTCTTCTGTTGCGATTAACGCAAACATTAAATCAGCTGTTGCTGGTAAGCCAAACGATTCAGAAGTATCTTCAAGACCAACATCAGTATTACTAAAGCCAGAACGAGTTGTTTGAGTTGCTGTCATAATTGGAACATTAAACTCAATAGCCAAACCACGTAATTCTTCAGCAATAGCTTTGATGTAAGTGTAACTGTTTATACTACCACCCATAGCCTTCATACGTGATGACGAGCATATGTTTAAATAATCAATGTAAATAATACTTGGCTCAAATTTCTTCTTCATCTTTAATTCATTAAGTAATGCCCTAAAGTGTCCTGAATGAGCAGCACCTGTAGGATATTCTTTAATAAGTAATTTACCAATAGTACCTGTTGCAATCTTTTGAATCTTTTCAGCAAATACATTTTTAGGCAATGATTCAAGCTGTTGAATAGGTAAGTCCATTAGGTTTGCATCAATACGTTCAGCAATTCTTTCTTCAGCCATTTCCATAGTTATGTATAATACATTTTTGCCTTGCTGTAAAACAGAAGCTGCATTATGACACATAAACAAAGATTTACCAACGCCGGTACCAGCCAGACAAACATTAAGAGTCTTGTTTGGAATACCACCTTTAGTAATCTTGTTAAAGTAATCAAGATCCCACGGAATACGTTCTTCAGTCTTGTTATAAAATTCAAAACGACTATCAGAATCATCAATATAATCGTGACCAATAGCTTGATCAAATGATACTCCAAGAGCTGTAGAAAGTATTTCTGGAATTGCGCCTTCAGTTTTTTCAGGATCTTTGCCATCAATAATACCAATAGAATCCATAATAGCGAGATAAACTGCTCTATCTTTACACCACTTTTCGGTTTCGATAATAAGATACTCAGTGTCTAAATCAGTCTTATTATTGATTTCATTAATCAACATAGAAGACTGATTTAAAACATCTTCAGGAGCAGCTACTTTTTGTAGTTCAATATCTAATACTCTACCAGTTGGTAGTTTATTGTGCGTTGATACGAAGCTTACAATAAGATCGAATACTACTTTGTGCGAACCTTCAAAATATTCTTTTTGAAGATATGGTATTACGCGCCTGCAGTATTCTTCGTTATTAAGTAGATGGCTCAGTACGTGTGTTGGTATCTCGTTCTGCAATTTCTTTTCCTTCAATGATGTGTGATAATAATTCGCCGATGTAGTTGTTAAATCCTTCATCTTTTGTCAAGTCGTCATGATCAAAATCGCCAGGATCATTGATATTATACGAAAATGATAATGTAGCCATATCAATTTCTGGCGATTCTTTAATAGACACTGTACCATAGATAAATCGAACACCACTCCATGGAGATTCATCAGTCAAAGCAATAGCATAAAAATCAGAATCTGGATGTTCAACTATAGTATATTCTTTATCCATATATTATACCACACTTTGGTCATTTTGTAAAGGGCTTTCTGGGTCAAAATCAATTAAAGATTTATGACCAATCTGATATTGATTAATCAAGAAGTCTTTAAACTTTTGAGTCTTAAGAATAGGTTCCCAGAATTCATCTTCCTTAGTAGTCTTTTCACGGACTTTAGGTTCAACCATTTCACCAGTATCTTGATCTACACGACAGTACCAACCATTATTAGGCTTAACAACAAAACCACCAGCAAGAGCGATTTCAAGTAGACCTGAATTACGTTCGACACCACCGTCCCAAGAGACTGAGACTGGGATTTTAGATTTTTCTTTAACCATTCGTGACTTTTCAACATTGATAATAAAATCATAACCAGTAACTTCCATACCTTGCTTGTTTTGTCTACGACCTAGAATCCAGATATTATCAGCTGAATAGTAAATACCAGTACCACCGGAAACTACAGCTTTAGGGAATAGACCCATTTCTTGATACGTATGATTAATAGCCAATAGAGGCACATCTTTCATAGTCAAGTAAGGTGTTACCATACGGAATAGACCTTTAATTGCTTTAGCTCGAGACATATCAGCAACTGATTTCTCATTCAAAGCATCTTCCAATTCTTTCTTAGAAGCAAGGTTACCAATAGAATCAATAACAATAATAACTTTATCTTTACGTTCAATGTTATCCAATTGACCAACTAAATCAAACTTAAGTTGTTCAACGTCAGTAATTGGAGTATGAAGTACACGACTAGTATCGATACCAAATGCTTCAAAGTAAGATTGTGGTGAACCAAACTCTGAATCATAAAACAACATTACAGCGTCTTTGTTTTCTTTAAGATAAGCACCAGCCATAAGCAAAGCAAATGACGTTTTAAAATGTTTTGATGGACCTGCTAGTACGGTAAGACCTGATGTTAAACCACCATCTGGATCTCCAGATAGCGCAACATTGATCATTGGCACTTCAGTTTTAGTCATACTCTTATCGCCAAAGAAAATACTTTCAGATAGTGTATCCGAAGTTTTAATCTTTGAGTTCTTTTTTAGTTTATCCATTACACTCATCGTATTTTTCTCCTGCCGAATTGTGTTTGTTCCACAGAGCCAACTTGTCTCTTATGTCGCGCAATAGCTTCGGCTTTCTTTCTCTTGCGCTTTGCCGTAGGTTTTTCATAGTATTCTTTTCTACGGACATCTTGTAGAATACCTGCTGCTTCGACTGCTTTTTTAAATTTTCTCATAGCAACATCGAATGGCATGTCTTGTTGTGGCCGTTGATTCTTTTTACCTTTACGGTATTTTTGTGGCTCGGCCGTTAATTTTATACTTGGCATATTTCCTCTTCTTTTATTTAATTGATAGGTATATTATAACATAAATTCAGTCAATTGTAAACTGTTTTTTTCACATTCATAGGTTTTTTTCTTATTATCTTGTACCATATACTTAGTATCGACAAAATCTAATTTACCTTCTAAATATTTTTTAACCATAGCAGCTGGATGTTCTGCTGTAGTTACTGGCACATTTTGACACATATGATTAAGCGATCTTTTGGCATTGATCATCTGATAATCAGTTGGTAGTTTCATTAGTGACATAGCTTCTCGTACTGTTAAGAATCTATCTTCGTCAGGATGAGTTATGCTTGAAGGCATATGACCTACGAAAGCTCCTATTTTATCTTTAGGAATTTCAACGCCTTTACGCATAATGTTACCACCAGCTTTGAGCTTATGATAAGCCCTATCACATTTACGAGCCACATTATCAAATCCATGTTCTCGCATCCATTCAGCAACCTTGTTATAGGTTGTGTGTCTCTCAATGTAATCTTGCACATTTATAGTTCTTGGAATCTTAGCTGCAAACTCTTTATGCGTAATGCCGCCTTCAATTACATCTAAGATGTATTTGTAATATGGATCATCAGATGGTTTATTATCATTACACATAATTTGACTCATTGGGTCATTTTTATCGTTTACTACAGCTCTAATATCATCAGCAATCATTGTTGGTTGTATATCAATATATTCAAACAATGGTACAGTATCTCCTTTCCAGAAGAAGTAAAACGTACGATCTCTTACTTGACTTAGACCATGCAATAATGATTTAGTTTTAAAGATACTAAATGTATAACCATTAGCTTCAGCTAGTTTACGTAGTCTTTTTACTACAGGCTCTCCCATTTTAGAAGCAAGTCTTGGAGCATTTTCTCCCCAGAAAACCTTTGGAGACATTTCACTTAAAACGTATTCAGCTGATTTTACCATCCAATCGTTTGCTGGATTATTACTTGAAGCTGATGGACTCAGTGAACTTAAGCCTGCACATGGACATATAGTATTAACTACGTCTACGTTAGATGGGTGTCTGACTCCCTCTGAGAGGTTTAGGTAAGGTATCTCATTGTTATAGTAATTTCTCAAATGTTCTTCGTTAGCCTGAAAGCCATCAAATGTAAGAAAGTATTTTGGTTTTGTTTTAAAGATATTCTCCATTGCGATGGTTTCTCCACCAATCAATGGAACGATGCTTGCCCAGGTTGTCATATTAGAAAAATTCCTCAAGTGTATTTGTATTTATAGGTTGGATTCCATTCCAGTACGGATAGAACTCTCGTGATAGATGTATTGATTTTGGCTTTTCCATGTATTGAAAATCTAGTTCGCCAGCTTTATTTAATAGTTTATCAGTCCATCTTATGATTCCATATTCTTTTTCAATGTAGTCATTAAATTGATTACGGATATCAGTGCGTTCTTGCCAAGATCCCCAGAAAGGTTTTCCTTTATGATAACCAGATTGCGGTATCTTTCGAGATTCATTTTCAATAGGTAACAACTCATATATTTTAGCATCAAATTTACGTGCTTCTTCCATGTATCTATCAGCTAATTCTATAATACTTGCTTCTAATCTAATGATATGATGACGAACATCAATATTGCCAAAATAACAATGTAGTTCTTTATATTCACTTGGAATAAATGAGGCAAAGCCTTCTTTCAAAGCTCCATTAAGAGTTTTAAATGGCACACTGTTAACAGTCCAACCTGGGCGATACATACATATTGAATGACTATCACCAATGACTACTTTATCTGTAGGATTAGGATAATCAACTCTAATTGCTGTATTATGCATTCTTTCAAGGTTTTTTAAATCAACCTGATGCCATTCTGGCTGAACATCTCTTTTTGCCGCTGCTAATTTATTTTTAATCATATCATGATATGGCGGAAAGTCCATTCCTATAGAGTAGACTTGACCTTTAAATTTAGAAAAGTTAACAGTGTTAGCAACGTATGGGAAACCATAAACGCCACCAAACATATTAAGACCGCCGCTATAATCACTGCCATGATAAACCCAGAGATTATCATAAGCATTATGATCTGTAATTTCTCCACCATAGTTGACATCGCAGTTTCCATATTTTTCCTTAATCATATCTCCATAGATAACGCCTTGAGCTCCTCGGTGAGATGCATGACGTTTTGCTATTGGAATAAATGGGCAGTTGATTATATTTTTCATCTTAAAAAAACTCAGTTAACGTGTTTTGTGGCGTCTTAGCTCTAGCAACTTGACGTCTTGCACATGCTTTTTCGTCATCTCTTATTTGTAGATATACACCATATTGGCAACATAGAACCTCAGTACCATAATACTTTAATCCATTCTGTTGCTCTTTAAATAAATGTGAACCATTGTCTAATTCAATATTATATGCTGATTCATGAAATGTAACATCTTTGGTCAAACCAATTTCAGCCGCATTTTCTCTCATAAAATAAATTGCTTCAGCTAGATATTTATTAGGAGCATCAGGCCACAAAAGCTTGATTGTATAAACAGCTCCTGGTCCTGGTGCGACAAATCGTTGATCGTGATGATACTTCATTTGAGGTAAAACCGACGTAGAAGTAGCGCAATGGAAACCATAGTATTCGCCAACTCCTGGTAAAGTTCTTAATAAAGTAAACACTTCAAAAAGATCTTTAGCAGCTAGCATACCTTCAATGATTTTAGTATCTCTGAAAGAAGCAACCCATTCACTTACATCAACTGGATGAAACTTACGATCTGGTTCATTATATTTTTTACGACAATAGTTTCTACCAGACGTTTGAATAGATGTGTGTAACTCGGTTGTTCCCCAGATAGGTTGCTTATTTCTTATAGCTTTATCGATGTTATTACGTAGAAACTTAATATAGTCATCATCGCCATCTGCAATTCTATCAAAATCAACAAAGGTTCCCTCCTTTCCTGATACTACCCAGTGAACTCCACGAGCTCCATAAAAGTGAGATATAATCGTGTTACCGACAATATTAGTATCGCTCATTCGAGATGTAGCAATTTCAGTACCAATAAATCTCATACGATCATCTAATGTAATTGTTGGATGAAAGTACTCTACGTTTTCGCCTAAGCCATAATCAATTGCTCCATGACGATTTAGATTTTCGTATTGGCCGGCAGTAAACCCTTGTTTGATTGCAGCACGATCGTTAATCTTTTTTAAGAAATGATTGAAGTCAAGCATAAGGTCTTTATCAAATGACCACCAATCATAATTATAAGAACTAGAGTGGGAGTGTTGCTTTATCATTTTTTCTCTTCTTTGTATTTAATCTAATAGTTAATGTTGGAACTTCAAATCCATATGTTTCAGTATTCTTTTTACTTTCTTTTAATTTACAATACTGTGGAAACATTTCGTGTAATTGTTCTAGTGATTCTTTGTATCTTATACCTCTATCACTAGTATTGCAACCACCTTCCATCTGGTTTTGACCTGTAGTTTCTCCAACATTATATTTAACTAAAGTAAAAAAGTCATTTCCTTTATCAAACCAGTCAGTTGGTAAATACAGATCCTCACATAAACCAGACTTAGGCCCATTTCTAAAATTACAATCAACATAATCAAATGTGTCTAAATTAAAGAAATGAACCCAATAACAAATAGAATTTAAAGTGTATGGATCCCATCTAGGATCTCTTAAAAAATTTAAATTTCTCATTGTTCCATACTCAAATGTATCTAAAAGTCCTGAGCAGTATTTCAGCATTTCAACATATTCTTCTGCAGACGCGAGTCTTTGACCTCTACCAATATACTTATTAGTTGGATCTTTTTTATGAGCTCCATGTCTAATATGAAAGAAAGTATTATCATCATCGATAACCATAATCTTTCCATTAAACTGTTCGTTAATTCGTTGTCGTGTTTCTACTATACCATCAACGCCCTTCCCAAGATTATGTATGTTAACACCAGGATGAGCTTTTACGTATTCATTATATTCTTCGTCTCTTACAGCTAAAGTTACGTATTTACTAACTATATCATCAGGTAAGTTATCAATTGAAGGATTGACTCCAGCTCTTTTATATGATGGGATTACTATTTTAATATCCAATGAGACCCTCTCTCACTAAATGAATTACGTTTAATTCTGGATGAACCTTTTTGATCTCTTCAATTTGAATAGGATCATCTTCAAAGTGAAGTCCAATCTTAAATGATTCTTTAAGCTTTGTGATACATTTAGCTTTATGAATACCTGAAGCTTTTCGACTATATGTGTCATCGCTTCGTTTTAGTGGATTAAACATCACATGATTATGTATATCACGAGATTTTAACATACAAATAGTATCAAGCTCTTGTTGATATGATCTTCCTGTAATAATAACATCGTCTCGACCAGGACGCACACCAGTTACGTCCTCACCAAAATAGATTACACCATCGATATCAAAAGTATTAATTAACTGCTTAGGCATAATCGTTTTCACCTGATTGGAATGTATAAGTTAGATCTTCAACTTTAGGCTTATTTTCTTTAAGTTGTGGACGTGTTTTATCAGTCAAAACTCTACGAGCTAAAGCATCACATTCAAACTTAGCATCTGCAGTTTTAAGTTGTTCTGGTGGAGTCTTTTGCGACCAAGCTGATGGACCACGTAAGTAACCAACAATTCCCATTTCAGAAGCAACTTTACAGAATCTAATAGCATCATAAACAATACCAGCACTATTTGGAGAATCTTGAACAGATAAACGAGCTGTCAATTCATAACGAGCTCCAGCCCAACCCCAAAACACCATATCGATATTAGCAATCTTATTATCAGATCCAATATACTCATCACCTGGTTTTTGGAAAACAGTAAGCGATGGTCCAGCGTACATTGTAAGTCCAGCAATATCTTTACCACGTACTACAGCTTGTCCATTAAGTACATTTTCTTTAGAGATATGTTTGTTCTTTAAACGATCTTTAGTAGCCATGTTTAAAAAATCAGTGTTTGCTGTACGACCAGTTCTACGCATATCGCCTTGAGTTGTACCACAAGCTTTATTTTCTTGGATATGCTGAGTTACTAGTAGACCAGAATCCATAATAGATCCTTGAAGAACTTCAGATAAACGAGATGCGCCATAATCAGAACGCATATCAGAACCAACGATTGTTACACCATTGTCAATTGCAAGTTGTTCTAATTCCATAGCATCTGCTGTAGAAATATAAGTTGGCATACAATTTACAACATGTACTCCAGCTTTAATAGCATTTTCAATATGCCATCTAGCAGCTTCTTCTGAACCTACTGGCATATAATTGAGTAATACATCAACTTTACGATCTTTAAGAATTGCACGATACTCTGCAGCTGTAATAGCTTTTGTTACTGTGTCTTCTAAGAATGAAACGTTTTCGTTTAGATCATTCATATGAGGTGCGATACCATCAAGGGTTGGTGAACGATATACAAGCGATTCATTAGCAATACAACTCATATCATGACCTGGAGGAAATACTTCCATGTTACAATTTGGTTTAGCATAGATTGCTTTGTTTAATCGTTGACCCACTTTACGGGAATCAACATCGAATCCAACTACGAAATTAAAATTCGGAGCTGAATATCCACCAATGTCTTGAAACATTAGACCAATAGTATCATCTGGATTTTCGTTATAATATTGAACACCCTGAACGAGTGCTGATGAACAGTTACCTACGCCGGCAATGGCGATATTTATCTTTGACATAATTTTCTCCTTTATATCAGTTTATTATAGTGAGACATTTGACTGGATCAGAGTAGCTCACTTTGTTAATTTATATTAGTAGTTATAAGGTATATTATAACACATTTTTGATCAAATGTAAAGGGAAGACATAATATTTTTAAATAAAAATATCAACCCTACTCCATTAAGTAAAATAAGAGCTCTATCTTTCCATAATATAGAAACCCATAACCACAACGCGATACCAATTGCTGATAAAGCTAGATCCCACATTTGCAGTCCATTAATACCTCTAATAGACATTGCACAAAGAACAAATATAGAAGCTGCCCATTTGACGTACCAATCAGTTGTATGTTTAGGAGTTGTAAATTCTTTAGTCATTTTTTTGATTTCTTTTTTCAACTTGATTAGCTGCACTTTCTTCCTTGGTTGTTGCGCAATCGTCTACTGCACTTGGTTTATCCTTTTTACCAAAAATAGTATCCCAGTTATCTTGGTATTTTTTGGTGTCACTAGGTCTTTGTTTACTACCTTTACCACCATGCCAATTACTCATCTTCTTTCTCCACTATCCTTTTACATTCGCTTATTAATTTCATGCTATATCGAACGCCATATAAATCATCTTGATTATCTACAGCAAATGATAACCAAAATAATAAAGTTGCTCGAGCAAGTATCATCATAAGTCTTTTCTAATATCAACGCGTTTAAAAAACATACACCCATTATCGTCTAAAGTTAGAACAAAGTTATCACCAGCTTTAAATGGAGTTTTTTCTATTGTTATAAGATCTACTCCTTTATCAACTAAGGTTAAACCATTTTCGACTATTTCAAATTTATAATCGCAGTATATCATTTATTTCTTCCTTAAATTTTCTATTTACTATCTCTCCTGGGCACCATTCATTCAGTTATTTTACTTGAGGAATGAAACTCAAGAGCCGAGTGCACCACCTATTAATTGAGGTAATAGGACCTATTGTGGAGTATACCACTCCAAAAGCTTGCGATGTGCTGCAAGTTGTTCGGTGTAAACTTTAAGATCTTCAGGATGAGCAGCTTCAGGGTTCTGCATATAATCCTCTAGATCTCTTATAGAAATGTTTAATCTTGCTAAAAATAATTCATCAACAAAATCGTTATGCATATCCATTTTTATAAATTGTTTACCATCTTCGTCTTTCACAAAATTCATAATCATTACCTTTTATTATTTGGCGCGCCCTGGAGGATTCGAACCTCCGACCTACGGCTTAGAAGGCCGTTGCTCTATCCAGCTGAGCTAAGGGCGCATTAATTTATTTTAATGGATCCAATGATAATTCCATTTGAGCATTCTCATCTAGAAAAAACTCTTTATAGTAATCAGTACTTTCGCAGCTGCGTCTTTGTTTTTGTCTAGAGTCATCAAAGGCTTTCCAATCATAGTCAGTTATAACTGGATCTGAACATTTAAATTGATCATCTTTGATCAAAGCTTCAAATATACTCCAAACTTTTTCCATTCGTAATTCAAATAAATATTTTAATCCAAGCATTTGATTCTGTAATATATCGCAATCTTTAGAATTTAAATGTAAATTATCTGTATTATGATATACAAGATCTAAATCTTCACTGGTTGCCCATGCATTCATTATTGCTTGTTCTAAGTCAAATCTATCTTTTTTAAATAAAGTCATATATTACTCCAGCTTCATCAAACATTTTTTTAGTTAATTCTGTCGATTCAATCCAACGTTCTGGCATTGAATCATCAATTTCAGCAGTAACAACTCTTTTTATACCAACTTGTATAATACCCTTAGCACATTCTGAACAAACTGGTAAACCATGAATGTACATAGTAGCTCCATCTAAAGAAGTTCCATTATACGTAGCATTATATATACAATTCATTTCGGCATGTACAACACGTTGGTATTTTGTAACTTTATTATTGTACATAGAATCATTATCATCGATTCCACGTGGAAATCCATTATAGCCTTGTGCTAAAACTTGACCTTTAGATCCTACTGCAACTGCGCCAATTTTACGAGATGGATCTTTAGACCACGAAGCAATATGTCTTGCTAATTCAAGATATCGCTTATCCCATTTATATGATTTTGAAACTCCCCAATCGTTCATTATTTCACCATATCAAAATGTCGTTCATAGACATGTAGATTTTGTACTTGCCAATAGATTTCACCATCATTAATACGAAGGTCGTCTGCTAATTCACAAAGAACGTGTTCTTGCCAAGCGTAGTCATTACGATAACCAAACATAACATCATTAGATCTCATTTGAACTACACAATTTAATTTATTATCTCTAATATAATATGTTACTGAATTAGTACAGATAAAATCGTTTTTACCATTTTCGTTGTATTCACTCCATATACTTGGTCGAGTATAAATCATAGAAGCTCTACGAGAATCAGGATTATTTGTAAGTTCAATTAGAACTTGATCATACTGGTTTTGATATTTATCAGCATAAATAAGATGACCATAATTAGAATTAATTTCACCATGATTATTTGCTGTCATTCTCCAAGCTGCAGGTGGATCTCTATCAGTGTAAATATCATTAATGTTTGTAGATTCTGATTGATACCAATCAAGTTCTGCTTCAATATATTCTTGATTAGGTTTACCAAATATAGCATTTTCTGTTGCATGAAATGATGCGCCAAGCAACTCAATAGTCTTACTACCATTACGATCAATAGTAAAGTTTTTATTTGCTAGTTCTTGAATAAAATGTTTACGTATATCTGCTATGTTCATTTGCCGTACCTATCGTCTACTTCAGGATGTTCAATCGCATGAGTCATAAGAATCATGATTTGAGTTGCTGCATGAGCTAAGTGAGACATACCTGATTCTGGATCGGTATCTTCGCCACCATGCCATGCGTTTAAATGTCGTTGCACTGATGAATATGTTCTGATCCAGCTTGTTGAATCACCATCGATTCGCCAATTGTTAACACCATACTTTTCAGCACCAAAGCCTAGAACATCAGCGATTTGAGCTAATGCTTCAGGTGGCACTAAGCCGAATGGAGTTTTGTTTTCATCGAATTTTGCCATGAGTTATCCTTTTGTAATATACGTATATTATATCATACTTTATGGTGTTTGTAAACAAAAACTTTCACCATTATGAAAATAAATTCCACTTAAATAGTAATCTAGTGTTTCTTTATTGCCGACAAAAACGTATAGTATATCAGAATGCGGCGAAGACCATGTCTTTCGTTCTTTATGCGCTTTATTAGCTCTTTTTATAACAAAGGGAACATAATGATCAAACTCAGTAACTTTAACTTCAACTGATTCTAAATTTGTATCAAATACATCTTTGTACTTACGAGGATCATCTACAAACCCATGATGTTTCATTAAATACATTTCAGCAACTTGGCCATACATATTAGTAGCTAATATTTCAGAAAATGATCTGCCTTTACGAGTACTTTCTTTACTAAAAATTTCACCGGTTTCTTTTTCAGCTCTTGCTCTTAAGTCTTCGCCATTAATATCAGTAGCTGCATTAAATTTCATAATTTAACCTTCGTAAATAATTCCCTGTTCATTAAGAGCTTTTCTATTAGACAAATGATGTTCTTCTGTAAGGTCCTTTGAATCACCATAATATGGAACTGCATGAAAGTTATCAATCATCATTTGGTTTACTGATCTATCCATGTTTCCATAAATAAATAGTTCGCCAAGGATTCTTCCAAATTTACCCTTTTCATGAGAGACCAGAGTTACAGGAGCTTCAAGTAATAGAGTTTCTAAAAACTTTTTAGATTCTTTTCCATAGAATTTTTCTTCAAGGTCGCGAGTTCTAGATTCAGGAGTATCGATACCCATCATTCTAACTCTTTGCTTTTTATAAATCATTCCAAAGCCTAAGTCAATATCAACATCGACAGTATCACCATCAACTACTCTTGTCACGTTAACATTATAAGTATACATTATTGGTCCTCAGCAAGAACAGCTTTAATCCAATCAACATCGATAATTGCAGCAGCTTCGCCTTCATAATCAACTGGCATAGCTTTATTCCAATCAAGAAATACTCTTTGGCCTGGTTCAACTTCATCAATAGCCAGTGGTCCAACAGACAAAACTAAGCCTGGCTTAGATCCTTTAGTTGTATCAGCAGTAAGAATAATACCACCTGCTGTTGTTTGTTCTTTTTCTACAGCCGTTACTAGAACTTGACTGCCTAACATTTTAATACCCATCTTTTTCTCCTATATATTATTTCGAAAGACAAAATCAATTGCTCTTTCAGCTTCTTTAATCATATCTCGTTTCCCATACCAACCACCAGTTTCATTGTCCAAGTCTGAACAAATCCAAGCAACTTCACGCGCTGAAATAGGATAGCCTTTTTGCATTGCGTTACCTGCAGTTGATACCATAATCTTGTACATCTGTAAATACCAACCTGAGCCAGTAATACCTTTGTAGTCTTCTACCTGTCTTTTATTTACAAAAGGGCAGTCTCTATATCCAGTCCACGAAAAGTTAGTGTTGTTGAGCTGGGATTTTCTATGTTCAACGAGTCCATTCCTAATTGCTTCTGGTAACTTATCGAAAAACGATTCATTTGATACGACGTATCTGTGTCTTTCCATAAGTTCTGTCGGATCCATGGTAATTCCGTCGTGTGTGAATATAAAGTTGTAGGCATTTTTATACCTTGAAGGGACATAGTACATTCGACTAAGATCTTTTGTTTGAGCATCTGCGATATCTCCTATCTCTTTATTAAGTGCAAACCAAAAATGTTTAATTTTATCAGCATTTACTGATTCTGTTAATGGAAAAACTAATCTAAATTTTGGATGTTCTTTTGTAGAACTTGCTGTTGAATAACAAACGTATTTGTATTTAGAATATTTTTCATGTATGTCATCAATAGAGCCTTCATAATCATCGACATCGACAATGCCAAAACCACCCCAGCTTAATACATTAGCATTAGCTCGAGTGGTTTCGGTCTTATATGTGGCTGGTGATATTAAAGGAGCATCAGTTTTCTTTTGATACTTATCACCTTCGGCCAAACGGTATAGAACTTTTTCAAAATCATCAAAAGAGTTATAATCTACTCTTTTAGTGGTTTTATTATCGTATATACTATCAAATATTGTTAAGGAGACCATGATTACCTAAGTGTGATGGAGCTTTCCAGCCTTCAGGTTTTACTAAGTCAGGAAGACCCAATGGATTAGGACGTGATTCTTTTACGCCAACTTTTTTAGCCATATTTGCTTTATTTACTTCATGCCAAGCTTCATGCGCGTCAACACCCATAAGATCAAGTGTACCAATAGCTACAACGCAAAGATCAATTAGACCATCAACAATTTCTTCAGCATCCTTTTCTCCAACAGCTTTAAATGTCTCATCAAACTCTTCTTTAAGAAAAGATACGCGAAAATGTAGTAGCTGCTCTAGCTTTTCAGGATTATTTTTAACCCATTCATGAACACCATACTTATGATGCATATCTTTAATGTCGTTTACCCAGTTCATGCTCATACAATAATTCCTTGGTTTGGGGTTACAATACTACCAGTTGCTTCTTTATATTGATTAAGAACATCGTCTACAGGATCAACTGTAAATAAAATATGAACGCCTTTAATAGTTAAACCATCTTCAGCTTTTGTGTATGGAACATAAGGCATAAAGCCAAGTTTACCTTCTTCAGCAGCATATAGCGCGACTGGTTTTTCAAATGTAATCGAATCGTTAGATTCATCTGTAATTGTAGCTATGACTTCTTCACCTGAAGTAAGTCGTATTAATTTAATAGTCATTTGTATCTCCTTTAATAATAGATATATTATAACACATTTTTAAGTGTTTGTAAACGTTTATTTTCATTTATTTTAAAAAAATTCATCGAGGGTTGCTATGTCTTTTGAGTTCCAACCAACAGCTTGAAGTATTGGATCAATAACACCTAAGAATGTTTTATCAAACTGAGTGTCATAATCAATGTAGCGATGTAGACCAAACTCTTCAGGCAGATAATCAAGGAAGGATACTACGTTTTCCTTTATATGATTAGGTGTTCGAAGATAGATAAACTTAATCTTTTCGCCATTCTGAATCTTGTTATATTGTTTAGTGAGCGATTTGTCCACTAGCATTTTGTTATACATGATACTACCACGAGCATGGATTGGCGTACCTTTTTTGTATATCGTTTGATTATCCATATAGTTAGTAAGGTTAGTTATACCTCGTGGAAACGCAATCTCATCGGGCGGAAGAGTTTTAAAGTATGTTCTAAACGTTTCAATATCATGTTGAACTTTTGATTCAGAACCACTAATGATCGTTTTAAACATTTGTTTGAGCGCTTCACGACATGGTGCTGGTGTAGAAGACTTAATAGCTTCGATACCCATAATTTTAAGCTTTGGTTCAGCATATCGAACGCCTTCGTTATCAAGAACGTTTAGGATATATCTTTTCTTTGCTGTCCAGATACCACGATCAGCAATTGCTTCACGTTTCATAACCATTCTGTTTTCGATGCCACCCATGACTTTAAACAAATCAGCATAGCTTTCTTCAAGAACAGTTTCAAGCTTCTCTTTACAAACAGTATCGACAAATTCCAATGGATTCTTAGGACTAACAGCTTTAACAAGATCATCGAGTACTACGTAAACAGAATCTGTGTCGATAGCAATAACATAGTCTTTTTTGGTTTTAAGAATTTTATTCAGATATTCGTTGATAGCCTTTTCAGCCCAGCGAATAGTAAGCTGACCAGATAGAGTAATACCTTCAGCAATACGTTGATCAAAGAATCTAAAGTACTTGTTACCAAGTGCACCATAAAGACTGTTTAGAAGAATCTTAATAGACATTTGTTGATTTTCTGCGATGTTAATATCGCGTTGAACTCGATACAATTCTTGCTTGTTATTTTTGTCAACCTTTTCAAGTTCTTTTTGGCCATTGATCATTGCGCGTTTGATTACAACGCGTTCACTGTACATTTCATCAATGATTTTTGGTAGGATGCCTTGTTCATCAGTAGTAAAGTACTGACCTGAAGCTGAAGCGCATTCATTGGTTTCAAGCTTAGGTTTAACATCACCACTTAAAAGACTATCAACAGTAACATTAGCAACTTTACCATTGATAATAGTTTCAGGAGACATGTTATTTTGCATAATGATTGATGGATACAGTGAGTTCAAATCAAAAGAAACAACCCATTCGTGCATTCCAACATGTGGATCTTTTACAAAGCCACCTGGATATGGCGATTTAAACTTTTCTTCACCAAATGGAACGATGACGTTATTTGCATGTAGATTACGAAAGATAATAGAATCCCATATAGCAGTTGTACCCATAACATCACCATAGTTAACACCACCACGATAAGCCATAGTAAGAGCTAATGTAATAAGACCCATCTTATCTTCGAAGCGATCTACCAAGTCTACATCTTTAATGTTGTAGTCAATAAACTTTTGATGATCGTGAATGTAAAGAGTATGTAGGTTACCATGTTCTTCATAAGAAAGCTTACGTTCTCCAAGTACTACGTGAGCAATATTGTCAAGCTTGTATGATTCTTGTGGACCATACGAGTAACCAAATTTACGAAATAGATCAAGGTAATCCATTTGAGCAATACCTTGAATTTCATAAGCGCACTGTTTACGCTGCATTGTATTGACATCACGACGATCGATTAAACCCCAGGGAGATAATCTACGAACAAACTCTTCGCCGTGGATTTTGATGATACGATTAACAAGGTATGGTATATCAAAGAATCGTGAATTCCAACCAGTAATAACATCTGGACATTGCGATGGTAAAGACCAATGCGCAATGAATTTTAATAGAAGTTCTGATTCGGTCATACACTTTTCATATACTACACGATTTTCTGTCATGTATGTATTTTCTACATCGTAATCTTTAAGACCCCAGACATAAAACGTGTTATCAATATTGTTTTTCATACAGATTGCTGTTACCTCATGAGCAGCTTCTTCTGGTTCAGGAAAACCAGCATCTGATTGTACTTCAATATCGATTGTTGTAACGTTAATAAGATTACGATCAAACTTAATATTGCCAGGAAAGGCTTCATTGATATAAGCAGGGATATGTTTATTGTTTCCATATATATGACGGCCAGCAGTGTGTTGATTAGCTGATAACCATTCTTTGGCTTCACGCATATCAGAAAATTTAATAGGCGCGACTTTTGTACCATCTAAGGCTTTATATGGAGTTTCCTTAGGAGTGTTAACATAAAATGTTGGTTGGTACTTGATCTTTGTTTGAATTTTTTTGCCATTGTTATAACCACGATAAAGAAGGTTATTGCCATAGCGAGAAACCGATGTATAAAATTTCATAGTGTAGAGATATCCGAATAATAAGTATATATTATATCATATTTTAGGTCAAATGTAAACGATTATTTTTAAAAAGTTAGGAGGGATTGCTCCCTCCCTTCTTAAGGCGTTAGTATGAACTCGCAGCCACCATCATAATAAATGGAGATATGCTTAGTATCCCAGCTATTAATAAAGTTGCTTCGAATCCAGATCTAATGCCGTGCTTGTGTTTACGTATGTAACCCATAGTCTGACTCCAGTAGATAGTTTATTACAACCCACTGAGTTTTCGCTGCTCACCGGATTTACTCGTTGAGTAAACCCTTCTTCTTTGATGTCCCAGTAGATCCGATTTCGATCTTCCGAGGACGCCTCTCTTCTGGAACTTCGACTCTGGCGTTAACCACAAGTATCCCATTCACAAGATCAGCCCCATCTATTACGACAAATTCTGAGAGCCGGAAGGACTTCTCAAATTTGCGGGATGATATACCTTTGTGTGCGTATTCACGTTCGTCATCAAATGATCTTTCGCCTTTTACTAATAGAATACCATCTTTTACTTCGATAGAGATATCGTCATTTGTAAAGCCCGCAACTGCTAATTCAATGATGAAATTTTCAGCATCGATTTTAACAACATTATGGGGTGGATAGTTATCTTGAGCTCTACCAGCAGTGTGTATTCTTTCAAGCTCGTTAAGTATTGGTTCAAAACCAATGAATAGTGAACGTGGTACGTTCATAGTACTTCTTACCATTTTATTTCTCCTCCTATGCATATAGCAAGGTATTATTTATGGACCCGATTATTCAGCATCCACATATATTTATACAAGCAATTTAGCTAGTTTAAATATTCTTTAGTAGTTTATTCCATACTTTTTGTATTCTACTTGATTTCATTAATTTGTGTAATTTTTTAAACATTGTATTCCTTTAATATGTTGGGTCTTTAGCTGGATAGCTAACTAACCCTAGTGTGTCTGGTATGTAATCTTCTGGAAAAAATGTTTCTGGAAAATCTACGTACTCTGGTTTATCTGTAACGCATTTATTATTTTCGAGTAATTCATCATACGTTTCCCCAAGTCTATTCATCCAATTTATCCAACCCCAGTCTTCGTTTTTCTGATTTTCAAAATCTACGGTGCCCTGTAATCTTTGATCATAAACATAAGTTGGATATATTTCGTGCAAATGTCTTAAATTTATATTACCTTGACTCCATTCGTATTTTAAATTTAAATACTGTACTGTATCTTCGCCAACAATAAGTTCTGGATCAAATCTAAAGTCACTGGTTGTTGCTCTTTTAGAATAAAATACAACTCTTAAATGCGGTTCCCAGTTATCGATATAATCATATGCAAAAGAATATATTTTATGTTGCGCAGCGTTAAGAGCTATTGAATACTCAGGCCCGTCTGGATGCATATTATCGATAGGTACTCCAGTTCCTGCAACTTGTCTTTCCCACCATTTTTTGCATTGTTTAAATGATCTAATAGCATAACTTGGTTTATAGTTTGGATCGAGGTCAGTGCCTTGAAATAGAGTTTTTGCAAAATATTCTGGAATCAAGCCTAATTGATATTCTAATGCTATTACATCTGGTGGTGATTCTGATTGAGCAATTTTATCATATAACCATATTCCATGAGGAGTGATAAAATCATCACCATCAACTAAAATCATGTAATCATTATCAGAAGCTTGGAATATATCTAGAACGCTATTTTTACCTGTTGATGGAGTTCCATCACTATACGTTATATGATAATCAATTCCTTCTGATATGGCCCAAGCTTCAGCATCAGCTAGATATTGAGAGTTTTTTTCTGCATGCTGATCACACCATATATTTGAATTAAAGACATACACAACATCTTCTTTTGGAATAGTATCTAAATGCCTTTTTGTAGTAAACATATTACTACTGCATAATACATAATATTTTAACTTAGCCATAAATTACTCAGTTGGTTTTACGGGCCACACTATTACAGATGGAAAGCCTTCTTGATTTGTAATATCTCTTAAACTTTGTCTGTATTCGGTGAACGCGTCTGATAGATCTCTATCCGTTAAAGCATTATTATCAGTTTGAGCTAATAGCTCGTCTCTTTTATTTCTAACAACGCTTGCTAGTTCTTCATCACTTAAATCTGTGACTGTAAAAATTCGAGTTCTTGTAGTTTCAGTTTCTTCCCAAGTTTCATTTAACTGTTGAGTATTAGGATCATAGTCAGGATAATCACCTACTACGACGTCTTTAAGAGTTCCTGTCCAACTTTCAGGAGTAAAAGCTACAGACGTAGTTTCTCTGTGATAAAATGATGCAGCTTCCGTTTGAGCATCTTTAGCCATGTTTACTATTTTTGCTTCAGATATATCGCCTTCATAATATCTTCTAGTGATATAATCTCTAAAGCCTTCTTCAACAAATTTAAATACAACCATTTTTTCTGTAGTATCTATACTACGTATTTGATAATCTCTATACATTTTTTCTTTCCTATTAAGCCATTTTTATAGCTATTTGACCGGACTCTGCCGAAACAGGCCTGGCGTGTGATGCTCTCTCTATCGCGCGGAAAATACTTGTTAAAGGCCCGTTGCCAGCTATATCAAATCTCCAAAAGTATGCAAGAGACCCCGCATAATAACTACCAGGTATAGAACCAAATTCATTAGCGCTAGTTCTATATATACTGTAGCTATAATTCGTAGCTGCAGTTCCATGTGGAAACCAATTAGTTGTTAAGTCATCTACTGGCCAACCATAAACTGGCGTTTTATTATTATATCTAACCTTTATTGAGGTCCAACCAGAATTACCCGAGCCTCTTTTAACTATGTAAATCCGATTGACGTAGGTAGTACCGGCAATCATAGCTTGAATGTAAAAGCCTACAAGCTTTTGTCCTGTGGAAAAATATAAATTACGTGATATTGAACCAAACGCAGAAACCGAAGAACCACTTTCGCCAGTTGCGTATTGGAATAAACCGCCCTTATACGACTGAAAGCCTCTGCGGGCTTTGCCTGATTCATCTTGATCCCACGAACGAGCAAGACGAAGCGAAGCTGTGTCACCGCTTGCTCCAACCATATCATTATAGCTAATCTCTCCGCTATGAGGCGTTGGTAGCCAAGGGTCACCAAATGGATAATGAAAATCATCTAAATTTATTGCCTGGCCGGTTGGGCCGGTGCCGATAAACTCAGTATATATATCGTCCATGCCCATATTTGATTGCGTTAACGCCACTAATATTACTCCTTACTGCTATTTCCAATATTATACTTAGGACATAATTGCCATTCAGTTTTTTCTTTATATGGTATGACTTTAATTTGTCGTAATGGAGCTATATCTTTAGCTTGCTCTCCATCAACAAAAGTAACAAGACCCCAATCAGAAAGTAAAGTAGCAATCGTATTTCTACGTTGAATGTCATTTAATAGTAAATTAGAAGGCTTACCATCTAATAAAAATAATTCTTTAAAGTGTACAATAAAATATCTACCTTGCTTATGCAAGATATGACATGACTGATATAGCTTTTGATCTTTCCTAGAAGCTACTCCAATTCGAGTTAGTGTTTCTCTAATCTTTAAAAAATCATCTGGTTCGTTAAGAGTAATTTCCAGCATAGACACTGGAGTCCATTGGACTTCTATGTTATTTTCGTTTTCCACCTTTGTAAATCCTCGCTTTCAATTCGTTAATTTGATCATTGTTTAGTAATGACAATACGGATTTAGCCTTTTCATTGCTATACCCATAATATTCTTTTATCAATTCTAGGTTTTCTATATTCACAGGCTTTGCCCACTTTGAAAACCTTCGTTTTTTCTTAATTATATTTATAAGAAAATCGAATTGAAGACGATTGTCTATATGATGATTCAAATTCATTTCATTAGCAAAAAGAATGGTGTCAGGAAAATAAGATAATCCTCTGTTTACCATAAACGGTGTATACGCCTTTTCAGCAACATCGTCGACCATCAAATCCTTTTTGGACGTGTTTATAGCATTTAAGTATTCAAAAGGGTTCATTTAAATCGAACCCCAGCCATAACTTCAGTAAGACATGCAACTGTATTGAGTTCATGGTCAGCAACAAATGAATTCTTATATTGATAATCAGCCAAAATAAGTACCAGCTGTGGTACACTTTGCGGATCAATATAGTCATTCATATTATCATAAATTTTACGATAAATTGCTGCTGGTTCTGAATCAATATTATTTGAAACCCACTGTCTCATACCTTTAAAGTTTTTTTCTTTCAAATGAATCATAAGATCATTTAAAGAAACTTCAGATAAAGATACAAGAATGCCTGTATCAATAGTACCACTACTACCATAACGCTGAAGCTCATTAAGAACTTTACGCCAATCAGGCATGTGTTTCATAATTAATTCGGCAACTACCTTTTCGTCATAACTGATACCTTCATCCTTTAAGATTTTAGTACATCGTTTGAGAAACTGTCCACATAGTGGTGCTGCATCTTTTTTAGAAACGTTAAACTCGATTGTTGTACAACGAGAATGTAGTGGTTCAATGATACGATTTTTAAAATTACATGTAAGAATAAAGCGACAATTATTACTAAACTCTTCGATAAACCCACGTAATGCTGGTTGCGTCGATTGAGCATTTAAGTAATCTGCCTCATCCAAGATGACTACTTTGTAGCCACCTTGAAGAGAAACAGAAGACGCAAATTGCTTAATTTTATTACGCAATGTATCAATGCCAGACTCTTCAGATCCATTGATCAAGAGATAATCTAGTTCAAGTTCGTTACATAAAGCTTTCGCAACTGTAGTTTTACCTAGTCCGGCTGTGCCGGTAAGAAGCATATTGTGTAGGTCACCTCCTCTAACAATATCTTCAAAGGTTGATTTTATTTGTTTTGGTAAAATACAATCTTGAATTTTTTGTGGACGATATTTTTCAACCCAAAGAAACTCTGACATTAAAGTACCTCCCAACCAAGAACTGTAGAAACTCTAAACGAACGCCAAGCATCTTTATCAAGTGACCATACAGCCAAATGAGCAGATTCAGGACTAATTGATTCAATGCTTCCATTGACACCATTCGCTTCTAAAACAGCTGGGTTGAGAGAACAAGGCATGACTCTTACTTCATCTGAGTCAATTTTTTGAAAGGTTACTGTTACTGTACCTTTTTTTAACGCTTCGATTAAGCGTGAACATTCATTGCGATCCATAATATTTCCTTCATAATAAAATTAATAAAATGCGGAGGAGCTACCTCCGCGATAAGCTAGTTCGAACTTAAGCTTCTTCAGAGTCTTCAACGGGAAGATCGTCGCCTGCAGGCACTTCGCCTTCAGGTACTTCTTCGCCTTGAGCTGGAGCTGCTGCTTCAAGGAATTTTACAACCCTGTTTCTTACTCCGCCAACAGCTTCAAGCTCTTGGCCTTCAAAACCTCCACGTTTAGAACAAATATCAATAATTTGTACCATAGTAGAGATATCTTGTAGAGACAATTGAGGTGCCTCAGCTTCTTGTACGCCTTCTGGCGCTGTTACTTCTTCAGTCATTTTTTTCTCCTTTGCAAAGTAGACTAATTATGAGAGACCCACATAATGCGGCATCTTCTCTTATTATCCTCATATTATTATGAGAATTTTTTCTGTGCATAATTATTTATACACCGAAACTTGACGATTTCTCTAAAGCAATAAAATAATCCAAAGGATTATCTGCATTTCTCCAATTAGAGATTAGCTTAGATGAAATCGATACCTTATAATCACCTTGTAGCATTTTCAAATTAGAAATACTAAATACGTAATTAAAGATTTCATTGGATGTTGTACCTAGGTCAATATCAAATGTATTTGCTGTAGCATCTTTTTCGTTAAAGACAGAAGCTACTACAGTATCGCCTTGGCTACTAAAACTTAGTTCTGAATGACCAAGAACTGCAGCTGCTTTTCGAATCTTATCCAGATTAGCAGATGAGATATCGAGAACAACTTCACATTCCGGCATGTTAATGTCTTTGGTTGGCTGAGTCAGAATATCGATTTCAGAATAGAAATACTTAATCTTTTGAGAACCATCTGACATAGTTAAAAATTTATCATCAAATTCAAGTTCAGGTTCATCCATAAGACTAAACAAAGACAAGAATTCATTGAGATCATATACACCAAACTCTACTGGAAAGTCTTCTAGAATTGAAGACGTTGCCATAATGGTTTTAGCTTCAGAAAGAGTTTTGAGTTCTTTGCCTGGCTTGAATACCAGATTTGCGTTAATACCTGAAAAGTTTTTCAGGATGTTGATTGTGTCACTTGAGATTTTCATATTGTACCTTTATTGTTTAATAGTATATTATAACATAGTTTTGCCATAATGTAAACGTTTATTTCACTTATTTTTGCGGTCATGTTCATATAATGCTAAGAAACCATAATGGATAATTTTCATCAAGTCTTTACGATGATCTGAAGGATCTCCCTTCTTTCCGTAACGACCGTTATACTTATCAACGTTTCCTAAGAAGAAACCAATGCCATGACCACGGTCAATGATTACCTCTGATGATTGGAGGCCACCTTGTCCATAGTGACCACCATAAGTCTTATCAATATATTCGCTAAATTCAGATATAAGTTCATTTTCACGGAACTTATAATCGATTAGTTGTTTTTGTTTTGCCATATTAATCTTCTCCAAAAATTTCTTCATGAGTTGGTGCTACAGCTTCTGTTGCTTCAATTTCTTCTACACCAGCATCAACTTTACTGTATAAATCTAAAAACGCAGACTTTGTATCTTCGTCAAACCTTGCAATACATAGATCAATTGCTTTAGCTCTATTATTGAAAATAGAGTAGGTTTGAGCAATGTGGCAAAGTCTACGAGTCGAAATAACCTCATCGACACCTTCATCATAGAATGTCTTTCTAATAATGTCAGCCCATGTTACAAGTTTTTCAACAAAATCTGTATCATCAGCTCCAAACTTAGTCATGTGATTATTAAGAATTTTTGTTTCAATTGATGGTGATGGAAACTTCTGATCAATAGCAACAGTAAACCTTTCAAGAAAAGCTTCATCGATAATAGAAGCTGCTGTAAACCTACCGTCTTCAGAACCTTTACCCTTAGTATTAGCTGTTGCTATAACATTGAAGCCAGCTTTAGGAGTAATTGTTTCACCCGTTTTCTTAACGAGAACAGGCTTGCCTTCAAGTATACCTTGCAAGCACATAATTTTATTTGTAGCTCTATCGATTTCGTCCAACAATAAAATAGCACCGTTCTCCATCGCCTTAAGAACGGGCCCTTTAGAGAATACAGTTTCTCCATTAATAAGTCTAAACCCGCCAAGCAAGTCGTCTTCGTCTGTTTCAGGATTGATTTGTACACGTATAAACTCCCTATTAAGTTTTGAGCATGCCTGTTCTACCATAAAGGTTTTACCATTACCAGATAATCCAGAAACATAGACTGGATAAAACATTTCCGATTTAACCATTTTAACAATGTCGCCAAATGCTCCCCAAGGAACAAATGTAGGATCTGCTTTGGCAAATGATTTTTCTTCGTTAACAATTGATTGCATTTTTGCCTTTGGTGATATATCTATAACATTAGTTTCAACAGGTTGTAATAAAGCGCTTAGATCGTAAGTACCAATTTTAACTCTGTTTTCTTTTTGCATTAATGGGTTGTAATCTTTACCGGTATAGCCCATAGACTTACCAGTATTTTCGATTATATTTTTTCTAAACGAGGTTTGATCTGGGTAATTATTTGCCAGTTCGTTTAGAATGTTTTTTGTTGAGATTTTCATGTCGTTCATAATGTAGTTCCTTATCAAATAATATGTATATTATATCATAGTTTTGGCGTATTGTAAACAGTTTTGGTGAAAAAAAGTGAATTATTTTCACTTTTCTTAGATTATTTAGTTATATAATTACCCTCTGTTATACACATCACGCTGAGTGAATCTAATTTAGTTATCAATAGGGTAACCTTAACCAATTCACTCAGATTCACTAAGCTACGATCCTACCAAAAGTTGTCATAAGTACTTTGTTCTGTTTCTTACTCTTAGAGTATTTCTTAAAAGCATTAGCCATTTGATTCTTAGTTTGATCAGAAGTTACACCAAACTCATCATTTTCTGTATCTAGTTTATTACCACCCTTGATCAAATAAAACTCTTTATAACCCAAAGCATCTTTGCGAACAACTACTTTGTTTTTTCTGTATTCTTTGCTAGCTTCATTTCTATGGCGGTCATCCCAATTATGAATTTGAGCAATCTTGCTATTAAACATTCTATTGTCGTCAGCCATAAAGAAACCAATTGTGTTTGTTGCATATCTTTTATTAATATTTTCAAGCAATGCCTGAGTAACCGAATTAGTTGATTCAGCTTTAACTAGCTTACGATCAATAATCATATTGATACCTTTAAAGGATCCTCTAGTTTCTACCTTATTGTCTTCTAGTTTACCATCGTTATAAGTTTGAAGTCTATTAGCGTCTCCATCAGAAAGTACTACTAAATTCATTTTTTCAACTTGATTTTTTACTTTAAAATCTTTAATAAGATCATGAGCTATAACCAAAGCTTGATTCAGTGGAGTAGAACCAAAATCTTCGCATTCGCCTATCATGTCTCTAGCAGTCCAAGAAGAAACTTTAGATCTTACGTGCAAAGCTTTTATTGACTCTTCAAAGTCTGATTTTTTTAGCTTTGACGACGTTAATAGCGGAAGAGCTAAATTGTCTAAGTCCATATCACCGTCAAGTAAAAGACCTTCTGAATGTAGACCCCAGAAGTCTAAAGCTGAATTTGTTGTAGTAAATGCATAAACATCAAACGGAATATTGACTTGCTTACAAAAGAGAACCAAGTGTATTAACTGATCTAAAACTTTAGGCAATGATTCATACATAGAACCAGAATAATCAATCAACATAATCATACCATGGCTTTTAGCATCATATAGTCTAGTAGTTTGCTTAAAGATGTCTTCATTGACTTTATATGAGTGTAACTTATTAACATCAAGGACTCCAGTTTTTGCTGTAGTTGCTTTAGCCCACTGAGTAGCAGCTTTTCGCATTTCAAACTCTTTAACAGCAATAGCAACGTTTCGTTTGATATCTTTTATTGCTTTAGGATACTGTAACTCAGCATCAGATATTTCAGATATTTGCATAGGATGAAGACTTTCTTTAGACTTTACTCTTTGAGCTTTAACTTCAGAGTATGGTATTACAATCCTCTTTTTTACTTCTTTATTAATATCTTCAACGACGAGAAGCTGTCTACCATCTTCATCAACATCTAAAAGAGATGATTCTTTTTCTCTAAATGCTTCGTCAGTAATAGAAACGTTTCCGCCAGAACCCTTTGTTGGAGCTTGATCTTCGTCTAAATCTTCTTCTGCTTGTTCATCTTCCTCATCTGAAGAACCTGGAGCATCAGTCTCTTCTTCGCTTTCCTCATCACCACCATCATAACCTTCTGAATCGTTTTCTTCAGAATCATCGTTATGTTCTTCGGTTTGATCGTCGTTGTTATCTTCTTCCTCTTTATCTTCTTCTTGTGTTTTATCATATGCTACGATATCTTTAACAAGCTCTAAAACGTCTTGGAAGTCTTCAGTTGTATTTGCTCTATTTAAAAATGCTTTTTCTTCGTCGTTAAATTCAAGATCGATGTGATCACCAACTTTAGCTTGAAGATTAATTTTGTCAATAATTTTTAGAGTTGATAGATCAATATCATTAGTACCAAAGAAGTTATCATCAAAAAGCTTACTATAAGCTCTTGAGAATGGACCAACAAGTCCTGGATATCTCGCTTTAACTTTACGCTCAATCCTAGCATCTTCAATAACATTAATGTATGACCTAGGGCATCCAGCTAACTTATCAGGGCTATCATGCCAACCTTCATACGGAGTTTCTAATGCATGACCAACTTCGTGGCCTACAAATAGATCATATATGTCTTTACCCATGTCTTTCCATAAAGGAAGACCAAGTACACGGTTTTTGATGTCAAACCAAGGAGTCTGATAGTTGCCATGTCTAATAGTAATATTTTCTTTGGCTAAAAGCTTTGGTAGGCTAGAGTTGTTATACATAATATGATCCTTTTCAATATACGTATATTATACCACAAAAACAAGGCAATGTAAACTGTTTTGGTGAAATAAACCCAATTATTTTAGATCATTTAGTTATATGCTTATAACTTTTTGATCTTAGAAAAGTTTCTATCCTTTATAAACTCAATCTTAGATCTAAACTTATTTTCAAGAATATCGCCTTTATGTGATATAATGAATACATTAGTACCATCTTCTAAGGTGTTTAGAATCTTAGTCAAATTATCAATACCATCATGATCTAATGACGAATCAAATGTTTCATCTAATACTAAAAGATTAGTAGCAGCTGAGTTCTTCATCTTAGCAATCTGTCTCCAAGTAAAGAGCAACGCCAAATCAATACGTTGTTTTTCGCCTTCACTAAATGATGTATAGTTAAATGCATCACGGTGTCTTGATCTAATAGTTTCATTAAAGCTTTCATCTAGATGGAATGCTACAAAGAAATCCAAGACTTGAAGATACTGATTAATAAGTCTATTCATTACAGGAAGATATTGCTTAATAACTTTAGTTTTGATACCAGTATCTTTAAGCATTTCTCCAATAACTTCATTATAAGTGCGTTCTTCAACGTAAGCCAATTTCTTTTCTGTCACATTGTCTTTTGATTCACGTAGTTGTTCAAGCTCAGTTTTGGCTGTCTTTATATCTCCAGTTGATTGTAATAACCCACTAATTTCTTTTTGAATCTTTTCTATTTCTCTTTGAATTAGATTAATCTTATCGTTATTAGAATTAATATGACGCTGCTTAGATAAAAGCTCTTTCATATTATTTTGGCATTCTTCTAAATGATTAGTTGTAGTAGTATTCTCAGCTTCTAATTCTTTCATTTCTTTTTGAATTTTAGCTGCAGATTCTTTTATCTTAGCTAGCTTGCTTTCTTTAATAGACACATCAATATCTTGATCACATGTAGGGCAATGTTCATTGTCCTCAAAGAATTTAGCATCGCTTACAAGATCTTTAATTTTAGATCTATATACTCGATCTTCAGATTTTATATCTGATACTTTTTTACTAAGCTCATCATGATTGCTATTTTCGATTTCAGTTAATGCATCAAGATTCTTTCCAAGATCAGCTGATTCAGTGACTAGAGTTTTAACGTCGGCTTCATAGGATTCAACTGAATTTTCTTTAGACTTAATCATATCTTTATTAATTGATTGTAAATCCCTAATGTACTTGTTTTGGGTTTCAATCTTAGCTTTATAAAGATTTAATGAATGATTTATTTCAGATAGTTCTTCTTTTATTTTAGAGTTACGTTCTTTTAGTAATGAATTCATTTTACTAAAAATATTAATATCTAATAAATCTTCAATAACTTCTCTACGCTGGCCTTGTTGTAATTGCATAAAAGGAATAAATGAACTACTACCTAGTACCACTACCTGGTGAAATGATTTATGATTTAGTTTAAGAATGTTTTGTTCTAGAAATTTTTGATAATCACGAGCATTTGAAGATTGATTAATCATGTTACCATTCTGATAAATTTCAAACTTACCGGGCTTAATAGTTCTGTGTATTCTAAATTCAGAGTTGCCAACAGTAAATTCAACTTCAACAACAGTACCCTTCTTATTGATACTATTGACTAATTGATCTTTTTTAATATCTCTATGTGATTTACCAAATAAGCCAAATGAAAGCGCGTCCAACATAGTTGATTTACCAGCGCCATTTGAACCAACTACAAGAGTTGATGGTGTTCTATCTAATTGTACTTTAATTGTATCATTGCCAGTCGAAAGAAAATTCTTCCAACTGACGCTTTTAAAATGTATCATACGACCTCTAGATTCTGTGCTTCAGTATATAGTTTTCTTAATTCGACTTTGATATGATCTTTATCTAGATCAGTTTCAACAGCGTCGACATAAGTATCAAGTAAGACTCCAGTATCTTCTAATGATACCTTTTCATCTTCCACGCTTTCGCCTAGATACTCTTCAAAAGTTTCAGCGATTTTAAGTTCATATGTTTCAATGCTTTGTAACTTATCAACAAAACGATCAAACATATAAAGATCAGTTTTGTTTACAACAATAAGTTTAATAAATTTATGCTCAAACTCTGAAACATCAATAGTATTATAATCAGTTTTACTATCATCATATACTATCTTTTTAAACATAGTAATAGGATTACGAACTGGTGTAACTTCACGAGTTTCAGTATCTAAGATATGGAAATACTTAGGATCATCGCAATCAGACCAAGTAAACTCCATTTGATTACCAAGATAATGAACGTTTCCTTGACTAGATTTAGTGTGAAAATGACCAGTTAACACAGTTTCAAACCTAGAAAAGATATCAGCATTCATACCATGAGGATTAGTAATACCGGCCATGAGCTCAAATCCTTTCAACTCAAGATGCGCCCCTAAAATAGAAGCATTACAATTCATAGCCCATTTAGTGTATTCTTCGTAATTTGCACTATTAATCCAAGGTATTACGCCAACCTTACAGCCATCATAATCAAGAACTGTTGGTTTCATTATAATATTAACGTTGGATGTGAAGTAACCAAGTAGTTCTTTGAGTGAACATAATTCGTTTGTATTCTTGAAATATACATCGTGGTTACCAGGAATAATATCCATTGTAATACCAAGATCACGCATAGGCTCAAGAAAGTGTTTACGATTAGCATTAAGCGCTTTGAAGTTAACAAACTTCCGATGCTCATAATAATCTCCTAGGTGTAAAATATTAGTGATACCATGTTCTTTAAGATATGGAAAAAATATCTCTGTATAGAATCTTTCTTGATAATTTAAAAATATATCTGATGAGTTTCTTACACCGCAATGTGTATCATTCAATATAGCAATCTTCAATCTGCGTATCTCCCATGATTAATCAAGTGATGCATTCTGTGACTATGAATAGCCCATATCAATTTAATCAATGATGTTTCAGTATAAACACCAGCTTTGCATTCATATTTCCACATAATTACACCATAAACAATTCTAGTTTTTCTCGCTCTTTTTCAATCTTAGCGAACTCTTTAATTTTATCATCCTTGGTTCTAATCTGATCTATTCTTTGTCTCAACGTATCAACATATTCCATAGTTTGAGCTGCACCATTTTCATCCATACCCATCGCAGCAAAATCTTCAATACCCATCTTTTCAATATACTTAAATTTAATTTCTTGCTGTTTTTTCTCTTTAGTAATACGTCTAATAAATGCAAAGAAGCAGATTTGCGTAAAATAAGAAAACGCGTTAGGATTACCCGTTCTTGTAGCAGTTTCAATATTATAGTTATTGATAGCTCTTAGACAGTTTTCAACACCATCCATTACCATTTCTTCTCTATAAGTATACCGAACGAAGTTCGGTCTGTGAGACAGTCCTTCAGATATTTTCATAAAACATGATGCTACGTAATTAGTTACTTTAGGAATTTCCTTTTCAGCCTCTTTTGCTACATTGACTGATTTTACATACTCGACTACAGCTAAGGAAAATTCCTTGTTATTCACGTAATGTGGCTTAGCTTTTGGTTTGATTTTAGTGGTCATTAATATCTCCTAATAATGTATTATTATATCATAGTCTGGGTCAAATGTAAACGTTTATTTTAATTAAATTAATTTCAATTATTTTCACCTGAACCGTTTACAAATGGTCAAAAGTATGATATAATATAGATGTTACCGGGGAGGTTAGGGGTATACAACAGTTAATGTATGGTTGGTTCAATGGTTTCTTCATCTTTAATGTCGTCTTCAATCGTCGAATCACTTTCAAATTCATACTCTTCTAGATCACGATTAATCTCATCTCTAATTATATCTTGACATGAATACTTGATGTAAGACTCTTTGGTCTCTTCAACAACTTCTGTATGGTTAATCACAAAACGCTTCATGATCTTAAACACCTTTTTGTCAGAGAATGGAAACCAATCTCCAAAAGTAAAAGTACCATCAGGTGATACCCTTACGACCGCAGGTCGTTCTACGATAAAGGCATGATCACTTGAACTTTGGACGTAACAAATGAGGTCTTCGCTATTCGTTAGTTTAAAGTGTCTTATATCAACTGTTTTAATAGATTCCATTTATATATTTATATCATGTAATTTATAGTCAAATTTCTCTCTACTGTATATCTTTATTCGTTCAGCTGCATGATTCAAAGTGTAATTCTTTTTTGATTTCCAATGCAAGTCATCAGCAATATCATATACCTTAGTATCTATACCATCTGCAGACTTTCTTAATCCACGTCCGATACTTTGAAGAACCCGAATTTGAGACTTACTTGGTGAAGCAAATATAATGTTATGTAAGCGCTTAATATTAATACCTGTAGAGAAAGTGCCCATACTAGCGACAATGATCGCGTTATCTTGTTTTTCTGTGATCGCTCGTATCTCTTCCCTCGTGTCCACATCGGTCTCACCTGAGACATAAAATAATCTCCTTGTATTTCTTGGAAGCTCGTCAAACTTCTTCTTTAATAAATCGTGTAAAGGTTTACCATGTTTATCTACAAACTGAAACAATATCAGCGAATTACCTTCTTGATCCATAGCTAAGTTTGCTATAAAATTATTCCTAGGACCATATTTTACAATAAAATCTATCTCTTGCTGGTATGTCATTTTAGATACAAGCTTACAATACTCATCGTTATATTTTAATAACAAGACAAATATGTCTAGTTGTGACAAAGAATTTTCTTCTATAAGCTTCTTAGTTGTTGTCACTTTAAAAACTGGGCCAAATAAACCTTCTAAAACTAGTTGATGCGTTTGTGAACCATCTAATGTTCCTGTAGTACCAATTCTATATTTTGCGTTAACGCATTTTTCAAGTATCGATGTAAGTGACTTAGCTTTAAAGTTGTGAGCTTCATCACCAACTACCATACCAAAATTTTGAAACCAATTTGAGTTTAACTTATAAATTGACTGCCATGTTGTAATAATAACTCTTTGTTTTATGTTATACTTTTCTTTACCCGAATATATTTTATGACAGTTGTCAGAAACATTCCAGTCATCAGTTGACGAATAGTCACCAAAATCAGAGTACATCTGTTCTACTAACGAAGTTGTAGGTACAATCAGCATTACACTACCTTCATTCATTTCGAGGTAGTATCTAATTGCCAAATATATGATCAGACTCTTACCGGAAGCTGTAGGGCTTAAAAGCAATGATTTTTTATCTGATAACGCCCTCGACAGTGCATCAAGTTGATAGGGTCGGGGTGTTATACCTACTCCGTTCACAGAGAGTGACAGACCGTCTAAAAAGGAATCTATATCATGCAATTCTTCAGTATCGGGCCTTCCATACATAGAATTATCTTCTGTAATGAGTTCATACCCTCTAGCATCGGCAAATTCCTTTAAATACTTAAATAAACCACCATATATCACCTTTTTTCTTAAGTCAAATAGGCGTATTTTGCCATCCCACATACGATTTTTGTATGCTGGCATGAATTTATACCCTGGAACATAGAAACAGAAGTGCTCTGTTAATTCCATCTCTATCCCTGCTTCGGTCACAATATGGAGAAAGACTTCGTTCTTCTTTTTGACAATAATTTTTTCCATTACATCCCGCTAGTAAACTTATTCCATTCAATGATATTTTTAATATTTTGATGACGCCACTTAATATTTTCCATTATTTCTTTTAATGTATCTATCAACTCTTGAGTATAATGCATTTTAGCTTGATGCTCTTGAATCAATGGATCTGAATCATACCATTTATCCATATCGCCTTTTAATACTGTAAGACCATTCAATGGATCATACGACCAACCTTTTGCGTCCATTTCAGCTTGAGTTAGCTTACCATTATAGTGCATAAACTTATCTCGTAACAATACCTTAAACTCTAAGTCTAATTTTTTAAATCTTAGTTTATTAATAGAGTATAGTTCTAAGTACTTCGAATGAAGCTTTGCTGAATCTCTAGCCGATTGGTCTAGTTGCAGTTCATCAATAACGGAATCTTTCTTCCACATTTCAAGTATTTGTTCTAAATTATTCATTATATCTCCATAGTATAAAATTATTTATATGTATACAGAAAGCACATATTTCTGTATACTCTGTGTAAACTTATATATTTACGTTACTTCAAAGTACGTATATTTAAATGTTACATCAGCTTGTAAGTATTCAATGTCAGTCTGCTGTGTCGAAAATTCAACAGCGGCTAAACTAGTTGGGAAGCAATCTCTAAACGTTACTTCCTTTGTGACATTATTATGACTACTCAATATTGAAAGAGTAGCATCTGACTTAAATGACTCTCCCTTTTGAATTATATTATGCATCCAATTAAACATTTCGATATAGTTTTCCATATCTTCAGTTATATTAAATCTAATAGATAAATCGCCAAAGTTAATTCTATCTCCGGTCATACCCATATTAGAAGTTTTATATGGAGTAGCAACTTCTGATAAAGACAAATCAGGCAAAGTTACTGACGTACAAAAATATTCAACGTTCGAATACTTAGTTGAATCTATTTTAAATTGAAACCCTACGGGACTTAAAAAGTTTTTATTTAATGTTGTCATATATCTATTTATACTCTTTTAAATGTTAAACGCCAATCCATGGCCAGCTAACTCCTAAAACTTTACTTATTCAGCTTCAGATGATTCAACACCAGTTTTATCGGCAGCACTTTTAATTGTATCTGATACAACATCTAAAGTACCGGTAGTAACTCCAGCAACGTCAGACGCAACACCACCAACAATATTCTTAGTGCCATCAATTACTGAGTCAACTGTATTACAACCAGCTAACAAAACTACTGTCATTAATGCAAAAATCTTATGCATGATAATCTCCTATCTTGTAATTCCGGGGGTGGTTTCCTATCCACTCATGTGCAGTACGTATCACTTGATACGCAGAACATCTTCCTTATATCTATTTATACACATAAAAAAAGGGCCCCGAAGGACCCTTTAAGATTAATCTAATTAAAGATTAAGCACTAGCCATGATACCGTCTACTCTAAAGATTCTAAAGTATGGGTTAGCACGATCAGCACCAACGGTTCCATCAGTAGCTACGAATGGGTTTGCAACCATACCGTATCTAGTTTTGAAGCCGATTCTTGGCTGGAAGTCTTCCTCACCGATCGCTTTAACCATAGTTAAAGGAACGTATGGGCAGTAGAATACACCTGCGTCATATGGAGTAGTACCTCTGTAACCTACACAAACGTAGTCGCCAGTCGCATATGGATCAACATATACTTTGAACTTACCATTAAGAACACCAGCAAAAGTATTACCAGTATCGTCAACGTTAAGGTTAGTAGCAAGAGCTGGGCTGTAATCAAGCATGCCAGAAGCAGCAAGTACAGAACCTACGTCAGAAGAACAGATAACATAGTTACCTTTGCCTCTACGAGTCTCTTTAGCGATAACGTTAGCTTCTCTTTCGATCTGTACGATCAAACCTTTAGCCTTCTCAGCCAACCAACGACCGTCTGAATCAGTATCCATATTGAAGATACCTTTAACAGTAGCAGAAGCCTGAAGAGCGCCTAGCTTAGCAGTACGGTTTACAGTTCTAACTACTTCTCTGTTGATTTCCGCAAGGATTTCAGAAGAAAGGATGTTAGCAAGCTCGCCTTCAGCATCTAGACCGTGGATTGCTTTAAGATCTTGAGCAAGTTCCATAGTGTATTCAGCTTTAAGAGCTCTTGACTTAGCAGTTACTGTAGCTTTCTCGATTGAGAATGCCATTTCACCGAATGAACCACCTGAACCGCCAGTACCCAATGCTTCAGAAGCAGCAGTACTAAGACCACCAGCATAATCGGAAACGATTTCGCCAGAAGTTTCGCCAGTTGCCAAAGAACCATCACCATCATCGGCAGCAGTTTCTAGACCAGAAGGACCAGCTTCTTGAGTAACACTAGCCAAGCCAGAGAAAGCAGTATTAGCTTCATCAAACAAAGCTTCAGTACCACCTTGAGTGCTGTACTTGCTCTTCATAGCAAAGATTAGACCAGTAGGACCAGTCATAGGCTGAACACCAGCGATATCATAAGCGATAAGGTTAGGCATTGCACGTCTTACCAAAGAGATAAGAACGGGATTAAAACCAGCAACGTTGCCACCAGTTTGGTTAGCAGGAGCATCTTCGCCAAGGAAGGTACCTGATTTAGCAACATGCTCTTCGCGTGCTGCGATTTCTTGGTTTTCAAGAAGTCTAGCAGTTACTGCTTGTTTGTGACTGTCTTGAATTGTTGGAACTTCTGCGTGCTCAAGAACTGGAGCCCACTTTTCCATTAAGTTTTTGTCTGCGTTAAACATTTTTTGTTTCTCCTATTAGACGTTTTTATATTTTGAGATAGCTGATGTATATCTAGCCATAGTATCACTGAGTTCAGCCGAAACTTCGTCAGTACCCACTAATTTTTGAGCTTCATCTACTGATTCTTGAGCTTCAGTTTTAAAGTAAGACTCTTTAACAACATTTACTTTCATTTCGAAAGTTTCTGCTGAATCGAAGTCAATATCTTCTACCAAAGATGCAAGCTTTTCAGCTTCAGTTAATGCTAGCCCAGCAGAAGCATTTCTTACGATCTCAGCTCTTTCCAAACCGGAAACAGACTCAGTGAGCGCAATATTTTCTTCTGTTGATTTATTTAGAGACTCTTCCAGTTCAGCGACTTGCTCGGCTAATTCGTCGACCAGGTCAACCTTACCTTCTGGAACCTCAATGTAATGTTCTTTGAACACTGATTGTAGAGAAGCCATAAAGTCTTCAGCAATTTCAGTCCTAAGACCAGTTTCAACTGCTACTTTATTTTCTTCCATCCAGTTACCAACCACGTAGTTAAGGTATGAATCTACCTTTTCTACTAGCTCGGACTTGATTTCAGTTACTTCTTCTTCAAGGTTTTGAACATACTCAGATTCTAATCTTTCGATCTCTGCACCTACTTTAGACTTCAAAGCAGCTTCGAAGATAATTCCAGCTTTCGCTTGGAAACCATCTGACAAAGTAGCTTCTTCAGCAACTAGGTGGTCAAGGTCTTCAGAATAGTCGATATGGTCGACATTAACGTCTTCCTTAGCAACTACTACAGATTCCTCAACATCAGGCGCGTTAATTACTTTCATAACTGACGCATAGATTTTCTGTGCACCTTCCTTTTTTGATTTCTTCAACATATCATTTACTGATGCCATAATAGCAGCTTTAGTTTTAGGCATTTCAACAACAGGCTCTTCGTCTTCGTCGTCTTCATCAGACTCCTTAACTTCTTCCTCTTCGTCATCACCTTCTTCTTCAGCGTCATCACTAGCTTCTACGATTTCTTCGTCTTGAACTTGTTCGTCTTCAACGAGCTCCTCGTTTGAAAGCTCTTCAGTTTCTGATACGTCTTCGACTAAATCATTTTTCATTTCGTCATTAGACATAATTTATTCTCCTATTAAGAATTTACAAGTTTAGAGAGGAAATTCTTAAAAGCTTTAATCTCAACATCAGATGATCTCATGTTTCGAGCTTCCTTGATTTCAGTCTCAATTTTCTCAACTTCTTGTGGGCAAAGTACACCATTATTCCATACCCAATCAACACCTTCCATAATTCCATTGACAAATGCCTCTGGAGCTGAAGGGTCTTGAACGATATCTACTGTAGACAACATAAAGTCATCTTTCACATACATAGCGCCATTCTTTTGCACAAGACTTCCCATACCACGACTTGATACACCAAGCTTTACGCCGCCTTCAAGTAGACCTTTTACGATCTGACCCATAGGGGTTTCTAGGATTGATGCTTTTCCTATAACATTACTTCCGTCAAACCTGAGTTCAGTAATCTTATGTGAAACTTTATCTAAGTTAATGGAAGGACCTTCAGGGTGGTTTAATTCCCCAACAGCTCTCCCAGTACTTACTTGTTCTTTTACGTATTTATTAACAGCATTTTCTAAAATAGATCTTTCATATATACGACCATTTCTATTTTTAGCGTCTGCCTGCATAAAAACACCCTCAATTACGAGAGTCTTTTTACCGTTAACTTTTTCTTCAATAACTTCTAAGTTATTGTCATTATATTCTGCAATAAGCTTCATATATTTCTTTCCGTTTAGTTATCCCTCTTCTTTAGAGGCTTGTCTATCTTGTAATGTAGATGCTACTTCGATCTTCTTAGCATCCATAGCAGCTGTTAATTTATCTGCCATGATACTATTAAAATCTTTAGCGGCTTGAACATTGTCCCCGCCTTTTACATTATCAATTAAATCTGTAATACTCATTATTAGTTTCCTATGTTATATATTTATAATATTTTAAATCTCAAGGTTAAAAATCTTCATCATCTTCGACTTCAATTTCGCCGCTTTTAACTTCGGCTTCAATTTGCTTTCTTATTTCAGCAATTTGATCATCTGACTGCCTTAGAATATTTTTACGAATCCATTCGTATGATACATATTTACCAACGTACTCGTCCATTTGAGAAAGCATCTCAAATCTTTCTCTTAAAATTTCAGCTTCTTTTAATTCACTAAAGTAGTTATCTTCAATAAAGTCAAAGGCAATATCTTCTTTAAAACTAGCCCAATCTTCCTTAGTGACTACACCCTTTAATAAACATTGAGTCCTTAGTAACTGTAAAAATAAATCGCTAAATCTTTTTCTTAATCTATCTAAAAACTTTTTAAATTTTACTTCATCTCTAGAAATTTCAGTAGATCTACCTAAATTAAATCCTGACTCTTGCTCTAAACGATTTGCTGGAACGTTGAGCGACTTGTAGAGTTTCTTTTGGAAGTATATGATGTCGTCAATCTGTCCGAGATTTTCTCCTCCTGGGAGGGTCGAAATTTCTGTACCTCTACCACCTTCTCTACGCGGTAAGAAGAAGTCTTCCAACATCGACATATGCTTACGATCATCTTTAATATCTCCAGTCTTTGCATCATAAACCAATTTATTTCTATATTGGCCCATAATGTTTTTTAGATACTCTTCAGCTTTACCCTTAGGAAGGTTACCTACATCGATATAAAAAATTCTTCTTTCTGGAGCTCTACTAATTCTATAGATTACTAGAGAATCTTCCATCATTCTTAGTTGATTTACAGGCTTAATCGCTTTCTGTAAATGTGATAAAATTCTTTTGCGTGATGGATCTAGCATACCAGATGTACAATATACAATTGAGTCTGGATGGATTTTTAAACCTTCGCTATTACCCTGCATCACGTCATTTTGAAATAAGAAGTACTCTTCTGACTTCTTAATTATATTAGCCCCAGTCTTTGGATCTTTTTCTTCTGTTACTTCTTTGATCTTTCTGAGTTTAGTTGGGTCAATATATCTTAATTCTTTAATACCAGCTTTAGGATTATTATTATCAATAATAACATGGTATGGTAATCTACCATCAACATACCACTTTCTAAAAATATCGTGCGAATAAGAGTTAAAATGCAATAACGATATTACATTTTCAAATTCGTTTTTAATAGCCTTTTTTATTTTATCAGACGTTTTAAGTTCGTCCATTATAATTTCAATAGGAGCTGATCTATTATCGCCCACAATTGCTTCATTTACAATATCTTCAACAGCAGCATCGCACTCTGGATGCGAAGCTATATCTCTATACTTGTAAATAAGGTCAACTTCGTTTTTAGCAGTATCGCCATCAATATCCACGTACTGGCCAAAGTGACCACCCGTATTGATAACTCCAACGCCATCTTCGTCTGTGTCTGGAACAAAAGAAGGAAGCTCTGGAAGCTTATCACCCTTTCTATTGATCTCAAAACCAAAAAGTTCTGCCATTTTTTATTTACCTCAATATTATCGGAGGGGAGTTAGTCTCCCCTCGTCTAATATTATTTATAACCCTTTTATGAAGTGGTTCCAGACTCCCAATACTGAACTTGTAGCTCAACAGTAAATTCTTCAATCTGGTTTTCATTGTCATATGAAAGTTCGATTGTAGAAAGATTTGTTGGGAAACAACCTCTCATATCATAAGTCTTAGTAACATCACCTTGCTTATTTAGCTGCTCAACAATAATGTCAGCCATATAATCAGTTGGATTACTAGCTCCTGTATTATTGTTATGTTCGCTGATACCATTCATCCATCGTTCAAACGAGTTTCTTACTTCAAAACCAGTATCATTGATAATAGTCAATGTAACGGGTTCAAAAGTTCTATCACCAGCGAGTTGTAGTTGTCTGCCTCTGAATAATACAGGTACAGGAGCTACAACTGATGAAGGAAACTGAGCGCCTTTAATCATGAAAGAAGAAAGTTCAACATCACCTTGAGCATAAGCAGGGAAGTTACATGTTACTTTGAACATGTTAGAACGTGCACCACCACCTACTAGCTTGGATTTAAAATCATCTACGCCTAAAATTGCCATTTTTCTTCTCCTAATTAACTACCGGCGATTTCTGAGAAATCGACTCCGGTTCGTGTTGCAATAAAGTTAAGTGTTATGAAGTTAATAGATCTTGAAGGCTTGATAAAGATATCAGCAACAAATCTATTAGCGTCAATTACTTGACCAGTGTTATTAGTAGTATCGCAAATGACTCTAAAGTCTGTCATACCACGTCTACCTTTTACGTCTCTCATAAATGGTTCAAGCATATTTCTAAACTGAGCTCTTGTAAATTCGTCGTTGAATTCAAAGAGTTGAGCTTTAGCTGCAGTAGCAACTGCTTTTTCCAATACGATAAACAGTCTTCGTACATTGATTCTATCAAATGCACTAGGCTTGCTTAATAGTGTCTTATCACCAAATAGCATTGTACCTTGTCCAGGGAAAGAAACGAGAGGATTAACTCTTGCTTTATAGAGAGTATCTCTATCAGCTTTCTTAGGATTGTATGCTAGTTTAGTAACTCCGAAAAGTTGACCTCTATTAACACCAGCTGGAGAGAACCAAGCATCAGCAACATCGTCTGTATTGGCACAAAGACCAGCACAAAGACCAGCAGCTCCTAACCAACGGTATACATCATTATACTTATCGTATACGTATACAGCACCAGAATCAGTAGATGCATATGAAGTTGAAGGAAGAGTATCAGCCCATTCTTTAACATCAGCAGCCGGAGTATCGGTTCCAACTGAGTCATCGATTGGAGGAGATACAAATGCCATACAGTCTTTTCTAGTATTACAGATACTGATAAGCTTATCAGCGATAGTCTTAGAACTATCAACATCAGGATATGCAAACAAAAGGTTAACATCAATCGTTTCAGCATCAGCTAATAGATCAAATCCGTTACTAATTTCGCCAGTTGTTGGTTCGTTATCATCAGTACCACCAGCCATTGTGGCTGAAATTACAGCTGTACCGGTTACAAATGCTACTCCTTCATCTGTCCCTTCTGTGGCCGGATCATCAACTGGATTACTACCAGCAGTAGTTAAAGCTGTTGGATGACCAGTCCAGTAAACATAACTGGATGTTCTATTGATTACTTCTTTATAATAGTTGCTTTGACCATCAGACTTCTTAGATTCTGAAGCCTGCGATACAAATTGGAAAGTTTCTAGAACAGTCCCTGCAGTTCCACTCCACGCGCCAGTTGTGTCTACAACAGCAATGTGTAATTCGTCGTTAGTGTATCCATTTAAAGTTCCATAATCGGAAGTTCCTGGTGCACCATCGAAGCTTCCTGCTTCGTTAAATGCTGCCCAAGCTGTAGCATCAGCTGGACAGATTGTTACCTTAAGCGAGTTACCTAGTTTACCTGGGTATTTAGCAATAAAGGTGCCATCATGAGTTAAAGAATCATAATGATCTTCGTTTTTGACTAGTTTAGCAGTACCGTCGGTCGCGTTTAAGTGACCTGATGCTGCCCGTACTACTTTAAGAGCGTTACCATACTTTAGGAATGATGCTGCTGTTAAAAAGTACTTAAATGTTTCGGAATCTGGTGTTCCAAAGATGCTAGCTAATTCTGTTTCTGAACTAACCGTGCGAACTTCTTCGACTGGACCCCAATTAAAAGACCCTGCGAATCCACCAATACTGGTTGATACGGCAGGTATTACGCCCGATGCGTCAATTTCCTTGACTTGGACGCCTGGTGATACTTGAAATGCCATTGTTGTGTCCTCTCAAATTGAGTTATTAATAAGTTTTCATAATACGGTTATATTCAATCAATATTATTTATATAAATAAAGATTCTAAGGTTACATTAACTGTTTTTTTAGTGGATCGTAATCTGGATCTTCAAACCAAACATTACCTTCTCCATCGCCAACGCCTTCTACGTGCGAGTTACTACCATCATTAATAATACCAAAGGGTAACATATCATCTTGAATAGCCTTTAATTGCTCTTTATATAGTAAATTTTTCATATCAATATTAGTTAACCCTTGGAATATATCAGTTGAAGTAAACCAAGCAAACATAACTAAATTCATAACTAAATCATCGTGATTAGGAGCTTGAGCTTCAAATGAATTACCTCTAGCTACAAATGTACACATCTCACCAATAGTCTCAGCGTCAATAATATGTAATTTCTTTTGTCCGATCAAATCTTTTAGCGTTGAACATCCAATTCTTTTTACTCTTCGAGTCATTGTAGCACCAATTGAATTAGCTTTTACTTGTGATTCTACAAACATATTTTCGTATTCTAAATCATAATATAATCCATTACAAACAACAGCACCTTGATCATTTGACTCAACAATTATATATGCTTCATTGTATAACATAGCATACTTATAACATATATCTGGTAATAGCATAGGCGATATATTGTTATCTCTAAATACACAAACTTGTTTAAATGGATTAACTGAAGTATCGATAAGCGTAAATGTACTATAATCTTGGCCTCGGCCTTTAGATACATCAACAGTCATTACATAGTGATGGCCTTCGATTGGCTTTTCATACATAAATAGATGTTCATTAAATGACATAGGCCGTTGAGATTTTTGCGCCAAAAGATCTCCAGCATCTATTAATGTATTACCACGTCCATGAAAGTTATTTCCAAATTCTTGATCAAATTGCAGCTCTGAAGTATTAGCAATTGTTTGAGCTTTCCATACATCATCTCTTCCTGGAACATCCCACCAATCTACTCTAAATGCTTTATATTCATTAACATAAGTCGTTGCACCTTCCCATATTTTATGATAGACATTACCAATACCATTAGCTGTAGATGTGATAATAACTTTAGTATCTTTACCAGATGAAACTACAGGATATGTTGATGTATAGAACTGCGCATCATTTTCAACAAATGCAAACTCGTCTAAAAATAATAAGTTGATAGATAAACCACGAATAGAACTACCAGAAGTTGCTGATGCAATGAGCTTCGAGTTATTCGAAAATTCAATCGAACCTTTATTTAAAGCTTTGCAACCTGGCTGTAAAAAGAATGGTAGATTCTCTAACATAAGAGTAACACGCGCTAGCATTTCTCTTGCAGTAGCACCTTTGTTTGCTAAAATCGCAATATTTTTTTCTGAATGAAAACACGCGTACCAGAGTAAATAACCAACAGCAGCAATAGATTTACCAGACTGTCTACACGCCAATACAATAGAAAATCTATTCTCATTAAAATGATTAAACATATTTTCTTGGTATTTATAAAGATTAAATGGAACTAAGCCATCATCAAGAGAAATAACTTTAAGGTATGTTCTCGCAAAATATGATGGATCCATCATACATTTTCTGTATTCTTTAATCTGTTCTTCTGTAAATTCAGCTTCTACGCCATCCCGTTTTACATTGGGATTGCCCATATAGCCGTCATCATTCTTTCTCAGAGACATCTATAATTTTTTCCTTCGCTTCTTTATCTGCTTTAGCGAATAATCTTTGTAAATCAGTTGTACTACCAACAAACAAGTTATTATTAGTTGTAGTCTTTTTGCTTGCTGATTCTCCAGCAAGATCTTGTTTATTTTTTTGAAGCGTCATAAGCTTATCAGTAACATCACCAATATCTTTTATAGCTTTAGATAATACCTCAAACGCTCTTGGATGCTCAGATTCTCTAGCAAGTTCTGCTAAGACATCTAAGGATTTTACTCCAGTATCAATAAGATCTTTATATGTTTTTCTTGAATACTCATAGTCATCTTTAACTTCAGTTTGATCCTTAGTCAAGACAGTGGGAGAGTTTTTATCTTTTTTCTCTGGCAAGTTCTTATTCAGGCTTGCCTGCATTTTTTCTAATTTATCCATAATGTACCTATGTTATACTTACGTTAACTGTATAGTTATCATCCTCATCCGCGTCAGCTGGTGTTATAGTGAAATCCATATTTTCTAGAATATTAGCTCCACCTGGATCAGCATTAAAATCAAAGTTTATTTCTCTAATAATACCTTGATTTGATGTTGGTCCAAAAAACTTCATTTTCATTGTAAAATCTAATTGATAGGCTAAAACTCTTCTTGTTTGAAAATCACCTTCATAATCGTCATTAATAGTAACTCCGGTCAATACAATTGGAACATCTTGTTTATATTGAAAACTATCAACGGGTGTTATAGAAATTGTATATTCTGGCTGAAAATAAGGTAGAATTTGTTCTACTATTTGTAGTCCATCATCTTGATTCTTTGCTAAAATGTGTAACGACATATTAATATTATATGCAACTTGTTGTTTTAAAGTCTTTTTCTTTGTAGAATCAGTAGCATGATTTTCGCTAATAACATTTCTTTTACCTAGTTTTTGAGTAGAATCAATATCCAATGACACGATTTCAAAAGCCATTCTCGGCAGCTTAATAGCCATTGAAGCATCACTATTAGTATTTTGATCAAGTCTAGCTAAAAACTTTTGCTTCGGCCCATATGCTAAAGGAACTTTAATTTGATTAAGAACATTTCCATTACCATCTTGTCTGATAACACTTATGTCATTAAATAAAGTTCCAAAAACGGCCACAGCCTTTCTCATTGTAGCATGATAAAAATGATTACCAAACATTAGTAAGTCTCCGAAGGATCACCGAATGGATTAGATTCTGTAAAGTCTAAGAATCCATCAGCTTCTATTTCAAACGCATTATTGCTTGCAGCTCCATCATTTGCAAATGTTGTATTATCAGCAACATCATCTATAGATATTGCAAAACAAGTATTTCCAGATTTACTACCAGTTAATCCTAAAGTATCTGAAATAATAAAGTCTTTAGCTTCAGTTGAACCAGTAACTCCAATGTTAGAAACTCCAATTTTTGCCGCAATATCTGAGTTTTTACTTATAGTTTGTATAGTTCCATAAACGCTAACAGCTGGATCTGTAGTAATTACTTGAGTTACAGTTTCTCCAAGCTCAAAATGATTACCACCAGTTAAACTTACCGTAATTGGAACTTGATATGCATTCTTAATTTCTGTTATATCAATAGCATCAACACCAGTATCAAAATCTTCATCGTTATATTCAAACAAGCTACAATTAAGTTTATAAACTGGTAAATTAGATAATTGATAAAATGGTTGTTCATGTTCAACGAACGAGATCTCAAAAAACTTATTTGTCATTGGTAAAAATATAAGATCACCTTCCATTGGTCTTATAGTTTCTACAGTATTATTCCACACACCTACTAAATTAGTCCAGCGTCTTCGAGAAATAACAAATGTAGCTTCATCTCGTATTTCAAGACCAAACTTCTGATATAAATCTCCTGACCCATCAAATCCTTCTGGGTTTTCAATGTATGCTTCAATCATATAAGCATCGTCAAAACTAGAAGCTTTATCTTCTCCTAAGACTGTATCTCTACTAACTAAATTTCTAGGAATATAATAAACGTCTTGTCCATATATTTTAAGAGATTCAATTATAAGATCTTCGTAAACAGACTGCTCTGAGGCAACTGATTGTGAAAAGTATACGCTTCTAGGCATTTATTACCCCGTGTAGAAGTCTACTGGTTGTTCCCAGTTTAATCTGACTTCTTCATTTAATTTATCGATTTCTTCCTTAGCATCTTCTAAAATTTGTCTACCATTAAAAGTTACTCCGCCTGGCATTACCATACCTTCAAATTTAGAAAGGTTAACACCCCACTGTTGTTTAATTAAAGCAGTTGCATATCGCTTTAAAAAATAATCATTATAAACATCAGTATAAGTTTCTGGATCTAATATTCTATAACACTCAACAATAATATAATCATCAACTGAAACTTCTTTAGACCAATCCATGTCAATTCTTAGACTATTTTTATGTCTATCAAAACTAATATGCTTGTCGTTAGAATCAACAAGTATATCTAATAAAGCTATCCACTGTTTAGCCATAGAGTATTCTACTAATGATCCCATATATCCCATTGAATATACATCGTTTAAATGCATTTGATATTGAGCATCAAACATTGAGTCACCAGAAATACTATCTCTTAATGGAAATATTCTTACTACATCAGTAACCAAATCTGGTATACTTATATAGCCATTAGTAATATCATCTGATGTTATTTGATGCTTTAAAAAAACCTTTTCAATAGCATCAGCATGATAGTGTTGATAAAACTGTAACGCTTCATCAATTCTATCTTCGACTTGATCTTCGTCAACGTTAATTTCTACTACAGGCGCTCCTAACGATCTCATGCAATAGTCAATTAATGTGCTTCTACTATTTGGTTTTGCCATTGTGTTTATCCTTTGTCTTCTAAGTCTTTTATACGACTCTCTAATCTATTTATAATACTTTGTTGCTCTTTCAGAGCTTCTACTAACATTGGAATAGCTCCATCATAATTAACAGTTTTAACCTCTCCAATATCTTTATCTTCACTAATACTTACTAATTCTGGAGCATGCTCTTCAACTTGTTGTGCTATAAAACCAACTTGATCTTTACCTCTAGAATCTTTTTTCCAATCAAATATTACACCATCTAAGCTCAGTACTTTATCTAAGCAATTTTCTAAAGGTCTAACATTTTTCTTTAACCTAATATCAGAAGCTGTATTAGATGAATATGCTGTAATATTACCATCAGCATGAAAATTACCATTGTCATAAAATAAGAATTCACCAGAAACAGAAGCTCCAAACATTGAAATATAATCTGTGTTAGTATCTTCTTGACGGAACCTCATCATAGTAGTGCCACCAGCTAGGATATCGATTTGATCAACTCCCGGAAAGACCATTCCAGTATTGCCATCCCCATCATGGTAATATCCGTTTGTTTCTATATACCCACTTGTAGCAATATTATTAGATCCAAAATCTCCACTAGCTAAAGAAGTAGAAATTGACCAAGTTTCATTTGAACTACCATCAACCTGCACAGTTGCATTACCAGTGACTGCGCCAGTTAAATTGATAAGAAAGGCTTTATCAGTAGTCCATTTATCTGCATTTGGATGATAGTCGTCTGCAAAAATTCTTTGCCAAGCTTGAGCAGACCCACCCATAACTCTTGAAAAGTATATATCGCTTGTATTTAATCCAGTTGCAATTTGAGAATAATATCCACTATTGTTACCATGATTCATAATTAAATTATGATACCAACCATCAGCAGGATTTCTTGGAGCAGCACCATCCATACCAGTGCCTCCATTTCCGGCTTGGTCTGTCCATTGTACATAAGAAGCACCAAAATCTATAATTCCATTTTCGTATAATTGAGAATGTTGGTGAGAGTTATTTCCTACTGCAGTAGTGATTGACCATGTCTTATTACCCGTACCATCAACCGATTGAGCAGCAGTACCAGTTACATCACCAGTTAAAGTAACTGTATGACTTCTGGCCGTTGTCCACTTATCAGCATTTGGATGATAAGCGTCGTGGAATATAGTTTGAGTAGTTAGGCCAGTCCCACTAGTCGCATCTTTATAACCAACCTTTACGCCTCCATTATATGGAGATTGAATAATAACATGGTCAGCAGAGTCATTTGAAACACCAATTACAAAGTCTGCATGTTCGCCTGAAGTACCACCATATCCATAAGGATGATATTGGATAAATCCATAATCAGATGGGTCATTAATATTAGTGCCGTCCTTTTCGGATTCAAAGAAAATACCACTACGGCCATTTGTATCGCCTTTTAGTATTAAATTTGTTCCTGCACTTTCATAGAAACCCATATTACTGGCGCCAGAGTCTACTGAACCCGATATAGTTAACCCACCAGTTATTGTTCCACCAGCTAAAGGTAGTTTATTAGTAATACTTGAGTCTGAAGCAGTTATAAATCCATAACTGTTATTCCAGTTTGTATTACCGTCAGTAATATAACCAGCGCCATTTGTTAACTGATTGTTGTTAGTTGGTATAGTAGTAGAATTGTAGGCATTACTCCCGAAGATTTCACTAAATCTCTTTCTTCTTTCCTCTCCATTATCTAACATTATAATTTCATCAACTGATGCATCAATTGCACCAGTCATATCTGTTAGTTCAGATAAATCTAAAGTAATAGTACCTGAAGTCGTAAATGTACCGTCTAGTCCAGTTCCAGTTGCGATTGAGGTTACTGTACCTGTATTTGATGTATAACCAGCACCATTTGTTAATTGGTTATTATTTGTTGGTATAGTTGGTTTATTAGTAAAATTGTTGTAATCTAAATAATATGAACCTTGTTGATCATCTAATAAATCAGCATTTAATCCTGAGCTTGGGCCGTCGTTTTCACTATCCCAAATTTTTCTCCAAGCTTGTGCAGATCCATTTGCCCACCAACGATGCCACAAGTTCTGTGTAGATCCCGCAGACAATTGAGTACCATACGGATAATTTCCACTGGAACCTGCGTGAGCATATATATTTAATCCCCAATGAGCATTATCGCCAGACTCGGGTTGACCAGTAGCACCATTTTGAAAGCGGAAAGGAAGTAATCCTCTACTTTTACTAGTTCCTGCTGCTTGCCAAGCTGTAGTTAAATTACTTACTTGATCTCCATTCGATATAAAAGTTCCACTAGTTTGATTTATATTACCTGTAAATGTTAAAGCACCAGTTGCAGTATCAGCGGCATCGGATCTTAGGAATGATGATGCGTGTAAACTATCCACTGTATCAGCATTTGCAACTGCTGCTGTAAGTGTGAAGTTAGCCGAACCATCAAAAGAAACACTTCCACTTAAATCTCCACCTAAAGTTAATGTTCTTGATGTGGTCCATTTATCAGCATTAGGGTGATAGTCGTCAGTAAAAATATCATTACCTTGCCATGCAGCTCTTTGACCGTGGTGTAACTCTAATACATCTGATGTAATTGAACCACCTGAGCCACGAACAATTAAATCAACATTACCCGAAGCAGTTGCACTGCCTTTATATGCTTTAATATAAGCTCTATGATGTAGTCCATCTGTATCATTTTGCTGCAGTCCAAGTTGAATTTTACCGCCAGATGTAGTATTTTGCCATGTAAACATCTCTGCAGTTCCAGCAGCATATCCTTGAATATTAGCGCCATCTTTCTTTAAGTATTGGTCATCAAGTGATGAATTATTTAGTGTTGTAGCAATCGACCAAGTTTTATTTCCCGTACCATCTACTGTTTGCGTAGCAGTACCAGTGACTTCACCAGTTAAAGTAACTGTGTGTGATCTTGCAGTAGTCCATTTATCAGCATTTGGGTGATATGTATCATGGAATACTTTAGAGTTGGTTGCATGGTTTAGTGCAGCACCAAAAAATAAATTACCGCCATTTACACCTAAATAGCGACTACCTACGCTAGTATCATTAAATTCAATACCAACTTGACTGGAACGTTTTAACTCTAATGGGTTGGCTGAACTATTATCAATAATTAATTGCCCAGTCATCGTATCACCGGCAATATCTACATATTGATCATCAAGGGCTGTATTATTTAATGTAGTAGCAATTGACCAAGTCTTGTTTCCTGAACCATTTACAGATTGAGTTGCAGTACCAGTGACTTCACCAGTTAAAGTAACTGTATGACTTCTAGCTGTAGTCCATACATCAGCGTTAGGGTGGTAACCATCATGAAATACTGTATTACCTTTATAGGTCATAGTGGAAGAACTAAAATTTAATAAGTTAGTTGCAGTACCGCCAGTCATATATCTAAAGTGATACCCAGATGCATCGCCATCATCATCGTTATTATGAGTAAAATATATATTGCCGTCATCTACATATACACTAACATTATCATCTTGTCCAGTATTACCAGCGCTACTTCTTTGCCATCTAAAAGGTGCCGAAGATGTTGATATATGATTTGATCCTGGGCCAGCTTGCAGCACTCCATTTACTGTAAAATTGCCATCGCTATGATTATGGTTATGCGAATCATTGCCAACTACAGTCGTCATAGTTGCATTACCGCTACCATCCCAGTTTACGTTACCAGTTACATCACCTGTTAAAAATAGAGTACGAAGCGTTGTCCATTTATCAGCGTTAGGGTGGTAACCGTCTGTAAAAATATTATTACTATTATGTTTTAAGTGAGAACTACCATGAGTAGAAAATGCAATACCATCTCCTGAATCATTCATAGAGCTAATTAAGAGAACCGAACCACCATGGCCACCAGTATTTGTTGTATGATATATACTTGCGCTATCTGAAGGATCTGTTGTACCTTCTTTATCAAAGCCTGTCCATATAATACCAAGCCCTTGGTTAGTAACAGTAGGCGTACTATCAAAAGCAAGTTTTTTATTCATTGCCCAATAATTATCAGCTTCGTCCCACAACAATGAAGCGCCTGAACCATCAACAATTAATCCAGATCCTCCAGAGTTTGCTTCTGTTTGTCCTGAGCCTACTGTAATTGTTTTATCTGTAACATCTAAATCTGTGACATTATAAGAATTAATATCACCTGTAATACTAAGATTACCTTGTACTGTTAAATCTTGGAAAGTCGGAGAATCAGAAGTCCTAACGTTTTGGTTCATGGCATAGAGCTCATTAGCTCCGTGACCAGTATTCACAGTAGTTGCTGTAATTGCACCACTAGAGATAGTTCCTACATTTAAGTTAAAAGTTCCATTTGACCTCGTAGCCCAATCATGCCAACCATTTCCAGCTGCATTTAATACTCTTAAATTATCCCTAGAATATAAATAACTAAAATGTTGCAAATAATCACTTGATGTAACATAACCAGCAAAACTTGCGTTTTGAGCTTGGTCTATAAGAAGAGCTTGTGTCGAACCTGAAGCATTTTGACTTGTAGCAGAACCGCCAGTAAATAATACAAAATCACCATTGCCACTTGTTCTCAATCTAATAGAACCCGTATTATCAGTCATAATAAGATCTGCATTAGGGTCGTCTGCTTCTAATACTAATAATTCATTATTCGTTGATGAACTAGGTTGTAATACTTTAATAGCTGCAGTAGTTGTGATTGCTCCTGAATTAATAGTTCCTGTAGGCGATATAGTAAAAACAGAATCAGAATCAGCGCCTGTGGCGTTTGCATTGAATGACCAGCCACTTGTTTGGCCAGTAAAAAAGTTCATGTAGTTATTTGATGCAGTGATGCCAGAGTTAGTGTGCACTCGTAAACCGAGACTAGCACCACTATCTACGCTGATTTTTGTCGCATCTATAGCACCAATAGTAGTTAAATTACCACCTCTATCCAAATCCATGGTTGTGGTAAATGTACCATTATCAGCTCCGTCTGTACCATAACCCCAATAGAACCTCCCACCAGTTCCATTACCATTTGAGTCACCCACAAAGTTCATGTGAGTAACTGAACCTAATACTGTTTGATTATCTGATGTTGATTGAGGATAGACACTATCAGTGTCCATATTAAAGTCTAACCAGCCACTGCTGCTTGCACCATTAATTTGATTAACACCATTAGCATTATATCCATTAAAATCAACACCGCCACTTAAAGAAATAGCTCCAAATGAAGATGTGCCTGTACTTGTAATAGCACCACTAGAGATAGTTCCTGCAAAGGTGGCATTACCAGACGCATCAACGCCAAATCTTTCGTCCCAATCAGCTTCCAACCAACCTGCAGATAGACTGCTTCCTGTAGTACCACCACCATCATAAGTGCTTATACTAAATCTGTTTTGATGATAGCCACCAAAATTAGTTTTCCACTTACGACCTAAATTAGTTCTATTCGCATACCATTTTTTAGTGCCATCGTCATAATAAGTATCATATCCAATGTAAGTTGTATAATCTAAAACACCTGTCCCTGTAGTTTCTCTATGCGCACCAAAAACACCTGAAGCACCTCCACCATTTGCACCAACTTGCATATACCCATCAGTAGTACTTGCCCATATAGAAGGAGAAGCTCCTGTATGTGTACTTCTTATTTGACCTGAACTTGTTATAGCTCCACTAGAGATAGTTCCACTAGAGATAGTTCCAATGTTGGTTAGATTACGAGAAGAATCTATAACTGTGTCTGCACCAATTTTAAGATTACCATTATAAACGCTTACATCTGTGGTGCCACCATCTCTTCCAAACCACACAGTTGATGCTTCATCGGAAGGATATATGTTTAATCCATCAGTCCATGAATAAAATCTCCAATCATCTCCTGCATCATCTGTTCTCATTAGTCTTAGTTGATTTACGTTACTTGTAGCAGTTATAGTACCACTATTAATAGTTCCTGCGAAAGTAGCGTTCTGAGATGCGTTTAGTGTAAGGGCTACTGTTGAGCCATTTGTAGCAAGTTTTAGTTGGCCATCGTTTGTTCCATATAATTGTGATTTTTGTGCATTAGAACTATCGTAGAATTGTACGCCACCAATATTTTCTGTAGCACCAGTTCTACTTGTTTTTATATCAAGCTTACTAAATGAACCACCTTGATTAATAGTAATAGTACCACTAAAATCACCAGTACTACTATATACTCCATTCCATCTATAACTCGATGCTCCAAGTGTAGCATTATTAGAAGTAGTTGTGTGATGAGGTATTAATCCTCCAGTTGCATAAAAATGTACATTGTTACTATCACCACTTTTATGGAAATAAGTATTACCAAATCTTAATTTTTCGCTTGCAGTAAATTTTAAATCCTTATTAAGAGTCATTTGAGTATTTGTATTATCCCAAATAAACTCTGCATTGGCTCCTGATATTTTAAATCCACCACCATCGTTTGTGGCAGCTGTTCCACCAACACCAGCAGTAATTACTTTATCTGATACATCAAGTGTAGTCGTATTAACTGTATTTAAATCACCAGTAATACTTAAATCACCAACAATATCTACACCCGTTGTGGTAACTGTTAGTTTAGTAGTACCCGCTCTTTGAATTTGTAAATCTTCATCATAGGAACCAATAAGACCAGTGTCAACTGTAATTCCTTTGCCAAAGTAAAATCGTGGTCTGTCTGTATAAAAATGTGACCAAGTAGTATTCTGAGCCCCTACTTCTGTTTGGCCATAATTGGTTTGTATTCTTAATGAGTTTCCACTACCTGAAGATAGTTGGGTATTTGAATCATCTAAATCGATTCTACCTGTTACATCTATGCCTGTTGAGGTTGTTTCTAATTTACTAGAATTATCATAGAATAATTTAACTGCTCCATTTTGAGTTGCAGTAATCATCTCTTCATTTAATGCAGAATTTCTTATAGCGAGGACATCTGAACCTAATAATAATTTACCTGTTCCAGCATCTTGAATTATGCTATTAGAACCATTATGATAGATTTGTAAGTCTGAACCATTACCAAACTTGGCTTTAATGTTGTCGTTAAAGCTAAGATTAGATTGTACACTAGCTACTACTAGTGCACCTGAAGATGTTACTATTAATTGTCCGCCTACTTCTAGGCCGTTCTTTATTCTAAAGTTATGATCTGTTGCCATGTGTTCTCCGTTTCACTGTCCACGGTGGTTATTTTATACTACTATTTATACATTTTATACTGTTAAACTATGACATACTACTTTAAATGTCATACTATTTGTAGAAGCTGGTGTAGCCAATAATCTAAAGTTAGCGCCACTTATATCTGCATCGAATGTAGCCTCTACCGAACTACCAGTATGAACTTCACCAAACTCTGTAATGTTTGCTGTAGTACCATCGTGAATTGCTAATATCTCTGTTGAATGATAAGTACTATCTGTAGTATTAGTAATCTGAATTGTAAACCTAGCACTTCTAAAGTCAGCAATTGGGAATGTATGAATCGCGACTTGTGTTGTTGCTGTAGTAGATGAAGTTGTAGTATCAATACCATATTCTTCTACACTTAGTTTAGCTTTTGGGTCAGTATTTCCAATACCAACGTTGCCTGATGTGTTTATTCTAAAGTCTTCTGATCCACTAGCATAAACTCTAAAATTACCACTGGAGCCTGGCTGGAATACCATATCACCTATAAGTGAAGTACCCTGCTGGCCGAATACATAGTTATTAGTAGATACGTCATGCGCAAAAATAGTTCGCAGGTAGTTATTACCAGCAGAATCTTGTGAAACAATTCTTTTCCCTTGTGGAACAACTAAGGCTCCATCGGTTATTGTATCTATTCCAGCCGAATATGACGAATTTCCCAACTTAGTAATACCATTTACATCTAACGTAGCCACTGGAGAACTCGTTCCGATACCAACATTACCACCTCTAAAAATGTAATTACCAGTGTCTGAAGTTTCGCCAAATATAATATTCTGAGTGGCCGTTGTTCTATTTATGATAGCGGCTGTAGTACCACTAGCAGACCCAACTTCGATTCTAGGGTATGTGCTTGTAGATGTGTTTATTCTAAATATACCACTATTATTTTCTACTGTAAATGTTTGTGATGGCGAACTTGTACCAATACCAACGTTGCCAGTTTCACTAATAACCATTCTTTGAGATGGCGCGCCAGAAGCTTCTGCAGCTGATGTTGTCCAGAATCTTAATTCATTACTTCCATCATTACTAGTAGTACGAATGCCTTGAATGCCCGACCAGTAAAGGGAGGCATCATTATTACTAGCTGAAGAGTCAAACTTAATACCAGCGCCACCACCGGCAGCATTAGTGCCTGTCATTCTATAAAAAATATGCTTGGGCGAAGAAGCCATAGTATTAGATAGTTCTAATAAATGACTTGGAGAATCTGTTCCGATACCAACATTACCACTAGAATCTAATACCATTCTAGTTGCGTTAGCTGTATTGTCATACCAAATTAACGAACCAGCAGATGCATCATAAGCAACATTGTATTTATTAACACCACCTGACCCTGTCTCTTATACACATCTGACGCTGCCGACGAATAGAGAGGTGTAGATCTCGGTGGTCGCCGTATCATTA
>ENA-OSIY01000016-OSIY01000016.1-marine-metagenome-genome-assembly--contig:-NODE-16-length-103586-cov-11.673690_pt1 | contig 103586 bp, 93 predicted proteins | sample MGYA00237884_ERZ534233 | MGnify/ENA primary metagenome ERZ534233 (study PRJEB26412, sample SAMN06343840) | marine metagenome | isolation source: estuarine water | place: USA: Columbia River Estuary... | reverse complement strand
TTACACTTTCAATGATCGAAACCGCTTTGGAATTAACCAATCATACTATATCAGGAAAAGGAATTGAAAAAATAATTACTATTGGAAAGGATTTATTGCAAAAACCAGTTGAATTAATGCCCAACGTGGAAAAGGTTTTAGAGGAATTGCAAGGGAAATACAAATTGGTTGTTGCCACAAAAGGCGATTTAAAAGACCAACACCGCAAACTTCACGATTCAGGAATTGGGGCTTATTTTCATCATATTGAAGTGATGAGTGACAAAACCGAATTGGATTATCAAAAAATGTTAGGGAGATTGGATTGCGATCCTAAAGATTTTCTGATGATTGGAAATTCTCTAAAATCGGATGTTTTACCTATTTTAAATATCGGAGGTTACGGAGTTCACATTCCGTATCATACCACTTGGGAATATGAGAAAATCGATTTTGAGATTGAACATGAAAATTTCTATTCCTTTGAAAATATTACAGAAGTCTTGTCGCTTCTAAAATAAAATTCGCGGCAATTAGTGTAATTCGTGGCTGAGTTAGAATACTAATAATTTTTTGCCACAGATTTAACGGATTAAACGGATTCCCACAGATTTTTTAAAATAAAATTCGAGACAATTGGTGAAATTCGTGGCTGAAAAAATATTGGAATTCATAAGGATTAAATAAAAAAGCCGCAGTTATAAAAAAACTGCGACTTAATTTGTTAATTTCCCCTTAGGGGCTTTACTTTCCTAAAAGCATTAATTCATCAATTACGACTTCGGTGACGTAGCGTTTTTCTCCATTTTTATCTTCGTAACTTCTGTGGGTTAGTTTGCCCTCGATGGCAATTTCTTTACCTTTTACGACATATTTTTCAATAATATCGGCGGTTTTTCCCCAGGCAATAAGACTGTGCCATTGGGTTTCTTCTACTTTTTCGCCTTTGTCGTTTTTGTAACTTTCGTTGGTGGCAACGTTTAATTTGGCTAATTTTTTTCCTCCGTCGAATGTTTTGATTTCTGGATCATTACCTACATGTCCGATTAACTGTACTTTGTTTCTTAATGTGCTCATAGCGTTTTAATTTAAATGGTTTGTAATAAATAATTTTTGTTTTGCCGATACTTGTTTGATTTCGACATTGCAAAGATGTGGCGACTTCCAAAATATATTCGGTTGTTAACTGCTTACTTTCGGTTGTAGTTGTTTGTAAGCGTTTGTAATTGGAAAATTATAAGTATATTTGGTTTATTATCAACTAATTCCAATTTATAAATTAATTTTATTAAAAGACATTAAAAACACAAAAGACATTTCCCAATTAGCCCCGATGGCAGTGAAAATCCCACGCTTTTGCGTGGATTGAAACGAACAGCGGGAAAAGGATTGGTAAAAATAGACTGGTAATTCGCTTCAAAAACAAACTAATAATAAGAGGAAGATTGCTTCTTTCCTCGCAATGACGAAATTATGAATAAAACGTGTTTGGAATGCAACGATAAAATTGTGGGGCGCGAGGACAAAAAGTTTTGCAGCGACGGTTGTAGGAATTCCTATAACAATAAAATCAATAAGGACAGTACTAATTTTATGCGCAATGTGAACAACAAATTGCGAAAAAATTATCGGATTTTGGGGGCATTAAATAGTGAAGGAAAATCGAAAACCACTCGGGCAAAATTATTAAGTAAGGGATTCGATTTTGAATTTGTCACCAATATCTTGAATACCAAAACCGGGAACACCTATTATTTTATTTACGACCAAGGCTATATGGCATTGGAAAACGATTATTTTATGTTAGTCAAAAAAGATATTTAACTTCAAATTTATTACCAATGAAAAACAAATTCACCGCCATTTTATCGTTATTATTTATTGCTGGAACCATAGGATTAATTTACTTGTTAATGATGCCGCAATGGGTTTCAACGGATGATGCATTGCTCTCGGAATATTCCACAAAAAGGGCGCTTGAAAAAGTAAAAGTTATTTCATGGAATATATTAGCAAGTGAATGGATTACAAAAAAAGATTATCCAAATATAAACAAATCCGATTTATTTAATACCAAAAAAAGAATAAAAAAGATAGGAATAGCCAACAGAATGCCTGCGGGAACAGCAAAAGATTTAACCACAGAAAGCTCACTGCCCTGAACGCCAGAGATATCTTTAACTGGTATTTTTAATACCTGTTTTGTTTTACTGTAGATGATCGCAATTTGAGCTTCGTCCACAGATAGAACCATGCCTTTACGCTCTGCGCCGTTATTTTTGTAAATTTTTACTTCTTGATTAACCTGAACTTCGCCGGCATTAAAATCTAAAGCACGGGTATAACTAAAACAGCTTTGGAGTAAAATAGAGAGCGACATTAAAAGTAAAAACTTTTTCATACTATAATTGTTAGTTGTTGTCTGCAAGTTATGTAAAATAATATTGCTGCAGTTTATAACAATGAACTATTTTTTATTCTATTATGTGTTGGGTTGCCCGTTTGTGCAATCTTCACAAGAGCAATCTTTGGCCCTACAAACATTACTTTTTTTCTTTTTTTCAAACACTTTAATTAGGTAAAAAACACCCAGTAAAGACAGCCGAAAATTCCGATTGAGATACCTAAGTGTTTTATTTTAATCATTGGAGGTGCTGTGGTTTATCTTTTTCTAAAATAATTGCTATTGCGTTTTCTGGCATAGCCCTTAAAAGAAAATATATTGGCGACACCTTCAAGAAAGATCTTTAAAAATGACTTTTGTAATCTTTTCATAATTATGGATGTAGTTTAATACTAGTTGTTACTCCTTAGTAGCTATTTCTTTTTTGATTAACTTTTCAATAACCGCATTTCTTTTGAGTTCAAAAATTGTTTGATCTATATAAAACTGGTGAAACCGCAACTTTTGCTCAATATTTTGAATAACAGATTGAGGCATCTTAAAATCTCCTGTGTAGGTTCTATCTATGGCGTATCCAAGATTATTCTTTTTTGTTTTAAATACTTTTATATATCCTAAAACCTAGGCCTAGGTAAAACAGCTTTGAAACATTGAAATTAAAGCACTTTCCTTGAGTTTCATAAATACAAAACAACCTAGTTTTTACCTCAAATATAATTCTTTCTGTCACAAAAAAAGCCTGGGTTAAATCCCGGGCCTTTTTTTTGGATATTCATAATAAAATGGTTTATTTGAATCTTAACAAAGTAATTATTACTTTACTATAATTCTCGCTGTCTTATCCATGCTTGAGCCATCTAAGGACGCCTTTACTAGGTAGACCCCTGGTGCATATCCTGACATATCTAAAACTGTTTTGTATGTATGTGCTGTTAGTTGTTCTAGATCCACGCGCTTAATGGTTTGTCCCAACATGTTGAAAACAGATACCATACTTTTTTGATTTGAAGGTGTGCTTAGTAGTACTTCAAAGTGATTGTTTGATAGTGATACTAAAGTTAAATCAGCATTATTGTATTGATAGTCTGTGTTGTTTAATGTGACACCAGTGATAAATTTAGTAACCGAGGAGGATCCTGGAGGGCACTGGCCACTTTGTGTGATAACCGAGGTGCGAACTAGAGGAGTCGCGAACCCTTCAGCCCACCATTCCCAAGCTTGTAATTCATTTAAACATGGTGGCGAACCTATTTGACCATCAGTGAAGTTTTGAATAGACTCAACAAGAACAACATTGTCATAAACCGATCCGTCTGGCATCGTTACAGAACCAGATGAAAGTGCTGTAAATTGAACTTCGTGGTTTCTCTCTAAAGCAGGTGGGCATCCCGAACAGGTAAATGGAACATCAAGTATTTGATCTGTACTTGTGTCGCCCACACTAAAGGGATAAGGAAACAATAATAGTGGCGAGTCATACGCTGTATTTATAACGGTTCTCTCACCGTGGTAAGAGCTTGCCGTAGCATCGAAGCCAAGAAAAAATTGTTGCCCATCCTCATATTTTACATGAGTTGCATTTGGGTAATTATTAGAATAATTAGAGTCTGACACTAGTGCTAGTTCAATAAACGAATCGCTGTCTGTTGTGATTTGTGAAAAGTCCCAGTCTCCCGAGGTAGAAAAATCGATAAGACTGTTTTTTACAGAAACTTCATATATAACCCCCTGGTCTGGGATAGATGGTTGTGTTATTGCTCCTGTTTGAGAGAATACGGCATGGGATAGAATTGAAAAAAATAAAAAAGCTGCGTTTTTCATGATTTAATGATTTAATGATTAGTTTCAATTAACAATTTAAATAAATTAATTAAAAAATGAAAGAAGCGCTAACACTTTTACCTTGTTATATCGACAAAATGTGTGATTTATTCGTTAAAGTGTGTGTTTTTGTATATATTTGCGTTTTACAGCCCCCAAAAAAACTTAACGTCATGAAAAAACTAATAGTATTGGCCGTAATTTTTCAAACAATTACTTCTTGCGGGGAAAATTCACTTCCTATAACAAACCAGAAAAATGTTCGATTAGACAGCTTTGAAAGCATGAGGTACAATGCTTTTGAAGAAGTGAAAAAGGATAGTCTTGAAATAGCTAAGGTAATTTAGTTCTGGTTGTTAAAACTGGGTAACAAACAACCGATATAAAAAAAGCCCCTACATCGCTGTAAGGGCTTTATCTTTCTTGTGGTCCCACATGGACTCGAACCATGGACCACCTGATTATGTGAATTCTAAAATTAGTTTTTATAAAAAAGAAAATTATGTGTACTTATAAGTGTTCCTCTTCTTATTTGAACAAGATCTCTAGTTTCTTTCAAAAATATGCCAAGCGATCGTTCATTAAATATAAGCTTTATTTTATCAGAGTAATCAGAAACTAGGTACATGTCTCCTTTCAATTTACGAAACGGTATTTCTAATCTTCCTTTTACCTTGACCCCTTTGTTTACGACAACCCCTTTTTTAAGAGTTTGTTCTACAAAAACTTTATCCTTATTTCCTGAGGCGACATTTACATATTCTGTCATCATGTTCAGCCACTCTATAGGATCATAAAGATGCCACCTTACTTTTTGAAAATTAATCCCGTTGTCATTAATCCAGCCTCTGCTTGTGTAGCCAAACAAAACATATTTATCTCCGTAAATATATTTTTTGTCTCCCTTTGCATCCTCGTCAATGGTAAATTCTCTCACCTTATACGTTATTACCGAAACAGATGACATGTCTTTGAGTTTTTTACCATCAAAGTCCATCGTTTTAACATAAAAACTTGTTAAATCAGGATAATTTGAAAGCAGCCATTCCGTTGCCTTAAGCTCTGCCTGTTCCTCCATTTGTTTTACTGCCGCAACTCCAACACCGATTGCCACTGCAGCACCAATAAGAGCACCTGCTGCTGCTGCACCGTCTTGGGCTTTTGATTGTTTTGGTATTAAAAGAGCTATTATTAAAAGAACATAAATGTGTTTTTTCATGAGGTAAGTTGTTATGTTGAATATATTTTATTGATATAACAATATAAGTGTTTTTATCGCTTTAGTGAAAATACCATTACATAAAGGTTGTTTTTTGCTTTGATTAAAACATCCTTTTTCTATGATTTACCATGGTAAAGTAGGTTGTGTCATATAAAAAAAGCCCTACATTTCTGTAAGGCTTTGATTGTGAAGTGGTCCCACATGGACTCGAACCATGGACCACCTGATTATGAGTCAGGTGCTCTAACCAACTGAGCTATAGGACCGGCATTATGGCTGCAAAAATAATGTGTTTTAATAGCTACACAAACTTTTTTTAACTTAATTACGCTCTTGGCACAATTCTACCAAGACACCGTTGCTGGATTTAGGATGCAAAAACACAACCCATTTATTGTCTGCCCCAATTTTAGGCTCTCGGTTTAAGACCACAAAACCTTCTTTTTCAAGCCGCTGCACTTCGGCATTTATATCATCAACGGCAAAAGCAATATGGTGTACCCCTTCTCCTTTCTTTGCAATAAATTTTGCAATTGCGCTGTCCTGGTTGGTCGCTTCCAAAAGTTCTATTTTGCTGTCTCCGCAGGTAAAAAATGTAGTGTTTACACCTTCCCCTGGCACTTCTTCGGTTTTATAGTGGGTGTACCCAAGTAGGGCGCTGTAAATTTGGGTGGCTGCCTGCATGTCTTTTACAGCAATACCAATGTGTTCTATTTTGCGCATAATTATTGTTTTTTGCCTAGCGCGTAGTAACAACCAATATGGGGTTAAAAAACAGAGATGCCTCGCTAGTGTTTCACAAACGTATCAAAAATAACAATTACCCAGCAACCAAAATAGGCCTCGTACCATTAATTATAGTACTTTTGCCATATGATAGAAAGTAACAGACAGAAAAAAATTGCAGGGGTGCTTCAACAAGACCTTGCCAATGTATTACAAAACAAACTTAGAGAAGCAGGCCAATCAGGGATTTTAATCTCGGTTAGCAAAGTGAGTGTAACCACAGATTTATCTATAGCAAAGGTGTATGTAAGTGTTTTTCCTTCCACAAACGCGTCACAAATCACCCAGGAGCTAAACGGTATTAAGCCGAAAATTAAGCACGAAATTGCGCAGCTAACAAAACACCAACTTCGCAGAATGCCAGAGCTTACCTTCTACAACGATGACTCCCTAGATTACATCGAAAAGATTGAAGATGCCGTAAAGGGAGAAAAAAACCCAATACAAGACCCAGATCTACTCCCAAAAAGAAGAAAATCATAAGCTATTGAAAGTCTCGCTGTACATCGCAAAGCGGTATCTTTTTTGCTCAAGCAGCAGCAACGCCATTAATATTATTACCGCCATTGCTGCCACCGGAGTTGTGGTGGGGTCTTTAGTGCTCTTTATCGTGCTATCTGGCTTCTCTGGTCTCAAAGAATATAGCCTTGAATACACCAATATCTTTGATAGCGATTTAAAAGTATATCCCGCCACAGGAAAAACCATAACATTTACAGAGACCCAAAAAAAAGCCCTTGCCGCCATACCAGAGGTAGCTGCAAACTCTCAAACCATAGAAGAGAGAGTCTTTATACAATTTAAGGGCAAAAACGACATGGCCTTTATTAAAGGGGTAGACGCCAAGTACGATCTTGTAAACCCCACAGACAGCATACTTCTCTCCTCAGAGTGGTTAACCCCAAATAGAAACGAGGTGGTTATTGGTTATGACACCTCACACAAGCTTGGTCTTGGCGCCAGAGATTACAGTGGCCTTCTAGAGATTTTTGTGCCTAAACCAGGAATGGGGCAAATAGATCCATTAAACCCATCAAAAGATTTTACCAAACAAAAAGCAGTGGTTTCAGGCATTTATTTTGTAAACCAGGAGCTCAACTCCAAATACGTCTTTAGTGATTTGGGTTTTGCAAGAAGTCTTTTGTCTATGGATAGCACCAAAATTTCTGCCCTAGAAATCAAACTTGCTCCAAATGCATCAGTAAGTGCCGCAAAAGAAAAAATAACAGCCCTATTTAAACAAGATGTTATCATAAAAACCCGCATCCAACAAAATGATGCGCTTTATAAAATGCTTAACACAGAAAACATAGCGGTATATCTTATTTGCACACTTATAATGATTATTGCGCTATTTAATGTGATTGGCGCTATTATTATGATGATTCTTGATAAAAGAAAAAACATCAAAACCCTCTACAATATGGGCGCAACCATTAAAGAAATAAGAAGCATTTTTTTTACACAAGGAGCACTAATGACCCTCCTTGGAGGAACTTTAGGCATCGTACTCGGGGTGATTGTGGTTTGGCTACAGGCAACGTTTGAGTTTTTGTACATAACCCCTAATTTGGCATATCCCGTAAAACTACTAGGGATAAATGTAATTGTCGTGTTTTTTACTATCTCTACCTTGGGGCTATTGGCTGCAAAAATTGCGGCTAGCAGAGTAAGAGAACAACTGCTAGAATAAAACTACACAAACTGATGGTCTCCAAATCTTTCTAAGACCTCATCAAAAGCTTTAAAAACATCCTTACTGTGATCACTGGTTACCATTTTCATGCGGTATTCCTTAAAGTGGGGTATTCCTTTAAAATAATTGGTATAATGCCTTCTGGTTTCAAACACACCTAGAACTTCACCCTTCCAGTCTATGGCCATTTCTAGGTGGCGTCTTGCCGCCTCTACGCGCTGTTGCATTGTTGGGGGAGCTGCGTGAGAGCCTGTTTCAAAAAAATGTTTTACCTGGTTAAAAAACCATGGGTTTCCTATACTAGCGCGGCCAATCATGGCCCCGTCAAGGCCAAATTCATCTCGCATGAGCATAGCCTTCTCTGGAGTGTCAACATCTCCATTTCCAAAAACAGGAATGTGCATCCGTTGGTTGTTTTTAACGGCAGCGATAGGGTGCCAGTTGGCCTCTCCTTTATACATCTGTGCGCGTGTTCTGCCGTGTATAGAAATGGCCTTACACCCAACATCTTGCAAGCGTTCTGCTACCTCAACAATTTTAATAGAGTCCTCGTCCCAGCCCAAACGCGTTTTCACCGTTACGGGTAACTTGGTGTGTTTTACCATAGCCTCGGTAAGAGAAACCATAAGGTCTATGTCCTTTAAAATGCCGGCGCCGGCGCCTTTACTTACTACTTTTTTAACAGGACATCCAAAATTAATATCTATAATATCTGGGCCACTAGCCTCCACAATTTCTATGCTCTTTAGCATAGACTCTAGTACAGCTCCAAAGATTTGAATTCCTACGGGGCGCTCTTTTTCATAAATATCAAGCTTCATGACGCTTTTAGCAGCGTCACGAATAAGCCCCTCGCTTGAGATAAACTCTGTGTACACTACGTCTGCTCCTTGCTCTTTGCAAAGTGCTCTAAATGGAGGGTCGCTTACGTCTTCCATAGGCGCAAGCAGTAGCGGAAATTCTCCAACATCTATGTCTCCAATTTTAGCCATGTATTTTGCCCATACTATTGAGCGTGTTTTTTGTTGTTACTCTTGTTGCAAAAATAGTAAAATTATATTCTGAAAGTTTCAAAAAAGAGGCCATTGCTTTTAATTAAGCCTGTCGCTCTCTTTTGTAGTGATCTCGCGGTTGTTATCTCGAAGTTTTGAGTTTCCGAAGTTATAGGTAAAACCAACCCTAAAGAGCCTGGACTCTGTTCTGGCAAAATAACCATTGTCCTGATTTGCGTACCGCGAGACCACAGGAATGTTGTTGGTGTTAAAAATATCGTCTACTCCAAGGGTTATGCTTGCTTTTTTGTCCCAAATCTTCTTCCGAACAGAGGCCGAAAGATTAAACTGATTTTTATAAGTGTAAGACCCGAAAATAAGATTTGAAATATATAAGGCTGTAACATCACTGGTGATATTTGCCTGCTCGCTTAAAACCAAACCGCTATAGATTTGACCATAAAAACCATAGGTGTTTGCAAGAGCTGTTTGTTGTGCGCTCTGCTGCGCTAAAAACTCATTCTCTATAAAAAATCCAGAGGTAACCACTTGAAGGTACCACCAAGATGTTACTGATTTTGCATAGGTTACATCCAGGCTGTATTGGTAGCCCTTAATAAGATTTGTCTCTAGGTTTTGTAAGGCTCTGGTAGTATTGTTTTGAAACCTAAGTTCCTCCAATGGGTTTTTAATATGCCAATAATACGCCTCCAAAAACCAAGTGTTATTGTGGGTGTAACTAAAGGTGTATTTTGAGTCTATTTCGGGCACCAAGTTAGGGTTTCCGTCTGTGTAGTTGTTTTCATTAATAAAGTACCTAAATGGGTTGAGGCTCTCATAATTTGGTCTGGCTATAGATCTAGAGTAGCTCAGTCCAAAGCTATTGTTTTCATTGGCCGTATAAAGTAGAGACATTTTTGGAAACAATTCAAAATAATACTGATTGTTAACTTCTCCTAAATTTTTTGAAGTGGCCCTAACCTCTGTTTGCTCTGCGCGCAATCCAAGGTCTAGGCTCCATTGCTCCCAATCTCTGGTTATGTTAAAGTAGGCTGCAAAAATATTTTCTTGGTACTGAAAGTCGTCAGAGAAGCTCGAGTTTAAAACAGCTCCTTGCTCGGTTTGATCAAAAAATTCCTGTGCGCTGCTGGTTTTTATGTCGCTTATCTTTAATCCCCAATCAAGGGCTCCCAAGGTAAGAGGAATGCTTAGGTCTATTTGGCCCGTAAAAATGGTGCTGTCTTGATTCCCGGTGGTGTTAAAGTTATTATTTCTTAACTGTAGCCCGCTTGGCGAAAAATAATTCGTCTCAACGTCTTGTGCTCTATCTGCACTGTAGGTAACATAATTGGCCTGGGTCACTAATTGGGTTTCGCTATTGGCTAGGCTAAAGGTGTGGCTTGCATTTAGGGCAATGTTAGATGTATTTCTGGTGGAGCCGCTTGCAGTGGTGAAGGTAGAGTCTAGTTGCCGCTGCCTGTTTGTGTTTAAAGAAAGTGCCTGGTTTTCAAAGCGTTTGTTTGGTGACACAAAAACCCTAGCGCTAACTCCAAAGGAGTGTTGCTCGTTTGCTGTTAGGTCTAAAACCACATTTGCTTGATGGGCGTTGCTTTTGGTTACTCTTGTGAAATAAGAGTCTCTATACCCGCTTGTTGTGGTTTCGTCTGGGGCAAAAAAACGGGTGTTGTTTTCGTCTTCTTTAAACTCTTTTCTTGGCGAATAAGAATAGCTTCCATACGCATTAAGCCAATCGTTTTTATAAAAATGTGCCGTTGCAAGATTGTATTTTGCATACACCGCCTGTTGGTAGACCCCAGAGGCAGACCCCTTATAGCCAACAGCAACAGCCCTTGTGGTATTAATGTTTAGCACTGTTGTGGCGTCTGCGTCATATTTTGAAGATGGGTTTGTAATCACCTCCACAGATTTTATAAGGGAGCCGTTTGTACTCTCGAGCAAAGAGAGTGTTTCTTTACTAGACAGGTACACCCGTTTATTATTTACATAGATAACAGGGCTGTTGTTTTTTACAGAAACCCCTTGTTGAGACACAACAACTCCAGGTGTTTTTCTAAGCACATCTAAAACACTTCCTGAGGCTACAGATGTGTTTTCTACATTAAAAACGAGGCGGCCCGGCGCTTTTTGGATGGTTGGTCTTTTTATGGTGATAACCGCCTGATCGAGCATCTCGCTGCTTTCTAAAAGAATAATCTCTCCAACAAAGGTGTTTTTTGTAAATGTTATTTTCTTAGTCTGTGTTTTAAAGCCAATAAAACTAAAATGCAGGGTATAGTTGCCGTGGTCTAAATTTTCAAGACTGAAATTCCCTAAATCATCTGTTGTGGTTCCTTTTGTAGAAACAATATCTGTGGCGCTACCACTCTCTGTGGTTAGCTGATGTGCAAGTACGGTCACAAAAGAAATTGGCGCGTTATTTTGGTCTAGAACTGTCCCGCTTATAGCGCTTTGTTGGGCAAACACGGCTAGGGGTAAAAGCATAAAAAATAAAACCGTAGATTTTATGATGCTACTAAGACTAGATGGTTTTAAGAATAAAAAAACTAGATTGTGCCGCATAAAAAGGAAGCTAAAATCATGAGATTTAGTTAGAGTATGTCACAAAGATGTCGATTTCAAGTGAAACATTTTCATGGTTTTACAAAAAATCGATTAAAGGTAACTTGTGTACATGATACCCTTTTATGGTATCTTTACAGCCTCAAATTTGCTTGATATGCTTGCAAATTATTGTTTTCAAACAACAAGCTACATGAAGAACATTCGCAACTTTTGCATTATTGCCCATATTGATCACGGTAAAAGCACCCTGGCAGACAGATTGTTAGCAGCCACCGGCGCCGTAACTGAGCGTGAATCTCAAGCGCAGTTGCTTGATAATATGGACATAGAACGTGAGCGGGGTATTACCATAAAAAGTCACGCCATACAGATGAACTACAGCCATAACGGCCAAGAATATGTGTTAAACTTAATTGACACACCTGGCCATGTAGATTTCTCCTATGAAGTTTCTCGCTCTATTGCTGCCTGCGAAGGTGCGCTACTTGTTGTAGATGCAGCTCAAAGCATACAAGCTCAAACTATTTCTAATCTATACCTAGCCCTAGAAAATGATTTAGAAATAATTCCTGTGCTTAATAAAATAGACCTTCCTTCTGCGAGTCCAGAAGAAGTAACAGATGATATTGTGGATCTTCTTGGTTGTGATCCAGAAGAAATAATTCCTGCCAGTGCTAAGACCGGGATTGGTATTACTGAAATACTAACTGCTATTATTGAAAGAGTTCCTGCCCCAAAAGGAATTAAGGAAGAATCTCTCCAGGCCCTTATTTTTGATTCAGTATACAATCCTTTTAGAGGTGTTGAAACCTATTTTAGAATTTTAAATGGTGAGATTAAAAAAGGCCAGCACATTAAGTTTATGGCCACAGGGAAAACTTATTTTGCAGATGAGGTAGGAACCCTTAATCTAACCCAAACACCAAAAAAAGTAATTTCCACTGGAGATGTTGGATACCTCATCACGGGTATCAAAGAGGCAAAAGAAATAAAAGTTGGTGACACCATTACGGATGCAAAAAGCCCAACAACAAACATGATTGAAGGCTTTGAAGATGTAAAGCCAATGGTGTTTGCGGGTATTTATCCCGTAGACACAGAAGACTACGAGGAGCTGCGCGCCTCCATGGAGAAACTGCAGCTTAATGATGCCTCACTGGTCTTTATACCAGAGAGTTCTGCGGCTTTAGGTTTTGGTTTTAGATGTGGATTTTTAGGGATGTTACATCTTGAGATCATCCAAGAGCGTTTGGAGCGTGAGTTTGACATGACAGTAATTACAACAGTGCCTAACGTATCCTACAACGCATATACCAACAGAGAGCCAGATACGGTTCTTTTAGTAAATAACCCAAGTGACTTGCCAGACCCCTCTAAGCTCAACCGCATGGAAGAGCCGTATATAAAAGCAACCATCATCACAAAATCTGACTTTGTTGGTAATGTAATGTCTTTGTGTATAGAAAAGCGAGGGCAAATCACAAACCAAACCTATTTAACCACAGAGCGCGTAGAGCTAACCTTTGACATGCCTTTGGCAGAAATTGTGTTTGACTTCTACGATCGTTTAAAAACCGTATCTAAGGGGTATGCATCCTTTGATTATGCTCCAATTGGCATGCGAGAATCTAAACTAGTTAGGTTAGATGTTTTGTTAAATGGTAATATTGTAGACGCCCTATCTTCATTGCTGCACCAAGACAATGCTCAAGATATTGGTAGAAAAATGTGCGAAAAACTTCGCCAACTCATCCCAAGACAGCAGTTTGATATACCAATACAGGCTGCTATTGGCGCAAAAATTATTTCCAGAGAAACAGTAAAGGCGGTGCGAAAAGACGTTACAGCAAAGTGTTATGGAGGAGATATTTCTAGAAAACGTAAGCTTCTAGAAAAACAGAAAAAAGGAAAGAAACGCATGCGACAGGTTGGTAATGTTGAGATTCCGCAAGCCGCTTTTATGGCCGTTTTAAAACTCAATGACTAACTAAGCATTTAGTTACATGGCAGCGCGTCCAACTCAGCATATGCGCTTTGGTCCATGCCTGCGCAGCCGTTGTTTATATATACTTGTAATGCTGTTTTGTATACATTACAGTTTTCTGTAGACGAATCTTGGCTATAGGCATCAGCGGCAGCCCTGAGGTCTGAAGTGGCTGTTATGCACTCCAAATTACCCGACCCAGAACCTTCACAAGAAATAAGCGCCAATATAGTGACGCCCGCGATAAAGAGTGTTTTTTTCATTGTATTGTGTTCTGTAAATATACTTATTAGTGTCTCTAGTTGTTGTTTAGTCCTCAGAAGAGGGCTCTGACATTTTACTAGTCATGACGTCTTCAAAATCCATAGGCCTCCCTATATAGGCTATAATAGAGTTTTCTTCGATTGCCATTTCCTTTATGTTGTCTACAAGGCTAATTACACCCTCGGGTGTTTTTACAAACAAAGCAATGGCGTCTTGGTTGTCATTGATTAAATCCATGATACTGGAATACACCCCTTGGTTAGAAGCCCGAACCTCTTGAATAGAAGGAAACGCTTGGGCAACACGCATCAGATCTAAATAGTCGTGGGTGGCGCAAAACAGATCGCTGCCTTTGGTTTTTCTACTTCTCAACTCCTCAGGGGTGACAAGTCTAAAGGTGCCGTTTTCGCCAAAATCTTTTCCTAGTTTATCCATGGCGTACCTGTTAATAGCGTCGTTTCCGGTCATTGAAAGCAAATACCCCATGTCACTCAGCTCTATATTGTCGCTCAAATCATCATTGTAAATATTTGCGGACAATGCATCAATGCCCAGCTCTTTTGCTTTCTCAACATTTGCTTTATTGCTGTCAATAAGCACTACGCGCCTGTTGTTTTTTTGAAGATATGCCGCTATTAATCTTGACACGCGAGAGCCTCCAATGATCATGATTCCTTCACTCTTTTTCAAAAACACACCCAAGAGCGAGGCCACCATTCTTGCTGTTGTTGCGTTTAAAAGCACCGTTACAAGTACCAATCCAAAAACAAGAGGCGTGATGTATTGTGCTCCTGGGACACCTAGCTCTACGAGCTTCGTTCCGAAAAGAGAGGCGATCCCTGCGGCAACAATACCACGAGGCCCTACCCAAGAAATAAATAGTTTTTCATTAACACTCAGGCTTGAGTTTGTGGTGCTTAAAAAGACACCCAAAGGCCTCACCACAAAAATAACCACAGCAAATAACACCGCTGTTTCCCAATTGTATATAAGTAGTAAATCATCAATGCTAATGTTTGCTGAAAGCAAAATAAACAAGATGGATATAAGCAGTACGCTTAAAGATTCTTTAAAATATAACAGCTCTTTTAAATTGGGCAAATCGCTATTTCCTAGGTACATCCCCATCACAACTACAGCCAATAGACCAGACTCGTGAGCAAACAAATCGCTCAACACAAAAATTAGCAGCACCATAGAGAGTGAGGCTACGTTTAAAAGATAGTGAGGAATAACTTTTCTTTTTACAGCATGATACATTGCAAAGCCCCCGGCTAAACCAAAAGCAAAACCAATAACTATAATTTTTCCAAATTCTAAAAGGGCGTGTTTTGTATAACTCCCTCCAGAGCCATGGGCCTGAGTGGTTATTTCTTCAATCCCTTGGGTGGGTATGTTAACGCTAATAAAACCAAAGACTAAAACAGCGACAAGGGCTCCAATTGGGTCAATTAAAATACCCTCCCATTTTAAAACTGCAGAGACGTCTTTGCGAAGTGGTATATTTCTTAAAATTGGTGTTATTACTGTAGGTCCCGTTACAATAATAAGCCCAGAAAATAAAAAAGAAACTTGCCAGTCAAGGCCCAAAAAATAATGTGCAGCCACACCCGCTCCAAAAAAAGTAACAATCGAGCCAAGGCTTATAAGCTTTCCAATAACACCGCCAACTTTTTTAATTTCGGTCATCTTAAGGGTTAATCCACCTTCAAACAGTATGATTCCGATGGCCAAGGAAACAAAATAAAACAAACTTTCTCCGGGGAAAAACCCTTTTTGAGAGTTCCAAATGGGTTGTATCCACTGCGACCCGTCTTCAAGACGAAAGCCTTCAGGATAAAGTGTAGACAAGGGGCCAACGGCCAAACCAATTAAAATAAGGGGTAAAATAGCTGGAATTTTTACTTTCCAAGCAATCCACTGTGCAAAAATTCCTAAGACGATAATTCCAGCAAGTTCTAACATAGGTGTTGTATTTACATGCAAAGTAGAAAGAACCCTTGAATTGTTAAAATTATTTAAGAATAATTTAAAGCTTTTAAACCGGGTTGTTTAAAATATATTTCCAAAATTTTAAAAAAGACGTATCTTTCCCTTTCGGCACAAAAAACATCTTGCGCAAAAAAAATACACTTAAGAATTCATTGTTTTGATCCAAAAAAAATTTAATACTATTGGCATTGGAGTTAACTTCTCACCAAACTTAAAAGCAAATATTTGCGAGAGCGCCCGTCTTGCTTTATTGTTTAAGGCATCATTGGTTCTTATCCATGTTGGAGACGCCTCTGAGGAGAAAAGAGCGACATTCGCTTCATATTTAGATCCTTTTGTAAAGGAAGGCCTTTTAGCTAGTGTGGTCTTTAATCCAGGAGAGCCTGTTAGGTCCATTTTAGAGAGTGTGAAGCAAAACGGTGTTGATCTTTTAATTCTTGGAGCCCTACAGAGAGAAAATTTCTTAAAATATTATATTGGGTCTATTGCAAGAAAAATAACCAGAAAAGCAAGCTGTTCTGTGATGTTGCTAATTAATCCTTCCATTGAGCGACTGCCCTGTAAACACATTGTTGTAAACGGGCTGGAAGATCAAAAAACACCAGCAACAATAAGCGCTGCCTTTTTTGTGGCAGCTGCACTATCTAGTGAAAAAATAACGATTGTAGAAGAGGTTTCTAATACAGAGGTTGGGAATGTTCAGGATGATAAATCTTTACGAAAATCTACTCTTTTAAAAGAAAAAATAAGCCGTCGCGAAGATTCTAGAATACAAAAAATACTCGAGGAGATTCCACAAAACCACAAAGAGAAAAAATTAATTGCCACCCAGCCCATTTTTGGAAAAAGAGGGTACTCTATAGGTCATTACGCAGAGGTTGTTAGGGCAGACTTGTTGGTGATGAACGCTCCAAAAGCCTCTGGCTTCTGGGACCGCTTGTTTCCTCATGATATAGAACATATTTTAACGGAGTTGCCCACAGATATATTAATTGTACAATGAGTTCTAAAAAAAATAACATCCAGGCCTTTTTTAGCGCACTTCCAAAAAATATTTTTTCTGGGTTTGTGGTAAGCTTAATTGCTCTCCCTTTAGGGCTAGGGCTTGCCATGGCAAGTGAGGCTCCACCAATCTCTGGTATTATTGCCGCTGTTGTTGGGGGGTTAATGGTGTCTATTTTAGGTGGTAGCCACGTTACCATCTCTGGGCCCGGAAATGGTTTAGTTGGCGTGCTGCTTGTTGCTATAACCACCCTAGGCATTCAAGGAGCTTATGCCGCCATTATTTGTTCGGGAGCGCTTTTGGTTTTACTTGGTTTTCTGCGCATGGGAAAACTAGCAGATTTCTTTCCTTCGTCTGCCATTCAAGGAATGTTAGCTGCTATTGGGCTTATTATTCTTGGAAAACAGTTTCATATCATGCTTGGAAATAAACTCTCCCTGGAGGGGAGCATCTCCTACTTGCTTGCAATTCCAGAAACCATACAAGGTGTTTTCTACTATCAAGACACTGGGCTTACTTTTGCGGCTATTTCTGGTATTTTATCTTTGGGTATTATGGTGTTTTATTCTAAAATAAGAAACCAATACCTGCAACTCATACCTGCTCCTATGTGGATTGTTTTATTATCTATTGGGTTTAGTTATTACTATGAAATGGTATTACAGCAGCCCAACCCTATTAGCGCCGTGTATATGATCTCTGGAATTCCTTCTGCAAATCAAATTATTGCAGAGATCCCTGTTCCAAGCTTTAGCGCCATTGGGAGTTTGTCTTTTTGGACCAGTGTACTTGCCCTAACGCTTATCGCTAGTATAGAGTCTTTATTAAGCATAAAAGCTGTAGATAAGCTGGACCCTCAAAAAAGAAGAAGTAATGTAAATAGAGATTTAAAAGCCCTTGGGCTGGCAACTGTTGGAAGCGGCTTTTTGGGAGGCCTAAATGTGGTGACTGTTATCGCTAGAAGCTCCGTAAATGTTAATAATGGAGGAAGCAACAGAAGTTCCAACTTTATGCACGCATTGTTTTTGGTTGTTTTTATTGTGCTCTTTAGCACTCAATTAACGCGTATACCATTGCCCGCACTAATGGCAATATTGGTATATACTGGTTATAAACTGGCGTCTCCCACCCTTGTTCGTAAAATATTTTCTGTAGGGAAGGAGCAGCTGCTTATCTTTTTCACCACCTTGCTGGTAACCTTATTTGTTGACCTGATCACTGGTATTATTGCGGGGCTTATTGTCACTTTTATGATCCATGTGCTTGTCAATAAAGGCGCCACTGTTTTTATTAGAAACTTCCTGAAGCCCAATGTGCTTATGTTTCAAGAAAAAGAAAATGGCAACTATTATGTAAGTGTAAAGCATTTTTGTAGTTTTTTAAACTTTTACAAACTCAAACAAAAACTAGAAGATGTTCCTGAAGACAAAGACGTTGTAATAGATTTCTCTATGTGTCAGTTTGTAGACCACACTGTGATGGAAAGCGTGAGTGGGTATCAAGATGTTTTTACTAAACGTGGAGGCCACTTTGAGGTTATTGGCCTTGATCTGCACGGCACAGACAGCCAACACCCCTTTGCGCTTAGAAAATTACTTCCTGGGCTTAAAAAAAGAAGTGGGGCTTTAACAAAAAGACAGCTCACTCTTCAGGAGATTTCAAAAGATTTTAACCTGCAATATCAGGCCGAAAAGTCTGAAGATGTGCGTTTTTTAGATGGTTTTAAATATTTCAGCACCAAACAAATTGAGCGTATTTACAATCGTCTTTTTAACACAGAAAACACCTTTAAATTGTTTGACATAAATTATTCTGAGGGAGAGTTCATTGCAAAAGAAGATGTACGCACCACCATGCTTCATATCAAATTAAATAGCGTTATTCCTGGTTTCACTCTAGACCAAGAAGGCTTTTTAGAGAAGGTTTCTGTCTTAGCTGGTTTTAAGGATATTGCCATAGAAAACCACAGTGATTTTAGCAAGCGTTTTTATCTTCGTGGTGAAGATTCTGTGGCTATACAACGTTTCTTTACAGATAATCTTGTGCTCTTTTTTGAAAGCAATCCTTACTACCACGTTGAGTCAAACGGGACTTCTGTGCTAGTGTACTCAAAGGAGAGAATTGCTGGGGTTAAAGAAATAAAGAGTCTTCATGATTTCGGAAAACGCTTGCAAACCGAATTGCTTATTTGTGCCCAAAACATAGGGTAGATAATTAATAAAAACACAGCTCACTTCGGCAAATCCTCTTGTTTTTGTATTTTGCAGGGCTATGACACTACATCCAATAGAGGCTGGTAATTTTAAGCTAGACGGCGGCGCTATGTTTGGGGTTGTTCCTAAGGTTTTATGGAATAAAACAAACCCCGCAGATAGTAACAATATGATAGATATTGCCGCGCGCTGCTTACTAATTGAAGATGGGAACAAACTCACCTTAGTTGATACTGGGATGGGAGACAAGCAGACAGAAAAATTTTTTGGCTACTACCATAAATGGGGCGACCACTCCTTAGAGGCTTCACTAAAAAAGGCTGGGTTTCATAAAGATGATGTTACAGATGTGTTTATGACGCACCTTCATTTCGATCACTGCGGAGGTAGTGTTCAGTGGAACAAAAACAGAACAGGGTTCGAGCCAGCGTTTAAAAACGCACACTATTGGAGTAATGAAAACCACTGGAGCTGGGCGACAAAACCCAACCGAAGAGAGAAAGCGTCTTTTTTAAAAGAAAACATTTTACCCATGCAGCAAAGCGGGCAATTAAAGTTTATTGACGGCCCAAACAGCAGCTTTTCCAAAGAAAATAATAGCATCGATTACTTAAAAACCTCAGCGCTAGATTTTGGTGTTTTTTTTGCGGATGGTCACACAGAAAAACAGATGTTACCCACTATTGTACACCAAGGCAAAACAATTGTTTTTATGGGGGACCTGCTACCTACGGCCGGGCACCTGCCCTTGCCGTTTGTTATGGGGTATGACACAAGGCCGCTGCTTACTTTACCAGAAAAAGAAAAGTTTTTAAACGCTGCTGCGGACCATAATTATTATTTATTTTTGGAACACGACGCTTACAACCAAATTATAACCGTAAAACACACAGAAAAAGGAGTGCGCCTTAACGAGGTCTTTACCTTTGATCAATTATTTAATTAATCCATTATGAAAATTACAAAAAACACCTTTATTATTACAGCCACTGCAGCTTTGTTAGCTGGGTGTGGGTCAACCATAATCCCAAGTCTTTCACTTCCAATGGAAGGGGCAGAATCGCCTGCTGCTAAAACAGCTGAATTAACAGAGGCTGAATTAAAAGCTTGGAGCTCAAAAGATTTACAAAACGATACCATACCAGGAATGGGTGTTGATAGAACCTACCAAGAAATTATAAAAGACAAGGTTGGAACCACCGTAATTGTAGCGGTAATCGATAGTGGTATCGATATTGAACATGAAGATCTTAAAAATGTAATGTGGGTCAACCCAAAAGAAATTGCGGGAAACAACATAGACGATGATAAAAACGGATATGTAGATGATATACATGGCTGGAATTTTCTTGGAGACATTGTAAAGGAAAACATGGAATATGTTCGTATCGTAAGAAAATTAAAGCCAAAATACGATGGGAAAACACAGGCTTCTGTAAGCGCAGTAGATAGCGCAGAGTTTGCCTTATATCAAAAAGCAAATCAAGAGTTTAGTAAAGAGATTGAACAAACAACAGCAAGCGCATCAAGATACTCTAGTATGCTTGGAAGGTTAAAACCTGCACATGCTGCTATTAGTGAAAAACTTGGCAAAGAGGATTACTCAAAAGAAGATTTGTCTGGCATTGAAGACCCTGAGGGGGAGCAAATTGACCAAATCGCAATGCTAACCCAAATGCTAAACTTCAGTGACGATATCCCTAGTTTTATTGAAAGAATTCAAGGCGGCGTATCCTATTTTGAAGGTAGACTAAATTCACATTTCGACACAACAACCGACTTTAGAGACGCTATTGGTGATGACCCTTATGATAATACAGACCCATATTATGGAAACAACGATGTGGACGGTCCAGACCCAAAGAAAAAGGATGCAAAACACGGAACACACGTTGCGGGGATAATTGCTGCACAAAGAGATAACGGAGTTGGAATGAATGGTGTTGCTCAAAACGTTCAAATTATGGCGGTTCGTGCGGTTCCAGATGGAGATGAATATGATAAAGATATCGCAAACGCAATACGCTATGCTGTAGACAACGGCGCTAAGGTAATAAACACCAGTTTTGGTAAATATTATTCTACGCACCCACAATGGGTTTGGGACGCTCTTGCTTATGCAAGTGATAACGATGTGTTGATTGTAAACGCAGCAGGTAACGAAGGAACAGACTTAGACACTATACAAGTGTATCCTAACGATCAAGTAGGTGTGGGCGCAGAAATTAGCGACACTTTTTTAACAGTGGGCGCTTTAAATTACAAATATGGAAGTGACTTACTAGCAACCTTTTCTAACTACGGGAAGGTAAATGTAGACGTGTTTAGCCCCGGTGTAAAAATATGGGCAACAACACCCCTTGACACCTACGAATATTTACAGGGAACCTCTATGGCTTCTCCTAATGTTGCAGGAGTTGCAGCAATGATCCGGTCATACTACCCAAAATTATCTGCAAAACAAGTAAAACAAATACTAATGGACAGTGGTTTGTCTGTAAAAATGGATGTTGTTTTAGGTGGTGACCCAGAAAATAAAGATAGTTTTGAAAACATATCTACCTCCGGAAAAATGGTTAATATGTACAACGCTTTTATTATGGCGTCAAAAATGTAAACACAAATTTCAATCAAAGAAAATTCGGCTGCCTTTTCTCAGGAAATGAGTAGCCGAATTTTTATAACACCATAGCTATATCGTATGAAAACACTTTTTAATCTTGCCCTGACCCTGTGTATGTTCTCAAGCGCAATTGCACAAAATAATACTACCTATTGGCAGCAACACGTAGACTACACCATGACTATTGATGTTGACGAAAAAAACAACCAATACAGTGGTAGACAAACCTTGGTATACACAAACAACTCTCCAGATGTTTTGGATAAGGTTTTTTATCATTTGTACTTTAATGCCTTTCAGCCCGGGAGCGAGATGGATGTTCGATCCTTAACAATTGAAGACCCAGACAGAAGGGTTGGGGATAGAATTTCTAAGCTAACGCCTAGTGAAATTGGCTATATAGTGCCTCGAAAGCTAACCCAGGACGGCAAAAAAATTGAGTACGAGGTTGTAGGGACTATCCTAGAGGTTACACTAAAAGAGCCAATACAGCCGGGCGCAAAAAGCACCTTTAAAATGTCATGGGACGCACAAATACCACTGCAAATAAGAAGAAGTGGAAGAGACAACGCAGAGGGGGTTCGTTTCTCCATGACACAGTGGTATCCAAAAATAGCAGAGTATGATTTTCAAGGATGGCATGCAGACCCATATATTGGGCGTGAATTTCATAGCCCTTGGGGTAATTTTAATGTAACAATTAACATAGATAAAAAATATACCGTTGCAGGAACTGGATACAATAAAACAAACATAATGGGTGACAACCCTTACAGGCCTGTAATGTTCGCAAGAAGAGGAAAAAAGTCATGGAATTTTATTGCTCCAAATGTGCATGATTTTACGTGGGCCGCAGATACAGATTACGCGCACCAACAATTACTTGCTGATGATGGAACCACCCTAAACTTTTACTTTAAAAACAATCCAGATATTTTAGAAAACTGGACAAATTTGCAACCAAAAACCGCAGAAATATTAACGTATTTTAATGAAAACATCGGCGCATATCCATACAAACAATATTCTGTTATTCAGGGCGGAGATGGAGGTATGGAGTATGCCATGTGCACCTTAATTACAGGAAATAGAAAGTTTGGGTCCTTGGTTGGTGTAACAGCCCACGAACTGGCACATACCTGGTTTCAATTTTTAATGGCGACCAACGAGGGCAAACACGAGTGGATGGATGAGGGGTTCACCTCTTACATATCTAGTGAGGCTATAAACCAAGTAAACCAAGAGTATGCCCCAAACCCACACGCTGGTTCTTATAGAGGATATGTTTTTTTAGCCAACAGCGGCAAAGAAGAGCCGCAAACAACTCATGCAGACAGATATGCTAGCAACCGAGCTTATGGAATTACAGCCTATAGCAAAGGAGCTGTGTTTTTAGCTCAACTAGGATACGTAATTGGCAAAGAAAATCTAAACAAGACACTCAAACAATATTTTACAGACTGGTCTTTTAAGCACCCGACACCAAACGACTTTATTAGGGTCGCTGAAAAAACATCAGGCATAGAGTTAGACTGGTATTTGATGGATTGGACACAAACCACCAAAACAATAGATTATGGAATTAAATCTACTCTGGTGGGAGAAAAATCAACCACGGTTACCCTTGAAAGAATTGGAGCGATGGGAATGCCTATTGATCTTGATGTAACATATAAAGATGGAACCAAAGAGCAGTTTTACATTCCTCTACAAATGATGCGCGGCGAAAAACCAATGAATTTCAAAGGTCTTAAAAGAACCCTAGTAAAAGATTGGGCGTGGGCGTATCCAACCTATAGTTTAGAGATTGATAACGGTAAAGAAATTCTAGCTATTGAGATTGACGGCTCCCAAACAATGGCAGATGTTAATAGAGAAAACAATGTGTTTAAGGCGCAGTAGCCACCGTCTTACGCGCTAAAAAAAGACCTGCTGGGGGTAACTCAAAAACAGGTCTTTTTTCTTTGTATATCTTTACAGCCGCAGCATACATTTAATTTTTTACACATCAGCCTTGGACACGACATTTCCAAAACACCAGAAGCTTAAATCCCGAAAAGACATTAAAGCGCTTTTTGAGGAAGGAAAAATAGTGACCAAATACCCAGTGAAACTATTGTGGCTGCCTTTGGGCAAACAAGACACAAGGGCGGGTTTTGCTGTGGCTAAACGGAATTTTAAAAGCGCTGTTACGCGTAACAAAATAAAACGCTTGATGCGAGAGGCTTATAGGCTTCAAAAACATGAAATACCGGTGCATGACAAAACTTTTACCCTTCTTTTTCTCTACATCGGGAAGGATGTCGCTAGTTTTAAAACAATTGATAAAGCCGTACTGGGGGTTTTAAAAAAATTACCCCGCAAACAACCTTTACCTGCCTCTAATTAAATATCGTTATAATGAGAAAAAAATTTATTATTCCTTTTGTTGCAGCAGTGCTTTTTGGTGCGGCTGGGTTTACAACGGTTGTAAAAAGTGATTTCTTTGAAATCGCTAAACAACTTGAAATTTTTACTTCGCTTTATAAGGAGCTTAATATGAATTACGTGGATCAGGTAAGCCCATCAGCGTTAATGGATAATGCTATAAAAGGTGTATTGGAAGATCTAGACCCCTATACAGTATATTGGAATGAACAGGCTGTAGAAGACGCACGTATTAAAAATAGTGGTGTGTATACCGGCGTAGGTGCGAGTATGCGTTATAAAAACAAACAGCTTGTTGTGGTTGAGGTTTTTGAAAACTACCCCGCTGACAAGGCAGGTCTAAGGGCTGGAGATTTAATTATTAAAATTAATCAAGTGAGCGTCTCTAGTTATGAAGATGACCCTAGAGAGCTTATTAAAGGAGCTGCCGGATCAAGGGTGGAGGTGGTGTATAGCCGTCAAGGAAAAACCAACACGGCTTTTATTACTCGCGGTGCTGTTGAGGTAAGCGCTGTGCCGTATTACACATTAATAAATCAAGATATTGGATACATTGTGCTGAGTAAGTTCAACAACAAAACAACCTCGCAAACAAAAAGCGCCTTAGAAGATTTAAAATTACAGGGGGCTAAAAAAATTATTTTAGACCTGCGTGGTAACCCCGGCGGTTTATTAAATCAAGCAATAGGCGTGGTAAATCTATTTGTGCCCAAGGGAGAGGTAATCACAACTACGCAATCTGTGATAGAAAAGTACAACAAGGTTTATAAAACTACCGCCGAGCCCTTTGATGTGGATATACCGTTGGCGGTTTTAGTAAACGGACGCAGTGCGTCGGCAAGTGAGATTGTCTCTGGGGGGTTGCAGGACCTAGATCGTGGCGTAATTGTTGGCGCCCGTAGTTTTGGAAAAGGGCTTGTGCAGCGCCCTAAAAACTTAACCTATGGTTCACAACTTAAGGTAACTATTTCGCGGTACTACACCCCAAGCGGTCGTTGTATTCAGGCTCTAGATTATTGGAATAGAGATGAAAACGGAGACCCTATCCGCCTGGACCCTAAAAAATACAATGCGTTTAAAACCAAGGGAGGTAGAACCGTTTATGATGGTGGAGGTATTTTACCAGATATTGAAATAGAGTCGGCAAAGTTTAGCCCAATAACTACAGCCCTTCTGAAAGAGAACGCTATTTTTAATTACGCAACCCAATACCGCTATGACAACAACATTGAGCGTTGGGAGGATTTTAGTTTTACAGATAAGGATTTTCAAGGATTTTTAAAATACTTAAAAAACACCAATTTTGATTTTGAAACCCAAACAGAGCTTAAATTTAAACAAGCGCTACGAGAGGCAGAAGACGATGGTTTAAAAAAACAAATACAGTCAAGTTTTGAGGGGTTAATGGCTTCAATAAAAGGGGCTAAAAAAAAGAAAATAACAGAAAAAAGGGAGGAAATTATTGCGCTATTAAAGGCCGAAATATTAAAGCAATATTTCTATAGTAGTGGCCTGTATGCTTACCAAGTAATAAACAACCCTGAAATTAGAGCAGCGGTGGAGGTATTAAATAATGAGAGTAAATACAGAAAAATATTAAAATAAAACCCGGGTTATGGTGTTTTATTAACCATTGATATGTGAGGTATCCCATCTTCAAGGTATCCTTCGCCTATTTTAAAAAATCCGTGGCTGTTGTAAAATTTCTCAAGGTATTTTTGAGCAGATAATTTAATTTCTTGTGTGTTGTAATGAGTTAAAATTGCTGCTACTGAGGTTTTCATTATTTGATGGCCGTAGTTGTTATTTCTTTCCTTAGATCTTACCACAACCCTGCCAATAGAAGCTTCTTTAAAATACACTCCGGGGGCAAAACAGCGCGTATATGCCACAAGCTTATCTTCTTTTTTATAAATGATATGCAAGGCCTCTTTATCTTGGCCGTCTATGTCTTGATATACGCAATTTTGCTCTACAACAAATACGCGGCTTCTGAGTTGAAGAATATCATACAAAGTGCTAGTGTCTAGGTCTTTAAATGTTTTTATTTCTATGTTCATAATTTTGGTTGCTGGTTTTTAAAACCAACTACATACACTTAATTTTAGCTACTCTTTTTTGATGGCGACCACCCTCAAAATCTGTGTTTAAAAAAGTTTCTACCATTTTTAAGGCTTGAGGAATTGATGTGAAACGTGCAGGAATACATAAAATATTAGCATTATTGTGTAATCTTATAAGTTCAACTATTTCTGAGGTCCAACATAGTCCAGCTCTTACATTAGGGTATTTGTTTGCTGTCATTGCAACACCATTTGCACTTCCGCATATTAAAATTCCAAAATCAGCAAGACTCTCATTTACCGCTTTTGCAACAGGATTAGCAAAGTCTGGATAATCAACACTATCAAAAGTATCTGTTCCGTGATTTTCTACAGTTATTTTTTTAGATTCTAATAATGCTACAATTGCATGTTTGTAATCTGGACCTGCGTGATCATTTCCTATAGCAATTTTCATAATATATAATGGTTTACTACAAATATACTATTTCAATAAGGGATGAAAATATAAATTTATTGTGGGTTATTAACTATATATAACTTAGTTCATAACTCAACTTAAATTGTTAATAGCTGTTAATAGAAAAATAACAGAAAAAGTTGTGTATGTAAATTGATTATTTAATATGTGTTTATTATTTAAAAAACCTAATTATAACAAAGTAAGTTTTAGATAAGTTATCTATACTAAAGATGCTTTTTTAAACAATAAATTAAAATATAGTTATTAATAAATCCCTGTTAATAGTACTTTCTGTGGTTTGTTAATTACTCTTTTATTTATTTGATTTTCAAGTATTAACACTTATTTAATTTGTTTACAGTATAATTATAATAATTAATAACTTAGGTTTTTTTCTATTACTGTAAAAAGATATACCGTTATTAACATACCATCATAAACATTATTTTATTTTAAAAATTTATAAAAAAGAAATGAGATGTATATATACTTGTTAATAACTATAAAATAAAGAAGAAAAACTAATTTAACTTGGTAAGAGAAGCTATAATTTCTGTTGCTTTTATAACATGATCTGGATGCACTTTTAATCTAATTCCTCCCACTGCGTTACTATGAAAAGGTAAAACACTTATCATGGTTTCGTTTTGAAAAAAGAAGCGGATTTCTGCCTGCTCTAATAGATGTTGTAACACACTATACTCACTCGCAAATGTGAAAATAGCCACAGTTTTAAAATCTTCCATATTAGGTAACTTTTCACTAAAGATAGTATTTATTTTATATCAATTTACATTCTATTTTACACCTATTAAATGTAAAAATATATTCATTTAATATTAAAAGTGTAGCTTTGCGGTAATCTTAATAGATTGGTTTAAAGCAAACTTGTTTTATTTTAAATCTTCTTCACGTGAGTTATAGTTCATCCTGAACTTTATTTAAACCGATACCTTTAAGAATTATAAATTAATACGTGTCTCATAAAAAGTATGAGAACAAGAAAAAATAATGAAAAGAAAAAAAAGAAGAAATTCTTCTAATAAAATTGAAAATCTTACCCAAAGTATCCTTGCTATATTAAGAAAAGACCATAGTAAACCTCATAATTACAAACAATTAGCTTCAAAATTAGGCGTAGATGATCCTAGTAGTAGAAACCAAATTATAAAAAAATTAAAACTCTTACAAGTAGAAAAAACCATACAAGAGGTAGATAGAGGAAAATATATAATTACACCATCTCAAAACTATTATACCGGGAGAGTAGACATGGCTGGAAGAGGACAAGGATATATTATAGTTGAAGATTTAGAAGAAGATATTTATGTAAAAAGTAAAAATCTCAATAAGTCACTTAACGGAGATATTGTAGAGGTATATGTTTTTAAAAGAAGAAAAGGAGGAAAAACAGAAGGAGAAGTAACTAAAATTATAGAGCGAAAAAAAACAGAATTTGTTGGTACAATAGATATTACAGACCGTTTTGCATTTGTAAATGTTGCAGATCATAAAATGGTCACAGATATTTTTATATCAAAAAACAATCTAAACGGAGCACAGCAAGGAGAAATGGTTTTAGTTTCTCTTGATGATTGGCCACAAAATGCAGATTCTCCCTTCGGAACTGTACTTAAGCGATTAGGAATGCCTGGTGAACATCACACAGAAATTCACGCAATACTTGCTCAATATGGATTGCCTTATGAATTTCCAGAGGCTATTGAAGAGTTTGCAAATAAAATAGACACCTCTATACAAGAAAGCGAAATTAAAAAACGCAGAGATATGCGTAAAGACCTCACTTTTACTATAGACCCAAAAGATGCAAAAGATTTTGATGATGCCCTTTCTTTTAAAACCCTTGAAAACGGAAACTACGAGATAGGAATTCATATTGCAGATGTATCTCACTATCTTAAAGAAGGAACCATACTAGACGATGAAGCTTTTGAGCGTGCAACCTCTGTTTATTTAGTAGATAGAGTTGTTCCTATGTTACCTGAAATTTTAAGTAACGGAGCATGTTCATTACGGCCTCACGAAGAAAAATACACATTCTCTACTGTATTTGAAATAAATAAAAAAGCCGAGGTTGTAAACCAGTGGTTTGGAAGAACAGTTACTTATAGTGATGCTCGTTTTGCTTATGAAGAAGCTCAACAAATAATTGAAGCTAACCAAGACAATACCACTGAATTAAACACATATATCCCTGCTGATATTTCCATAACAGATACTGCTTATAATGTTGATAAACCTATTGCAGAGGCTATTTTAGAGTTAGATAAATTAGCTAAAATTATTCGAACAAAAAGAATGAATAACGGTGCTATTTCTTTTGATAAAGTAGAAGTACGTTTTAAACTTGATCAAACCAATAATCCAGAAGGAGTATATTTCAAAGAAAGTAAAGACGCTAATAAATTAATTGAAGAATTTATGCTTCTAGCAAATAGAAGTGTTGCAGCGTTTATAGGAAAACAGAACCCTAAAAAAACATTTGTATATAGGGTACATGATGAGCCAGATGATGAAAAAATTGCCGCATTAGAGAAAATAATTAAGCAATTTGGGTATAAACTAGACACAAGGGATAAAAAATCTACTGCGCAGTCTATGAATAAATTACTCAAAGATGTACACGGCAGAAAAGAACAAAATATGGTAGACACTTTAGCGATACGCACCATGAGTAAAGCTGTTTATACTACCAATAATATTGGACACTACGGTTTAGCCTTTGATTATTATACCCATTTTACTTCTCCTATTCGTAGGTATCCAGATGTAATGGTTCATAGACTATTACAACACTACCTTGACGCAAACACCACCGCAAAACAAGAAGCATTTGAAGAAAAATGTAGACATAGCAGTGAGAGAGAAGGTTTGGCCGCAAGAGCAGAACGAGATAGTATTAAATACATGCAAATTAAATACATGAAAGACCATCAAGATGAAGATTTCTTGGGTGTTATTAGCGGTGTCACAGAGTGGGGTATTTATATAGAAATTGTATCAAATAAATGTGAGGGTATGGTTCGTATTCAAGACATGAGAGACGATCACTATGAATTTATAAAAGAGGATTACGCTGTTGTTGGTAGAAAAACCCAAAACACCTTCACCCTTGGAGATGAGGTATATGTAAGGGTTAAAAACGCAGATTTAGTAAGAAAACACCTTGATTTTACAATGCTCGCGCAAAGACCAGACACTATATAAATTTAACTTCTATGTTTGATGGATTAACATACGCCGCTTTATATGGTTTTATTCTAGCTTTTGCTGTTGGACCAATCTTCTTTACCTTAATCGAAACTAGTATTACTAAAGGCTTTAAAGCGGGTCTTTTTTTCGATTTAGGCGCTTTATCTGCAGATGTGGTTTTTATAATAATAGCTTATTTCAGCACCTCAAAAATTTTAAAACACGTAAAAGACGATCCTGGCTTACTGGTGTTTGGTGGTGTTATTTTGATTGCATACGGCGTTATTTCCTATATAAGGACATCCAAAAACTTTATTAAAATTGTAAGAGAACACTATGGCGTTAGTGTTAAAAAAAACCTTGGAGGCCTTTTTTTAAAAGGCTTTCTACTCAATTTTGTGAATTTTGGTGTACTCTCAGGTTGGGTGCTAACAATCGTGGCGGCAAACGCCTTAACAAGCTCCGAGAACGGTGTCTTATTATTTTTAGGAACCGTGTTGGCTGTTTTTTTCTGTGTTGATCTACTAAAAATAGCGGCAGCAAAAAAATTAAAAAACAAACTAACCCCTCGTGTTATTATAAAAACTAAAAAATGGGTGAGCATTTTAATTATAACTTTTGGAGTTTTTATGTTATTCCAAGGTGTTCTTCCCTCTGGGGTAACAAAAAATATAGAAAGACTAGATGTGCAATTTAATCATGAGTAATAAAAAAACCTCCAGTTTTCACTGAAGGTTTACCGAGGCATCAAGCGGATTCGAACCGCTGTAGAAGGTTTTGCAGACCTCTGCCTAGCCGCTCGGCCATGATGCCTTATTTACTAAATTGTAACAAACCACTTAGTTTGCTAAATTTCAGAACGCAAATATATAAGATTAGTCCTTAGTACAACAACTAAAAATAGAAATTATCTATTTAAGAAGTCATGGTAACACTTACCTGTTTAACATCTCCACCTATAGGGGGGTTTAATTTTGAGACCGTTACACTAACATGAGACACCCCAGAGAACGAGGCTAAAATATTTTTAATTATTCTTTCTCCAACCGTCTCAAGAAGTTTTGCCCGAATCCCCATCTGTTTTTTAACAATATCATTCAGTCCTACGTAATCTATGGTGTCCTCTAGGGCGTCTGTTTTTGAGGCTTTACTTAAATCACACTCAACCTTTAGGTTTACCAGGTAATGGCTTCCTATTTTTTCTTCCTCGCTTAAACAGCCGTGGTTGGCGTAAACACGAATATCTTCTAATTCAATACAGCTCATAATGTATGCTTTTTGTAAAGATAAAATTATGTGTTTAGATAGCGCCACACAATCACTGCTTTTTAACAAGAATCCGTACCTTTGTGCTTTGTTTTAAAACACAATATACAATGTCTGAAGAAAAAGAATCACTCAATTTTATTGAGCAAATTATAGAAGAGGATTTAAAAACAACACACTCAAAAGACGCGTTGTATTTTAGGTTTCCGCCAGAGCCAAACGGGTATTTGCATATTGGCCACGCATCTTCTATATGTCTAAATTTTGGTTTAGGGCTAAAGTACAACGCTCCCGTGAACCTTCGTTTTGATGACACCAACCCAGCCAAAGAAGAGCAGCGTTTTGTGGATGCCATAAAAAAAGATGTTCAGTGGTTAGGATATTCTTGGGCAAAAGAGTGTTATGCCAGTGATTATTTTGAGCAACTATACTCTTGGGCACTACTACTAATTAACCAAGGCAAGGCGTACGTAGATTCTCAATCTAGTGAGGATATTGCCTTACAAAAAGGAACCCCAACCCAGCCAGGGGTAGCAGGCCCTTACCGAGACAGATCTGTAGAAGAAAACTTAGCACTTTTCGAGCAAATGAAAACAGGTGAAGCCCCAGAAGGAGCCCACGTGCTTCGCGCAAAAATTGACCTGCAATCTACCAATATGCTTATGAGGGATCCTGTGATATACAGAACCCTTCACAAAGCGCATCACAGAACAGGAACAGACTGGAAAATTTTTCCAATGTATGACTGGACTCACGGAGAGAGTGATTACATTGAGCAAATTTCACACTCTTTCTGCACCCTTGAATTTTTACCCCACAGAGAATTATACGATTGGTTTTTAGACCAACTCGTAGACGCCTCAAAATTGCGTCCAAAACAACGAGAATTCGCTCGTAGAAATCTAAGCCACACCCTTGTTAGTAAGCGAAAACTAGCTAGACTTGTTCAAGAAGGGGTTGTAGACTCCTGGGATGATCCAAGGATGCCAACAATATCTGGTTTAAGAAGAAGAGGATACACTCCAGATGCTATAAAAAATTTCGCTCAAGGAATTGGTGTTGGAAAACGAGATAATCTAATTGATGTTTCTAGACTTGAGTTTAGTGTTAGAGAAGACTTAAACAAAAAGGCCAATCGCGTTATGGCAGTATTAGACCCCGTAAAGGTAACTATAACCAATTACCCAGAAGACCAAACAGAGTGGCTAGAGGCAGAAAACAACCAAGAAGATATAGATGCGGGCTCAAGAGAGGTTCCGTTCTCTAAAACGCTTTATATAGAGCGCGAAGACTTCAGAGAAGAGGCTAATAAAAAGTTTTTCAGACTTAAGCTTGGTAAAGAGGTACGTCTTAAAAATGCTTACATCATAAAAGCCGAAAGCTGTGATAAGGACCACGACGGAAACATTACAGAAATTCACTGCACCTATGATCCAAAAAGTAAAAGCGGAAGCGGCACACAGGAGAGTTTGCGTAAGGTAAAAGGAACTTTGCACTGGGTAGCTGTTAATAAAGCAATAGAGGTTGAGGTACGATTATATGATAGACTCTTTACAGACCCCTCTCCAGACACCCATAAAGACAAAGATTTTATGGAGTTTGTAAATCCAGACTCATTAAAAGTAATAACAGGATATGCAGAGCCAAGCTTACAAGAATTAAAGATTGAAGATACCGTACAATTTCAACGCTTGGGGTATTTCACCGTAGACCCAGAAACAACACAAGAAAAAATGGTCTTTAATCGCACTGTTGGCCTACGAGACTCTTGGGCTAAGCTTTCAGAATAATAAAAAAGCCCAACACATTGTGTTGGGCTTTTTTAATTAAACAGTAAACAGAACCTATTAAAAAACCAGACCATCATTATCCATAGGCGGGTTTTGAGGAGGAAGCTTTTTACTTGTTTTATTTTTTTTACCAAGACCCTTAGCCGCATTGGTTTTTTTCATCTCTTCACCAATTTGATTGCTGGCTACAAAACTAGCGATCATATCATTTAACATATTGCTTCCTGCTTGTGGCGAGTTTGGCAATAAAATTAAGTTGGTATTTGTTGCCTCGCCTATAGATTGAAGCGTGTCATAGTGCTGGGTAACAACAATTAGCGCCGAGGCTTCTTGAGAGTTAATCCCAACGTTGTTTAATACATCTACAGATTCCTCAAGACCACGCGCAATTTCTCTTCTTTGGTCTGCAATTCCTTGTCCTTGAAGTCTTTTACTCTCTGCCTCTGCGCGGGCTTTAGCAACAATTTTAATGCGCTCTGCCTCTCCTTCATACTCAGCAGCCACTTTTTCTCTCTCAGCGGCGTTAATACGGTTCATAGCAGCTTTAACCTGTATGTCTGGGTCAATATCTGTTACCAGTGTTTTTATTATATCATACCCATAGTTAAACATAGCATCATTAAGTTCTTTTTTTACAGCAATAGCCACATCATCCTTTCTTTCAAACACATCATCTAGTTTCATTTTTGGAACCTCTGCCCTAACAACATCAAAAACATAAGATGTTATTTGATCGTGGGGGTTTTCTAGTTTATAAAACGCATCATATACTTTTTCTTTTATTACCTGGAATTGTACCGAAATTTTAAGCTTTACAAATACGTCATCTTTTGTTTTGGTCTCAACCAAGACATCAAGTTGCTGCACTTTTAAGTTTATCCTTCCTGCAATTCTATCTACAAAAGGAATTTTAAAATGAAGACCAGAGCTTCTGCCGCTCAAAAACTTTCCAAAACGTTCTACCACAGCAGCGGTTTGTTGCTTTACAGTAAAGATTCCTGAAAGCAAGAAAAAAACAACAAACATCAAAAAAGGAACTAAAAAAAGGGTACTTCCCATAACACAAAATTTATAAAGTTAATTTTAATAAATATACAAAAAATTGCTGTTTTATACTGCTTTGTTCATAAAAGCAATGGCGCTTTGTATTCTTGAAATTGTTTCTTTTTTACCCAAAACGGCAGCAATTTCAAAAACATCAGGACCCTGCATGGCTCCAACCAAAGCGAGCCTTAGGGGCATCATTACTTTTCCAAACCCCATTTCTTTTGAGCTTAGCCAACCCTTGATCTCCCTGGAAATTGTTTCACCATTAAAGGTGCTTTGCTGCTCTAAAATTTCACAAACATTCAAAAGAACAGAAGGCGTATCTTCCTTAAAGGCCTTTTTAGCTGCTTTTTGGTCATAGGCCTCAGGCCTTTCAAAAAAGAAACGCCCTTGCTCCCATAAATCAGTAACAAAGACCGCTCGCTCTTTAATTAAAGACACAATTACCTCTAGATTTAGGGCTGTCTCAACCCCTTTTTTATCTAAAAGAGCAGAAAACTCTTTAGTTAAAGCGCTAGTATCTAGTTGTTGAAAATATTGTTGCTGAAACCACTTTGTTTTATCTGGATCAAATTTTGCCCCCGCCTTATTAACGCGCTCTAGGCTAAAATCAGCGATGAGCTGCTCAAGGGTAAATAATTCCTGCTCGGTTCCTGGGTTCCAACCTAAAAAAGCAAGCATGTTTAGCACCCCTTTTGGCAGATAACCATCTTCTCTATACCCAGAGAACAGCTCTCCGTCTGGGGTTTTCCACTGTAGAGGAAATACAGGAAAACCCATCTTGTCTCCATCTCTTTTGCTTAGCTTCCCTTTGCCTGTAGGTTTCATAATAAGGGGCAGGTGAGCAAAAATAGGCGCCTCCCATCCAAGGCCTTTATATAGCAATACATGCAGGGCAAGTGAGGGTAGCCACTCTTCTCCTCGAATTACATGAGTGATGTTCATAAGGTGATCGTCAACAATGTTTGCCAAGTGGTAGGTTGGCATTCCGTCGCTCTTAAACAAAACCTTATCATCAAGTACGTTTGTGTCTATTTTTACGGTGCCCCTAACAACATCCTTCAGGTATAAAATTTCATCTTGAGGTGTTTTAAAACGAATCACAAAAGGTGTTCCTGCCTCTAATTTTTCCTTGGTTTCTTCCAAACAAAGCGATAGAGAGTTGTCTAGAGTTTCTCTGTTGTGCCAATTATAAATAAATGTTTTTGAGTTTTCTTCACAGGCCTTTCTTTCTTTGTCAAGCGCCTGAGGCGTATCAAAGGCGTAATATGCATGGCCAGATTCAATTAGTGTGTCCGCGTATTGTTTGTATATTTCTTTGCGCTCACTTTGTCTGTAGGGTCCCACACTTGCGGGTTTTGTTGGGCTTTCGTCAAAGTCAACACCAAGCCAGTTCATTGCCTCTACAATGTACTGTTCTGCCCCGGGCACGTAGCGCCCTTGGTCTGTATCTTCTATTCTAAGAATAAAGTCTCCACCGTGTTTTTTTGCAAATAAATAGTTAAATAGTGCGGTTCTAACACCGCCAATATGTAGAGGTCCTGTTGGACTAGGAGCGAATCTAACGCGTACTTTTTGAGCCATGAAAATTTAATTTTTATGGATGTAAATATACAATTCTATGGTCGCATCGCAACAGGAATTAAGGTATTCATAACCAAAAACCAAAGCGGGGGCGCCAAGGCTAAAACCATAGATGTTGTATACCCAAAAGGCATCTGAGGGCTACTATCGTGATATTCTAATAGTTGAAACTTTTTATGCGCTCTGTAATGATGATCGCTATGGCGGGTTAGTTCATATAATAGAATTCTACCCAATACATGGTTGGAGTTCCAAGAATGAATTTCAGAAATCCGCTCATATCTCCCAGAGGCTGTTTTGTTTCTTTTAAGGCCATAGTGCTCAATATAGTTGATGGTTTCCAGCAACAACACACCGCTTAAGGCTATACAAAACGCAAGCCCCGCCGCTAGTTCACCTAAAAACAAATAGACACCCACCAGGTATCCAAATTGTAGTAATGTGTACCAAAACATATCGTTTTTACTACTTAAAAAAGGAAGTTTTGCACGCTCTAATAGTGATTTTTGAATGCTCCACGCCTTTATATACTGCCCTTTTATAGAGCTAAACCAAAAAGAATATACACTTTGATTGTATTTTGCCGTTGCTGGATCTTGCGGTGTTGCCGCATGAAGGTGGTGTCCAAAATTATGTTCTATAAAAAAGTGCATATACAGCGCGGGTAACAATAATATTTTACCAAAAGTTCTTTCAAAACGTAATTTCCTGTGCCCTAGCTCATGAGCAACATTAATGCCGTTGGCCCCCACAACAATACCCAGCGAAATAGTTAGGCCAACAAGCTCTGTTGGGGTGTATTCTCTAAAAGCAAGGCTCCACAAAAAATACCCCACCAACCCATAAACAATTGGAATATTAAGGTAAAGCAGGACATTGAAAAATTTGTTTTTATCTTTGCTAATTAGCTCTTTTTTGCTAAGATTTTGCTTAGCTACAGGCAAAATAGTTTCCAAAAAAGGCACTAAAATAAAAGCAAAGAAGGGTGTAAAAAACACCCAAACCCCTTGTAGCCATAAACCCATTACCGCCCCAAGAGGTGTTATGTAGGCAAATACATATTTTAAATCTTTCATAAATTCTAAAATTTACTGTGTTTGCTGTTTTTTTTGCACTAATTTTAAATCCGCTGTAAATCGCCGACAAAACCAAATGAGTTCATTTAGTCTTATCCAGCAGAAGCTGGAACAATTTATAAAAAAATACTATACCAGTGAGCTCATAAAGGGAACCATTTTCTTTTTTGCTGCGGGATTTTTGTATTTTTTACTCACTCTTCTGATAGAGTATTTTTTGTGGCTAAACCCTATGGGTAGAACTATTTTGTTCTGGACCTTTGTGCTTGTTGAGCTTGCTCTTTTCATCCGTTTCATTGCCTTTACACTACTTAAACTTTTTAGTCTTCAAAAGGGTATTACCAATGAGCAGGCAGCTCAAATCATTGGAGATCATTTTCCAGAGGTTAATGACAAACTATTAAATGTTTTACAGCTAAACCAAAACCAAAGAGAGTCAGACCTACTATCTGCAAGTATAGACCAAAAGTCGCTCCAGATGCAGTCTGTGGTCTTTAAAAAAGCAATCAATTTTCAAAAAAATCTAAAATATCTTGTTTTTGCCGCTATCCCAATGCTGGTTTTTGGTGTAGTTTCTGCCCTGGGTGAGAAAGATTTGTTTGCCAGTAGCTACAAACGCGTTGTAAACTATGACACCGCCTATGCGCCCCCAGCCCCTTTTAGTTTTTATATTGTTAACAAGGATTTATCGGCAATCCAAAACAAACCTTTCACCCTTAAAATAAGAACCAAGGGCAGCGCTATCCCGCAAGACGCAAGTATTGCCTACAATAATCAAAAATACTTTCTTCAACAAACCGCACCAGGAGTTTTCGAATATACTTTTTTACAACCCAACACCGCGATTGATTTTACCTTATTGGCTAATGATGTAAGCTCAAAAAACTACACCCTGGAGGTTGTAAAAACCCCTTCTCTGGTAAGTTTCCAACTCCTTTTAAATTACCCTAGTTATACAGGAAAAAAAGACCAAACCCTTAATAGTACAGGAAATACAATCTTGCCAGAGGGCACAAAAGTTCAGTGGCTTGTAACCACTAAAAACACCCTTCATGTTGGATTAAAAACAAAAGACACAGTGTATTCTTTTACTTCAAACCAGCAGCAACACAAGTATAGTAAAACAATATACAATACCCTAGATTACGCCCTTACAACCTCCAATGATGTGTTGCGGGAGTATGAGAATCTGTCTTTTACCATAAGGGTAATTAAAGATGAGTTTCCTGAGATCTCTTTACAATCTAAGCTAGATAGCCTAAGCAAGCAACAGAGATATTTTTTAGGACAAGTTAGCGATGATTATGGCTTTTCAAAACTACAACTAGTCTATTACCCACAGGGCCAGCAAGACTTTAAAAAAACAGAACAAATACCAGTAAATAAGAGTATCCTAGATCAATTTACATACGTCTTTCCTGGAGCGTTAGATTTGCCCCAGGATGTTGAGTATGAGTACTATTTTGAAATCTTTGATAATGACGCTGTAAATAAATCTAAATCTTCTCGATCTGGGTATTATTCTTATCGAAAACCATCTCAAGACGAGCTGCAGACACAGCAATTACAAAACCAGGAAAATGCAATAAAAGCAATGGACGCCGCCTTGCAAGAATTAAAAAACCAAGACAAGCGTCTTGAGGAATTAGAGCTCATACAAAAAGAAAAAGAGGCCCTTAACTGGAATGACAAAAAGAAGTTAGAAGATGTTTTAAAGCGCCAAAAGGAGCAAGAAAAAATGATGCAGCAGTTTTCAAAACAATTGCAAGAGAGTTTAGAAAAATTTCAGCAAGAGAGTAAAGAAAAAGACCCCTTTAAGCAGCAGCTTGAGAAAAGACTAAAAGAAAACCAAGAAAAATTAAAAGAAAACGAAAAACTACTTCAAGAGCTAGAAGAGTTACAAGACAAAATCACCAAAGAAGAGCTTACCGAAAAACTAGAAAAAGTAGCCAAGAAAAACAAAAACCAAGAAAAAAACCTAGAACAGCTCATAGAATTAACCAAACGCTATTATGTGTCTAAAAAAATCGAAAAGCTTTCTGAAGAACTTTTTAGATTAGGAGTAGAGCAGCGCAAACTAGCAGAAAAACCAGAAGAGCAGAACACCAAGCAGGTTCAAGAAAAAATCAATGAAAAGTTTGAGAAATACAAACAGGAACTTGAAGAGCTAAAAAAAGAGAATGAAAAATTAAAGGCTCCCATCAAACTCCCACAAGATAAAGTGGGTGAAAAAGTGGTAGACAGCCAGCAGCAAAAGGCAACTCAAAAACTCGAGAAACAAAACAAAGCAGGCGCAAAAGAAAACCAAAAAAAAGCTGGTAAAAAAATGCAAGAAATGGGCCAACAAATGATGATGGCCCTCTCTGGATCTCAAGGGGAGCAAATAGAAGAAGATGTAGCTATGTTGCGTCAAATATTAGACAACCTGGTTGTGTTTTCTTTTAGGCAAGAAGCGTTAATGGAGGATTTTAAAGCAACACAATACGGCAATCCTCTTTTTGGAAAACGTCTAAACACTCAAAATGACTTAAAGCAAAATTTTCAGCACATAGATGATAGTTTGTTTTCTCTTTCACTGCGCCAACCAACTATTGGCCAGAAAATAAACGAGTCTGTGACCCAGGTTCATTATAATTTAAAAAAGGCGATGGAGCGTCTTGCAGAAAACCAGATGCCTCAAGGTGTTGGATCACAGCAATACGCCGTTACCGCCACAAACGACTTGGCAAACCTACTCACCAATATGCTCACTAGTATGCAGCAACAACAAATGGGCCAAGGCTCTGGAAGCGGTAAGCAAGGAATGCCAAAGCCCGGCCAAGGACAAGGCGAAGGCTTTCAGCTTCCTGACATTATTGAAAAACAAAAGAGCTTAGCCGAAAAAATGCAAGAAGGCATGGGCGAAAAAGGCAAAGAGGGTAAAGAAGGAGAACAAGGCGAGGGAGAAGGAGAAGGTCAAGGAGAAGGCGAGGGTGAAGGTAAAGGTGAAGGGCAGGGCGAGGGACAAGGAGAAGGCCAAGGTCAAGGCGAGGGAGGCAACGGCAAACCCGGCAACCAACCAAACGCCTCCCCAACCACCCAAAGCGAAAACAATGACGCCGAGCTCTTTGAGATTTATAAACAGCAGCAGCAACTACGCCAAGACCTGGAAGATAGACTCAGTAAATTAGGCCTTGAGGGTCTTGGGGGAGAACTAATAAAAAAAATGCAGGGTATAGAGCAACAACTCCTAGATAAGGGTTTTAACCGGGGTACTTTAGAGAAAATGCTTAACCTGCAGTATGAACTATTAAAACTAAAAGAAGCAGATTTAAAACAAGGGCAAGAGTCTAGGCGCGAATCCATAAGTAATAGAAAAACATATAACAACACCACGGGTTTATCTACAGACCAAATCAAAAAATATTTTAATACTACTGAAATTTTAAATCGAGAAGCGCTTCCTTTGCGTCAAGAATATAAAGAAAAGGTGCAATCCTATTTTAAGAAAAACAATGATTGAATTTTACTCAGAAACAGACTTTAATATTGAAGACACCAAGGCGCTTAGCCACTGGATCTCTGAAATTATCCTGCACGAAAACCATGAGCTTGGTGATCTTACCTACGTGTTTTGTGATGACGCTTACCTTCATAAGTTAAATGTGCAATTTTTAAACCACGACACCCTTACAGATATTATAAGTTTTGATAATTCACTAGGCAAGCAAATTCATGGAGAGATTTATATTTCCGTAGAACGTGTTAAGGAAAATGCGTGTACCTATCAGGTTGCCTTTCTAGAAGAGTTGCACCGGGTTATAATTCATGGAGTGCTTCATTTTTGCGGCTACAAAGACAAAACAGAAAAACAGCAAGAGACCATGTCATGCAAGGAAAACGAGGCCTTGGACCTAAGAACATTTTCCTAGGACGCTGAAAATCAACAAATTAGATATTTAACTGCTTGATTATAAGATAATTAACTATATTTGCGCCCGCTTTAATGCCCTTGCGTTGTTCCACGTGGAACAATCAATAAAAACAATTAAAAATGTTTGAAAAAGAATACGATGTTATTGTAGTGGGTGGTGGTCACGCTGGCTCTGAAGCAGCCGCAGCCGCAGCCAACCTTGGGTCAAAAACCCTTCTCATTACAATGAACTTGCAAAATATTGGGCAAATGTCCTGCAATCCAGCCATGGGAGGCATTGCAAAGGGCCAAATTATTAGAGAGATTGACGCTCTTGGCGGCTATAGTGGTATTGTAAGCGATAATACGGCTATCCAGTTTAAAATGCTTAATAAATCTAAGGGTCCAGCCATGTGGAGCCCAAGGGTGCAGAGTGATAGAATGAGATTTGCAGAAGCCTGGAGGCTGATGCTTGAGGGAACTAAAAATCTAGATTTTTATCAAGAAATGGTGTCTGGTATTTTGGTTGAGGGAGAAAAAATTGTAGGTGTTAAAACCTCACTAGGTATTGAGGTGCGAGGAAAAACAGTAGTGCTTACCAACGGAACTTTTTTAAATGGGTTAATACACATAGGAGAAAAGCAATTTGGTGGAGGAAGAGCCGGAGAAAGAGCAGCCCACGGAATAACAAAAGAATTGGTTGACCTTGGTTTTCAATCTGGAAGAATGAAAACAGGAACACCCCCAAGGGTTGATGGAAGGTCGCTTGATTTTTCTAAGATGATTGTACAACCCGGAGATGTCTCTCCAGAGAAGTTTTCTTATCTAAAAAGCACGAAGCCACTCACCCATCAGCGCGATTGCCATATGAGCCACACTAGTCTAGAGGTTCATGATTTGCTTCGTGAGGGTTTTGATCGCTCACCAATGTTCAACGGAGCAATTAACAGTATTGGGCCAAGGTATTGTCCTTCCATAGAAGACAAGATTAATCGTTTTGCTGATAAGGACTCACACCAATTATTCGTGGAGCCCGAAGGATGGGATACTGTTGAGTATTATGTTAATGGTTTTTCTACCTCATTGCCAGAAGATGTTCAATTCAAAGCCTTAAGAAGCGTTAAGGGCTTTGAAAATGTTAAGTTTTTCAGGCCAGGATATGCTATTGAGTATGATTTTTTTCCGCCCACACAACTTAGACACACATTAGAAACAAAAAACATTAAAGGCCTTTATTTTGCAGGCCAAATTAATGGAACCACCGGCTATGAAGAAGCTGCCTCTCAAGGGCTAATGGCGGGAATAAACGCACACCTAAAGGTAAAAGAGCAGCAGCCCCTTATCATAAAAAGGAACGAGGCGTACATTGGCGTATTGATTGATGACTTAATTACCAAAGGCACAGAAGAGCCTTATAGAATGTTTACCTCTCGTGCAGAGTACAGAACCTTGTTGCGCCAAGACAACGCAGATTTCAGACTCACTCCAATGTCACACAAAATAGGGCTTGCTAGCGACGAGCGCCTCAGATTAATGGAAGAGAAAAAGCAAAAAAGCGAAGCATTTATCGATTTTTTCAAAGAAAGCAGTGTAACCCCGGAAGTGATAAACCCTATTTTAGAGGAAAAAGATTCTGCCATAGTAAAGCAAAGCGACAAGCTTTTTAAACCACTTTCTAGGCCAAATATAACGATGCAGGATATGCAAAAAATTGATTTTGTGACATCTTATATTAACCAACACGATCTAGATCATGAGGTGCTTCAACAAACAGAAATACAGATTAAATACGCAGGCTATATTGCTAAAGAGAAAAACAATGCAGATAAACTCAATAGATTAGAAGGGATTAAAATACCTGAAGGATTTGATTATTCAAAGCTAAAATCTTTGTCTTACGAAGCAAAAGAAAAATTAAGCGCCATCAAACCCGTGACAGTTTCACAGGCCTCTCGAATTAGCGGCGTTTCGCCAAACGACATATCTGTAATGCTTGTTTATATGGGTAGGTAATAATCTTGTTCCACGTGGAACAATCAAATTTAAAATTCTAATAATTTCACTTGAAGACACCGAAGAGATCCATATACATTTCTACCAAAGATTATTTCAAATCTCAAGAAGCGTTTGATTTGGTGCTGGATTCTTCTAGAGAAATTTTAATAACAACACCCCAACCAGCACCTGAGGATTTGGCGGGTTATTACCAGAGCCAAGCGTATATTTCTCACTCAAATACCCAAAAAGGAATTGTCCCTTTTTTGTACGCCATGGTGCAAAAATGGTCTCTGAAAAACAAAACAAACCTTATTAATTCGCTCTCAAACCATAAGGGTACTCTTTTGGATATTGGCGCTGGTACCGGTAATTTTTGCGAGACCTCAAAACAAAATTCCTGGGACGTATACGGGGTTGAGCCCAATAAAAAAGCTAGAGAAATTGCTGCCAAAAAAAATATTTTTCTACACCAAAGCATTGAAGATTTTAAAGGCCAACAGTTTGACGTGGTAACACTTTGGCATGTGCTTGAGCATCTTCCAGATTTAGAAAACACAATCAAGGCAATTCAAAAACTATTGAAACCAAATGGGGTTTTAATAGTTGCGGTTCCAAACTATAATTCCTTTGACGCAAAACACTATAAAAGGTTTTGGGCGGCTTATGATGTGCCAAGACATTTGTGGCACTTTTCTCAAAAAAGTATGAGTAAGCTATTTTCTGAAAACATGAAGCTCCTTAAAACAAAGCCAATGATTTTTGACTCTTTTTATGTAAGCCTTCTTTCAGAAAAATACAAAACCGGGAATTCATTTGCCATCAAGGCACTATGGATTGGTTTTTGGTCAAACATAAGGGCGCTATCAACAAAAGAGTATTCCTCGCTTATATATTGCTTTAAAAAAGCCTAAAACAGCTCCCGGAGTTTTTTAGCGCAACCAAAACAAGAAAGAGGCCTACTTGTGTGGGCTTATTATAAAACACCTTTAAAACGCTTTATTTCGGCTTGTTTTTAATAGACAAAACAAATACACCAAGACAACATCAATAGAAAACACTTATTGTTGAATATATTAAGGCTTGGCGTGTAAAAGCCGCGTGAGTTTGATGGAGAGGTCCGTAAAAATAATTTTAGCATTTCCATTTCGTTCAATGTGGTAGGCAGCAGTTTCTAAGGCCTCAGAAATCTCAAAAATATTGTTTTGATGCACAAAAGGCGCAAATTTTTCAATAGAGAATTTTGTATTAGGGGCATCAAAGAAGAGCAAACTATCTGCTTTATAATTTTTAAGCAATGCCTGCCTAAAGGTTTCTTGGCAATAGCCTAAAAACTTTTTTTGTGTTTCCCTTCCCTGCTTTGCAATTTCTTCACTCCATGAAATAAGCGCGTTGATAGAGTCTTTATTTCCTTTGGCTTTAAATGCAGTGCGCACCCAATCAACAAACCAATTTTCGAAAACAGCATCATCGCCTAGGTTGTTCAATAAATTTAAAGCTTGGTGATAATCTCCATTAGATAAACTACTAATTTTTTTTGCTTTTTTACCTTCAACTCCTTTGTCTTCAATGAGTTGACTAGAAATTACATTTTCTGGAAGTAATGGGAATTGTAATTTCTGACATCTTGATTGTATGGTGCCTAAGATGTGCTCTTCATGTTCTGTTAATAATAATAGAACCGTTTTTTGTGGAGGCTCTTCTACTAATTTTAAAATCTTGTTTGCACAGGCGGTATTCATCCTATCTGCCATCCAAATAATCATGATTTTGTGTCCTCCTTCATAGGCCTTTAAAGACAATGTCTTAAGCATTTGCTTTGCCTCATCCACATTTATGTTTCCTTGCTTTTTCTCTATCCCTAAATAAGCCAACCAATCATATAAAGAGCCGTATTGGTTTTCTGAAACAAACGCCCTCCAGTCTTCCATAAACAGCGCAGAAAAAGGATTTTTTTTAACCTTCTCATTTGTGTTTACAGGAAACACAAAATGTAAATCTGGATGTGCAAGATTTGCAACCTTAGCCATGCAATTTTCATATCCCTTAGATCCAACAGCATGATTGCTAGACAAAATAGCTTGAGCATAGGCCAAGGCCATAGGCAATAAGCCGCTACCCGTTTTTCCCACAAAGAGTTGAGCGTGAGGAATTTTACCATTTTCTATGCTTTTTAGCAAATGGTTTTTAATGTGTGTTTGGCCTAATATGTTAGAAAAAAGCATATGCAAATGTAGGGAATTATTACAAACACTACCGCCAGAAAAATCTAGTATTACTTGCCGCCAAAAACTGTATATTTGCGCCATTAAAGATCAACTATGAAAACGATACAAGACATAAATTTTAAAGATAAAAAAGCACTAATAAGGGTAGATTTTAATGTGCCGCTAAGCAATGAGCTTGTCGTTACAGACGCCACTAGAATTGAGGCAGCAAAACCAACCATTGTTAAAATATTGCAAGACGGAGGGAGCTGCGTGTTACTATCTCATCTTGGAAGACCCAAAAACAAAGAGCTAGAATTTTCATTGCAACACATCGTTGAGGCGGCAAGCACGGTTTTAGGTGTACACGTTTTATTTGTCCCAGATTGTGTTGGAGATATTGCAGAAACTGCAGTGGCAAACCTTAAACCAGGAGAAGTATTGCTGTTAGAAAACGTAAGGTACTACAAAGAAGAAACTGCAGGAGATTCTGGATTTGCAAAAAAACTCTCCAAGCTAGGAGATATTTATGTGAACGACGCTTTTGGTAGCGCACACAGAGCGCACGCATCAACTGCAGTTATCACAGAAAATTTCCCAGAAAACAAATGTTTTGGCGCGCTACTCGCCTCAGAAATAAAAAGTCTCGAAAAGGTATTAGGCGACAGCAAAAAACCAGTTACTGCTGTTATTGGAGGGGCAAAAGTCTCATCAAAAATAACAGTAATAGAGAATATTTTAGATAAAATTGATCACCTTATTATTGGTGGTGGCATGGCCTTTACATTTATAAAAGCTCAAGGAGGAAATATAGGAGATTCACTAGTTGAGGATGACAAACAAACACTTGCCTTACAAATTTTAAAGAAAGCCAAAGAAAAGGGGGTAGAAATTCATCTGCCTGTAGACGTGATTGCTGCAGACCAATTTTCTGAAAAAGCCAACACACAAATAAGCCCGATTAACCAAATACCTGAAGGTTGGATGGGTCTAGATTCTGGCCCACAATCAAACAGTAATTTTACAGATGTGCTTTCAAAATCAAAGACAATTTTATGGAACGGTCCTGTTGGTGTTTTTGAAATGGAGCTTTTTTCTGGCGGAACCATCTCTATAGGAAATGCAATAGCAAATGCAACACAGAAAGGAGCCTTTTCTCTTGTTGGCGGTGGAGATTCTGTTGCCGCTGTAAAGCAATTTAACCTGAGTAAAAAAGTAAGCTACGTTTCTACAGGAGGCGGTGCAATGCTAGAGATGCTAGAAGGTAAAACACTTCCAGGAATACAAGCAATACTAGACTAAACGCCCATTAGCGCAGTATAAGGCTATTGATTCTTTTTTTAAAATCAACACGCAGGTGTTTGAATTGCTTATTTTTGGGTAAAATCTTGGCAACATAATTGCGTTGTTATATATGTATGAAACATCTCTTGTATAGTATTGTATTTCTATTGTGCACTTTTGGGTATAGCCAAGATTCTTTGGCCCACCATCAAAACAAGCGGCAAGACCCTGTTTATATGCAAAGCCAAGATACTTTACAGCGCATCAAAACTCAGGCAAAAGACACCTTACAAGCCGTCGAGGCGCCCACAAACTCTCTGGACATACTAGCCGTGAAGGCCTTACCAGACAGCACAAAAATTAAACTTCAAGACATGGCCCTGGCAAGACGCTATGACAGTCTTTGGCTTGACGAGCTTTATAATAATGAACTATTTGAGCAGATCTATGGTAGTATCACCGCTATGACCTATGAGCCGGTTGAGTATGTTGAGCTGCCAACAGACACCTTAAAAGCTCGCCTAGCTGAAATAAACAGCAGAACACCTTTTAATGTCGAGTACAATCCTGCGCTAGAGAGTGTAATTAAAAACTACCTCAAAAATCGCCGCTCAACTATGGGCAGGCTAATGGCGCTGAGCGACTATTATTTCCCAATGTTTGAACAGGCCTTAGACAAGTATAACATACCTCTGGAGCTTAAGTATCTTGCAATTGTAGAGTCTGCCTTGCGCCCCACAGCCGAGTCTAGAGTTGGCGCTACGGGGCTTTGGCAGTTTATGTTTAGTACTGGTAAAATGTTTGGACTAAACGTTAATAGCTATGTTGATGACAGGAGTGACCCTCTAAAAGCAACTGATGCTGCTTGTAAATACCTTCAAGCGCTTCACAAACGCCTTGGCGATTGGGACTTGGCTCTGGCTGCATATAATTCTGGTCCAGGGAATGTTTCTAAGGCCATTAGAAGATCTGGGGGACGAATAAATTATTGGAACATACGCCAACATCTTCCGCGCGAAACTGCTGGATATGTACCGGCTTTTTTAGCAACGATGTACATTTTTGAGTACTCAAAACAGCACGGCTTTAATAGCGACGGGCCAAGAATACCTTATATAGCCACAGACACGATTCATATAAAAAAACAAATCGCCCTAGAACATGTTGCCCACCTCACCGATATTGATCTTGCAGAAGTAGCGTTTTTAAACCCGCAATACAAGCTAGGGATTATACCGGTGGTTAAAAACCAGACCTACACCCTCAGATTACCTATCGATAAAGTTGGGGTGTTTGTGGCAAACCAAGACACCATATACGCATACGCACAGCAGGCATTTAATAAAAGAGAAAAACCCCTGCCTGAACTAAACGATTTAGACAAAAAAATATATTATAAGGTGCAAAGTGGAGATTATTTAGGAAAAATTGCTGCTAGATTTGGCGTGAGGATAAGCCAAATAAAAAGATGGAACAGCCTTAGAAATAATAATTTAAGAGTTGGAAAGCGTCTAGTAATATTTCCGAGAAAAACACCAAGTGTTGCCACAAAAAAGCAAGCAAGCAAGAGGCAAAACACCAAAACATACACCGTAAAACAAGGAGACTCCCTTTGGAGTATAGCACAGCAATACCCGGGAGTTAGTGTGGCCGATATTAAAAAGAAAAATGATCTTAAAAGCGCCAAATTAAACCCAGGCATGGAGCTTAAAATTTTATAGTAACCAGTTAATTATTTTGTATGAAACCCATCTATGTTTTTTTTCTTTCGTTTATTACTTTAGCTGCTTGCGGGGACACAACAAGTTCCACTATAAAATACAAACAACCCTCTGTAGGCAACATTAACACTCTTCAAGTTGTAACGCCCAACCTCCTTTGGGAAGGAGTTGTTGGCGACCAGATACTTGCTAGTTTTGCCTCCCCTACACCGGGACTGCCTCAAGACGAGCCCCTATTCTCTATAAGCCAATTGCCGCCAGAGGTTTTTAGCGGTTTTGTAAAAACATCTCGATTGTTTTTGCATGCTACTATTGGAGAAAAAGACACCCTAGTGATTAGAAAAAACCCATATGCAAAACCTCAAACAGGTGTCTTTATAACAGCACTCTCTCAAGAGAAGCTGGTAAGTATAATTAAGGAAAACACTCCTAAAATTATAAATGAGTTTAAACGCTCAGAAATTAAAGAAAGGCAAAGACGCACTAAAAAATCAAAACTAAGGCTAGACTCCTTACCCTCTGCTTTCGGTCTAACTCTTGAAATTCCCTCCGCGTATCATATTGCCAAATCTGAGGCAGATTTTTATTGGATACGCAAAGAGCTTAAATCTGGACACACTAATATTATAATCTATCAAGTCCCTTTAAATACAATCCCTCAAGACAGCACAACTCTTAGGGAAATTATAAAAATGAGAGACGCCATTGGTAGTAAGCAGTTGCCCGTTGAGGATGGTGATAAATTTATTACAGAAGAAGCCTATCAGCCTTATATTTTAGAAACAACCATCAACAATAAATTTGCTTTTGAAACCAAAGGAACCTGGGAAATAAAAAACCAATGGATGGCAGGCCCTTTTGTTAATTATGCCGTAAGGGATACAGCCAATAACAGGTATCTCATACTAGAGGGGTTTACCTATGCGCCGTCAAGTTCAAAAAGAGACTTGCAATTGGAGTTAGAGTCTATTTTGAAATCTGTAAAGATAAAATAGACACCCTTCTACTAACTTAAAGACCTACAAACACATAAAAACCCGCCAGCGATGCAAAAAATATATCATCTTTCTACCTGCGACACTTGTAAAAGAATCATCAAAGAACTTCAGCCCTCTAATGCGGTTGTTTTTCAAGATATTAAAGAGCAGCATATAAACGCAAAACAATTGGAGGCACTTAGAGAACTCTCGGGGAGCTACCAAGCGCTGTTTAGTAAACGCGCTAGACTTTATAACGAGAGAGCCCTTAAGGAGCAAGCTCTGAGTGAAGAAAACTATAAGAGTTTGATTTTAGAGCACTACACTTTTTTAAAGCGCCCGGTTATTGTAAATAGTGGGCAAATTTTTATCGGAAACAGCAAAAAAGTTGTTGCCCAAGCCAAAGTTTCACTTCAAAATAAATGATAAGTCCAAGGCTACTTGCCATTATTGCGGCCTTTGCTGCAAGTTTTATTTATGGCGTAAACCATACCATAGCAAAAGGCCTCATGCCGTCTGTGATTTCTCCTTATGGGTTCATACTTTTAAGGGTAGGTGGTGCAGGGGTTATTTTTTGGGTTTTAGGGCTTTTTTACAAAAAAGAAACCATACAAACCAAAGATTGGATGCGCATAATAGCGTGCGCCTTTTTTGGCATGGTGTTAAACATGACTATGTTTTTTAAAGGCCTCAGCCTATCCACTCCTATTAACAGTAGCGTTGTTATTACAGTTGCACCTGTTTTGTTGCTTGTGTTGTCTGGAGTGTTTTTAAAAGAGCGCATAACTTTAATTAAAGGTGTTGGAATTGCCCTAGGTCTAGCTGGAGCCCTTGCACTTATTTTGTTTGGCGAAAAAACACAGCCTAATGCACCAAACATTCCCTTAGGAAATATGTTGTTTTTGGTTAACGCCGCCTCATACTCTACCTACTTAATAATTGTAAAACCACTTACAGCAAAGTACGGTGCCATTACGCTTATGAAGTTCTTTTTCTTATTTGCCGTTATAATAAACATTCCAATTGGTTACCAGGAGTTTGTAAGTGTAGATTGGCTATATCTTGAGTATGAAACAATAGGGCAACTGGCCTTTGTGGTGATTGGCACAACGGTACTCACCTACTTGTTTAACATTTATGCGCTAAAACAATTAAGCCCCTCTGTTTTGGGAGTTTTTATGTACCTGCAACCCTTAATTGCAACACTATTTGCAGTTCTTATGGGCTCAGACACACTCACCGAAATTAGAGTTGTTGCGGCCACGCTCATCTTTTTAGGGGTGTATCTTGTCACACGAAAGAAACCCAAAAACCAAATCGGAAAGCTCTAATAATAACGCTTAGGCTGCTACTTTAAATCTTTAGGAGCCTGCCCATGCTTGCGGGTATGTTCTTTTGTAATGGTGTAAAAGTCTGCAGTTTTTTCTAGCCCGTTAAGACTATTAAAAAGGGTCTCTGGGAGGCTTCTTAGTTTGCGTTTGGCTAGATCTATCCATCCGCCCATCATTTCACAGCGCGCTATGTTTTTACCGGTATGGTCAAAGAAGTTATGCTCAAATGAAAAATACATGCCATCTTCACTTAACCCCTTAAGGGCTAGACTTACCGTGATTGGTTTTCCTGGAAAGACCTCTTTAAAATAAAACATATGCTCGTAAAACACAACAGGGCCTATGTTGTTGGCCACCATGTTGGCTTGACCAAACCCGTTTTCAAGCATATAGCTCAGGCGGGTGTGGCTCATAAAATTTATATAAGCGCTGTTGGCTAAATGCCGATTGGCATCAATATCATTCCACCTAATTTCAAACTCTTTTAAATACATGCTGTTGTTGTTTTATTATTATGCTAGCTTTCAATAAACGCTATTGCTTTAGTGTACACCTCTTGTGCTTTTAAATCATGCTTTAGCCCACAGGTAATATATGTGTTTATTTTTGGATGTTTTTTAAGTGCTTTTTCAATAGGCGCAAAAGGAGTTACCGCATCGGTTTTATCATGAATAACAAGCACGGGCTGTGTTACTTTTTCGAAAAAAGAAATTAATTTAACTTCCTGATGAGGTATTTTAAAAATGGTATTTACCTTTTTACTTAAATTGGATACAGAGCGTTTTGAGAGCCCAAGAATTTCTTTAAAATAAGTAAATACAGCATCCATTCCTGAGGCCGCTCCCATGACTATAAATTTTTTGACATCAACATAGGGGTTCATCGCGTAGCAATATCCAACGGCTGTATTGCTAAGGGAGTGACCAATTATTGTGTCTATGGGCCCTATGTGGCTTAAAGCGGCCTCAATAGCCTGTCTAAAGACCTCTACATTGAGCTTGTCTCCTCCAGACATGCCGTGCCCTGGAGCATCAAGTGCATAGATGGTGTATTTTTCCTTTTCAAGCATATTGTAATAAGGTAACCAGCGCTGAGAATTACTTTCCCAACCGTGTAAGAAAAGAATGTTTTTTGGGCCACTACCCCATTTGTGAAGTACCGCGGAATTTTTTTCAAGCAACAGGGTATATTGCGTTCCCTTTTCAAAAAATGCTTTTCCTTTTTCTGAAATACCAGCTCTGCGTACCTTGCACAACAAATTAAAAGCAAAATTTGCACCCCATAGAGGAGCGAAAATAGCTGCGGCGTTTAAAAATAGGCCTATGGATTTAGTGATAAGTTGTTTCATATACATAAAAGAGCAAAACACATAATTAGGCTGTTAATTTAACCTGTAGGTTTTTTCCAGCGGCAAAGATACCAATAGCCTTTCTTATAATCGGGATTTACTTTCAATGTATTGTATTGCTCCCTTAAGATGTCTTAAAAGTTTAGTAGTTTTGATTCTTGTGTAAAACCCATTAAGAAACACCGCATTCATGCCAATTATTAGCTCAGGGTATAAAGCCAAAGGCCTTTTTAAAAGCGGCCATTTTTCTACTATTTATTCTGCCAAATTACGACCAATTCCTACTGTAGCCCAGGTAAGAAAACGGCTAGAGCTCACCGATGGCGATTTTGTAGATGTAGACTGGAGCTACCAAGACTCTAAGGGGTCTAAAAGCAATAAAGTAGCGATATTGTTACACGGCCTTGAGGGAAACGCCCAACGAGTGTATATGCAAGGACAAGCCAAGGCTCTAATTAAAGATGGTTGGGATGTTGCCGCTATGAATCATCGAGGATGCAGCGGCGAGGAAAACCGCCTGTACCTATCTTACAACAGTGGGCGCACCCAAGACTTATCTGAACTCATAGACCACATACTCACTCAAGAGCAGTATTCAAAAGTTGCGCTTATAGGTTTTAGTTTGGGAGGAAATTTATTGTTAAAATACCTTGGAGAACCCAGAGAGATTTCACATAAAATTGTTGCAGGAATTGCCATCTCTGCACCTATTGATTTGCAGTCTTCCCTGGACTTTTTAATGAAAAAACGCAATAGACCATACACCCTTGTTTTTTTGAAAGATTTGCGCAATAAGTACAAGAGAAAAATGAAATTATTTCCCGGAACAATGTCTAAAGAAAAACTCAGTAAAGTAAAAACGCTACTTGATTTTGACAACATATACACCGCTCCAGCGCATGGATTTAAAAATGCTGCAGAATACTATCAAAAAAGCAGTGCCTTGCAATTCTTACCCAACATCAAAACACCTGTTCTCATATTAAGCGCTGCAAACGATAGCTTCTTGGCTCCGGCATGTTATCCTTTCGATGTTGCAAAACATAACGAAAATATTTACCTTGAAGTTCCAAAAACTGGAGGGCATGTTGGCTTTCATGTGACAAATGCCAAACATTACTCTGAGTTTCGAGTCTTAGATTTTTTAAATTCTATACAATGATATCAAACCAATACACAGATCAAAACCAGTTATATATAGCCCTTGGATACTGCGCTTTTATGCTACTTCTTGGGTGGTTGCTTAAAAAATTTCCGCCTAAAAAAATAAATCACTTATATGGTTATAGAACTCAAAGGTCTATGAAAAACCAAGCTACTTGGGAGGCCGCCAACACGTATTCTTCCTTAGTTTTTTTTAAAGTCTCTTTGTATAGTTTTTTTATTCCTGTTGCCCTTTACTTTTTGTATCCACAACAAAACGTATTGTTTACCATTATTACAAATACGCTATTATTACTCTATGTGCTATATGCCACAGAAAAACATTTAAAGGCTCGTTTTGACATACAAGGAAATCCCTTAGACTAGATACACCAAACAAAGCACTGATGATTTGTGTACCTTTGATGTCATATTAAAACAATATTAAATACAACCCATGATTCAATCCATGACAGGGTACGGCAAACACGTGATACAATTGCCAACCAAAAAAATAACCGTAGAAATTAAATCTCTTAACAGTAAAAGTTTAGATATAAACACTCGGGTTCCTTCTTCATACAGACAAAAGGAACTAAACATTCGGAAATTGTTAGCATCAGGACTTACTCGAGGAAAAATAGATCTGAACTTGTTTGTAGAATCTACAGGAGAACAAACAGCCACCAAGATCAATGAAACAACCTTAAGGCAATACATGGGGCAACTCTCTGAGGTTGTTGCCGCAGATCAAATAGAGCTTTTAAAAATGGCCGTTAAAATGCCAGATGCCTTCAAAACAGAACGTGAAGAGATTGACGAAGATGAATTTTCTGAAATTTTAAAGGCTGTCACTCAGGCCTTAGTTGAAATAAACATTTACAGGACAGACGAGGGTGAGGTTTTAAAAAATGATTTCTTGCAACGCATTGCTATTATTGGCAAGCATCTGGAAGAGGTTCTTACAATAGATAGCCAGCGTATAGAAGGGGTTAAACAGCGCCTTCGTAGCGCAGTAAACGATCTTAAAGAAAAAGTTGATGAAAATCGGTTTGAACAAGAACTGATTTATTATCTAGAAAAATACGATATCACAGAAGAGAAAGTACGCCTAGAAAATCATTTAAGCTACTTTAAAGAGGCTATTCACAGTGATGATAGTAATGGAAAAAAACTAGGCTTTATTACTCAAGAGATTGGACGTGAAATAAACACAATTGGGAGTAAAAGTAATTTTGCACCAATGCAACAATTGGTGGTACAGATGAAAGATGAGTTAGAGAAAATAAAAGAACAAGCTTTAAACGTACTATAATGGCAAAAGGAGGAAAGTTAATTGTGTTTTCTGCGCCCTCTGGAAGTGGGAAAACAACTATCGTACAGCATTTACTAAAACAAGAGAGTCTAAATTTAGAGTTCTCAGTTTCTGCCACCTCTAGAGAGCCTCGCGGAGAAGAACAACACGGTAAAGAGTATTATTTTTTGAGCCTCTCTGATTTTAAAACCCACATGAAGCAGGATGACTTTTTAGAATGGGAAGAAGTATATCGTGATAACTTTTACGGCACTCTTAATAGTGAGATAGAGCGTATTTGGGCCATGGGCAAGAATGTTATTTTTGACATTGATGTTGTTGGTGGGCTAAGAATTAAAAGAAAGTTTCCGGAAAGAACCCTAGCTGTTTTTGTTAAGCCGCCAAGTGTTGAGGAATTGAAAATTAGGCTTAAAAACCGCAAAACAGAAAGTGACGAAAAAATAAATATGCGCATTGCCAAAGCTTCCGTAGAGATGGCAACCGCCCCCAGGTTTGATCATACTATTTTAAATGACACCCTAGAGCACGCTTTGGAAGAAGCCTCCAAGTTGGTGGCTAGTCATATAGCTAAACCATTTATAAGCGCAGCGTCTCTAGATAATCCTCACAGTATTTTAGAAGAAGAATAAATGACAGGTTCAAAAAAAATAGGCCTTTATTTCGGCACTTTTAATCCTATTCATGTGGGTCATTTGGCCATTGCCAACCACATGGTAGAGTTTAGTGATTTAGACCAGGTGTGGATGGTGGTAACACCTCACAATCCTCATAAAAAGAAAAGCTCTTTGCTAGACAACAATCACCGCTTAACGATGGTTGATATTGCCTTAGAGGAGTATCCCAAAATTAAGTCAAGTGCCATTGAGTTTGATCTACCTCAACCTAATTACACGGTCAACACCTTGGCTTTTTTAGAAGAAAAATACCCAAACGAAAAATTTTGTCTAATTATGGGAGAGGATAATCTCAAGAGTTTCCATAAATGGAAAAACTATGAGGTAATACTTTCCAGACACGAGCTGTTTGTGTATCCTAGATTGAGCCCTAACAAAGCAATTACGTCTTTTGAAAATCATCCTAAAATAACGAAAGTATTGGCCCCCATTATGGAGATTTCTTCTACCTTTATTAGAAACGGAATTAAAGATCAAAAAAACATTCGCCCTTTGTTGCCCCAAAACGTTTGGCAGTATTTGGATGAAATGAACTTTTATAAAGAATTCTTGTAGTGATCTTTAGTTAAAATACGTTAGTAATTTTGAGAAATGAAGTATAAACAGTTGTGTTTGTTTTTTTTGGCGCTTGTTTTTTGTGGTTGCACCCCAGAACTGTTTCAGCCACAGCCTCGCTCGTTTTCTGAGGGAGACCTATCGAGCTGTGTTTCCAGAGATTGCCCAAACATAACCATCGATTATCTTTTATACCCGCCCCAGAACAATCGTGAAATACAATTAAACAAGGCTATAACTTCTTTTATTGCTGCATCTCTGTACCTTGAGGACCCTACACAAGAGCCAACGGCACTAACCATACCGGCAGCCGCAAAAGGGTTTGTGGATTCTTATTGGCGGGATCATGCAGAGTTTCCAGATTTGGCAGCGGCTTATTTTGTTGAGGCCTCGGTAACTGAGACCTACAGAGATGATTTGTTTTTATCCTTAGAGTTTAAGCAATATAAATACACGGGCGGCGCACACGGCTATCATGATGTTAGCTACATCAATTTTGACAAGAAAACAGGTAAGAGGCTAACAAACCAAAGCCTATTTAAGCATTATGACGCCCTTAGCGAGTTTGCTGAAATTGAGTTTAGAAAAGCATTTGCTATTCCGCAAAAAAGCAACATTAACGCTAATTACTTTTGGTTTAATGGTAACACTTTTACAATGCCTTCTAGCCTTGGCTTTGTTAAAGACAGCTTGGTGCTTCACTACAATCAACAAGAGATTGCTAGTTATATGGATGCTCCTGTTATTTTGAGCATCCCCCTTGATAAAGTAAAAGGGTTTATGAAATAAAAAACCACCTCATGGCGATGAGATGATTTTTGGTGAAGTCGTTTGGCCAAGAAGCACAAACAGAACAATTAAAAACACTTCAAAACAACAGTTGTTATTTGCTTTGAAGTTTCCTAAAACTTAAAACTTAATCCAGTATATACGCCAAGGTAGTATGGTTTAAAACTCACAGAGGAGTCTGTATATGGGTTTAGCTGGTATTTAAACATAGGCTCAACATTAAGCCTAAATTTACTTGACATTTTGTAATGTAGTCCAAGCCCTATATTGGTTGCAAAGCTAAGACTAGATAGGTTGTTTGCAGACCCCAAAACCTCATTGTAGCTTCCTGCGGTTACCGAAACCTCATTATTTCCCAAAAGTAGCGTGCTAACACCTCCGATAACATCTAGTCCAAACGCGCTGTCAAAAAGCGTGTAGCTTAACTCTAAAGGCACCTCGTAATAGCTAATATTTTGGTTTATGAAAGCCTCTCCATTTGTTGACTTTGGTGTTATATCACCAAAAGTTCCGTCTTGGTTTTGACTAGAAAATGTACCCAAATCTTGAGCTATAACTACAACCCCCTCACTGGCATAATCTATGGTTTTTAAAGCCAAGGAGACTGGACCATCACCTAGTTCTATCCCAGAAGTGCTATAGCTTAGCGCAACATTACTAATACCTGAGCGGATTTTCAATCTATCACTAAGTGCGTAGCGCACTCCGATGCCATAACTAATATTTACATCACCACTTTGCGAGTTATCTGCAAAACTAGCGTCTATGGAAGACCCCTGGCTTAGTGTGTTGTAATACACGGGAGCGATGTTAGGTGCAATTTCCCAAAGGTTTTCTTGGGGGTTTGTATTGTTGGCTACCGCCTCTTTAGATACAAGCTGCTTTTGCTCCTCTATGGCATCATAAATTGATTGTTTTTCTGTCTCTTCAGGACTAATTTTTTCTTTGGAAGCTATTACAGTGGAGCTACCAGTGGGTACTACAGTTTCAGTGTTTATTATTTCTTTATTTTCTGAAATAACAGGGAAATTTTTTGATAGAACACCAGCATCTTTTTTGGCAACTAATTTAACAACCGCATTTTCGGGTGTTTTTAAGACATTAGGTTTGTTTTTTGAAACTGTATTATCACTGCTCTTAACCTGAGGTTTTATGGCATTATTTTGTGCGGCATTATTTGAGGTGGCTACTCTGGGCTTGTCTTGACGTAGGTTTATTTCTAGCGCTTTATCAATCTTTGGGTTTGCGGCAGGGCTCTGCTCTATGTTTTGTTGCTGCTCAACAACAACATTACTTTGTGTAGCATCCAACAACCCTGCCAAGGAGATAATTAGAGCTAAGCTTGCTGCAACGCCGGCAGTTCTCCACCATATAGCAATAACACGATCTTTCTTGTCTTTTTCTAAACGCGCCTGTACCTTATCCCAAACATGAGAAGGCGGATCCGCCTGGTGATTTGCGAATCGCTCGTTAAAGAGTTGATCTATGTTCTTTTTTTGTTTCATAGGTTTGCCGGTTTTTCAGCAACGTATTTAACTTTAAATATTATTTTTATTATACTCGTCAATCTTTGTTTTTAAAATCCCTCTTGCCCTAGCTAAATTAGATTTTGAGGTTCCATCACTAATTCCTAGCATTTCTCCAATTTCCTTATGAGAATACCCATCCATAACATACATGGTAAACACCAGTCTGTATCTTTGGGGCAACTCTTGAATAATACTAAGCAAATAATCAAGGGGCAGGCCGTTATCAACAACATCTTCACTGGCAGTATCCTCAATTTGCGCTTCGTCATTTATAGCAAACACCTTTTGTTTTCTATATTTTTGAAGAACAGTATTTACTGTAATTCTTTTTATCCAACCCTCAAAAGAGCCTTTTTCTTTAAACTGCTCTGCCTTATTAAAAATAGTAATAAAAGCATCTTGCAAGCTGTCCTCTGCCTCTACCTTATTGGGAGAGTATCGCAAACAAATAGAAAACAACACACCACTGAAGCGTTTATATAGTTCTGCTTGCGCTTTAGCGTCCTTCTTTTTACAGCCTTGTATGAGTTGGTCTAAAGTCAAATGTAGTTGCCTGGGTTTGTTAGCATTTGTTTTACACAAAAAGCTCAAAATCATTGGTTTCTACACCAACTAGATGCTTGATTGTGAAGAGGGTTGCGTGGCGTTATTTTTATTTGTAAAACAGTAGCGCCACTATAACGACCTAAATAAGATTTTAATATACTCTCTTTAATATTATTTAAAAAAAGCATTTACCTAAAAATAAGTCATTAAAACCAGCAAAAGATACTAAAATAAAAACAGGGTTTGATTTTATGTAAAACCAAACCCTGTTTCAAAACATTTTTAATACCCCAATCAAGACAGTAAAGTTTGTCTAGATGTGCTCTAGGAGTTAGTTAGGCCTCTGCTAAGGCCTTAATACAGTCTTTTATTTTAATTTCTAGTTCTTCCATAAGCTCTGGGTTGTCTAGTAGCAATGTTTTTACCGCATCTCTACCCTGCCCTAGTTTGGTCTCGTCATAACTAAACCAAGATCCTGCTTTTTTTATAATTTCAAAATCTACACCCAGATCAATGATTTCTCCGACTTTAGAAATTCCTTTGCCGTACATGATGTCAAACTCAACCAATTTAAAAGGGGGAGCCACTTTATTTTTTACCACCTTAACACGCGTTTTGTTTCCTAAAACACTGCCATTTGTGTCTTTAATTTGAGTAGATCTCCTGATGTCTAAACGAACAGATGCGTAAAATTTTAATGCATTACCACCTGTTGTTGTTTCTGGGTTTCCAAACATCACACCAATTTTTTCTCGCAACTGGTTGATAAAAATTACCGTACAGTTGGTTTTAGATATTGATCCAGTTAGTTTTCTAAGCGCCTGAGACATTAAACGGGCGTGTAATCCCATTTTGCTATCACCCATTTCTCCTTCAATTTCACTTTTTGGCGTTAGTGCCGCCACAGAATCAATAACAATAATATCAATTGCTCCAGAACGAATTAGGTTGTCTGCAATTTCTAGGGCTTGTTCCCCATTGTCTGGCTGAGAGATGATTAAATTTTCAACATCCACGCCAAGGCTTTCTGCATAATATCTGTCAAAGGCATGTTCTGCATCAATAAAAGCGGCAATACCTCCTTTTTTTTGCGCTTCTGCTATTGCATGAATTGTTAAGGTGGTTTTTCCTGAAGATTCTGGCCCATATATCTCTATAACCCTTCCTCTTGGATATCCACCCACACCTAGAGCTACATCAAGCCCAAGTGATCCAGATGGTATAACATCAACATCAATGATGGCTTGGTCTCCCATTTTCATTACTGTACCCTTGCCATATGTTTTATCTAACTTGTCTAGGGTAAGTTTTAATGCTTTTAATTTTGCGTCTTTCTCTTTATCTGCCATAATACTTTTTTTACGTCTTATTTTGATGTTAAAAATAAACCTTCGTTTTGCTAGAAACAATCAATTCTTTGGTTGTTTTTTAAAGGTTGTGAACACTAATTTATAAATTATTGAACAATGCAAATATACAATTTTTTGGAAATATTCCAAATTTTGGAAGGTTTCCTTGCTGCAGTTTCATGAATTAGAAGTATTTAATCCATAAAATAATGCTTTCACAGTCTTTTTTTCTACTTTTGAGCTTTAGTATATTATTCTTTTTAACCCTTAACATTGGTATAGCATGCAACTGTACAATACACTAAGTGCCAAAGAAAGAGCCGCTCTTTTAGAACAAGCAGGAGATGATCGCTTGACCCTCTCCTTTTATCAATACGCACACATTGGCAATCCAGAACTTTTCAGAAACCATTTATTTTTAGCTTGGGACGCTCTTGAAGTTTTAGGGCGCATATATGTAGCTAAAGAAGGTATAAATGCACAGCTTTCTGTGCCAGGAAAAAAATTCAGTGAATTTAAAGCCGTTTTAGATGGCATTCATTTTTTAGAAAACTGCAGATTAAACATTGCGGTTGAGCAAGATTTAAAATCCTTTTTAAAGCTAAAAGTTAAAGTGCGCCATAAAATTGTTGCAGATGGTCTTAATGACACCACGTTCGATGTCACCAATAAAGGAGTCCATGTAGACGCAACAACTTTCAATGATTTAATAGAAGATCCAGATACAGTTTTGGTAGACATGCGCAATCACTATGAAAGCGAAATAGGTCATTTTAAAAACGCAGTTACACCAGATGTTGACACTTTTAGGGACTCCTTAGATATTATAGAACAAGACCTCCAGGATCACAAAGAAGACAAAAAACTAGTGATGTATTGCACCGGAGGAATTCGTTGTGAAAAAGCCAGTGCTTACTACAAGCACAAAGGGTTTAAAAATGTATTTCAGCTGGAGGGCGGAATCATAGAATACACTCGCCAAGTGAAAGATCAAGGTCTGGAAAATAAATTTTTAGGAAAAAACTTTGTTTTTGACCACAGGCGCAGCGAGCGTATTAGCGATGACGTTATTTCTAATTGCCACCAATGTGGAAGCCCCTTTGATAGCCACACCAACTGCGCTAATGAGGGGTGCCATTTATTGTTTATTCAGTGCGATGTTTGCGCAGAAAAAATGGAGCATACTTGTAGTGATGAGTGCCATCAAATTATTCAGTTACCCTTCGAGCAGCAAAAAGAGCTTCGCAAAGGAACTCACGCAAGCAACAAGATATTTAAAAAGGGGAGATCTCAGAAGCTTCAATTTAAGAAGTAGTTTCTAATTCTGAATTTTTATTCTGTAAGATTTAATACCTTTACATTGTAAACAATAGTGTTTCATTTATTCGAGAGTTTCTTGGTTTTAATGATTTGTTTATTCAAATACCGTGAAGATGTAACTGAACAATGAGGTTGATGACCCTATAGGTCTATCGGAAGGCAATAAACAATAAACCAAAACTCCACTATATATAATTAATATGGGCTGTACTAGCTGTGCCTCTGGCGCCGATGGACAACCAAAGGGCTGCAAGAACAATGGTACTTGCGGAACCGATGGCTGTAACAAATTAACGGTGTTTGATTGGCTTTCAAATATGTCGCTTCCTGCAAACATGACTCCTTACACCGGAGTGGAAGTGCGTTTTAAAAACGGACGTAAACATTTTTATCAAAACAATGAAAATCTTTCTCTGAGCATTGGCGATATTGTTGCCACACAGGCAGAGTCTGGACATGACATTGGTATTGTGACCCTTACAGGTGAGTTGGTGCGCGTACAAATGAAAAAGAAAAAAGAAAATCCCGACGCCACCAAACTACCAACTCTATATAGAAAAGCCAGCCAGAAAGACATTGACATATGGCAAAAAGTAAGAGACCGTGAAGCAGATATTCAAAAACGCTCTCGTGTTATTGCTATTCGGTTAGGGCTTCGCATGAAAATTAGTGATGTAGAGTTTCAAGGAGATGCATCCAAAGTTGTTTTCTATTACACCGCAGAAGAACGTGTAGATTTTAGAGAACTAATCAAAGAATTTGCGCGCACGTTTAATTCTCGTATTGAGATGAAACAAGTTGGCTTTAGACAAGAAGCAGCTCGCTTGGGAGGTATTGGCTCTTGCGGTAGAGAACTGTGCTGTTCTACCTGGTTAACAGATTTTAGGTCAGTAAACACATCTGCAGCTAGATACCAGCAACTCTCTTTAAATCCTCAAAAACTAGCTGGTCAATGCGGTAAATTAAAGTGCTGTTTAAACTTTGAGCTGGACACCTATTTAGACACCCTAGCAACGTTTCCTAAAAGTGATGTAAAACTTAAAACAGAGAAAGGAAATGCTATTTGTCAAAAAACAGATATTTTCAAGGGCCTATTGTGGTTTGCCTATGAAAAAGAAGCTATGAACTGGCATGAATTAACCCTAGAGCGCGTTAATGAAATTATTGCCGTTAATAAAAAAGGGAACACCGTTGCCAATCTTGAAGATTATAAAATAGAGACCAAGATTGATGACGCCGAGCTTTTCAGTAATGTGGTGGGTCAAGATAGCCTTACCCGTTTTGATAAGCCAAAATCATCACAGCGCAGAAAGAAGAAGAAACGCAATTCTAGAAAGCCAGTATCAGCAGGATCTACAAAATCAAATCACCCCAATGCTAGAAACAAAAAACAAACGGGCGCTACTGCTGGGGCAGGGAACAAACCGAATCCAAGAAATAAAAATCGTAACAACCGCAACAAACCCAACAACCCAAAAAAGTAATGTATAACTGTTTTTTTGCAAGCCTTTTATCCCTGCTCTTAATAGCCTGTGGTCAAAGCGGTGATACCGCAGACACTATAGCAATTAACTCAGAGGGTTGGCAGGTAAAAGACCCTGCTATTTTTGAGCTACCAAGACTAGATAGTTTAGCTACATATAATGCATATATTACTGTAAGAAATAACAATAAGTATCCTTTTAGCAATCTGTTTTTGATTGTTTCATTACAACACCCTTATGGCAAAACAGCCGTAGATACACTGGAGTATAAAATGGCAAGACCAGATGGATCTTGGCTAGGAGCGGGTATTGGAAACGTAAAGGAAAATAAATTATTTTTCAAACAAAACCTTATCTTTAATGAAGCAGGAAATTACACCCTGCATATTTCCCATGCAGTGCGCAATAATGGGGAGCCGCAAGGCGTTAGCAAACTTGAGGGCATAACAGATATAGGCTATAGCCTTGAAACAGTAAAGTAACATAGCATGGCTCAAAAGAAAACCATCAGAAAAAAAAAGAAAACCAAAAAAAAAGGTAGCTTCATTACCTTATTTTGGCTTTTGCTACTGAGCATTGTAGCGGCCGTTGCCTTGTTGTTTTTGTTGGCCTCGTTTGGTGTCTTTGGCAGCCTTCCAGATGAAACAAGTCTCGAGAATCCAGAAAAAAACCTTGCCACAGAAATTATCACTACAGACGGCAAGGTTATTGGTAAATTTTACAAAGAAAACCGAACTCCTGTAGCCTATCAGGAGTTACCAGAGCATCTTAAAAACGCACTCTTAGCCACTGAAGACATTCGTTTTTATGACCATAGCGGTATTGATATTCGAGGAACACTTCGTGCAGCTGTTTATTTAGGAAGCAAAGGAGGTGCCAGTACTATATCTCAGCAACTCGCAAAGCAATTATTTACAGATCAAGCCTCAAGAAATAAATTTCAACGAGGGATACAAAAGGTCAAAGAGTGGATTATTGCAACTCGTCTAGAGAGGCGTTACACTAAAAATGAAATACTAACCATGTATTTTAATGAGTATGATTTTTTAAACCAGGCCATCGGGATAGAATCTGCGAGTAATATTTATTTTGACAAACCACCAAGCCAGCTCAATGTTAGCGAATCTGCGATGTTGGTTGGGATGTTTAAAAACTCCTCTCTATACAATCCTTTAAGAAATCCGGAGGGGGTTAAAAATCGCAGGAATGTTGTTTTGTCTCAAATGCAGAAGTATAATTTTATTTCAAAACAACTTAAAGACAGCTTGCAGGCAACTCCCCTAGAGTTTAAATACACCCCGCAAGGACATGTTGAAGGCTTGGCAACTTATTTTAGAGAGTATGCACGTGCTTTTATGGCAGATTGGACTAAAAATAATCCAAAAAGTGATGGCACTAACTTTAACATCTACAGAGATGGATTAAAGGTATACACCACTATTGATGCTGGCATGCAAAGCTATGCAGAAAAGGCAATGACTAGCCACATGTCTAACCTACAAAATGAATTTACCAAGCAAAATAAATACAACAAGACAGCTCCTTTTAGAGATGTAGAACCCGAGGAAATTGATATAATATTAAAAAACTCAATACGCAGAAGTGAGCGCTACAGGGCCATGACTGCCGAAGGGAAAAGCAAAGAAGAAATTTTAAAAAGCTTTGATAAAAAGCGAAAGATGCGCATTTTCTCTTGGAAAGGAGATATAGACACTATGATGACCCCTAGAGACTCAATTAAATACTACAAAAACTACTTGCAGGGCGCTATGATGTCTATGAATCCTCAAACAGGAGAAGTAAAGGCTTATGTTGGAGGGATAGACTACAAACACTTTAAGTATGACATGGTTTCAACGGGTAAAAGGCAAATTGGCTCCACTTTTAAGCCCTTTGTTTATGCCACTGCCATAGATCAAATGCACATGTCTCCTTGTGATACCTTGCCTAACACACCATACTGTATTCCTGCCGGCACTAGAGGAAACATGAATGATTGGTGTCCAAAGAATTCTAGTGATAAATACGGCGGAATGCTATCATTAACAAATGCCTTGGCCAACTCCATAAACACAGTTACTGCCAGACTAATAGACCGCGTAGGTCCAGAGCCAGTAATCACATTGGTTGAGAAAATGGGAATAGACACAAAAAACATGTTGCCAGTGCCTTCTCTAGCATTAGGTACACCAGATGTGTCTTTGTATGAAATGGTGGGAGCTTACAGCACTTTTGCCAATCAAGGGGTATATGTAAAGCCGTCACTTATTACTAGAATTGAAGATAAAAACGGGACGCTTCTATACCAGCATACTCCGCAAACCAAAGATGTTATTAGCAGCGAAACAGCATATGTAACTATTAATTTATTGCAGGGTGTTACAGAGGCTGGTTCTGGGTCTAGACTGCGCCATAAAACAGGTGCTAATAGCGCTTATAAATCTGCGGTAACGGGATATCCTTATGAGTTTAAAAACCCAATAGCTGGTAAAACAGGAACCACACAAAACAATAGTGATGGTTGGTTTATGGGTATGGTTCCAAATCTTGTTACAGGAGTTTGGGTTGGGGGTGAGGATCGCTCTGTTCATTTCGAGTCAACAATGTATGGGCAAGGAGCTACAATGGCACTGCCTGTTTGGGCCTTGTATATGAAAGATTGTTACAATGATGAGCGTTTAGCAATATCAAAAGAAGAGTTTACTATTCCACCAGACCTTACAATTGAGGTAGATTGTGAGAAATGGAAAGCACAAACGGTCCCTAAAGATATAGACCAGGTGCCAGATGAATTTGATTTTTGAGTTCTCAAAACTATCAAACAAAAGCCAAAGTATGTGTAATGTACTTTGGCTTTTGTATTTTTATGAAAAATTAAAGACACATGATTAATAAAACAGTGGCAAATGTTCAACATGCCTGCAGGGGCGTGGAAGATGGAATGACTTTTATGTTAGGAGGTTTTGGTTTGTGTGGTATTCCAGAAAACGCAATTGCAGAATTGGTGCGCCTTGATGTTAAAGAAGTAACCTGTATTTCTAACAACGCAGGGGTAGATAATTTTGGTTTGGGCTTATTACTTCAAAAGCGGCAAATCAAAAAAATGATCTCCTCTTACGTAGGAGAGAACGCAGAATTTGAGCGCCAAATGCTCAGCGGTGAGCTAGAGGTAGAGCTCATACCTCAAGGAACACTTGCCCAGCGTTGTTTGGCTGCACAAAGCGGCGTACCAGCTTTTTATACTCCAGCGGGATACGGCACCGAGGTAGGTGAAGGAAAAGAATCTAGAGATTTTAACGGAAAAATGCACCTGCTTGAACACGCCTTTAAGGCGCAATTCTCTTTTGTAAAAGCATGGAAGGGAGACACTGCAGGAAATTTAATTTTTAAAGGGACCGCAAGAAATTTTAACCCCAATATGTGTGGGGCCGCCAAAATCACGGTAGCTGAGGTTGAGCACTTAGTTCCAGCAGGAGAGTTGGATCCAAATCAAATTCATATCCCAGGTATTTTTGTACAACGCATTTTTCAAGGAGAGCACTATCAAAAGCGCATAGAGCAGCGAACTGTAAGACAACGAGACTAAACAATAATGCAAAGCAAATCAAGGGTCCATATATTAAATAAACAACTATGTTAGATAAAAATCAAATAGCACAGCGCATCGCCCAAGAGGTAAAGGAGGGCTATTATGTAAACCTTGGTATTGGCATACCTACTTTGGTGGCAAATTTTGTACGCGATGATATTCAGGTAGAGTTTCAGAGCGAGAACGGCATACTTGGCATGGGTCCTTTTCCTTTTGAGGGAGAGGAAGACGCAGATCTTATAAACGCAGGAAAACAGACTATCACAGCACTTAAGGGAGCTTCTTATTTTGATAGCGCAACTAGCTTTTCTATGATTCGTGGGCAACATGTAGATTTAACTATTTTAGGGGCTATGGAAGTGTCTCAAAATGGAGATATTGCCAACTGGAAAATACCTGGTAAAATGGTAAAAGGAATGGGCGGCGCCATGGATTTGGTTGCCAGTGCAGAAAATATTATTGTTGCTATGATGCACACCAATAGAGCTGGGCAATCAAAACTGTTAAAACAATGTAGTCTTCCTCTTACGGGGGTAAATTGTGTAAAAAAAATTGTAAGTAATCTTGCTGTTTTAGAAATTATAGACGGTAAGTTTAAACTTTTAGAAAGAGCCCCAGGGGTGAGTGTTTCAGAAATTCAGAAGGCCACTCTGGGAGATCTTATTATAGAAGGCGATATTCCTCAAATGAAGCTTTAATCCTTTTTTTAAATTCCTTTTGGAATAGAATCAATAAGTTTTTTGGTGTATTGTTTAACGGGGTTTGCATAAATTTCATCTGCATCACCTATTTCTTCTATGGTCCCTTTATTCATAACCAATAATTGATCTGCCATATATTTCACAACCGCCAAATCATGAGAAATAAAGATGTAGGTAAAGCCAAAATCTTCTTTAAGTTCATTTAATAAATTAAGTACTTGTGCCTGCACCGATATGTCTAGGGCAGAAACACTCTCATCACAAATAACCAATTTTGGCTCCATGGCGATGGTTCTTGCAATTCCTACGCGTTGGCGCTGCCCTCCAGAGAGCTGATGTGGGTACCTATGAAAATAACTCGCCTCTAGCCCAACACGAGAGAGTAGCTCCAAGGCTTTTTCTTTGCGCTGTCTCTTGGAGCTCCCTATGCCATGAACTTCCATGGGCTCTATGATGGCCTGCCCAATAATTTTACGAGGGTGTAAAGAAGAATATGGATCTTGGAAAATAAGCTGAATATCTTTGCGCAAGGATCTTAGGTCTTTGCCTTTGAGTGTGGTGATTTCTTTTCCTTTATAGAAAATAGATCCTTTTGTGGCTCTTTCAAGTTGCAGTATCACTTTTCCTAGGGTTGATTTTCCACAACCAGATTCGCCCACAAGACCAAGTGTTTCTCCCTCAAAGACATCAAAACTAATCCCATTTACGGCTTTAACCTCTTGTTTTTGACCAAAAACACCAACATTAGAAAAATAAGATTTAGCAATATTTTCTACTCGCAGCAAAGGAGTTTTGGTGTATATTTTTTGATGTTTTTTTGCACGTTGTTGGGAGGATATATTTTGCGGGATAAAGCTATTATCCTTAATTGAGGCAATGGTAGGCAGAATCTTGTAACGTACATCTAGTGTAGGTCTCGACCCCAGTAGTGCTTTTGTATAAGGCTGTTTTGGCGCATCAAATATTTTTTTTACAGAACCCTTCTCAACAATATTTCCTTTATACATTACAAGTACTCTGTCTGCAAGCTCACAAACCAGGGCCAAATCATGAGATATAAACAACATACTCATGCCGGTTTGTTTTTGCAAATCTTTGAGAAGTTGTAAAATTTCTTTCTGTACCGTAACATCAAGAGCCGTTGTTGGCTCATCTGCAATTAATAGCTTCGGCTTGCACGCAATAGCCATTGCTATAACTACGCGCTGCATCTGTCCTCCACTTATTTGGTGAGGGTAGCTGGTGTACACATCTTGGGCCCTTGGAAGTTTTACTTTTTCAAAAAGCTGAAGCACTTCTTTTTTCACCTCATAGGCACTCACTTTTTTGTGATGTAATAGTATCTCAGCAACTTGAAAACCACAGGTTAATGAGGGGTTTAAAGCGCTCATTGGCTCTTGAAAAATCATGGCAATATCATTGCCTCGAAGCTTAGCAAACTCTTTGGAACTTAAAGATAGTAAAGAGGTATCCTCGAAATTTATATGGCCTTTAATGTGGGTGTTTTTTTCTTGCAGCAAACCCATTATAGCCTTTGATGTGACAGATTTTCCGCTTCCAGACTCTCCTACAATAGCTAAAATCTCATTTTCATACAGCGAGAAATCTATATCGTGAACAACAGTGGTTTTCTGTTTGTTTTCCCCAAAAGAAATGTTTAACCCTAAGACGTCAAGTATTTTATTTCTAGCCATTGTATCAAAGATAGTTAAAACACAGATTGAGACAACACACAATTTTTATTTTCAGTGGCAAACAAATTATACCTAAACAGATAGAACTTCAGAGGGGTTTAACAAATCCTGGTTTCTTAGCTTTAAGATAATTTGAGCCACCGTAACGGTGTCTTTTTCACAGTAGGCAACAATTCTGTCAATGTCTTTTTCCTTGTAAAACACATCCCGCACCTGCTCCCCTGAGATGTCATCTTTTGGAGACTGGATTCCTAACACATGCGCCATAAGACTTAGAGATGTAAAGGTTTTATAGTCTCCAAACTTCCACAATTCTAGGGTGTCTAGATGCGGCACCTCCCAAGGTTTTTTACCAAATAAATTGAGTTTTTCAGGCAGGTCTATCCCCAGAATAACCATGCGCCGTGCAATATATGGGAAGTCAAACTCTTTGCCGTTGTGGGCGCACAACAGATGGTTTGATTTGTTAAAATGTGTTTCTAGTAAGGTTTTAAAGTCTTTTAAAATATCAGCCTCTTCTCCAAAGAAACTGGTAACTCTAAAATTTATAGGGTCTTCTTTTTGCTTGAAATACCCCACAGAGATACATATTATTTTACCAAATTCTGCCCAAATTCCTGCTCTATCGTAGAACTCCTTGGGCGTGAAATTTTCTTTTCTTTGGTATTTGGTTTTTGCCTCCCAAAGTAGTTTTGTGGGGTTGTCTAGCGAGTCGTAATCAGCAAATTGAGGTACAGTTTCAATATCCAGAAATAGGATGTGCTCTAGTTTTAAACGTTTTATCATGATGATGTGAGCGGGGAGTAGACATTAAAATTACACTATTATTTTTAAATAATAAAATAACAAGCCCTAAGAAATCAAACGCACTACATCTTTTGCAAAATAACTTGCTATCATGTGAGCTCCTGCCCTTTTGATGCTTAAAACTTGCTCCATCATTACCGCATCATGATCTAGCCATCCCTTTTCTGCTGCGGCTTTTAACATCGCATATTCTCCGCTTACTTGATACACGGCCACAGGCACATCAACGGCATCTCTCACGTCTCTTACTATGTCTAGATAGCACAAGCCTGGCTTTACCATTACTATGTCTGCGCCTTCTTCAATGTCCATAAGGGTTTCTTTAATAGCCTCTTTTCTGTTTGCAGGGTCCATTTGGTAGGTTTGTTTGTCTTTAGGGATATCTTTAAGATCAACAGGTGCGCTTTGCAGGGCATCTCTAAAAGGACCGTAAAAAGCGCTTGCATATTTGGCGCTATAACTCATAATACCTGTGTTGTGAAAGCCTTCTTGCTCGAGCAAAGAGCGGATATCAAAAATACGCCCATCCATCATATCACTTGGAGCAACAATATCTGCTCCTGACGCTGCGTGACTTAAGGCCATTTCTGCCAAGACATTATTTGTAGCGTCATTTTGTATAATCCCATGCGCTACAATACCGTCATGACCATATTTTGAGTACGGATCTAATGCCACATCTGTCATAACAAGCATCTCTGGGCACACGTCTTTTATGGCTTTAATTGCTCGCTGCATTAACCCTTGTGGATTTATAGCCTCTGTACCTTTGTTGTCTTTCAGATGTTCTGCAACTTTTACAAATAACAAGACACTTTTCAGACCCATAGACCACAACTCAAGTATTTCTTTTTGCATGAGATCTAAAGAGTACCTATAGTAATTTGGCATAGAGGGTATTTCTTGTTTAATCCCCTGGCCCTCAACCACAAATACAGGAACTATAAAATCGGTTGGCGCAATACTTGTTTCTCTCACAAGGCTTCTAATAGCCTGTGTTGTTCTAAGTCTTCTGTTTCTTCTTAGTATCATTTTTTTGCGTCTTGCGGCAATAGAAATTGAATCTAATGCCAGGTTAATATTAAGCCCAGCTAACAGGGTTTTTAAGCACAGTAATTAATTTTTCTTCCTCACTACCAGGTTCTGGTTGATGGTCATAACGCCACTGCACTGAAGGGGGTAGGCTCATTAAAATACTCTCTATGCGGCCATTGGTTTTTAGACCAAAGAGGGTGCCTTTGTCGTGCACCAAATTAAATTCCACGTATCTGCCACGGCGTATTTCTTGCCAATCTTTTTGCTCGGGGGTGTATGGCAACCCTTTTCTTTTTTCAACAATAGGAGTATAGGCGTCAAGGAAGCTGTCTCCAATTTGGGTCACAAAATTGTACCAGTCTTTGATTCGCATTTTTGGAGATTTTTTACAATAATCAAAAAATAAGCCTCCGACTCCTCTGCCCTCTTCTCTGTGAGGATTGTAAAAATAGGCATCACAGCGCGCCTTGTATTTTGGATAAAATAAAGGATCATGCATATCACATGCCGCTTTACAGGTTTGATGAAAATGCTTGGCATCCTTCTCAAACAAATAATATGGGGTGAGGTCTTGCCCTCCTCCAAACCACTGATCTATTAAACCACCTTGCTTGTTATACATTTCAAAATAACGCCAGTTAGCATGGACCGTAGGTACCATTGGGTTTAAAGGATGCAATACCAAACTAAGCCCACAGGCAAAAAAATTAGCTTCTTTTACGCCAAAATATACTTGCATGCTTTCTGGCAATTCGCCAAAGACCTCACTGGTATTCACACCGCCTTTTTCAAATACGTTTCCGTTTTCAATAACCCTAGTGCGCCCTCCGCCCCCCTGGGGCCGCTCCCAAATATCTTCCTTAAAAGTAGCTCCTCCATCAATAGCCTCTATTTTAGAGGTAATGGTGTTTTGAAGATCTTTGATATAAGCTACAAATTGTTCTTTCATTTTTTTTCTTGAATAAATCTTATAGTTTGTGAGGTAGCAGCCGTTACCGAAAGAGGCAGTACCATTAACACACCAATAACAGGAATAAACAGCATAATTGTAAATATAATACCATTGCCAATAGCTACACCTTTGTGCCTTTTTACAAAACCAACACTTTCTTTATATCCATAATGGCGCTCTAGTGTGTAATCCATATTACCAAAGCCCGCATAGTATGCCTGCACCAAAAACAGAAGCACCGTTGTAATAATATTTAATACCGGAACCAAACTTAAAATAAGAAGTGGTATTGTAATGAAAATCTCCATGGTTAAATTCCTGACATTGATGCGAATTCCGCGCCATAATTGAGAGGTGTTACTGGTGTTTCTATGGATGTGCTTGTCTCCCAAAAAGTGGTGCTCTATTGCTGTAGAGACAGGGCTCATAAAAGGAGCGCTTAAGGCCATTACGACGTGTTTGTAGACAATTAAACCCAAAACAATAATGAGTATTCCTCCGAGAATTTCTGCAAAGCCGTGAAACCAGTCAGCTCCCCATTCCCACATCCATAAAAGATCTATGGTGTTGGCAATATTGCCACCCCAACTCCAGGCAGATAGCCCTATTAAACTTGCCGTAATAAAGCTAATTAAAACAGGAACAGCAAAATATTTCCACAAACCTAAGGTGCTAATAAGCCCCAATGCACTTGGGTATGCTTTTATGCCTTTAAAGATATTTTGTACCATGGGTTACAGTTTTACTCTGTCAAATATACCAACTCATTTTTGTGCTGACGCATTTGCTCAATTTTCTTTGTTTTTTGTGCTTTTTGACTCATTTTTTGCAATAAATCAATGATTTTAGCCTCTTTTTGCTCTAAATGGTTCAAAAATAAGATCCTGCCGGTGGTGTTATTGTGCAAATCCATTTCTTGGTCTAAAATTTCATTTTGAGTCACTTTTTCATACAAATCACCTACTTTTTGGGCCCAAAACACACTTTTTTGCTTGTTTTTGGCATATTTCATCACTTTTCTACAAATCAGCACATTCCAAAGCGCATGCCTAAATGCATTGGCTTTATTGCTTTTGTGATGGGTTTGCTTATAAAGTGTATCACAAATAAGTAGTGTTTTTTTTGTTGCACTAATGGTTGGGATAATATAAAGTGGGCGTGACAAAAACAGAAGGGATAGCTTTATTAGCTGCCCAAGATGTAATTGCTTTATGCGCGCCCAGAGATTCATTAGGTTGCTTTATATTCTTTTACCGCCTCAATAAATGCAGCAGCGTTTTCTATAGGGATATTAGGTAAAATACCATGTCCTAGATTTACAATATATCTGTCTTTTCCAAAGGCGTCTATCATTTGTTTCACCTGTTTTTTTATCTCCTTAGGCGGGCTAAAAAGCCTTGTTGGATCAAAGTTACCTTGCAGGGTAATATTTCCGCCAGTTAAATACCTAGCATTTTGCGCAGAGCATGTCCAGTCTATACCCAGAGCGCTTGCGCCACTTTTTGCCATTGTATCTAAGGCAAACCAACACCCTTTTCCAAATGCAATCACAGGGGCGTGGTCCTTTAAAGCGTCAATAATTTGTTGTATGTATTGCCAAGAAAATTCCCCATAATCAACGGGAGATAACATACCACCCCAGCTATCAAAAACTTGAACTGCATCCACACCAGCCGCTACCTTTTCTTTTAGATAGGCAATGGTGGTATCTGTAATTTTTTGAAGCAGCTCATGGGCAGCAACTGGCTGGGTAAAGCAAAACTGCTTTGCTTTGTCAAAATTTTTACTTCCTTGACCTTGCACACAGTAGCATAAAATAGTCCAGGGGCTTCCTGCAAAACCAATCAGTGGAATTTCATCATTGAGTTTCTCTTTGGTCATTTTAATAGCCTCCATAACATATCCTAGACTTTGATGAATATCTGGAACAATAACACTGTCAAGATCTTTTTGAGACCGTATAGGGTTTGGAAGCCAAGGCCCAATATCTGGTCTCATCTCAACGGCAATATTCATTGCCTGAGGAATTACAAGTATGTCGCTAAATAAAATTGCCGCATCCATACCATACCTACGAATAGGCTGCACAGTAATTTCACTGGCGAGTTCCGGGGTTTGGCATCGCGTAAAGAAATCATATTTTGCTTTAATTTCCATAAATTCTGGCAAATAACGACCAGCTTGTCTCATCATCCAAACAGGAGGTCTATCTACTGTTTCTCCTTTTAGGGCTCTTAAGAATAAATCATTTTTAATCATACTATAATTTTATAAAGCTTCTATGGTTTTTTCCAACACGCTTTCAATGGTATTTGTAGGCGCAACAACAACATTCTTAAAATGTTTTTTTGCACTAGCGGCTGTTGTTTGTCCAATGCAAAAAGCATGGGTGTTTCTTTGGTCTTTATTTTCTGAAATATAGCTCGCTACCCCACTTGGGCTAAAAAACAAGATTCCGTCCCAATTTTGATCAAATTTCTTTGTTTTTAGGACTGTTTTGTATGTTTTTACTTCAAAAAGGCCAATTTTTTCACTTTTTAGCACTTTTGGAAGCTCTTCTCTTCTGATGGTTCCGCAGAAGTAATAAAAAACACAATTTTTATAGTTTTTCGCTATATTTTGAGCCAATTCTGTTGCATTTTGCCCAATTTCTATCACTTTTAGCCCATTTTCCTCTAAAAGTGATTTTGTTTTAGGGCCAACACAAAAACAGTTTTTAATACTTAAAACCCCTTGGCTTTTCTTTAAAAAAGAACGTACCGCTTGTTGGCTAGTGAAAATAGCATTATCAATAACTTCTGGGGCTTCAAAATCTAAAAAAGTTATAGCAATGGCGTCATAATCTACTAAACATAAGCCTTCCTGCAAGAGCTGGTCTTTTTGAATGGTACTTAGTTTTTTTGTAGATAAAATGCTTTTCATTTCTAGCTATTAATTCATGGCTGCTTTTATTTCTTTGAGAAGCACATCACCCCCTTTTTGCAATACTTCTTTGGCAAAAGCATCGCCAGCTTTGGCGGCTAAGTCGAGTGAAATGGTTTTTTCTATTGCTATTTTTTTAGTGCCATCAAGGGAGAGTAAACATCCTTTAAATTCTATGGTATTACCTTTTATTTTTGCAAGTGCGCCTATGGGCGCAGTACATCCACCTTCAAGAGTTCTTAAAAAGTCACGCTCTATTTGTGTACATATTTGTGATGGAGTGTCGTTTAGTTTTTGAGTAGCCTCTATACAAAAAGGATCTTTTTCTAATGCAACAATTGTCATTGCACCTTGTGCCGGGGCAGGTGTCATCCAGTCAAGTGATGTATACCTGCTTGGTAAAACATCGATACGCTCAAGACCTGCTTTGGCAAAAATAGCGCCTTGCCAAGAATTGTCCTGTAGTTTTTGTAAACGGGTATTTACATTACCCCGCAAATCTACCACTGTGTGAGTAGGGTATTTGTGTAGCCATTGCGCTTTGCGACGCAAAGATCCTGTTGCGATAGTGCAGGATTTTGTGTAATCAACAACCTCTTTTGTGACTAAAATATCAAGGGTACTTGCACGCTTTAGAACAGCCGCCTGCACAATGCCTTTAGGTAGCGCAGTAGGAACATCTTTTAGTGAGTGCACTGCAATGTCTACGGTGTTGTTTAACATGGCAACATCTAGTGTTTTTGTAAAAATACCCGTGATGCCCAGCTCATACAAAGGGGTGTCTAGCTTTAAATCTCCTGCAGATTTTACGGGCACAATTTGTGTTTCATACCCCAAGGCCTGTAATTGATTCTCAACGGTGTGTGCTTGCCATAAAGCAAGTTGGCTGTCTCTGGTGCCTATTTTAATTACTTTATTCATGATGCTCCAGGTTTAATTTAAAAATTTGCTCAATTAAACCTGCCGTTTCTGTGGGGTTGCTTGTGGTGTTTTTTAAGTGATTGGCAACTTGAGTTGTTATTTTCTGTATAATTCTATCGCTAATGATTTCTGCCTGCTCTTGGTTAAAATCAGAAATTTTACGGCGTTGATTATCAATTTCGCCGATTTTTATTTCACTTAATTTATTTTTTAATGCTTTTATTGTTGGCGCAAAACTCCTGTGTTGCGCCCAGGTATCAAACTCTGCTTCAACTTCTTTTATAAGGTTTTGTGCAAGGGGTATTTGAGATTGTCTGTGGGCAAGGGTAGCATCTGTCACCTTAGACAGCTCATCTAAGTGTATCAGAGTAACGTTAGGATTTTGTGTAACGTTATTGGCTACATTTTTTGGAATAGACAGGTCTAAAATTAAAAGTGGTTTTTTTAAGTAAAGCAACTCTTTGCTTATAGTGGGCTGCTGAGCTCCTGTTGCAACAATCATGATGTCGCTTTGAGCAATTTCGCTCTGAATATTAGCATAATCCTTCACAACCAGATTAAATTTACCAGCCATCACCTCTGCTTTAGTTTTGGTTCTATTGATTAGGGTAATATGCTCGTTTTTGGTATGTTTAATGAGATTTTCACAGGTGTTACGGCCAATTTTTCCAATACCAAAAAGCAGAATATTTTTTTCGCTCACATACGGCACTCTTGCCATAATGTATTGCACGGCTGCAAAACTCACAGAAGTTGCACCAGTAGAGATTTCGGTTTCATTTTTAATACGCTTACTGGCTTGTATGACAGCATTTCCAAGACGCTCCATATACGGGTTTAACATGCCCATTTTTTTGGAACGGCTTAGGCTTTTGCGCAGCTGGCTTATAATCTCAAAATCTCCTAATATTTGACTATCTAGACCAGTGCCAACTTTAAAAAGGTGCGATACCGCCTTATGGTCCCGGTGCACATAGGCCACTTTTTCAAACTCAGGAACACTTCCAGTGGTATACTCACACAATAACACAACTAAGTCTTTGGCCCTCTGGGCAAACCCATAAAGCTCTGTTCTATTACAAGTTGATATAAGGGTAAGTGAACTAAGGCCCATTTGTTGGCCAGCATTTAAGATGGCTTTTTGAGCATCTTCAGAAACACTAAAGCGCCCTCTTACTTCTGCATCAGCCTTTTTGTAATTAAGGCCAATGGCAAAAAATGTTCCTTCAGAAGATGCCCCATACGGGCTTTTAGCGTTGTTTTTCATAGGCCACAAGTAGCTCTTGTACTAAAAAGAGAAATTGTACCGCAAAAATAGGAGCATTGACAATCAAAAAACAACGCAAGAGGCATCATTAATATCGATACCCGTTATTTTTACTGGATATTCTATAAAAAATCGCTGTAAGTCACTATATTGCTATCTTTACAAAACAATGGCTGTTTGTTATTTATATCAATTCTAAATAAAATGAAAGCACAAGACATCTCAAACCTATCAAAAAGTATCGCTCAAGGTATCTATAAAGAAACCATGATTGAGCCTGGATTTTATATTTTAAAGTTCAACAATGAAACTGCTGAAAACCAGCTGTTTAAAAGAGATGTAAATGCAGATTTTATCCAATTTCATTTCTGTGTGAAAGGCTCAGGATCTTTTGGTTTTAATAACGGAAATTACAGGCTGGCCATTCAGGAGAGTGGCTCTTTGCTTTTGTACAATCCTCAAAGAGATTTACCAATTGAAGTAATGGTGGCCCCAAATTCTTGGGTGATTTCTGTCTTACTTCCAATCAAAAAATTTCATACACTGTTTTCTAATGAAACCAACTATATTCCTTTTTTAAGCGGAGAAAATAAAGAAAGGAAGTATTATAAAGATGCCCAAATTTCTCCCTCAATGGCCATAGTGCTTAACCAGCTTATGAACTACAACCTACACCGCTCTATCAAACCCTTATATTTTAAAGGGAAAGCCTACGAGCTGTTGAGCCTTTACTTTAACAGAGAGGAAGATGTAGATGTTGAGCAGTGTCCCTTTTTGGCAGATGAGCTAAATGTTGTTAAAATTAAAAAAGCCAAACAAATTATTATTGCCCGCATGGCAGAGCCTCCTACACTTCAGGAGTTGGCAGATGAAATACAGCTTCCCATTAATAAATTAAAAGAGGGGTTTAAGCAAATTTATGGAGATCCTGTATTTGCTTTTTTGTTTGATTATAAGATGGAAGTTGCCCGGCAATTATTGGCCTCGGGTTCTCATAATGTCAACGAGGTTGGTCTTAAAGTTGGTTACTCAACAGCAAGTCATTTTATAGCGGCCTTTAAGAAAAAATTTGGCACAACCCCAAAAAAGTTTATTGTGGCTCAGGGGGCATAAGCTTTAATAATGGCTAGGGTTACTTTAATTTAAAGCCGCGAGAGCATACATTTTCTTATTATTATGTTAATCTACTCTACCTAAATTCAAGAACCCATATTTTAAAGTTATTTTTGTTTAAAGTCAAAACATATAGGTGTTTGTAGTGGTTTTTTATCGCTACAGTATTAAAAAATTAAAACATTCTCACGCTTTAGTCTTGAGAAGTTATTTAAGAAATTTTATGAAAGGAGTTCTTTTAGTAAACCTAGGATCACCAGATAGTACAGATCCTAAAGACGTAAAAAAATATTTGGGTGAGTTCTTGATGGATGAGCGCGTTATTGACGTGCCTAGATGGGCAAGAACATTACTTGTTAAAGGAATTGTTTTAAATACAAGACCTAAAAAATCTGCAGCGGCCTATGCGAAAATTTGGTGGGAGGAAGGCTCTCCACTTATCGTGCTTTCTGAGCGCCTGCAAAAAAAGGTGCAAGAAAAAGCAAACATTCCTGTAGCCCTTGCGATGCGTTACGGCTCAATGACCCTTAAAAAAGGATTACAAGAACTCGTTGATAAAGGGTGTACAGAAATAAAAACCATCCCGCTATATCCTCAATTTGCGATGGCCACCACAGAGACCATTGATGTAAAAGTTGACGAGTTGGTTGCCGCATATTTTCCAGAGGTAACCATCACACGCACCACTGCTTTTTATCATAAACAAGACTACATTAAAGTACTTGCAGAAAGTATTGGAGAGCAGCTTAAAACTTTAGATTATGAGCATTTACTTTTCAGCTATCACGGGGTTCCTGAGCGTCATATTAGAAAAAGTGACATCACTAGCGGAGCCTGTAAAATGGATGGTAAGTGCTGCTTTAAAAAAGACTCCAAACAACATGAGTTTTGTTACAGACATCAATGTGAAATTACGACCGTTAATGTAGCGAAATACTTAAAACTAGAGCGCGGCACCTATTCTACCACATTCCAATCTCGTCTTGGTTTTGACCCATGGTTACAGCCCTACACAGATAGAACAATAGAGCGCATGGGCAAAGAGGGGCTTAAAAAAATGGCAGTAGTTACTCCGGCCTTTGTGAGTGATTGTTTAGAAACACTAGAAGAAATAGCCATGGAGGGAGAAGAGATTTTTCACGAAGTTGGCGGAAAAGAATTTAACACCATACCGTGTTTAAACGATAGAGACTCCTTCGCCCAGTTGTTGGCCAACTGGATTGAAGACTGGCAAACAGTAAACATGGATACCGCCATTGCATAAACGCTCCATAAAGAGAAACACAAATCCTTGAAAAAAAACTCAGATTCATTAGGAACTAAATCTATTAGCAGCCTGCTAATAAAACAAGCAGTTCCTGCCTCTATTGGTATTTTAGTCATGTCATTGAACATGATTGTAGATACTATTTTTGTGGGCCGCTGGATTGGCCCATTGGCAATTTCTGCTATCACAGTTGTTATTCCTATCACTTTTTTTATAGCAGCACTAGGTCTTGCCATTGGTATAGGTGGAAGTTCTGTTTTGTCTCGCGCACTGGGTGCTGGGCAAGAAACCAAAGCGCTTCGTGTATTTGGAAACATGAGCACCTTGACCTTTTTGTCTTCCGGGCTATTAGCGGTACTGGGGCTGCTTTTCCAGGATACCCTCATTAACTTTTTTGGCGCAGATGATAGCTTTAGAGACTTGGCATTAACCTATTACCGTATTGTGTTGTATGGTATTGTCATGCTAGCCATGTGCATGATGGGTAATAGCGTGATACGCGCAGAGGGCAAACCAAAATTTGCAATGTATGCCATGATGCTTCCTGCGGTTGGAAACATAGGTATGGATTATCTTTTAATCAATGTCTTGGGTATGGGCATGGAAGGAGCTGCCTGGGCCACTTTTATTAGTTATGGTATTTGCTTTAGCTTTATTTTGTGGTTTTTTGTCTTTAAAAGTGAGCTTCGTCTTACACTACAAAGTTTTTTATTAAACAATACAATTGTAAAAGAAATTAGCGGTCTTAGTTTTGTCACCCTAGCCAGACAAGGGGTGATTGCAGTGTTAACTATTTTAATAAACAACATACTCATTAGAGTGGGTGATGCTATTGATGTAGCTAGTTATGGCATTATAAGTAGGGCACTCATGTTTGCGCTGTTTCCTGTTATTGGAGTAAACCAAGGTTTTATGCCTATTGCGGGCTATAATTATGGTGCCAAAAAATTGCAAAGGGTGCGAGAGGCCATTAACATTTCTATTAAATATTCAGGGATATTGGCGCTGCTTATTTTTACCCTTATCATGCTTTTTGCGGAATCTTTTGTGGGCGTTTTTATTAGTGACAAAGCTATTGAGGCCAACAATATTCGAGACAACATAGCCCTTCTAGAAAGAACACCTAATGCACTGCGCTGGGTGTTTGCAGCCACGCCCGTTATTGTAATACAACTCATTGGGTGCTCTTACTTTCAAGCCATAGGGAAGGTAACACCGGCATTACTTCTAAGTTTAACAAAACAAGGATTTTTCTTAATCCCCTTAATTTTAATATTGCCCACCTATTTTGGCGTTTGGGGTGTTTGGGTTTCATTCCCAATAGCAGATGTTTGTTCTACACTGGTAACGGGCTATTTTTTAAGGCGCGCCATCAAACACGATTTAACAAAAACATAGTTTTTTTAGGTATCTTTAATTTCCAAAAAATAAGTTATGAAAGCAATTAAAACAACTTTACTGCTTATTGCAGTTACTTTTTTTAGCCTCCACAATCAAACCCTAGTAGCCCAAGAGTATGACCAGGCGCTTTATGACGCTTTAGAGTACCGTCTTGTTGGTCCTTTTAGAGGAGGTAGGAGCGCTGCTGTAACAGGCGTGCCTGGAAAACCAAATTTATACTATTTTGGCGCCGCAGGTGGTGGTGTTTGGGAAACCAAAAACGGAGGAAGAAGTTGGAAAAATATTAGCGACGGCTTTTTTGGAGGCTCTATTGGAGCCATAGAAGTTGCCCAAAGTGATGCCAATGTAATTTATGTAGGTGGCGGCGAGAAGACCGTACGTGGTAATGTTTCTTCGGGCTACGGTATTTGGAAGTCAGAGAATGCAGGAAAAACCTGGGCACAAGCAGGCCTTAAAGATTCACGTCATGTACCAAGAATAGTAGTACACCCCACAGATTATAATACGGTGTATGCTGCCGTTATGGGAAACATCTACAAACCAACTCAAGAGCGTGGTATTTATAAAAGTACAGATGGAGGTGCCACTTGGCGAAAAACGTTATTTGCCAATGAAAATGCAGGAGCGGTAGATTTAATTATGGACCCAAACAATCCAAGAATTTTGTATGCCTCTACCTGGAATGTAAAAAGAACTCCTTATAGCCTTAGTAGTGGTGGTGATGGTTCTGCTCTTTGGAAAAGTGAGGACAGCGGTGAGACTTGGAAAGAAATCTCAACCCACCATGGCTTTGCAGAGGGTACCCTAGGAATTATTGGTGTAACGGTATCTCCAGCAAATAGCCAGCGCGTTTGGGCTATTGTAGAAAACGAAAAACAAGGCGGCGTTTATAGAAGTGATGACGGTGGAGATTCTTGGACTAAAATTAATGATGAGCGTAAATTACGCCAACGCGCATGGTATTATACCCGTATTTATGCAGATCCTAAAGACCAGGATATTATGTATGTTTTAAACGTTAGATACCATAAAAGTACTGATGGCGGAAAAACCTACAGCACCTATAACGCCCCTCATGGAGATCACCACGATTTATGGATAGCCCCAGAGGATCCTAATAGAATGATTATTGGAGACGATGGCGGCGCACAAATAACCTATGACGGCGCCCAGACCTGGAGCACGTATTACAACCAACCCACTTCACAATTTTATAGGGTAACCACAGACAATGCATTTCCTTACAGGATATATGCCGCCCAACAAGACAATAGCACCATACGTATTGCACACCGCACAGAGGGCCGTAGTATTGGAGAAGACAACTGGGAAGCTACCGCAGGTGGAGAAAGCGCCCATATTGCTGTAGACCCACTGAACAATGATATTGTTTATGGCGGAAGTTATGATGGTTTTTTAACGCGGTATAACCATCAAAAAAATACGGTACGCAGCATTAGTGTTTGGCCAGATAACCCAATGGGGCACGGTGTTGAGGACATGAAGTATAGATTTCAATGGAATTTTCCTATTTTCTTTTCTCCTCATAACCCAAAGAAATTATATACCGCGTCCAACCATCTGCACGCAACAACCAATCAGGGAGAAAGCTGGGATTTGTTAAGCCCAGATTTAACAAGAAATGATCCAGAGAAACAGAAATCTTCTGGAGGGCCTATTACCCAGGACAACACCTCTGTAGAATATTACTGTACCATTTTTGCAGCAGCAGAGAGCCCCTTAACAGAAGGACTGCTCTGGACTGGAAGTGATGATGGGCTTATTCATGTCTCTAAAAATGGCGGTAAAGATTGGAGCAATGTAACCCCTAAAGGCATGCCAGAGTGGATGATGATTAACAGTATTGAGCCATCTGTCTTTGACCCAGCAACGTGCTATGTGGCAGCAACCAAATACAAGACGGGAGATTTTAATCCCTATTTATATAAAACCACAGATTATGGAGCTTCTTGGAAAAAAATTACAAAAGGGATTAACAAAGAGCACTTTACAAGAGTGGTAAGAGAAGACCCAAATCAAAAAGGACTCTTGTACGCAGGTACAGAAACGGGCATGTATATTTCCTTTAATGATGGTGATTCTTGGCAAGAATTTCAACTCAACTTACCCATTGTGCCCATTACAGACTTGACCATCAAAGATGGAAATTTAATAGTGGCTACCCAAGGAAGAAGCCTTTGGATTTTGGATGATTTAAGCGTGCTGCATCAACTAGCTAATGCAAAAAATAAGGGCACGTATTTATTTACCCCAAAAGATACCTATAGAATGGGCGGAGGTTCAAGAGCAGGGTCTTTGACAGAGGGAGCCAACCACCCAAGCGGGGTGATGACCTATTTTAACCTTGCAAATAGTGAAGATAAAAAAGTAACATTGAGTTATTTGTCTATGGCAAATGATACTATTAAAAAGTTTAGCACTAGTCCAGATAAAACTAAAAATAGTGACGCCTTTAGCGTTTCTGAGGGTGCTAATTATCACTCTTGGAATATGCGCGGAAAAGGAGCTAAACGACTTCCCGGCATGATTTTATGGTGGGCAAGCACCAGTGCGCCACAAGCAGTTCCAGGACAATACAAAGTAGTTCTTGAGGTTGCGGGGCAAGAGCCGCAAGCAAAAACGTTTACCGTCTTGGCCGATAAAAATGCAGAGACAGACAGGGCAGGCATGCAAAAGCAATTTGATTTTATCACAGATGTAAACAATACCGTAGATAGCGCCCACAGATCTATAGAAAAAATACGGGCAATAAACAAGCAGTTAAAATCATTTAAAAACCAATATAAGGAAGACCCCGCAGTCAAAGACTTGGTTTTAAAAGCAGATAGTTTAAGCCAGCAGTTTAGCGACATAGAAAAAGCCTTGTATCAAACCAAAAACAAAAGTGGGCAAGATCCTTTAAATTTTCCTATTAGGCTAACCAACAAACTAGCGCATTTAAACAGTTTGGTAGGCATGGATGATTTCCCGCCTACAAGCCAAGATATTGCCGTTAAAGATGTATTAACTACTGCCATACTTGCAGAATTGGGAAAACTAGATGCGCTTATTGCTGGAGAAATAAAAACCTTTAATGCTGCCTTTAACAAAAACCAACTTAATTATTTATTCATAGAAGAATAACTGAACGCTTCTATTAGATTTGCATCATGGAATACGATTATATTAAATCTCTGCACTTAATTTTTGTGATCACCTGGTTTGCTGGGTTATTTTATATTGTGCGTTTATTTGTATATCAAATAGAGGCCTATGAAAAAGCGTCTCCTGCAAAAGAAATTCTAGGAGATCAACTCAAGATTATGGCAAAGCGGTTGTGGTACATTATTACTTGGCCTTCGTTGTTTTTGGCAGTTGGCTTTGCAATTTGGCTTTTGGCGTTGCGCCCTTTTTATATAGAAGAGCCTTGGATGCAGGTTAAGCTAGGCTTTGTGGTGGCGCTTATTTGCTACCACATAAAGTGCCATCTTATCTTTAAAGACTTGCAAAACGACGTGGTTAAGCACTCCGGAAATTTTATGCGAATCTTTAATGAAGGAGCTACTATTATTCTCTTTGCTATTGTTTTTTTAGTGATACTGAAAAATGCTGTAAGCTGGGTGTACGGCACCCTTGGCATTATCGTTTTTGCCATACTACTGATGTTTGGTTTTAAATTATATAAAGCCATACGAGAGCGTTAATCCATTTGTTTACATAAATTTTAGGCCTGTAATTATACCTGTTTATATAAAAGCGGTCTAATTATTGTTATCTTTCGATTGCCATAACATTTTACAACTAGCACTCTTGAAGTTTTACACACAATCACTGCGAAATAGAATCTTTCTCTCCATGTTAATACTCGTGGTACTTGCCTCTATTTTAATTGCTGCCGTAACGGTATATCAGTACAGAGAAGAAGCAGAAGATTATCACCACGATAGGCTAGAGCGAAAACAGCAAAATATTAAAAAGCACATTAACTATGTACTTAATGATGCTTCTTACCCAATACAAACAAAGTATATTCCTATTATTTTTAAAGATGAGATTTATGAAATTAATCGCATCCACAACCTGGAGCTAAGTTTTTATGACTTGCAGGGAGGATTGCTTAAAAAATCTAAAAATTCTATTGGTAAAGATACTGTAAGCAAAAATTTGCAAGCCTATGTGCTAGATGCCTTACTAAACTCCTCTGAGAAAACATTTATTGAAGAATTTAAAGCAGCAAATCAAAATTATCAATCTTCTTATAGCTTTATTAAAGACAGCAACCAAGAGCCATTGGCTATTTTAAATTTATCTTATATAGAAGAAGATGGCTTTATAAAAGATGAGTTAAAAGAGAGCCTTTCTAGACTAGCAGTTGCTTATTTACTTATGTTGGGCATTGCAATTGCTTTGGCTTACTTTTTATCAAAGTACATCACAAAGTCACTCAATGTAATTTCTCAAAAAATCATTGACACTAGGCTAGATAAGCGCAATAAGCGCATTGATGTTTCACAGAACACAACTGCAGAAATCACAAACCTAGTAAAGGCCTACAATGGTATGATTGATGAGCTAGAGGTTAGTGCCGCTCAATTGGCTACAAGTGAGCGAGAAGCTGCATGGCGAGAGATGGCAAAACAAGTTGCCCACGAGATTAAAAACCCATTGACGCCCATGAGGCTCACTGTGCAGAGTTTTCAAAGAAAATTTGATGCTAATTTGCCAGATATTAATGAAAAATTAAAGGAGTACAGTAATACCCTTATAGAACAAATTGATACCATGAGCTCGATTGCTTCTGCTTTTTCAAACTACGCTCAGATGCCAGCGCAAAAAGACGAGACCTTAAATGTTGTAAAAATTACCAAACTGGCGCTCGATATTTTTAATGAGGAGTATATTCACTTTACCCCCGGGCAGGATCAAATAATGGCCAGATTTGATCGTTCTCAGCTCATACGAGTAATTAATAATCTAGTTAAAAACAGCACTCAAGCCTTGGAGCAGTCTATACAAGAAAACCCAAGAATTGATGTGCGCGTTTATATGGAAGATCGCTTTGCTGTTATCACCGTTGAGGATAATGGTATTGGTATTTCCAAAGACAATAAAGACAAGGTTTTTGAGCCTAAGTTTACCACAAAAAATAGCGGTATGGGTTTGGGTCTAGCAATGGTTAAGAGTATTGTAGAGGCCTATGGCGGCAGTATTTCACTGATGTCCCTCCAAGACCAAAACACAATTTTTAAAGTATCAATTCCTGCCTTACCCTAATCAATTTTAGTATTTTTACGCCGCTATTGAATACCAACACATTATGAGTTACACAAACATTCTATCCCAAAGTCAAAGTGGTATTACCACCATAACCATTAACAGGCCTTCAAAGTTAAATGCTTTAAATAGTCAAACCATAGAAGAGCTTCACACCGCTTTTGAGAGGGCAGATGCAGATACACAAACCAAAGTAATTATCATTACCGGAAGTGGAGACAAAGCTTTTGTTGCTGGCGCAGATATTAGTGAGTTTGCAGATTTTTCTGTTGCAGAAGGTCAGCAACTAGCCGCTCAAGGACAAGCGTTGTTGTTTGATTTTATTGCAAACCTGCAAACACCAGTAATTGCCGCTGTAAATGGATTTGCTTTAGGAGGCGGTTTGGAGCTGGCAATGGCTGCACACTTTAGAGTAGCTAGTGACTCGGCAAAGATGGGCCTTCCTGAGGTTTCTTTAGGGGTTATTCCTGGCTATGGCGGTACACAGCGTTTGCCCCAATTAATTGGTAAAGGACGCGCCATGGAGCTTATCATGACTGCAGGGATGATAGATGCAGCAAAGGCCTATGAATATGGCTTGGTAAATCATGTCACCACTCAAGACGAGCTGCTTGTTCTTGCTCAAAAAATAGCAAGCAAAATAGCGCGCAATTCTTCAGTAGCAATTGCAGCTGCAATTAATGCTGTAAATGCAGGTTTTGTGGACGGAGAAAATGGTTTTGACACTGAAATAACAGAATTTGGAAAATGTTTTGGCACCGAAGATTTTAAAGAAGGAACACAAGCCTTTTTAGGGAAAAGAAAACCTGTTTTTCCGGGGAAATAAAGTGTAAAAATTACTTTTCACCACCCCACTCTTGGTAGAACTGTTCTAGAAATTTTTCCATAAACCCATGGCGCTCTTGAGCAATTTTTTTGCCTGAAACAGTATTCATTTTATCTTTCAATAACAGTAATTTTTCATAAAAATGATTTATGGTAGGAGCCTTAGAGGCTTTATATTGAGCCGCGCTCATATTTAAATCTGGCTTTATTGACGGATCATAGATGGCTCTATTTTTAAATCCTCCATAGTTAAAGGTGCGAGCAATACCGATGGCTCCTATTGCGTCTAGACGGTCTGCATCTTGTATTACCTCCAGCTCCTTAGAGTGAAATGTTTTAATGGTATTTCCTCCTTTAAAAGAAACGTTTTCAATTATTTTTATAACCTGTATGATTGTGTTTTGCGATACTCCTTGGGTTTGTAAAAATGCTTTTGCTTTTCTAGGCCCTATAGATTCATCTCCCTGATGAAATTTACTGTCTGCAATATCATGAAGCAATGCCCCTAGCGCTACGATGGTTTTATTTGTGTTTTCATTTTCAGAAATTAAAAGGGCATTTTTGTAGACCCGCTCTACATGAAACCAGTCATGACCTCCTTCAGCACCGTTTAATTCTTGCTTTACAAAGGCAGTTGTGTTGGTAATTAGAACATCAAATGGCAAGGTGTTTTTTGGCATAATATGTGAGTGACAATGTTTATTAAGATTTTTAACAGAAAATAGACGCCAAAAACTGAAACAAATAGGTCTCTTTGTCGTCTAAATATAAATATCGGTAATTTTAGTTACAACCAAACCAAAGCTATGAAAAGTGTTTTTAATTCAGTTACAAAATTTTTTATTCTAGTATGTGTGTTTTTTAGCACATCTGTGCTCCTAGCTCAGCAAAAAACAGTTGTTACTGGTGTTGTTGAAAGCGCAGATGGTCCCATTCAAGGAGCTTCGGTAACTGTAAAAAACACATTTAACGAGGTGGTAACTAACCAAAAGGGAGAGTTTTCTATCAAGGTTACCCAGGATGACACGGTATTGGAAGTAAGTTCATTTGCCATGGAGTATAAAGAGCTTATCATACAACGTGACACTCCAATGAAAATCAAACTGGACTATGACGGCCAACTCCTAGATGAGGTGGTAATTAAAGGGCAAAAAAAATCAAAAGATGAATTTGTAGAAACGGCCTATGGCAGAAAAAACAAAAAATCTTTAGGCTATAGCACTGGTCAGGAAATAACAGAAGAGGATATTAGAGACACAGATATTACGGTTTTTGATATTTTAAGAAAAATGCCAGGGGTAGAAATATTTGGTATGCCTGGATTTAATCAATCCATACTCTTTACTCGAAATAGAACCATCACATCACAGGCTCCAAGAGTTGTTTTGGATGGTGCACTGTTAGACCAAAGCATACTCAACTCTTTGAATCCAAGTGAAATTTCATCTATAAAATTACTAAAAGGATTAACTGCCACTCTGCGTTACGGGCAATTAGGTTCTGGAGGTATAATCTTTATTGTCACAAAATTGGGCAAAGGAAACAACGTGTCAACAAAAGAGAAAATAAAATCATTGCAGGTTAAAGGCAATGAGTATGTTGAAACAGTGCCTTCATTGGCTACTGTAAACAACAAATCTACCACCCTTAGCGCCCTAGAGAAGGCTACTTCATTGGCCCAGGCAAAAGCCATTTTTAAAAAACAAGAAAAGACCAACACCACCATTCCTTTTTATATTGAATCTTCTGAATATTTCTTGAAATGGGACAAAGAATACTCTTTTGAAATACTCTCTACTATTGCCTCTTTGGCCCCTAACAATATCAAAGCATTAAAGGCTTATGCTTTTGTTCTTGAACGCAGAGGAGCGTATAAAAAAGTAGTAAACATCTACAACAGGATACTAGCCTTAAGACCAGATAGCTCTCAAAGTTATAGAGATCTTGCCCTGGCCTATGAAGCCGCAGGAGATTATGAACTTGCCCTTACATTACTATACCAAATTGTATACAACACCATACCTAATGTAGACTGTTCTGGCATACAAGAACTAGCCTATAATGAGCTTAAGCATTTACTTGCCTTTCATAAAAACAAAGTATCCTTTGAAAAATTGCCTAATGAGCTGCTAAGTCTTAATTTTAAAAAAGACATTAGAATTGTCTTTGAATGGACCCAACCCGACGTAGATTTCGATGTTCAGTTTGTAAGTCCAGAGCGTAAGTTTTTTAACTGGACACACACCAGGTTTGAATCAAAAAGTTTGCTTCAAGAAGAGGTTTCTCAGGGGTATGCAATAAAAGAGCACATTATTGACGACGCTCAAACGGGGCCTTGGATTGTTAATATGGAATTTTTATCTACTGAAAGACCTAAAAACCCTACGTATTTAAAATATACGGTATTTCAAGATTATGGTCTCCCAACCCAGACAAAAAACACTAAGATTATTGCCATGAAAGACCTTCAAAACAAAGTAACTATAGACCGCTTTGTAAACAAGTAATTATTTTGTGATAATATTTTTTGTAATGATTTTTTCTGTAGCAATGACAAGTTCTTGCGGGGTGTGATCTGAAATTTTAATTGCAGGATGCACATGATGTTTTAAATGCACGCCCAAGCCCATTGGGAAGAATCCGTAGCGCTGTAACTTCCATGAATTATTAACGGTAATAGGCACTACGTATCCCCCTGGCATTTGCTCAAAGAGCGTTTTTAATCCGCGAGCTTTAAAGGCTCTGGGAGTTCCGTCTTTACTTCTAGTTCCTTCAGGGAAGATGACAACACTTCTATTATTTTTTGCGGCGTATTTGCCTAAATCGATGATTTGCTGGGTGGCCTGTAATGGATTTTTTCTATCTATAAGTATTGAGGCTCCATGGGTTAGGTTATAGGATATAGAAGGGATCCCTTTACCGAGTTCTTTTTTAGCAATAAAAGCAGGGTGCAATTTTCTTAGATGCCAAATAATTGACGGGATATCCCAAGTGGTTTGATGATTAGATACAATTACTAAAGGTACATTTTTTGGAATTTCTTCTTCAATAGTAAAGCTAAAACGAGTGCCCAACAGATTTAAAAACCGCATCAAAAGCCAGTTTAAAGCATCTACAGCGTTTTTATGACCTTGATACCCGAAAAAGTTAAACCCCACCCATTGGAAAAAATGAAACACTACTGCAGCGCATGCAAAACACAGGTAAAACAAAATACTAAAAGGATAGCTTATGATTTTTAACAAGAGTGTGTGGTTTTATAATTTTGTTGAAGGTATAAAAATAAAAAATTCCGCCCACTAAAAAATAGAGAACGAAATTTTAATAGGATGTTTTTTATAGACTAACAGTGCTCGTTAAAAGCTCCTTTTAGGTTTTCTGCAATCATGTCTGCATGGCGCCCCTCGATGTGATGACGCTCTAACATATGAACAAGCTCCCCGTTTTTAAATAAAGCCATAGAGGGAGAACTTGGAGGAAATGGCACCATTTGTGCACGTGCTGCATCTACTGCATCACGATCAACTCCTGCAAATACGGTTACTAAGTGGTCTGGTTTGCTGTCATTTTGTAAAGACATGCGAGCCCCTGGGCGAGCATTTGCAGCAGCACAACCACAAACAGAGTTTACCACCACAAGGGTAGTTCCTTCTTTGCTTAATGCATCTGTAACGTTTTGTTGTGTATGTAATTCTGTAAACCCAATGCTGGTTAGTTCTTCACGCATAGGTTTTACTAATTCTGGTGGGTACATAATTTTTAATATTTAATTTGTTTATTGAGCCACAAAGATACTCAATAACTTCGTTAAAATTTGCTAAACTTTCTGGCACCTCAAGAATTTCAATTCCATATTATGTAACAATTTAGCGTATTGCTTTACTTATATTTGTATCATAATTAATTATATATGTTTAGCATTTTTGGAGCAGTAGTTGGGTGGAGTATTTATAGGTTTCCGGGAGCAATTGCGGGCTATTTCATAGGATCTTTTATTGACCAGTACAATGGCAAGAGAAAAAATTCTGATGGACAGCGAGATGTTTTTAGAGATTTGTTTGATCAACAACGTGGTAAAACAGTAAACCCTGCAGATTTTGAAATTAACCTTTTATCCCTGGCATCATTTGTTATCAAAGCAGATGGCACCGTGAGCCAAAGTGAGTTAGACTATGTGCGCCGGTACTTTGTTCAGGCCTACGGAAAAGATAGGGCTAATGCTACCTTTAAAGTGTTTAACGATGTCATAAAAAAAAGCGACATATCTGCCAAGGGTATTGCCAGTGATATTCGCTCTAAAACACGGTATGAATCTAGATTGCAGATTTTGCATTTTTTGTTTAGCATTGCCAATGCTGACGGAACTGTAACAACCAGCGAGGTTAATATGATCAACCAAATTGCAGGATATCTTTCTATACAATCTGCAGATTTTCATAGCATAAAAGCAATGTTTTTTAAGAACCCAGATAGGGCCTATAAAATCTTAGAAATAGACAAAACAGCTACCGTTGCTGAAATTAAAAAAGCCTACCGTACCATGGCTAAAAAGTACCATCCAGACAAACTAATAGACATGGATGAAGCCTATAAAAAAGGCGCCGAACAGAAGTTTAGAGAAGTTCAAGAATCTTACGAAAGCCTTCAAAAAGAGCGCGGATTTTAATACCTGGATTGTTTAAGCGTTGGTGTTGAGCGTGTTATTTTTTAGCCTAGACTAAAAAATAGTTGAGGTGTATTGAAAAAATAATTTTACCTTTGCCTTATGTATTCATTAGCAGAAGAAAATTATATTAAGACCATTTTTCATTTACAACAAACCAAAAGCGGTGCGGTAAGCACAAATGCTATTGCAGATAGTATGGACACCAAGGCCTCTTCTGCAACAGACATGGTGCAAAAATTAGCCGATAAAAAAGTGCTCTCTTATGTTAAATATAAGGGCGCTCAGCTTACCGAAAAAGGAAAAAAAATAGCCACCAGAATTGTTAGAAAGCATCGTTTGTGGGAAGTTTTTCTTGTAGACAAACTCGGTTTTCATTGGGATGAAGTTCATGAAATTGCAGAACAATTAGAGCACATTCATTCTACAGAGCTCATCAAACGATTAGATACATTTTTAGGTAGTCCAGCCTTTGATCCTCACGGAGATCCTATTCCAGATGAGCACGGAAATTTCATAAAAACAGAAAAAAAGTTACTTTCTCAATTAAACAAAAGCCAGTCTGGCGTTTGTGTGGGTGTAAAAGAATCTAGCCCAGAATATTTGCAATACCTAGACAAAAAGAAGATAAGTATTGGTACTAAGATTAATGTATTGGGTAAAGAGTTTTTTGACGGATCGATGGTTATTGAAGTAGGGAGAGATCAATTTTTTGTTTCTAAAAAAATCGCAGACAATTTATATGTACAAACAACATAATTATTACAATAATATTTCAGAAACAATGAAAAAAATAGGACTACAACTTTTAATGACATTGCTTAGCTTGCCTATATTAGCGCAGGAAGAAAGACCTGAGTTAATTACAGACAGACCAGATGCCACAGAGGCGCCGAGTGTTGTTCCAAAGGGAGCTTTACAAATAGAGACAGGCGCTTTGTTTACTTCTTTTGAAGAGGATGTTTTGAAAACCCAAACCCTAACATATAACACCACACTGCTAAGGTTTGGTGTATTAGATAATCTAGAACTTAGGCTAGGTTGGAATGTTGTTGAACAAAGCAATAAAGTTACCGACGTTGCCCCGGCTGTCATAGAAAACGGATTATCTCCTTTGCTATTAGGGGTGAAAGTAAACATTGCCCAAGAAAAAGGATGGTTACCCACCATTGGCCTTATTGGTCATCTTTTTTTACCATTTACCGCAAGCGAATATTTTAAACCACAATACACAAGTGTTGATTTTAGATTTGCCTTTGACCACACGCTTTCAGAGAGTTCTAGTATTGCATATAACTTAGGCGCGCAGTGGGAGGCAGATAGCCCTGGAGCGGCCTATATTTATACCCTTGCATACGGTTATAGTATCACAGATAGCTTTGGTTTTTATGCTGAGTTGTATGGTGACTTGCCAGAAAAAAACAACTCGAATCATTATTGGGATGCAGGTGTCACCTACCTTATTTTACCTAACCTACAGCTAGATGCAACCATTGGCACTAGTATTACAAAAGGCCAAGACCTTCTTTTGAGTGGCGGTTTTAGCTATAGAATATTTAAATAAATAACCCATGAGAAAAAGTATTATTTGTCTTTTTGTGATTTTCTTGGTTGCCTGTAAAGCGCCAACAAAATCCTCTGGGAAACTAAAGGTGGTTGTTACAACCTCTATGCTTACCGATCTAGTAAAGAACATAGGTGGTGATCTTATTGACCTACAGGGATTAATGGGAGCAGGCGTAGACCCACACTTATACAAAGCAAGTGAGGGTGATGTCTCGAAACTATTTAACGCAGATGTCATTTTTTATAACGGATTGCACCTAGAGGGAAAACTAGTAGCGGTTTTTGAAAAAATGGAAACTCAAAAAACAACCGTAGCTTTGGGTGAATTTTTAGCAAAAGAAGGCTTGATTGGGTCAGACTATTTTGCTTCTAATTACGATCCTCACGTGTGGTTTAACATCCAATACTTTAAAGAGTTTTCAGATAAAGTAACAAGTGTATTATCAGAGAAGGACCCTAAAAATGCAGCCAGTTTTACAGCAAATAATCTAGCGTTTCAGCAAAAATTAGATCTCTTGCACACGGCGGTTGTAAACACTATTGCCACCCTTGCTCCAGAGAAAAGAATTTTAGTTACGGCTCACGATGCATTTAATTACTTTGGGAAGGCTTATGGCTTTAAAGTAGTTGGGCTTCAAGGGCTCTCTACCGCTACAGAGGCAGGTGTACAAGACGTGCAAAAACTATCTGAATACATTATAGCAAACAAGGTAAAGGCTATTTTTATTGAAAGCTCTGTTCCAAGAAGAACGATAGAAGCTTTGCAGGAAGCTGTACTCTCAAAAGGGCATCAGGTTTCTATTGGCGGCTCTTTGTATAGTGACGCGCTTGGAGATGCAGATTCTGTAGAGGGCACCTATGTTGGAATGTTTCTGTACAATATAAAGACTATAGTTAATGCCTTACAATAACATATGACACAAAAAATTGCCATACAAGTAGATGATTTAACCGTAGCCTATAACTACAAACCAGTGTTGTGGGATATTGACTTGGTAATTCCTGAAGGAGTCTTAATGGCTATTGTGGGGCCTAATGGAGCAGGGAAATCTACCCTTATTAAGGCCATTTTAGGAATCATAGATCCAATTGCCGGTAGTGTTGCTATTTATGGAGAACCTTATAAAAAACAACGAAAACTTGTTGCCTATGTTCCTCAAAAAGGGAGTGTAGATTGGGATTTCCCTACCACAGCGCTAGATGTAGTGATGATGGGAACCTATGGTAGTTTGGGCTGGATTAAAAGACCCGGTCAAAAGCAAAAAAAGGCGGCATTAGAAGCCCTTGAGAAGGTGGACATGCTCTCTTTTAAAAGCAGACAAATTAGCCAGCTAAGCGGCGGGCAACAACAGCGTATTTTTTTGGCAAGAGCATTGGTGCAAAACGCATCAATTTATTTTATGGACGAACCCTTTCAGGGGGTTGACGCCTCTACAGAGATAGCGATTATTAATATTTTAAAAGAGTTGCGTAAAGCAGGAAAAACAGTAGTTGTTGTTCACCATGATCTACAAACTGTCCCAGAATATTTTGACTGGGTTACCTTTTTAAACGTAAAGAAAATTGCCACCGGAGCAGTAAAAGACATTTTCAATGATGACAATTTAACCAAGACCTACGGTATTAATTATAAAGTAGCCGTTAACAAATAAGCTTAATGAGTATCACCGAATATTTCAACCTGTTATTTACAGACTACACACTACGCACCATTAGCCTAGGGACGGCTGTATTGGGAGCAATTTGTGGTATGCTAGGGAGCTTTGCTGTTTTAAGAAAACAAAGTTTGTTGGGAGATGCTATTTCGCATGCTGCCTTGCCCGGCATAGCCATTGCGTTTTTAATAACAGGAGCTAAAGACACCAATATCTTGCTCTTGGGAGCCTTGGTAAGTGGTTTGATTGGCGCCTTTTGGATTCGTGGAATGATATCTAAAACACATTTAAAAAGCGATACTGCTTTGGGTCTTGTTTTATCGCTGTTTTTTGGTTTTGGAATGCTACTTCTCACCTATATACAAAAACAACCCAACGCCAATCAAGCAGGGCTGGACAAGTATTTATTTGGCCAAGCAGCTACTTTAGTAGAGAGTGATGTGTTGCTTATGGTGCTTGTTACCGCAACTGCCCTTGTGGTTGTACTTTTGTTTTGGAAAGAATTTAAGCTTCTTCTTTTTGACCCAGACTACGCCAACACCCTTGGGTTTAACACAAAGTTTATCGATATTTTAATTACTTTTTTTATTGTTTTGGCTATTGTAATTGGGCTACAAACGGTGGGAGTTGTTTTAATGAGTGCTATGTTGCTGGCTCCAGCCGCCGCTGCAAGACAATGGACAAGCAGTTTAGCGGTTATGGTTTTTCTTGCCGCTTTGATTGGCGCATTTTCTGGGGTCTTTGGCACTACTATTAGCGCCAGCCAAGACAATCTCTCTACAGGTCCAGTTATTGTATTGGTGGCTAGTTTTTTTGTTGTGGTTTCTTTTGTTTTTTCTCCTACCCGCGGGCTTTTGTTTAAACAAATAAGACTTATAAAAAACAGGCGTGATTTACAACTTAAAAAAACCCTGCAGTTCATGTATGGTATAGCCCAAACCCATGAAAACATTGACCACCCTCACACCATCAGAATATTAAATAATTTTCAAGGTTTTACCAAAAAATCATTGCGTAAAATGGAAGAAAACCAGTGGATATTACTAAACAAACAACAATGGTCTCTCACATTAAAAGGTTTTACAGAGGCTCAAAACCTTTTTAATCAACAAACCCAACATGAGTAGTCCTCAAATAGAAATACAGCTTATTGCCGCCCTAGTTGCAGCAGCTTGTGCTATCCCAGGGGTGTTTTTGGTGTTGCGTAAAATGGCATTAATTAGTGATGCTATAAGCCATTCTATCTTGCCAGGAATTGTTTTAGGGTTTTTTATAACCCAAGATCTTAGTTCTCCATTGTTAATTGTTTTAGCGGCCGGTACTGGAATTATTACAGTGGTGCTAGTAGAGCGCATCCAAAAAACAGGTCTTGTAAAAGAAGACACAGCCATTGGCCTTGTATTTCCTGCCCTTTTTAGTATTGGGGTATTATTAATTGCTAAAAATGCCAATGACATTCATCTAGATGTAGATGCTGTTTTACTGGGTGAACTGGCTTTTGCCCCTTTTGATAGGCTTTGGCTTCTGGGTATAGACGCTGGGCCAAAAGCTGCCTGGATTATGGGAGTTATTTTACTTATCACTCTTTCGCTGCTGTATTTGTTTTTTAAGGAATTAAAAGTAAGCACATTTGATGTTGGCTTGTCTTCTGCCCTTGGTTTTTCTCCCGCTCTTTTGCATTACGGACTAATGTCTGTGTCTTCTATTACTGTTGTAGGCGCTTTTGATGTGGTAGGAGCCATACTTGTGGTAGCCCTTATGATTGCTCCAGCTGCCGCTGCGTATTTGCTTACCGCAGATTTAAAGAAAATGTTGTGGCTCTCTGTATGTTTTGGAGTTTTTGCCGCCATTAGCGGATATTGGTTAGCGCACTGGCTGGACGCATCTATTGCAGGGTCTATAACTACCGTTCTTGGCTTGGTGTTTTTGCTAGTATACTTTTTTGCTCCTAAAAAAGGGCTGTTGTCTGTCATGTATCGCCAAAAACAGCAGCGCACAGAGGTATCGCTACTTACCTTTTTACTGCACCTTAACAACCATCAAGAAACAGAAGAAAGACATATTAATCATTTGAGAGAGCACATTAATTGGCAACAGGTAAAGGCAAACACAGTTGTAGGGTTAGCCCTAGACAATAACCTGATTACCATCACCAATGAGGTTATTTCTCTAACAACAAAAGGGCTAAGTTTCACCCAAACGGCTCTGGAGTATATTATTACAAATAAAGACGACAAAATAGAACACCTTAAGGACGACTTCTTTCTATTTAGAGGTTAATTGTGTTTTTAAAACCTGCACACTTATGAAAAAATTACTGCTTATTTTTAGTATCGTGAGTATTGTTGTTTCTTGCCAGGCATTGGCTCAAAAACAAGATACCCCAGAGACTGTTTTTAATGTTCCACTTACTAAAACTAGCACACACGACGGGGTTTCTATAACACTGGTTGCCGTTGTGGAAGATTCTAGATGCCCTAGAGATACCACCTGTATTTGGGCCGGGAAGGCAGTAGTAAAAATTCTTGTTAGGGCAAGTGGTGAAGGCGCCCAAGAAATGACGGTAGTTTTTCAAAACGAATCTCAAAGCGTTATTGCTACCACAGAAGATACTGTTTTTACAGCTCTGAAATTACTTCCTTATCCTGGTGATTCTACCGGCAAAGAAGTAGGATATCAATTACAAGTTTCTAAGAAAGGGATTAAGTTTTAAAACAATAGTGAAATCCCACTTTAATGGCATCCACAATTGTCATTTCCGCATTTGGTGTTGCCACCATCTAGGGTGCCAACAGTTTTTCTCTTTTTAGAGACAATCGCAGACCATACAAACTTGTTAACCAAATAACCAGCTGCTGCCAAAAATGTAAAAAGCACAAAGAGTTCTTGCATTGTTAATTATTTAAACCATTGATATGCGCCAAGAGCAGTTATATAAGCAATGGCTGTCATTATTATTAATTGCCACATGGGCCATTTCCAACTATTGGTTTCTCGTTTTACCACAGCCAGGGTACTCATACACTGCATAGCAAAAGCATAAAATAGCAACAGAGAAACACCACTGGCAAAATTAAAAAGCGGTTTTCCGGTTTTTACATTTGTTTCTGCAGCCATTCTATTTTTGATGGTTTCTACATCATCATTTCCTACACTATAGATGGTTGCTAAGGTACCCACAAACACTTCTCTTGCTGCAAAAGAACTGATTAGTGCAATACCAATTTTCCAGTCATAGCCCAGAGGTCTTACGGCAGGTTCAATCAATTTGCCTGCATGACCAATATAGCTATGTTCTAGTTTAAATGCGGCTATTTTTGTTTCTAACTGGGTTTGAGAAATAGGAGCTTCTAAGTTTTCTTGTTGTATGATGGCTGCGGCATTGTTAAAATCTCCAGGGCCGTAAGAGGCCAAAACCCAGAGTATTATTGATATGGCTAAAATAATTTTTCCTGCACCTAGCACAAATGATTTTGTTTTCTCTATTACAGTAATTCCAACATTTTTAAAGAGAGGCAACTTGTAGTTTGGCATCTCTATCACAAAAAATGTTTTACTGCGTATTTTTAATACTTTATCCAGCATCCACGCAGATATAATCGCCGCTCCAAAACCTAACAAATACATAAACATTAATGTAAGCGCTTGCAGGCTAAAGATGCCTAGAACGCGCTGATCTGGTATTACTAGCGCGATGATAATAAGATATACAGGCAATCTTGCAGAGCAGGTAGTAAAAGGAGTAACCAAAATAGTGATAAGACGTTCTTTCCAGTTTTCTATGTTACGGGTTGCCATAATTGCGGGTATGGCGCAGGCAGTACCTGCGATGAGCGGCACCACACTTTTGCCGCTTAATCCAAAACGACGCATGACACGATCCATTAAAAACACGACTCGGCTCATATAGCCGCTTTCTTCTAGTACAGATATAAAGAAAAATAAAAAGGCAATTTGTGGTATAAAAATAATAATTCCACCCAGCCCAGGAATAATACCCTCGGCAATAAGGTTGGTGAAATCTCCAGCGGGGAGGGTGTTTTTTGCCCATTCGCCTAGAGAGGCAAAGGTGCTATCTATAAAATCCATAGGATAGCTGCTCCAGTCAAAAATGGCTTGAAAAATAAGCAACAAAACACCTAAGAAAATTACATAACCCCAAAACTTATGCATTAAAACACGATCCAAAACGCTTCTAAAATCTTTGGCATTTGCCTGGTCTACCAAAAGGGTTTGTTTGAGTACCTCATTGATAAACTGGTAGCGTTTGATGGTTTCTTTTTGTTGTAATCTTTTTAGGTTGCTAATACTTTCTGTTTTAAAACTAGCTACACCCTTGAGTTGGTTTCTGTCTAGCTTTCCAAAATTTACATCTTGGGTAATAACAAGCCAAAGCTTATAAACATCTTGATTTGGAAATGTTTTACGTAGCCTGTCAAAATACTCTGGGGCAATACTTGAGGCGTTTAAACAAGGTGCAACAGATAGGCTTTTGTAGTTTGTAATGCGTTTTTTTAAGGCCTCAAACCCCCTATTTTCACGAGAACTAATAAGGGCTATTTTTGTTTCTAGGCGCAGCTCTAGAGCGGCAATATCTAGCGTTATGGCTTTGCGCTTCATGCGGTCTGCCATGTTAATAACCAGTATGGTAGGGATGCCTAAATCTTTAATTTGAGTAAAGAGTAGTAAATTTCTTTTCAGGTTTTCTATGTCTGTTACTACAACGGCTACATCTGGGAAATCTTTATCATTTTTGTTTAGCAGCAGTTCAATAACTACATTTTCATCCAAAGAAGATGCGTTAAGGCTATAGGTTCCTGGTAAATCAAGCACATGTGCTTTTACTCCGCGGTCTAACTTGCAGATACCTTGCTTTTTCTCAACAGTAATTCCAGGATAGTTCCCCACTTGCTGGTTTAGCCCAGTGAGTCTATTAAATACAGATGTTTTTCCTGTATTAGGATTACCAATTAATGCAACGTTAAACTGTTTGGCCATTTTATATTTGAGCTTGTGCTAAAGTCTTGTTTATTGTGATATAATTTCAATCTCAATTTGAGCGGCTGTTTCTTTACGAATAGCCAGGTGCGCTCCATTTACGTTGAGGTACATCGGGTCTTGAAACGGTGCGGTTTGCACAAGAGCCACTTCATTGCCTGGTAGGCAGCCCATTTCCAAAAGCTTTAAAGGAACAATATCCACAGAAAACTCTTTTATAATACCGCGCTGTCCTTGTTTTAATGAAGCAATGGTTGCCATTTTTATTTAGATTGATTTTAAACAAGCAAAAATAATTATTTGAAACCTACCCACAAAGCTTTGAGGGAGGTATTGTGAAATTTTAACGTAACTATGGGTCTGTGGGGGGGATTAATAATTGATAAGCCCAAAGAATATAGACTTTTTACCTTGATTTTGCAGCACATCAATATCATGCAAGATACGGTCCATCTCTTGGGTCTGGGTGCCATCATAAAACCCACGGATTCTCTTTTGGGCATCAATTAAAACAAAATTTTCTGTGTGCACGAGCCCCAGAGGATCATCAGGGTTTTCTTTAGCCACCAAGTATTGTTTTCTAGCAAGGTTGTAAATTTCTTGTTTACTACCGGTAACTAGGTTCCATTTTGCGGGGTTTATGTTTTTTTGAGTAGCGTATTTTTTAAGTTGAGATACCGTATCAATCTCTGGCATTACAGTATGGGAGAGCAGCAGTACCTCTGGGATGTCTTGAAGCTTATCTTGCAACACTAGCATATTGCTGGTCATTACAGGACAGATGGTTTGGCATGTGGTAAAGAAAAAATCTGCCACATACATTTTACCTTTATAGGTGTCTTGGGTTATGGTTTGACCTTCTTGGTTGGTCAAGCTAAAATCTGAGATGGTATGGTATTTTTTTTGGTGTCTTATATCTTGGGCTACTAGTGCTGCGCTTACTAAAGAGGGCTGGTACACGGGCAGTACTTCTAAGGGTTTTAGCACGCTGTAAATAACAGAAATTATAACCACAGATAACCCCGTTAAAACAATAGCAAGGAGTTTATATTTTGAAAAAAAGTGTAGCATAGACTCTAAAACAATAGGCTACAAAAATACGACCTAAAAATGATTTAAGCTGCTTAGACTCCTGCTATTTTGGCGCTAGAGGAAGTCTGAAAACAACATTTTTTTTGCACTATATAATAAGTTACTTTTGTGCCCAAGAGAAAGCCTGCATGTTTTACAAAGGGCTTTGCTTTTTTTTAGTCTGGTTTTAGACAAATAAACCAGAAAATAACAATCTATTTTATTGAGCTATGAGTCCATTTTTCGTTAAAGCGATACAGTTACTACTAAGTCTATCTTTTTTGATCGTTCTTCATGAACTAGGGCACTTTATACCCGCAAAATTATTTAAAACTAGGGTAGAGAAATTTTTCTTGTTTTTTGATGTGAAGTTTGCGCTTTTCAGTAAAAAAATAGGAGATACGGTGTATGGTATAGGTTGGCTGCCACTTGGAGGATATGTTAAGATATCTGGAATGATTGATGAGAGCATGGACAAGGAACAAATGGCCTTGCCGCCACAGCCATGGGAGTTTAGATCTAAGCCGGCATGGCAGCGACTTATCATTATGCTTGGTGGGGTTACGGTAAATATTATTGTTGGATTTGTGATTTACATGGGAATTTTAAATTTCTATGGGCAAGACATCACAACCAATGAGCAGTTGCCAAATGGTTTTGCTGTGCACGAGTCATTTAATGAATATGGATTTAGTGACGGAGATCAAATTCTTAGCCTAAACGGAGAAGCGTTTGAAAATGTAACGGCAATCAACAAATATTTGTTTTTACGTGATGTAAACACCATAGAGGTGCTGCATACTAATGGACAAAAACAAACCATAGAAATGCCAGAAGATATTGGCGCTATAATGTTTAAAAACGATGTGCTAAGACCCTTCACTCAAAGAGTAGCGCCAGTAATGGGCGTGATTGGAGACGAGAGTTTTCCTGCAGCTGCGGCAGGGTTTAAACTAGATGACACTATTTTGGCGGTAAACGGAACACCTATTGTATTTTGGCATGAATTCCAGAACCTGGTAAAAGAAAACGGACAAAAAGAAAATGTTTTTTTAATATCTCGTGATGGAGCGCAGCTCACTTTAAAAGCAACTCCAAATGAGACAGGACAAATAGGGCTCCTGCCTTACAGCACCTCTATACGTAAAGAGTACACTTTGGGAGAGAGTATCACCGGAGGTGTTGGGTATGGTATGGATGTCTTGAAAGATTACGTAACACAATTTAAGTATGTGTTTACTAAAAAAGGAGCCTCACAAGTTGGTGGCTTTGGCGCCATTGGCGGCCTGTTTCCAGACACCTGGGACTGGACTAGTTTTTGGCAAACAACAGCCCTTATATCTATTATTTTAGCCTTTATGAATATCTTACCGATCCCGGCGCTAGACGGTGGGCATGTGATGTTTTTATTATATGAAATGATTAGTGGCCGTAAGCCCAATGATAAATTTATGGAGTATGCCCAAATGGCTGGGTTTTTCTTGTTAATTGCCTTGGTTTTATTTGCCAACGGAAATGACATCTATAGATACTTCTTTGGAGGTTAAAAAAAACAAAAAAAGTATTTGCCACAGATAAAAATTAATTTATATTTGCACCCGCCTAAGTATTGTAAGGGTTTTAAACACTTTGATATTGGGTATCGCTAGAGACAAAAGTCTTTATTTTTCTATATGAAATTCCTCTTTAGCTCAGTTGGTTAGAGCATCTGACTGTTAATCAGAGGGTCCTTGGTTCGAGCCCAAGAAGAGGAGCGAAAATTAGAAGCCTTCACAGCAATGTGAGGGCTTTTTTTATAGGGGCTAACCAGTTGTTAAACCTTCTAAAAGGCTTACACTACTTTTATCTATACAACTCAAAGAACAGCATAAAATTACTAAAAATTGACAGCCTTTTGACAGACATTTAAGTTCTTTTCGGCTTTTACAATCTTTAACAACCTATGTTGTGCCAACATATCTGCTTTAATTGGGTAGCTGCCTACTGATGTACCATTAAAATCCGATGTTAACCAATAATGTGAAATATCTGCTGAGTAAAAAATCCAACCACTATAAGAATATTAATTATTGTATAAATTCTTTCTTCTCTCATCTTTTGTTTTTGGGGTAACATAAAAACATTATCCCAGTAAATCCGAATCCAATTAATGAATATAAATCATTAGAATCCCAATCCCATTGAGTACCGAAGTACAGTTTAGTTAAGAACATAAAGATTGCCCCGGCAGCAGCTCCACCAATAAAATATTTAGTAAGTAATCGTTTTTTTAATTTCATCTCTCTTTGGGTTTGAACAAATATAAACAAAAGCATAAAGGGGATCACATTAACAATACAGCCTGTTATGTCCTATTTCCAAAAAGCTCATTAACATTAGTTAACACTGCTTAACACTGTAATCTAATAAAAAAAAATAGTTTTGTCGAAAACCATAAAAAAAGCAAAAATGATTAAATTAAAAAGTTTAAAAAAAGTATCTGTACTGTTTCTACTGATCCAAATTATTTCTTTCTCAACTTTAAATGCCCAAAGCAAAAGCCCTTTAAATGTTCAACAAAAGCTAGAGAGTCTTAAAACATCCCTTACCGAAGTGACTATTATGGATCTTGGAGGAATGGTAAAATTAAGCCAAGAAATCGAGGGTTTTGAAAATGATAAATTTTTAAGTTTAGATGAATTCCAGTCTGAACTTCAGTTTTCATTGATGGATCCTGAAACAAAACTCTATGAAGACCAAAAGAAGGAGATTCGACTTATTATTTTTCCTGGAAAAACATCAATTGAAACTAAAATTCATTCAGAAGGATTCATCGCAATCAGTAGCGAGGAATTCATGTCAAGAAAAATTGTTTTTGACAATGAAAATTATGCCTTTTACGACAGTAGTAATAAAAAATTAACCCCTAAAGAAGCCGAAGAAAAATTTAAAAGTGGCATGTACAAGGTTGAGGCATTTGTTAATGACAATGATGTTTTTAAATTGGCTTACCTCACAAAAATGACCCAACAAGAAATGCAAGAAATGATGGAGACGTATCAGAAAGAGTCAGCAAGTTTTGACGCAGCATTAAAAGGTAAACCATTGCCGGATTTCGTGTTTAAAGATATTTTAGGCAACACATACACCCCTGAAGATATTAAAGGAAAAGTGGTAGTCATTAACTTATGGTTTACTAGCTGTGCGCCTTGTATTAAAGAAATACCAGAATTAAATGAATTGGTAAAGGAATATGAAAATAATGATGCTGTTTTGTTCTTAGCATTGGCACTGGATGAAAAAGGCCCTCGGTTAGATACCTTTTTAGAGACTCACGTTTTTAATTACAACATTGTTCCTGGCGCTCAAGATTATGTAGTGAAAAAGTTGCAAGCATCTTCGTTTCCAACACATATAGTCTTAGATAAAAATTCAAATGTAGTGTTTACCCTAGCCGGTTATACACCGCAAGTAGGTGAATTAATAAAAAGTAGTATTAGTTCATTTTTAGAAAAATAAAAATTATCAACTTATTCATAATAAGAGTCATTATATGATGAGTGTTAATTAAGTCTCTTGGAGTAGAACTGATGTTCGATATTTCTAATGAGTTATCTACTAAAACAATAAAACGGTTATACTTCATAAAAGTATAACCGTTTTTGTATTTCTACTCGCTTTCTCATAAGGAATATACTACTTTTAAGCAACGTTATATTTCTTTTATAAATCTGTTATTATTATTTAAAACTAAACTTAAGTGTAATAAAATTAAAGTACTGACACTAAACAAGAAAATACAAATATGAGTAAAGATTTTTATAAAACGAATATCTTTCCCTATAGAGGAATAATTATCAAAATTTGTAGAGCTTATTCTAATTCTCAAGAGGATTATGAAGCTGTCTCTTATACACATCTCCGAGCCCACGAGAC
>ENA-OSIY01000013-OSIY01000013.1-marine-metagenome-genome-assembly--contig:-NODE-13-length-123970-cov-10.820313_pt1 | contig 123970 bp, 160 predicted proteins | sample MGYA00237884_ERZ534233 | MGnify/ENA primary metagenome ERZ534233 (study PRJEB26412, sample SAMN06343840) | marine metagenome | isolation source: estuarine water | place: USA: Columbia River Estuary... | reverse complement strand
ACAGTTAATAGCTTATCGTTAATAACATTTGTGGTAGAGTTATTCATAACACTAAGGTTATCATCTACACCTACGTTAGTTGAACGGCTACGTACTATTTCTGTTTCACGATTACCGCCAATCATTTCTTGTACAGAACCTTTAACGTTAACTGTCATATCCTTTTCTACTTGCAAGTGATAATTGCCATATACCATTTGGCGAAGATCACCATCAACTGTCATTGAGCAATTACCACGAATATGGATATTTTTATTATTAATTACAACTTCATAATCGTCACCAACAATTTTAACTTGTCGAGTGCCGTCGTTATATATTTCTTCGTAGGAGCCAGAAGCGTGTAAACGATTCGTACGCTCAAAGCCAGGAGTATCATCTACTTCTGTTACATGGCCGGCTTCTGATTCATTTACTTTATTATATGGATACTCTGGCACATGTTCATTCATGGCTGGTAGTTCTGTCCATGGCTGTTCTGCATAATAAGATGCTGCTTTATCTTCTGCCACTGACGATACCTTTGCTGGTCTTGCAGTCTGTACAGCTGGCCGATCTAATGATTCTCTTGCCTCTAGCTGATTAGAGTCTTCGTACATCGATTCACGTGCAGCAAAGTTTATATCAGAATTATTTTGATATTCACCACGAGGGTACTCATCAGCAGTAAAACCTAATGTTTTTGGTCGAGGGCTATTTACAGCAGCAATAGAACCTAATATAATAGGATCTTGTGCTGATGGTCCATCTCTAAAGAAACCGACTACCCATGAACCTTCCATTAAACCGTGTGGAGTATCGCCTATACCGGAAGTACCAGAAGATGTGGTAGGCATCATAACTGTAGCCCAAGGCAAATCTTCTGTTTTAACATCTGCTTTACTATCTGAATGATAACCAAAGCATCGAACTCTTACTCTATTCATTTCATACGGGTCAAAACGATCCTCGACAACACCTGTAAACCAGCTAAATTGTCCGCCTACGAACATATCATTTTGTAGCATTTAAATCCACCTCACTTGAATCTTTCTGTATTGTTATATCTTGGTAAAAGCCGTCTTTAAATCTATGTACGATTTGTGTAATTAAATATACACCAGATTGTAATTTATCAACACCTGAACCTTTATTTTCTAAGTCTGTTCTTCTAACCTCAATTTTTATTTTATGGCCGACTCTTAAATCAAAATCTCCAGCTATTTGTATTTCATGTGTTTGGTAATGTAAGTTTTCTATATAAGACATAGTCTTTTGTAAATCGATTGGCACAGGAGATGTATAGTTACCTGTCTCATCATAAGCCTTAGAGTTTAAAGATACAAAGTAATGTTTAGAATCTATAGAGTCTGTTAATCCGCTATCAGATATTTTAGTACGATCAGTTTCAGCAAATGATTTATTTTTATTCAATTTCATCATCGATGAATTATCATAGTTAAAAACATTTTTGTTGTAGTGCTTATTAGAAATATCGATAGTATGCATAGTAGAAGCATACGCACCGTGATGAGCTGATAATAATTTACCTTGATTATATTTGGAAGTAATTTTTCTTATGAGAGATCTTTCATATTCATATCCTTCTCGCGTTTCCAATTCAACATTGGGATCACTAAATGGAACTAACTTATATTTAGAATATTCGTCTTCATTTAATAGTTGTTTATATGATTTAAGTCTTACCTTTCCGTCTTCAGCTAGAGTTTGATAGTAAAAATACGGAGTACTTTGATCAAATGCATGTCTAAGCAGCCAATGTATACCAGACAATGGATGTATATTAGGAAATATTCCTCTAATTATGTTTTTAGACCCTTTCGAAAAGTCTTTACCATCTTCGGATATTTTTAAATCACCTTTCGAAATTTGTGCGATTAAATCCGTAGGAGAACCATGAAATGCGGTTTTCAGCTTTTTCAAACTATTAAGATACACGTATTCGCTAACAGCTCTTATGGTATATGTAGTCAATCCTGGCTTAGGACGAACATAATCGAATATTTCAGCAACTCTTAAATTGAGTGTAAATGTTTTCTTATCGCTACCTGGTTTGCCAGGCTTAGGTTGCTTTCTATAAACATATAACTCTAGCTTTTCGTTACCTTGCAAATTAATAGTTTCGGCTAGATTTATTGAATCACCTATGGATAAAATAACCTCAAGATTAGGGGAATTTAAAGATTCGTTTATTTCAAAATATGCAAGAAGATTAGTAATATCATATTCATACGAATTGCCATTGCCGGCATGTTCTTTATTGCTAGCTTGTATTTTTAAATGGCCAATTTGATAAGTTGTAGGAGTAGATGCTACTCCATCAGAACCAACCCTATTTTTTGATATATCACTCATTAATTAATCTCTCGAAAGTATCTACAAACTCTCCAATCATATTAGGATTAATGACACGTATTTTAGATCTTTGATCGTTTAGGTTATAAACATATTGCCGATTGCTAATATATGATAATTCTTCACTCGTCTTTGTGTATTCTTGGTTATTAATAAATATGTCAGGTGTGTATTCTCTTTCGGTTCCGTCTTCATCTAAGATATAATAGTGGTGAGGCGCTTCAGCATAAGGCCATACATCGTATGATTGAACTTGGTCTCTTGATGTGGATCCTGTTATTTTTTCAAATGGTAAACTACTGGTATTATCATACGCACCACTAGTATATTTTCTACCGTTAAACGATAAGCTACTAGTCATATTTTGTATAACTAGTTGATTTAAATCTATGTTCTTTTTAGTTAGGGTTCCAATCGCACCTGAAGTTTCACCAGTAATAGTTTCACCTAGCTTGAAGTTACCTGCTAATGAGTTTTGAATATTGTTGTCAGTATATGATATTCTAGTGTTTACTGCATATCCACTATATTCAGACTTTAAATATTTTAGCATTTGCTCTTGGCTCATTGGCCATACTTTATAACCATCATGTAAAAATTCATTTACAACAAAAAAGGTCCAATAAAAATCTGGTGTTCCATATAACTTTTGAGATATAATATCTGGCCGTTCGCCGTTTTCAATTTGATAAAACTTGTATAGTGAAGGATTGTCTATATAGTTTTGAATTGGCCTAACCGATCTAAATATATTTACCATTTTGGTAATAGATCCATCTAGTCCTATGTCATAATTGACTAAGGGAAATTGTTTAAAAAAGCTCATAAATTAATCTCCGCTTTTAGCTTCAGGGTAATCAAAGTTTTGTTGAACTAGAGTAGGAGGCTTTTCGCTTTCGCCTTCACCTGGCACATGATATAGATCATCTCTGGTAAGTTGTTTTTGTTCTTGGAATGACAGTGCAATAGTAACGTCAGTTGGTGCACCATCTTTATGATACATGTTTCCATCACTGTTATATGTTACGTTTAAACTAGTTAAATATGAATCATACAGGAATGGTAAAAATTTATTGACCTGTTTACCTTTCATAAATTTAACTCTAAAGAGGGGTGGATACTTTAACGCAAAATCGCCTTCTCTTTTAGCGTACATATATTTTCTAAAGGTATGTTCTATAACACGAATAGTTTCAGCTTCTTTAGCACTCGATGCGACTAGCTGAAAGCTCATATCAAACGTTCGAATATTAGCCCCTTCGTAGGTAAGAGTTGTTTGAGGATTAATAGCAACACCAGCCTTAGCAGCCGTTGCACCAGCAGCATTTAAATCACCACCAATTCCCATCTTGTTTAAAAGTGCTGAGCCGATTGCTGTAGCTTCTAGCTCTCCTACATTAGTATTGCTACCCTTTTTGTCCTTAGCTATCATATCTTTTGCAGCATTAATGACACCTAAATCTATGCTACCAAAATTAGCACCGTCGCCTAATGCAAAACCTGAAGGTATGAATAAGTGTAATTTAAATACGCCGTCGCTAAACTCATCACCTCCGATGATCTCAAAGGATACGTGATTACCGCCCTTCGTGACGCTTTCGCCAAGTGTTGATGGAAATACTATAATAGATGACATATTTTCCTCTTATAAATAACTATTTAATATAACTTTATTTATAATGAATGGAAAGGTAATTTATGGCTTACAAGGGAAAATACACGATTAAAGATACCAAGAAGTATTTAGGCGATCCAACCAAGGTAACATACAGATCTTTGTGGGAACGTCAAGCATTTAAATGGTGTGAAAACAACCCACGAGTTAAACGATGGAATAGCGAAGAGATTGTTGTACCTTATAAGTGTAATACTGATGGTAAACTACATCGCTACTTTGTTGATCTTCTTGTAGAGTTTGACAATAAAGATATTATACTTGTAGAAATCAAACCAAAGAAAGAAACGGTTGCTCCAAAAAAACCAGCACGTAAAACCAAGAGATACATTAATGAGGTTACGACCTACGTTAAGAATACGTCTAAGTGGACTGCGGCTGATCAATATGCTAAACACAAAGGTTGGAAGTTTCAGATATGGACGGAAGACACATTAAAGAATTTAGGCATAAAACTACTAAAGAGTTGATATAAATAGTTATATGGCTTCACTATTCGATACACTACAAGCAAATGCATTTCGGTCTGGTATTACGGCACGGACTAAAGAGTCCCAAGACTGGTTTAAAGATAATATTGAAAAATTAAAGATGCCTGCTCGGCAAGCATTATTAAAGGATAAGGCATTAGAACCTACATCTAAACTAGTTTATGGTAACATGTTTATGTACTTCTATGACCCTAAACATAAGAAGACCTTACCCTATTACGATAGGTTTCCTTTAACGATTATGGTGGATGCTAATAAAAACGGTTTCCAAGGTTTGAATCTACATTACCTAAGACCTGATATAAGGGCTGAATTTTTAGATCAATTAATGAACCTTGGACCTAAGACGTTAACTGATAAATCACGTTTAACTAAATTGCGCTATGATTTAATACAGTCGACAAAGAAGTATAAAGAATTTAAACCATGCTTTAAGAGTTATTTAAATGAGCATGTTAGATCTCGTATCGTAAGAGTACCGATGACCGAATGGCAAATCGCTATCTTCTTACCAACAGAGCAGTTTAAGAAAGCTGGTAAAGCTAAGATCTGGAAAGAATCAATTAGTATTGCGAGGAGCTAATGAGCGTAGATAAACTAAAAGCGGTAATATCCAAAAAGGGTGGCCTTGCTAAGAATAATAGATTCCAAGTATTATTCACACCTCCAACACAGCCATTGATAGGAATCGATGTAGAACAAATTGTTGGCCGTTTGTTATCTGGTGAGAGTGCGGGCATTAGGCAATCCATATATGATCCTCGTGACATAGCAATTCTATGTGAACAAGTCACATTACCTTCTCGTAGCTTCTCAACAATAGACTATGCGTCAGATCGCCAGAGTAACAAATTTCCATACACTAGTATTGACGGTGACGTTACGATGCACTTTATTGTAACGAACGACTATTATGCTAAAACACTTTTTGAGACTTGGATGTCTAGCATTGTTGACACTGAAGGTTATCAGCTAGGCTATAAAAATGATTACTCGACTGATATAGTTATACAACAGCTAAATCAGCAAGATATTCCAGTCTTTGGTGTTAAATTAGAGAAGGCATATCCCATTGACGTATCAGCAATTGCATTAAGTGCACAGGACGAAGAATTTACGCGCTTAACTGTAGTATTTGCATACGATAAATATGTAGTGGAAGGAGCATTAAGTAGTACAGCAAGTGCATTTAAAGCTGCGATACCAGAAACATTATTAGATATTTTTTAAATTATATTTGAAATGAAGGAGTAGTAAATTATGGCTTTGCCAATTGTAAACAGTAGTCGGTATAGTGTGACAGTTCCGAGTACTGGCCAGGAAGTTGAATTTAGACCTTTCCTAGTTAAAGAAGAAAAGATCCTTATGGTTGCGATGGAATCAAAGGATAATAAAATGATGATAAAGGCTTTAAAAGATATATTAAAAGCCTGTATATTTGATGATATTGATATTAATAAACTTACAAGTTTTGATCTAGAGGAATTATTCCTAAGACTACGTTCAAAATCGGTAGGTGAATCGGTAAACCTTCAATTGAAATGTGAAGAATGTAAAGCACTCACACCAATTGAAATAAACCTAGACAATATCAAGATGACCGAGTTACCTAAAGATAAACATGTAATGGTAACTAAAGATATCGGAATAGAATTTGAGTATCCCTCACTAGACACAGTTAGTAAAATGGAATACAATCCAGAGAAAACATCTCCGGATAAGCAAATGAAACTAACACTACAGCTTATTACTAGATGTATGAAGAGTATATTTAATAGCGATGAAGTATGGGATTGTAAAAATCAAACTGAAAAAGAGTTAAATGATTTTATTGAGGGATTAAGCTCTGAGCAGTTTGCAAAGATTACTGAGTTCTTTAGTTCATTGCCTACATTAAAGCATAAGGTAGAGTTTAGTTGTATTACTTGTAAGCATGAACAAGAACTAACATTGGAAGGCGTACAAAGTTTTTTTATCTAGCCCTTTCACATGATACACTAGTTAATTATTATAAAACTAACTTTTCGATGATGCAACATCATAAGTATAGTTTAACAGAACTAGAAGATATGATACCGTGGGAAAGGGAGATATACGTAGCACTCCTTCAACAATGGATCAGAGAAGAAAATGAGCGAATAGCTGAACAGAATAGGAAACAAAAGAGATGACAGAAGAAGTAAAAGAAACTTTCCATCCAGCAGATACAAATGGTGATGGTAAAGTAAGTGCGGCTGAAGAGGCATTATACTTAGAGTTTAAACGTAAAGAGCTAGAAGATGCTGACGCGATGCGAGATGCACAACGTAACATGACATGGTTTGCCCTTGGTGGATTATTGTTATATCCATTCGCTGTTGTTATTGCATCACTAGCTGGTTTAGATCAAGCCCAAGAAACATTAGGCGATATGGCACCTACTTATTTTGTAGCTGTTGCTGGTATTGTTGCTGCTTTCTTTGGTACACAAGCAATGGGAAAGAAAAAATAAATGGATCCAGTAGAAGCGTGGAACACATTATCTTACTTTGATGGAGTGTTATTCTCCATCTGGTTAGGTATTCTTTATTATGGTAAATGTTGGATCGATAGCAAATTTAAGGATTAGTTAAATGGCCGACGACAATACAAATAACACAGACAATAGAGATATTTTAGAAGAACAGAGTAAATCTCTTGAGGAACTAGTTGCCGAAATGAGACAACAATCTCGAAATGTAGAAGAGAGTGTTGATGCTAATGTCGACGTCGAAAAATCGATTAAAGCCTTGGAAGGAAGTCTAGGTATTGATTCAAATGAAAATTCCGCCGCACTCAGGGAAAGTTTTGCTAACGTTAACGCTGTAATGCAAGAACAAGTAGCATTACAAGAGCAAGGATTACCATTTGACCAAGAACTTTTAAACTCAGCCCAAGATCAATTAGAAACTATAAAGGCTGGTGTAAAGTCTGAAGAAGATAGACGAGAAGCCATAAAGAAACAAGATGAAGCTAATTCATTACTTGGTAAAATGGCTAAAGGTATTGAAGGCTTTGGTGGTAAGGTAAAAGAATCTGGTGGCTTCTTAGCTGGTATTGCTGGTTTGGCTACTCTTTTACTTAATCCTCAAGCCTTTGCTGCAGGCCTGACTAAAATTCTAAACTTTGTTGGAGACATGGTAGATGTAGTTGAAAATGTCTTTGCTGGAGAGTTTGGTAAAGCTGGAGAAATACTAAAAGAAAATGGCGGAGCTATAGCTGGTATTCTTGGTGGCTTATTAATAATGAATATAGGTAAAGTTATTAAAGGCGTTAGCATGTTAGTTAAAGGATTTAAAATCTTCCGTCTATTCATGTTAGGTACAATGGTTCCAATGTTAGCAGGAGCATTTACTGCCATGATGACTGCTATGACTCCTATCTTTGCAGCCATGGCTCCAGTACTTTTACCTATTTTAGCCATCGCAGCAATCTTTGGAGTAATTGGATTAGCTCTTGCACAGATTAGAGATGCTATGGGATTCACATCAATCTTTGACGTTATGTCATTAGGCATAGCTCATTTACAAGATGCCTTCGGTCATGTTGTAAATATGATAACCGGTATTGTAAATTTTGTAATGGGCTTGGTTGAGAAGTTTGCTGGATTCCTAGGGTTTGAGATTGATATACCAGAAATACCTAAGATGTCTACTGATAATGCTGCTACGGAAAAGGTAAGACTACAAGAAAAAGCTAAACAAGCAGAAATAGAAAAACAACAGCAGGCTGAACAAGCTCCTGTAGATCCTTTAGCTGATCTTGGTGGCGTACCTGATATGAATACTATAGCAGTACCTACAATCACTGCTGAAGCTCCACCTATCCAAATAGAAGAGCCTAGAGTAGTTGCAGAGCCACCTAGAAGACGTCAACGTGGTTTACAACAGAAGCAACCAGAAGAAATGCAAACTGTACAGAAATTAGAAACAATAGTGCAACCAATGCCAATAACTACTGGCGTGGAAATATCTGAAACTTCAGCTGAAAACCTATTGGCTAATCTGCCAGCAACTACAGAGAACAATGTAGTTAATCAGGTACAAACTTCTAATACACAGAATAGCGGTAATAGTTCTACTACTATTATTCAAGGCCATCGTCCATCTCGTACTGGTGACTTCCTAGCATCTGGCTACGGCTCATTCGCACGCTAAAAAAAAGGAGCCCCGAAGGACTCCTAACGTATACACTTTATCAGATGTGCTCCAGACCTAACTGGGATACGATACTACTTTATTATTATGATTCTTGAGCCAATTTAGCAAAGTAAGATAGTGTATCATCTTCATCGCTACTTGAACTACTCGCAACATCATCTGCAGCAGCTGCTGATTGAATACTTGGAGCTTCCATAGTATTAGTCATGGCTGGTTCTGGTGCACTCATTGGAGCATGACCAGCATCAACACCTAAAACTTTATTCAATTTAGCTTTCAATTCATCATATGATTTATAGTTATTAGGATCAGTAAAGTCTGATAGGGAATTTAACTTATTGTAGATACCCTCTAATCGTTCTTCATCGCCTTCGTATAAAGCACTAGGTGATGCGAACTCTGACTTATCATAATTTACCCAACCTTCAACTTTTCGGATCTTAATCTTAAAGTCGGCGCCTTCCCAGAAGTCATAAGGATTGATAGGAGTCTCATCTTCAAAATCTGGTTGCATAACATCCATAACTTTGTCAAAGATTTTCTTACCAAACTTATAAAGGAATACCTTACCTTCATTAGACGGGTTAGCAGGATCTGACACTACTAAGACGTTTGATACATAGTGTAGACGTCTCTTTCTTTCTCTAGCGATTGCTTTATCTTCATCACGACCACTATTCCAAAGTACAGCATTGGCTTCTGATACAGGATCTTGTTGACCTACAGAAGTTAAACTGTTCTCAATATACCAAAGACCGGTAGGACCTTTAAATCCATGATCCCAATAACGTACCCAAGGTAGATCTTCACCTTCCTGAGCAGGTAGGAATCGGACTACAGCGTAGCCATTACCAGCTTTATCACGTGTGGGTTTCCAAAAGCGATTATCGTCGTAACCTTTTGTGCTTTCAGTTTTAGAAGATACAGCTTCCGCTGCCTTTACGAGTTTGTCGATTGACGAGCCTCGTGAGCTCTTAAGGTTTGCAAATGACATGTTGTTTCTCCGTATTAAACATTGTATTGGCTGAATTATCCACTTTATGCATTATATGATAGTCTATTATAACATATTTTCATATGCTTGTAAAGGCCTTTGTCAAAATAGTTTTACACTTATTGACATCGTACTTTACGAAGGGTCCGTACTTATCGATCTTCCGTTGAATATCAGGCCATATAATGGTATCCGATATCTTCTTTGATTCACGAGGTATATACCCTAGTATGGAATTAAGAATGACCACAGTCTCTAATGATATATCTTCTTGCATCCAAATTTGTACAACCGGAGGATGTTGTCCATCGACTGATTCAAACAACTCGTCGAATGTGCAGTCCTCTTCGGTTAGTCTATTTATATCAACACTGAACACACGATGAATACTTTCTCTTATTCGTTTGTGGTTCTTATAGTTGTCTTCTCCTACTTCGTTGATCATGTCGCCAACGTATGAGATACCGTGTTTAAAATTGGCAATATAGTATCCCATTAAATCTTTTTCGTATTGCCTGGCTATCTTTGCAAAGAAGTACTTATCCTTTCGTTTAAGAAAAGACGTTGCCTTCACATTAGTCTTAAAGTTATATTTGATAGCATCGTACGAGTTGCTCTCAAAGTGGAGTTTGAGAGCGTTGTACAATTTAAAAGATTCAAAAGGGTCGATCATTTCATAACGCTTTCGTATAGAGCTTCCACATCTTCTACCTCACCGATAACTTCATTGAGGTTCTGCTTATAGTGGATAGAGGCTAGCTTTCGTAGGTACTTCTTGTCTACTTCGACTTCCTCTGCGCATGAGGCGACAGCTTCTTTAATAAAATCTTTTTGTGCTTTAATCATAGTCATTGCATTTGCGATCTCTTCAACGCAACCCTTGATTCTTTGTTTGTCTGCATCTGACGATGGCAGTATCACATTACTCATAATCTTTCCTATATTGGTAGTTTATTTCCGGTTTTGGTTTTAATTAATCTTAGTTCAGACGCTTCATTTTCTATTTTAGCTTTCAGTGAATCACTAAGTAATCGTTTTAAATTGGTATAGTCCATACCACGTTTTTCTATGACCATCACTGCAGCATCGATATAAGACACATTCTTATGCTGAGCTACTACATTTTCAACAGCCATAGAGAATCTTTTCTTGGTCATGATTTTATGTTTGGTTATTTCTTCATCATCTATCATACAACTCTCAATAATACACAATCGGCATTAAGTCTACCGTTACATTCCTTGACCTTTGTGGTAATGGATTTCCATACCTCGGATTCAATCTGTTTCGGCGTTTTGGTTAATATTAAAGGAATAACATCATCTGGTTTCCTAAGCTTGGTACACTTAGATAGATTAGGTGCAAAGTTCTTAATACTTGTTCCGTTAATCTCAAATCCGGCTGTAGCCGCAGTTACATACTGATAGAGAGTTCGCGATTTTGTATTAAAGACGTAGAGTGTTTCCTTTCCAGGTATCGTAACTGGATTAATAGAAGTAATTTTAAACTCATTGTCTTCTGCTTTGTACTTAAGTTTCTTAACTTGAGCATCTGTTGACTTACGTTTGGTTGTCTTAGTGGTAACCGTACGTGTAGCTTTAAATGACTGACGTAACTTTTCAAGATCATCAAATATAATTTCTATCTGTTTAATCATTTTACGTTTATTGCCAGTAGTAATATGTGAATAAGCTTCTACAGCCTGCTCACAGTTTTTATCAAGTGCATCTTTAATTAGCTGATATTCGGTATCAATCAATTCTTTAAAGCCATTGATTGCATTACCCTTTAATCCGTGTCTCTTAAATGTATTAAATACATCAAACGTTTCTTTAAAGTTATTGTCTACCCAGCCTTCAATAATACTATCTTCGAACTCAGGGTAAACTGTATCCATCATCTTCATTCGCGTACGTTCTGCAATTGAGATAACTGGCGCAGCAGTTGCTTGCTCTTCTTGCTTTTCTTCTTTAACAGTTCTACCATACTTAACAGCAACATCAAGCTTTTCTTTCGTTTGATCATGTATAGCCTGCTCATGATCCCACCCCCTAAAATGCAACCGAGCAACACCACCGATGCCCATAACGATTCGCCAATCTTCACATGCCTTCAGCGATTTGATGTCGTCTTTATTATAGGAGTGTACTTCTTCGGCATACTGAATAACATAAGGAACATAGTCTTTGAGCTTATAGAAGTAGTTGTACCATTGTGCAGCTTTACCCCATTGTAGCTGGCGTTCTGCTGGATCAGTTGGTGTTTTACCTTGTTCCCAAAATGGCTCAACGCCCATATACTTATCGTCAATGGTATAACGATTCTTCCGCATCTTAGTTCTTACTTTATTCTCTGCAGCCATTATTTATCTCCATTATTTAATATGTGTCTATTATAACACATGTCTCGCAAAATGTACAGGGTTAATTTGAAAATACTGGAGTCTCCTTAATACCTTCAACCCAGTTTTCAGCAGCATCTTCTACATATGCTTCTGATTTGCCATCGTACCACTCAATACCTAAACTATTATCTTCCACAAAAAACTTAACACCATAACGATCTTCTGATACACATTTAATCACATCAGCTCTTTTGTTTTCGCCATAATACCTTGATAGTTCCATATAATTTGACATAATCTTACTCCCAGTTTATTGTTATTCGTGTGTCGCCTTTGCCATTCCAATTATATGTACAACCCATCTCTTCAATAATTGGTAATATAACCTTTAAATTAGCAACACCTTTTTTATCGCCGTTAAAACAAAAGCAGCTATCCTTCTGCTCCTCACGGTCTAATGGGTCGATCTCACAGTCTTGCTCATGATTAAACAAGACTTTAGTGAGGTCAACTTCCTGATACTCTATTTCATTACCTTCTTTATCTTCGCGGATGAGATATCCGTCCTTGTCATACTTAGCATCAAAGTAATCAGGGACATCCATCCAGGCGCAGGATGAACAGCACGTAAGACTCCAGCCACAGTACCATCCATCCTGTCTTAGACGATCAAATAACTTTTCTAGCTTATTTGGTTTCATTTTCTACTTTATTACCGTAGTAATCATGTGTTCCTTTCTCATAATTTTTACGGCGCCATCTACGTTCTTCATCAGCAGCTACAGCAATTGTTAGCATGCAATAGCTAAATGCTATGATACCGAGACCGATGAATACTGTAGGCCATCCATATAAATTTGCTATCCCTACTGCTAAGTAAGTGAATGAGCCGCCAACGCATAGCCCGTCAATAAATGTTTTAGTTGTTTCTTTCATATTATGCTCCAAATAAGCTGTTAATAAAGTTGTAGCCGTATACGGCAATGAACCCCAGTATTACTCCTTGGAAAAAAGGTGTTGCATATTCTATAAGTTGTTTCATTATTATTTACCTATGTGTTTTACGTTATCACGAGAGATAACTTGATACGCACCCTTGTTATATGCGGGTGCTACTGTAAAGTTTTTTGAGGCCTCTGCTCTCCATGACTGGTCGTCGCTAGCTGTCTTCTGAGGCGGTTGAAGAGAAGCCGAAGGGTAATCCTTTATCAGTCTTGGAGGTTGGTGAGTTGGCACGTAGGCTTCTGTAGATTTAGAAACCATTGCCTTAGGTTTGCGAAACGCTTTGGACTTACGCTTTCTGCCGTGCGGATCGTATCGAAGTGAGCCAATATAATTAGTAGCCATTATATTAATCCCAGTCGTTCTTCATAGAATTATATGTGTCAATATAAGAAGTACCTGCTAGATAGCTTTTAGTTTCACTATCACTGTAGTACATGTTCTTCGGACTATTACATTCTAAGGAGCTTGGTGCTTGATGACCAGCTTTATAAACTTGTTTGGTTAACCTACTTTGTTCTTTCTTGAACTTCTTAGCTTCTACTCGTGCAGCCGAGCGTCTTGCTTTTTTCTCTTTAAAATACTTTGATTTTTCTGCTTTCAATTCAGCCATTACTTGCTCATATGCTGTTGACATAATATACTTCTCCATTAAATTTATATAGTCATTGTATCACAGTTTAATGTGTTTGTACAGTGTTTATTTCAATTAATTGCAAATAAATTGTTAACCATTAAAACTAAACCAACGCTATTTAATAATATAAGTGCTCTATCTTTCCATATAACCGATACAGCTAACCATAAAAATACGCCTATGATTGATAGCACAAGGTCGTGTATATAGTAACCATCGACTCCTCGTATGGACATTGCAACTAAAAGTAAGATACATGCTGCCCATTTTAAATACCAATCTAGTGTATACTTTGGATTTCTACTCAAGATACATCCTTCTCATATATGTCGATAATATCCGCATCAATACCATCTTCAATTAATTTTTCTTTTAAGAACCAAGGGTCAGGGACATTCCATTCTATACGACGTTCTCCTTGTTTGTTATACCAACTCACGCACCAGACCATTTTTATTGTTTCCTTAATCCTTGTTTTTCTTTTGATAGAGACCTAAACCAACTAGTTCAAACATGCCTATAACAAGTATTAGTGAACCAACTGATAAAAATAAACCATATAACATTTAATCTTCGCCTTCTTCGTTTTGATTTGCTGCAGCTACTCCGGCTGCACCTTGTATGAATAAAATAGTAACAATTGTTAAGAGGTTACCGATAAACATTCCACTTGCTATTGTCATAACATCCATAGCCTTCTCCTTAGCCGTTTAGTTGCTCCCAGTCTTTTGATGTACATCCTGAAATAATGAATTCACGCTCATCAGCTGAAAGCTGTGGCATGGCATCTTGAATAAGTGTACCATCAATCCATGCTATGTACTGCTCATTGGTAGCATTGATTGCCATTGTTTTATCCTTACCTGTTACAGGTGAAGTTCTTTGTACAATAATCATAATCTAATTCCTTGCTTTTTTACCAAATAACCTGCAATAATAAACCCTATGGTCGACATTAATAACGTCTGTGGTATAGACATCGACCCTGTTTCCAGCCCTCCAACGGATCCCATAACTAGGAATCCGCTTAATAGACCAAGAATAAAGTTCATGTTACGCTGCCTCCATGATTGATAATGGTACGTTGAATAATACTGAATCAATATCAACAACGGCTTTAGTACGTTTAACTCTTGACACGATACCAGTCATTCGACCTTTTCTACTGTTAATTACTACATGATCACCAGGAGCGAAAGTAGCACGTTTTGCAGCAGATGTAATAGCACGTAGCTGCTTCTGCTTAATTTTAATTAAGTCAATTGCTGCATTTAACTCTTCAGTTGAAGAGATGTTGTTAATTGCGTTTAATAAAGATTTTTTCATAATATAATTTCCTTCACTTGTTTTATTAATTTATGGTACCATTCTATACCATTTTCGACAATTTGTACAGGCTTATTTGCAATAACAGGAGACTATATTAAGGTTATTAGTCAGGCCAACACTCAGCGTATAACTTGGCCTCGAGGCGGTGAGCTTCTCGCTCCCAAGGTTGATTCTCGTATTTGTATCCACCTGCGTTTCTACCTTTCCATGTAGTAGCGTATCCGTTTAGTTCTTTACGGAAGTATTGTTTGGCATGAACCATTTCATGCGCTAAGGTCTGCATCATATCAGAGAATGGTATCTTCTCACCCTCTAGTTTGCGACCGATATTGATGTCTACATATCCTACTTTACTATCACCCCAGCAATCGCCGTAACGATCGCCAAGGTCTGTTTTAAAATTTAAAAAGATTAGTTTTGAGTGCATGCGGTTTATATTAAGTGCACGACATAGATTAACAACGTACTGTTCAATCTTTTTCTTCTGTGCTACCTGACCGCTAATTGCCAAATGTGGCATATTACTTTACCTCTATAAACTTCCTACGAGTTTTAGAAAACTGCTTCTTGGGATGATCAAAAGTAATGACTTCTGTTGTCTCCCTCTTTATATATGCTACGCAGTGTCCTGCTTTATTCAAAATATATGTATGATTTGGCCACTCCCATTGAGTGATCTCTTTCAACCATTTATATTGTGACTTAGGATATATCATTCGCCTTCCCTATAGATGATGCCGTATGTTATACAGATGAATGGCAGTAAAATAACAGTGCCTTCAAAGGGTAATGGTTCGAACTCTGAATCACTTGCAGCTTGTGTCCATACCAATTTACTATCAACGAACTCTAAATCAATACCAACGCCGTTACGAAACTCTATGGTAAATAACTTACCGAATAACCTAGTTGTAAACATTATGAAGACCTCGCTTCAGCAATTGATTCAGCATCAGATTCAGCATTCTTCCACTCATTGAAGAACTTCATACGAGCATCAGCGTTAGCCTTTTGAATAGCAGCAATTTTCTTAGCTGCTTTACGCTCTGCTTCGAAAGATTCAAAGAACTCCATACGAGCCATTCTCTTATGATTCCAATCTTCAAATGATTCAGTATCGATGCCATTAGCACGTTGCTCAAACATCTGCTCCGACCATTGTTCCTTTAAAAGTTCTAATTCAGTCATATTCTTTCCTTAAGTGATTTATTAATTTATGGTACTATTATATCATATTTAGACAATTTGTACAGGTTAACCGGAGACTATACTAAAATAATTAGTCTCGAGACCAGTATATCAGACCTGGTCACGGGCTATAGATCGTTATCTCTTCTTCCTTGCCTTTTACCTTAATACTGCCAATTTTATGACATGTTTCAGGGTCTTCTAATTGATCTCTTGTATATGACGATATAAGTGTTTTATACTCTTTATATTCATGTCGTGCTGCCGTCGCCTCTAAACGTGCTGCAAGGTTAACCGCATCACCAATAACAGAATAATCGAACCTTGATTCACTACCCATATTACCTACAATACAATCACCTGTATTAATACCAGTGCCGACGTTTATATCAGGTAGTCCACGTTCCTTATAAACTTCTTTTAATTCGTTTGTTTTAGCTTCTATCTCTCTTGCTGATTTAACTGCCATATCAGCATGATTAGGACAATCTAATGGTGCATTCCAAAAGGCCATAATACAATCACCCATGTACTTATCGATTGTACCACCATTTGCTAATATAATCTTTGTCATGGCATCAAGGAACTCATTAACCAATTCAACCAATCCTTCTGGATCATCGTTATTTTTATAATGTTCTGATATGGGGGTGAAGCCACATATGTCCATAAACAAGAACGTCATCTCCTTGCGATCACCACCAAGCTTTAATAGCGATGGATCCTTCTGTAATGCATTCACCATATCAGGCGATAGGTATGTACCAAACTGCTTCTTGATCTGTTGCCTTAATACAAACTGTTTATAAAAGTTATTAAAAGAAGCACTCATAAATGTTATTATAAATAATACTATAGAACAGAGTGGTGATAATAATATACTATTCTCTGTCCATATATACCAATAACCATAAGTTAATGATGATGTGAGTATAACAAATAATGAACCAGAAAACCAAACCGGTAAATAATATACAGCAAGTAGAAGAAGTACAGCTCCAACTGCCATTACCGCAATCTCCAGAAGATCCGCCCACACGGGACGACGAAGAGTTTCTTGGTCCATTAAGGTTGAAATTGAAGCAGCTTGTAATTGATGAGCAGAACGCAATCCGGTGGAAGTCGGAATTTGAGCAGCTAGACCTTTGGCCGTCAGACCAACAAGAACAGTACGACCTTGAAGATCAGGTAGTGACACATTGGACACGTAGTCTATTTCCGTAAACTTATAATTAGGATTGATCCACATAGAACCATTCGCATCTGTTGGTATTCTAAATGGTCTTAATATAATTTCTTCGATACCTATTTCATTTACCTTTACAGTATATGATGGTTTACCGTTCATGACTCTTATTGTTTCAAGTGCGAGTGATGGATATAACTGATCATTTATCTGAGAGATCAAAGGTATTCTTCGTACCACACCATCGACTTCTGGCATGCCGTTAATTAAACCATGACCCCACGCACCTTCTTCTAGTGATGGTATATTAGTGACAAGACCGTCGTATTTAATAACCCAATCAAGTGGATCACCTCTACCAAAGATAGCAGTCCCTACATAAGGTGCACTTGTACTTCTACCAGAAGGATCAGCATCTTGCGATAGTATAATACCATTGTCTTTAATCCATGAGGCGAACACTTCATCACCCCCGAATCTATCTTCTTCTGGAAACATCATAGTGAATGCAATCATACCAGCGTTAGCGTTACGCAGATCGGATATCATTTGAGCATATGTTTGGCGAGGGAATGGATACTGACCTAATGAACCTAACGACTCTTCTGATATATTAAGTAACACTATATCGTTTGATTCTTTTAATGGTATCGATTTAATATATTGATCAAAGACTGTTAATCTTAACTCTTGTATTATATTAGAGTCATTAACTCTTAAACCGATTAAACATGCTACGATTATAAATGTAAACCAAATGGATGTTATATATTTCATTCTTGTGTCACCGATATAGAACAACCGCTAGGGTTTAAACAGTTTTGAGTTAAACTATATGTTTGTGTGAGTGATCCAAATTGTTTTAATGTTAGATCAGTGCCGTATGTGCCATCAAGTTCTACAGTAGCATAATGGTTAGCACCATTACCTTTCTGGCGAATTAGTACATCGTTATCGTCGTTATATATGGTAAGATCTATTGTCTTAGCACCATCGTGTTGTTGAATGGTTGTAACTTCGTTATAGTCGCCACTCAGGTTTAACTCATAGCTATGAGCATTATTACCTGCGTTTCCTTGATTAGTCTGTTGAGCAGAGATACCATTTCCACTTCCGTTAATAGTCAAGTCCATTGTATGACCACCACTTTCCCAATCATCAGTCCAATGGTCGTGATTAGTATAACTCTCTGGATAATCAAAGGCACAACCTTGGCATAATTTAATACCATTATTATCACCTGTACCATCGATTGTTATAGTGTTATTATCGCCATATTGAACTCCAAGTATCGCAAAGTTGTTACCTGTCTGATCAATAAAGATTTCGTTATCGCTTCTTGCCTTATCTGATGCAAAGACATAACACCCTAATAATATAAAGGAGCATGTATATAAAATATATTCTTTTATGTTTTCCATTTATCCACCTTGGTTTATAATAACCATAATATCTTCTGCATCATTACCTGTTATAACACCTTCCCATGTCGGTGTTGTTGTATCAAGAGTAAAGTTTGCGCCTGTCTCAAATTGTATTTCAATTCCTGTACCAACGTTACGATAGAAGACTAGATCACCATCACGTAGAAACACATTATACTGTGACTCTTCATTAAATCCTCTCATTGCACCTTTTATATCAAACTCTCCTAGTGTATCAAATAAGTCTTCCGCTGACATAATATCTAATACGTCTACCAGTAACTCAATGTCTAGTTCATCAACATCGAGCTCTGATGATTCGTCTAATACATCTTCCTCTAGCTCGTCTTCTTCCAGTTCGGTAAACTCTAAGAAGTCTATATCTAATAACCCTTGGTCCTTATTATTATCGTCTTCTAGTTCTTCTTCTATACGATCTCGTACTTCCTTTGGGGGTTGTACAATAAACATGTTATCAATTAATGAAGGTGTAATCCCTTTAATAACAGTAGACGATGTCGGTACAGAGTCTGTAGTTGCGACCATTGTAGCAGCATAAGCTTGGTCTAATGTAACAGATCCAGCGTCGTTTGATACGATGATCGTACCTGATGGATCACCATTATCATCTGGTAGTAATATAACTAATGATCTTCCGAGTTCATCAATAGTCGTTGTAAAATCTGTTCCACGTACCGCAATAGATGCAGTAGGTGTTTGTATATCTATATTGGCTTTATTAACTAATCCTAATCGACCTGATGCAAACCGTGCAGTACCCATTGCCATTTTTAATGACATCTTAGAAAGGTTAGGATCCGGATCGTAGTATATCTCGTCGATTAATACAAGTGAATGCTCTTTTAATTGTAGCTCTGCCTGGTCTTTAAACTCTATTAACATACGACCCTTTGCGGTTTGAGCCTGATCGTATAGTTCTACTTGCTGTGTTTGGATTGATTCTTTATTACGGAGTATTGATGTAACTCCTGTTGATTCCCTTACGTCACCTATGGAACTAGCAAATACACTAGAACCATAGGATAGTAAGAAAATGCAATTAAGAGTCGCCTGCTTGGTCTTTCTGTACAAGCTGAATAATCGCATTGTCTGATGTAACATCAAGAACGATGTTAGCATTTGGAGAAGTACAAGATGTGTCGCCACTATTTGCGCATGTACCTGAGATCTGGCTGATATCTACATCACCACTATCGCCTACGAAAGTAAACTCAAGATTTTGAGCACCATCGTTCTGCAATGTGTTAATGTCATTTGAATCACCCGTTACGTCTAATGTCCAAACGTTATCATCACTTTCAAAGTCTACATCGAATGCATTTGAACTACCTAATAGAATAAGATCAGCGTCTAGTCTTTCTGCACTAAACTCATACCCTTGGTCTATATCAAATGTATTAGAATCTCCTGTGATATCGAAGTTGATATCTGAACTGTCCGCACTACCGATATAACCAATATTCCAATCTGTAGTATTCGAATCACCTGTTACATTTAGCGTAATATTACTGCTATCTGATACAACTGGTCCAAACAAAACGTTTGAATTACCGGTAAAATCAAGATCAATATTTAGTGATGAACCTGTAATAGACATGTTAGTTCCAGAGCCAGAGGAGAAATCGTCTCCACCAACTTTGTTACCATAACCGATTTGATCGATATACAATTCTAAGGTATCACCAGATTGAGTAATCTTAATTTCGTTATCGTCAGTGGAGCCAAAAACAAAAGATGTCGACAATAGTAACACTATACTAATTAGTTTCTTCATTTTGGTTATCCTCTAACTTATGACCGTCGTTAGTCCCATCAACTTGATGAGGGTGGCGATGGCCGTCCTTTATTACCCAAAAGCCTCTGTCATGGCCCTGGTATATTAGTTCCAGTACTCCCGCTTCAATAGCCGTTCGTACCGCGTATGTCACTGACTCATTATTACCCACTCCGTCCTCATACTCTAATAACCGTGTGCCTTGTTCATAGTATCTGAACACATCACCATTGGATCCATAAGACAATATCGTCTTACGAGCCTGGACGTTTAACAAAACTTCACCAGTAAGAACAGACACTGCTCTAATGGCTACTGTAACTACATCCTTGTGATACCTCTTGGAGAAACCAACACCGAGCGTTCGTGCGCCTCGACCACCAGTTAATACGTTAGTATCATACCCTATAATTCCACCTTCAATAATAATCCCAGCAAATAATAGTGGAGCTACACCTTGCGGCTTATCCTTGTCCGCAAATTCTTTTCTAGCACTTCGAATAATCTGTCGCTCTCTGACTAGATTATCAATGCCTTGACGTTCAACAACTCTAAACCACTTGCCGTTAGCAGCAGTTTTAAGAGCATCGACTAACATTTCTGTTCCGCCTTGAGTTACTGCTGTAGAAAAATCAGCAATACCTTCTCTATTCTTTCGTTGTCCTGTCTTATCCGTAAATCCATATACAGCAACTACTGGCATTTCTATTGCATCCGGCAGGTTTAATAGATCTACAAATGATGGTAACCTTATTGCTTCTGGTTGATCAACACATACATATTTACGAGAGATATGTTTTCGAAATATATCTTCCTTTAAACAATTCTGAGGGTCGGCTGAATACTTAGGAAAGCCTGCGCATCCTGATAAGAATATAACTGATAATAAAATCCATTTAAACATCCCATTCCTCGTCTAAACCGAAATCTACATCAGCAGTATCCGGATCTTGTGCAAAGTTACCAGTTCCTACCGGTATTTCAATAAGTGTTTCAGTGCCGTATTCGTCTACGATTCTTAATTGTATTACATCTTCGCCTGAAGCCTGAGTGAGTGTCTCATAGGTTACAACATTACCCTCAAGAGTAAACGAACCAAACGTTGCAGCGTTATCATTAGAGAACATTGATTCAACGAGTTGTTTAGACATTTGAGAATAGATACGGCTCTCTAAGTTACGAATAAACTTAGCCATTGTGGTATTATCAGCATCTCGTTCTGCAGCCTTTCGTGCAGCTTCTAATGCATCTTCAATCGCTTTCTTACGTGAGTGTTCTTGGTTCTCAATGGTTAAATAATGAGCACCAGTTCCTACACCACTAAATGATGGGTTTTTAAATTCGAATACTATATCTGCTTGTACGATACCACTGAGTAGTATTAATGCGAATATGCTATTTTTCATTATCCTTTAGTTTTTCACTCTCAATAATCTTTTGCCGTTCTCGATATTCCAAGACTACGTTTACTTTCTGTTGTAATCGTATCATGTCTTGATCAAGCATTCGTGTTTGGTCTATCACACGAATTAAGGCTATATGCATTTCATCTATTTTAGGTTGAATATGTTCATTAATAAAGGCCCACACATACCAAATAAAATAGCCCATGCCTACAGATAGGACTGTAGGGAATCCATATTGTGAGATTAATCCAGCTATATCTTCCATTAATCTCTTCTCACGTCTACTTTGCCATCTTCAACAAAGTTTTCGGATCGAGCTACTCTATCAATATCAGGCCTTAAATCTAAAGCACTTGATACCAATAGATCTATTTTCACTATTTCGTTACTCATAGTCCTTGCTCTATTCTGTAAAGAGTTACAGAACATAGTTAGTGTTTCTATCTGATCGACAATACCTTGCAGGATTTGTTTAATTACAATGAATATAAACAAACCCATAACCAAGGAGCCCGCTATTGGAGCTCCTACTTGTGCGATAAGACCAAAAACTTCACCCATTAATTATATATAATGTTTAGTGACTATATCCAACTGCTACACGCTTAGATGTACCACCTAAACCAGATATTTTATCTGCACTTCCTTTAGCTAAGGTAATTACTTCGCCTGCTACTACTGTGACTGATCGAATATTACCACCAGCAGCATCAGTAATAGTTACTACTGTACTAGCTGTCGCGTGAGCGTTATGAACTCTAACCAACGAAGCTCCAGATACAGTTGTCGCGGCGGCGATGAGTTCTAGAGCAGCTTCTGCTCCTAATAATCTTGTTGTACTTGCCATTTTTTTTAAACCTCTTCTAATCGAGTCATTAACCTTTCGGCTCTATTAGTTACTTGTCGATACCAACGCGAATCTCTACCTTCTTTAGCAGCTTCTTTCCAATCACCAGCTACAAGAGCTTTATTGTGATTCTTAAATTTGCTTAGTCGAGTACGACCCATATTAAACATCATGTTAGCAACTACTTGTTTTACTTCTTCGGGATAATCTTCCCAACCTTCATGTAGAATCTTACAGTCGTCAATAACAGACTGTACATCTTTCTCAAAAACTTCAATGACACGGTCTTCTGATACAGCCGTACCAACATCTGCTTCGTATTCGCCATCTGATTCCAATACCAAATGTCCAATACCAAACGTTGGATAACCTAAGTGATCTAAGTATATCTCATTCACTTGGCCTTCATCAATTATTAATTGTTCTCTTAGTTTATCAATATTCATTATAACTCCTATCGTATAATTTTGCTTATTAAGTCTTCAAATTGTTCTATCTTATCTACTCTATTTGGCCATAGAATATATTCCTTATCAGGATTTTTCTTTAGGTTACTAAGTAGTGGTAAGATAGCGTTGTAAAGTTTATTTAATTTATCTTCTAGGTCTTTAGCTTCAGCAGATGCATCAGAAGCTACAGTCTTAACCGACTGTACTGCTTCTAGTTCGTCTTCATCAACTGCTGTAAACCCAAAATCAAAATCCAAAAGATTATCTGACATATATCTATTCTCCGTTAATAGATCTATTTATAATCTTTTTGACCTCATTACGAGAGTTTTGTTTCTTTTTATTTGGTACAACGTGTTGGCGCTTGAAAGGACTATCCTGGTTGAATAGTACTTTGTGGAATCTTGTCTTCGGCCGTTGAGGTCTTCTCGCTTGTTTCATCTTCATTCTCTACTTTTTTCTTACCAAATATCGCATCATAATTATCGTTATACTTTTGGGCATCGACAGATCTTTGACGACTGCCTTTACCACCTTCCCATTGTCCAGACATATTAATTGTTACTCTTTATATACATTAAGTTAGGTGAAAAGTTTCTTTCTCTTTGATCCATATGCTCTGAATGTAGACTATACCATTCGAGTGCTAGGGTTTTCTTAGTAAAGGTAGGACTTACAACCTCACCCGCACTTTTCCAAAAGTAATCAATCCAACCGTCTTGAACAACAGATTCTAATTTCATTTATTAACCTTCTACATTCCAATTTGTTTTTTCTTTAAGTGCATACTGACAACCGTGAATATAATCACTATCTTCGTCGTTTAAATGTGCCCAATAAAGACTCACTTTATCTATAAGATTTATAACCTTATCAGGATCTTTAAGATGAACCTGTGATTCCATCATAGCTTGAAGTTCGTCCATCATTGGTGTTACTTTAGCATAAATTCTATTCATAAGTTTTCCTAGCATTTAATTTCCTGCAATATGGTTATAGATATCTTTCCATTTCCAAAATCTTGGAATAGGACCATTAACTTCATCAGCATTATGTTCATGTGCTACAAGTATTGGATTAAGACCCATTGACTGCCCAAGCTTTGCGTTCTTTGGTTTATCTTCGATCCACCAACACTCGGTATCACGGTATGGTTCTAAGGCTTCGTCTTTATCCCAGCCACAGCCAAGAATAACATATTCATCAAATAGGTTATCACCAAATAACAGCTCTAGGTTTTGAATGCGTAGCTTTTGTGCATACTTATTTGTGCTTAACGATGTAATGCAATGGAACTTATAACCATGAAACATGTTTAAACGCTTCATGTAATATACTGCATCTCTTAACGGAGGTAAAAAGGCAATAGCAGCAGAGTCATTAAACTCTCGAACTAGCTTTTTAGCTTCAGGTCTTTCTAAATCAAATTGTACACCAATGTTGTACTCGGTTGGATCCGTAGGTACTAATTTCTTTTCTAATTTCATCCAGTGACGAAACGCGTATTCCCAATCACATAATACGCCATCACAATCTACTAATATAATGTTATCTTTCATTCTTTATCTACCAAATAGTTTTTCTCTTCTATATTCATTAATTACCTTCAACAGCTTCTCAGTCCAATTATCTCTATGTTCTATAAACACTTGTGGTTCATCATTATCCACAGCAATCATTACAACTAATTGTGTAATAGGAATACCAGTGCGTTCTTCCCACATGATTGAATAAGCACAGCATTGCATGAAGTAACTTTCAATCCATTCTTTTCTCTTTGGTTTACGAGAAGTCTTGTAGTCGATAATAGAATCTTTACCATCCCATACACCAACACAATCTACACGGCCTGCTAATCCTAAGTGTGAAGAATATAGCGGAGCTTCTTGTGCATAGACTTTATTGAGTCGAGTATCCAGGATGTCCTTTACATCGTAGAACGATTGCATAATATGTGGCATTACATCTTTGCCAAAATCTTCATCGTTATCTACATATTTTTCTAATAAGTCGTGTACTGCAGTACCACGTGTAGAAGCTTTACGGCTAATTTTATTAGCTTCTTCCTCTCCTACTCGAGCTCTCCACTCTGCTATTTTATCTCTCGATAGAATAGATAGGACCGTAGTGATACTAGGGTATTTAGTTCCATCAGGTGTAGTATACATTCTACCATTGCCTGTTGAATTAGCGGATAGATCATCATAACCTAGATCTACTGGCTCGTGAATAAAACTCATGATTGTTTCCGCCAAGGCTTTTTAGCACCGTCTTTTGGTTTACCTTTAGCGGCCATTTCTGTTTTATATCCATTAAGGATAAACTCTAATCTATACTTATCAATCATAGGGGATTTTTGAATTGCTTTCTTTACCGCTTCCAGTTCCTTTCTTCTTTTATCTGAACACGAGCGTTGAGTTTGTTTGTGGACAATACTATATAGTTCGTATTGCTGAGATAGACTTAAAGGTTTGATTAACTCTCTAGCTTCTTGGTCGTAATTACGATCTTCTACTTTTTCTTCATATCGCCATTTGCTACTCATATTATAACTCGCTTTATTTAATTTATGGTACTATTATAACACAATACAAAAGGAATGTACACATTTATTTGCTATAATTTGCCATTCTCATACAATTCTTTTGTCATTATAAAGTCGCGTACAAATCCACTTCGTACAATATCGTCCCATTTAAATTCAATATGCTCAAAGCGATTCATGTGTTCAATGATATTAATAAACTCTCTGATGCCATTCTTATCGTTATTACCTCTAAAGTCTGATTGGTAATAATCACCTGCCATTATAAATCGGCATCCTTCATCAAGTCTTGTGATGACTGAGCATAACTCGTGGTAGTTACAGTTCTGAGATTCATCGACTATGACAACCGCATTCTTAATTGTTAGACCTCTTATAAATGAAGTTGTTTGGAACTCTACTATCTTTTTAAACTTAGTTAGTTTGTCCCATGCCTCGTTGTCGTCGAATAAATCGTTAATGATTGCTCTATAAGGTGCAGTGTATGCGTCTTCCTTTTCTTCTTGTGTACCAGGTAGGAAACCCATATCCCTTGTTGGTACTGCTGATCGCACAATAACAACCTTTTCGTATTCTTTCTTTAACACAGCTTCGAGTGCTAGGTATAGAGAGATAAATGTTTTACCAGTACCAGCAGATCCATCTAAACACATATGATTACCAGAAGCAAAAGCCTCAAAAGCTTTCTTCTGATTATTAGTTAATGGAGCTAATTTAGCTAGGTGTTCTATTCTTAAAACTGAAGGCTTCTTACTCATTTGGTGTCAATCCGATGCCGATCCTGTGGAGGCATTCCGCTCTTAATTCTTTCTTGTACATCTTTCCATCCGCTGCCAGCCTTCGTTAATATGTCAGGGCCAGCTGAATAATTTAAAGATGCGACTTTGGTGTACACTCGATGCAGGTGTGTATTATCTAATAAAAACTGGTCATATTCAGATATCTTAACCATATGTTCTTCGATCTCATCAGTCTCGATATTTTTAAAATCATACAATGGCATAGTTGAACCACTCCGGTACGTTACGTTTAGTCCACTTCATTGCGAACCGCTCTTGTTTAGTTTGGTAAAATGCACGATATGACCTAACCGCATCCTCGAACATACACTCTGGATTAGAGCCCATCGCTAATCTGAAAGGAGATTTGCGATCAGTATATTCAATATTCTTTGGTGGATTTCTTAATACAGTTGCAAGCTTTGTTTCAGTAGCATGAACTTTACCATACCTATATGTATACTCATCACAAAGGGCAATGAAATGTTTATAGTGCCAATCGTAATTACTTGCATTTTCTCTAGACCAGACCGTACAAGGATGGTTCATATGTACAGCTTTGTATAGAATGTTTTCTTTGTAGCCATCAAGTTTCCAGTACTTAACAATACGCTTACCGGATTTAGATGGTCGCATTTCAATTGTACCATCAAGCATTCGATGCACTGTAGAGAGCATCTGGCCAGATTCTACAACCATTTTTGGAATGTGTTTATCGCACTGTAATTGTGCTGCTTTCACGGGATCATTGTCTAAAATAAATATATTCATAATGTATATTCTAATGTATATTTGAATGTATATTATATCACAGTTTGAGTAAAAAGTAAACCCCCTTTCGAGGGTTTACCTGAGTTTTTTTGCGGTTACCCTCCGGCGGCTAACATGTACCTAATTGTCTCGTCAATATACTCGGCTTTCCTTTGCATCTTATATGCTAGAGTTTCTTTACCTTTCTTCAATAAATTCTTACGATAGTGTAGTATCTCATTACGATCTTTTTTCAAACGTTCAATTTCTTGACAATTCATAAAAGCCTTCCTTATGTTAGTTATGAGTGTTATTACTATCATAATATAGCCTACTCTGCTATTAAATCAGGGAACGCTTCCCGACATAGCTTTTTGGTTATGCCAATGTAATTTAAAGATCTATCCTTTGCCTTACATAGCATTTCGGCTTCAGCTGGAGATACTGCTTCCAATAGCCGAATGAATTTGGACTCTCGTGTTGCTTGATTAATATCTTTTGACCATTTATTCTTAAAGAAGAATTTAAATTGGCTATCATGAGATGTAGCCAAAGTGGTTATTGGCTTTTCTGAAGGTGTATACGGCGGAGTTCCTTGTGGAACTAAACAGGTAATTGATTTATCAAAGTTCATTCTTAAAATGGTTCGCATGATCCTTGAATCGTTTTCCTTTAAAGCTTCGAGTCGAGCTTCTCGAGTGGTCAGCTTATTAATATCTTTTAAAATCTGTACTATAGTTTTATCCATTGTAAAATTCCTCTACTACTTCAATCAAATGTTTGCATCGTTTCTTAATAAGATAGTTTAGCACTTTCATTTTCATTGGCAGTTTTTGTGTGTTAAATGTATTTATAATTTTTTGATTTAGATCATCAGGTGTTTCTGTTAGATCAATCAGTTTTTTATTGCGTTGGTAATTGCGATAAATCTCTTCTGGCATAACCTCTCTTAATCTATCTGAAGACTCGATCCACTCGTCGATTCTGGTTTGACGTAATGGTGTCTGTTTGAGTGAGTCCACAAAAGTATTGTCTGCGGATAATATATTCGGGACACCGTCTCCAGTATCGCCACGCATAATATGATTCCACATATATGTGAGAGGGTTTTTGTCTGCAACCATTTTCTTTTGAATTGGAGAAAACTGTTTAACATTGTTAAACCTATGTAATTGAATAAAATCTTTATCTGAGGATACGATCATTACTGGTTCGTGCTGGCCGAACTCTTGTGTTTGTAGAGCAAGAGTACCAATAATATCATCAGCTTCTGCACCTTCAACTTGTATTACCTTATACGGAAAGTTCTCTCGTAACTCTTCTCGTATCGTATTAATAATTCTAAATACTTCCGGCCAATCCATATCAGATGAACTATCGCGCTTCTTTTTACGGTTTGCTTTATATGCTGGATATATTGTCTTTCGCCAATTGTTTGGACTATCAACACATATAACCATTTGGCCATATTCTTTTCGGTATCGTTTATTGTACATGCGAATACTGTTTAGAATCATATGCCTTATCATGTTTTCATCATTTAACTTCTGCACTATAATATTGCTTAGTGCTATCTGACTATAATCAAGTAATATCATTATCTTCTGGTTCACCCATTCTATCTTTTAGTTCTAATGCTTTTAGTTTAATATAGAAACTATCAGCATCCTTTTGTAACCTATGGTCAAGTCCTAAATATCTGACAAACATTGTATGCATAATATTAACTAACACGTGAGCATCTCTTGCTTCAGGATACTCTTCGTCTCTCATGTTAAAACCTTGCAACCAATCAATACCATCTTCTTCAATAAGTCGTTCTATCTCATCGCTCATTGTAAGAATCAGATGCTGCGCAACGTCTACAGCTTCGCATAGATATTCGTTAAGGATTTCTGTCTCATCCCTTGGCGTGTCTACTACTTTTCCCGAAGGAAACTCTATTATCTTTCCCATAATGTGTATATTATATCACACTCTCTGTTATTTGTACAGGGTTTTTATTGCATTACCACCAAGTTTTATTTGAATGATTCCATTATAATAGTCATCAGTTAGAAGAACACCTCGATCGAATTGTTCCTTAGCTTCTAAATAAGCACACTCTCCTCGAGTCCTACATAGATGAAGAATCTCTCGTGTAAATAGACCCTCACCATGTTTTTCTACATCTGCTTTTAAATGCTTGTTAGATCCATAATAAGTTTTCCAATCACTCTCAACTAATAAGCGTTGGCGACGTTTTCGTGTCTTAGTCTTAGGTTTAGTTTTCTTAAACCAGAAGAATTTCTTACCCACATACATTTGGCCTGTCTGAGTGTTTGTAATTAAATACACAAATCCATATAGTTCCTTTGGATCACACTCTTCAGGCAGTAAGTATTCTTCTTTGTTATAAACCCATTCCATTATTCGTTAAAATCTAGCTCAAGGTCTTCAGTGAGTTGCTGTTCTGCACCACAATAAGGGCAATGGATAGTTTTTGGTGGTTCGTCCTCAAATGTAATATCACATGTTGAAAAGCAGTTGATACATTCTAGTGAAACTTGGCCAGCTTGAAACATTAGCGCTCCTTAATTATCTTTGTTTTGAATCCAACGACTAAACTCTGGATAGCCACCAATTGGTGTATCATCTGAGCTAATCTGTGGTACAGACATTGCATTTGGAAATATTTCTAATAGATCTTCCTTAGTGTAATCAACACCAAGCTTTTTATACACATACTCAATGCCACCTTGTTCTGCAATATTCTTAGCCATATCGCAACGAGGGCATTGATCTTTTCCGTAAATATTAATCATAAACTTAAACCTTTTAGTACGTTATCGTCAACATCTTGTTTTACACCACCAACAACGTAAGAGCTAATTTCTGTTTCTTGTGGTGCTACTTGTACATCGCTTCCACCAATCCACTTCTGTGTCCATGGTAGAGGATTAGCCTGTGGTACAGTGTATGAGCAAGGAAGACTTAATGCTCTCATTCTTTTACAACCAATCCATTCTATATATTCTTTTAGAATAGCCTCATTTAAGCCAATCATTGAGCCATCTCTAAAGAGGTAATGTGCCCACTCTTTTTCTTGCTCGATTACTGATTCAAATAGTTTTACTACATCTGATTCCATTTCCTTTGCAATCTTAACAAAGTCTTTGTCTTCTAGTAATAGCTTCTTGATCATCATCGTAGTACCAGCAAGGTGAGTGTTCTCATCTCTTGCGATAAACTTAATAATCTTAGCATTACCTTCCATCTTCTTTAGCTCAGCAAATGCCCATGAACATGCAAAGGATACATAGAACCTAATACCTTCAAGAGCATTAGCACTCATTAAGCACATCCATATCGCTCTCTTATGATCCATCTTACTAATATCTTTATTCTCATTTGCTTCAATAAGAGTATCATAGTATTGTGCGATGTCCTTACCGCACTCGAGTATTTCCTTAACATCTAGCATTCCATCAAATACGAACGAAGGGTCTGGATAAATGTTACGGATAATATGTGTATACGATCGACTATGAATAGTTTCAAAGAACGACCAGGTTTCAATCCAGTTCTCTACTTCAGGTAAAGAACAGATGGGTAAAAATGCTAGGTTAGGCGCACGACCTTGTACAGAGTCGAGCAATATTTGTCTCTTGAGATTAGAAGTAAAGATATGCTTTTCATGCTCAGTTAATGCATTAAAGTCTTTCTTATCTTTAGAAATATCTACTTCTTCTGGACGCCAAAAGAATCCTAATTGCTTTTCTGTTACCTTATCAATTGCTGGATACTTTAGCTCATCAAATCTTTGAATATCAACCGCCTCATCAAGAAACATTTTCTTTGTTAAGTGTGATTTTCTATTCTTTTTCAATACTGTCATTTATATTCCCTTTATTAGATTTTGCACGATTCACAATCGTCTTCGTCGTAGTCTGACATTACATTAGCAGCATCATCAACAGCCGAAGGTAAGTCATCTTTCATTTCTCCAGCACCATCAAAGGTGTTGAAATAGTACAATTGCTTTAATCCAAACTTATATGCAGTAACCAAATCTTGTATCATAACTGACATTGGAATTTTATTATCTTCAAAGTGTTCAGGGTTATATGAAGTGTTGACCGATATTCCCTGGTCAATATACTTCTGTAGGATTGCACATATTTTTAGATAACCATCTGGTGATTTCTGATCCCATAAGAGATCGTACTTATTTTTTAGATGGTGGTAACCGGGTACAACTTGAGCGAGTACGCCATCCTTACTTTGCTTATATGAAACCAAAGCGCGAGGAGGTTCAATACCGTTTGTACTGTTACTAATTTGTGCGGATGTTTCTGCTGGCATTAATGCCATTAGAGTGCTATTACGAATACCTGTCTCTTTTAACTGAGACCGTAATGAATCCCAAGGTAGACGTTCGCTATGCTCTATTAAATTATCTACCGCACTCTTATATGTATCAATTGGAAGAGCTCCAGAGCCGTATTTTGTCTCATTATTTAAAGGAATTTTGCCTTTTTCTTTAGCAATATCTGCAGAAGCTTTAATGAGATAATAAGACCATGCCTCAGCATATTGATCAACCGTTTCAAATGCGCCTTCGTCGTATTTCATTCCACGTTTAGCTAAGAAGTATGCAAGGTTAATAACACCAATACCAAGTGGCCGACGATTCATTGTGCTACGTTCTGCCGCTTTAACTGGATAGTCTTGATAGTCTAATAGTTCATCAAGAGATCTCACAGCTAGATCACAATACTTCTCAAACTCAGATGGATCATTAATCAAACCCCAGTTAATTGCAGATAGAGTACAAAGAGAGATTTCACCTTCTTCATCGTCTGCTGAACTAAGAGGTTTAGTTGGTAGATCGATTTCACAACATAGGTTACTCATTTTAATTGGAGCAACCTTAGGATCGAATGAGCCATGATCGTTAGCATGATCAACATTCATTACGTATATTCTACCAGTGTCCTTACGTTCTGTTAGTAATGATTGGAATACTTCTAAAGCTGGTAAAGTTTTCTTACGGATAGAACGAGTCTTTTCGTACTTTTCATATAACTCTTTAAACTTATCTTGATCATCAAAGAATGATTCATATAAACCAGGAACATCGTTTGGATCAAAGAAGCTAATCTCACCGCCTGTAATTAGACGCTCATACATTAGCTTGTTTAGTTGGAAGGTATAATCCATGTGACGTACACGATTCTCTTCAGTACCTTTGTTGTTCTTCAATACAACTAGATCTTCAAACTCATAGTGCCAGATTGGTAGATAAACAGTAGCTGCACCACCGCGAACACCGCCTTGAGAGCATGACTTAACCGCTGATTGGAAGTACTTAAGGAATGGAATCAAACCTGTATGTACTACTGAACCATCACCAACTCTTGAACCTTCTGCTCTAATTGAACCAGCACCAATACCAATGCCAGCTTTCTTAGAGATATATTTTACGATACTGGTAGAAGTAGCATTAATACTATCAAGAGAATCGCCTGATTCAATAAGCACACAGCTTGAGAACTGGCGAGTCGGAGTTCTAACTCCTGCCATAATTGGAGTGGGTAACGAAATATAGAAGAGAGATATCGCATCATAGTAGTCCTTAACGTATTTTATTCTGGTTTCTTTTGGATAGTTAATAAAGAGCGTAGCAGCAACCATCATGTACAAGGTCTGAGGTGTTTCGTAATGTTGCTTTGTTTTACGATCTTGAACAAGATACTTACCACGGAATTGTTCCATACCAGCATAGGTAAACGAATCATCACGATCATGTTTGATATAAGCATCTAGCTCATCAATTTCTGTATGCTCGTATTGTTCCATAATAGAACCATCATATACTCCACGGCTTACATTCTCAATAATAATACGCTTAAGAGTCCATGGCGTATATTGACCATATACTTCTTTACGCAACTTATAAGAGATAAGTCGAGCAGCTACAAACTGATAATTTGGTGTGTGTTCTGAGATAAGCTCAGCTGCTGATTTAATTAACAGCTCATGAATATCGTAAGCAGGTATTTTATCATATAGCTGGATATTAGCTTTCAATTCAATCTCTGACATTGATACGCCAGCGATACCTTCAATTGCCCACTCTAAAACCTTGTGAACTTTTTCCAAGTCAAACTCTTGAGACGTGCCATCACGTTTGGTGACCTTTATAGACATAGTATTATTTCCAATCATTGCTTTATAATGGGTATATTATATCACAAATTAGTGTAAAAGTAAACAATTATTTTGATTTAATTCGTTTTTCTATCCAAATAGGCATTTCACCACTAGGTGCTATATTCTGCAACTCTGTAGTAAGATGTTTAGCCAACTCTTTTCGTACCGTTGGCAATGCCCATATAATACCAAGATCTTCTTCTAATGCGTCTAGGCGATCAGCTTGTAGAGGAAACTTCTTGCGAAACTTAGCATCTTTTTTAGCTACTTCGAGATCATACTTATCAGCAAAGTATTCCATATACTGATCGACCTTTTGTTGAAACCAGATGCCGCCTTTTGTATCTTGAAACCATTGGTAGAATGAACTACCAATGATGCTTGAAAGAATAGATTTTAATGCTAATACGCCTAACCAACTCATTTATGATTTCTCCTTTACTACTCGTGCTACGTTATTTACATAATTACCTATGCCATGATCTGTAAACATATCGAAGAATTTACCTTGCTTCCAGCCAGCCCAAATGCCACGGAACATGTCCTTAGTTTTTTGCCATGCACTTAAATCGCGAACGTTACCATAGGCGTTAAAGTAAATGCATTCACCATCATGTTTAAAGAACAATAATGCTGGTGGTACTTTACATACGATATCGTTATTATTAACAAAGCGATAGTGAGGGCAATCTAATGTGTTAACAAATTTAGCATTACCAACTCGTGGTGAACCAAACGTATATACTCCCTTGGCTTCGCATCGACTTGCTGCGATTGTTGCCATACCTCCACCGAGTGAATGGCCAGTGACATATACATCTCTTGGCTTTTGGCGTTGATCGTTTTTAATTAATTCTAATTTAAGATCGTCCCACAATTCATCTACTTCGTCCTGGAAGCCACTATGAACTCTACCACCTGCTTGAGCTTTACGCTTTAATACTTTTAAATCAGCCAACACATCATTTAGCTTTGAGGGTTCTGTGCCTCGGAATGCAAACCATAATGTTGTTGGACTATATGCTACTAATACTTCTGCACCATCTTTAGCAATCAATCGTGCCTTTGTGAATCCCATTGCTTTACTTGCTTTCTGACCTTTGGTTGCATTCATATAAGCAATTGCTGATAAATTTGCAGCAACCTCTGCTCTTTCCCATTTAGTCATTTCTTTTTTAATCTTTGTCATCTTCTTTTACCTTTATCTCTACCGCACCTGCGTCTTCGTCATTTATTGTTACGTTTCGGTAATATACTATCACTTCGCCTAATTGGTTAATATACCTTTTTAGTTCTTGTGTGTTGTATGCCATGTGCTTATAATCTTGTACACTCATAGCTACAAATACGATATCACCCCCATGCTTCTTTTTTATATCATTTATGAATCTATCTAAATATGTATGTCCTTCCGGATATAGATCTTCCTTTCCAAGCTTACAGTCTCTTTTTTTAGTCTCTGGATTCTTAATACATTCCTCAATGATAACCGCGTCAGAAACAACGTACCATTTAGGATCTTTAAGATTGAGTGGTCTGGGAAGAACTGGTTGTACTATATCTAGTTCAATAGGTTTTGTGATTACTTCTACTTCTCTTGGTCCTAATAACGAGCATGCACTAGTCGTTAAGAGTACTAATCCGAGCACTATCCTCTTCAATACCATTGAATACCTCCTTTGTTGCATTATTAAATCGAATTTGAATTAGGCCTGGTTTTGCACTTGCTAATTTGGCGATATTATGTCGCTCAAATATGTCAAGATATTCAGCCATTTCTACTTCGTACTGTTGGTTTTTGACCTGGAGACCGGTCAGTGCTTTAGAGGTTTTTTCTAGATTTTGTTTAACTGCTTCGATAGCAGCTTTTTGCTCAGCATCTCTTACCTCATATGCTGTATTGAGCCGTTGCAGCTCAATATTCTTATTATAGAGGAAGTATCCTCCTAAACCCATAATAACAATCACTCCAATCAATATTTTACTCATAATATTATTTCTCTAGTTTTTTAGATTCTCTCGCTTGTCGTTTAGCTATCATTCTTTCTACGAATTTACGGCCTTCACGAGTTCTGCCATCGTACAATGATTGTTCTTTCTTTTTCTTCTTTGGAAGAGTCGGTGTTAAATCTACATTCATTGTAGTTGTATCTTCAATGGCTGCATGCCACATATCTTTAAACGATTTCATCGTCTGATATCCTCATTTGTTATGTATACATCTAAACCAGTTTTGCTATGGTTTACTTTGTAAATATTTTGGTTAAATAAACGATCAGTTGGTTCTAAAAATTCATTTACTTTAACTTTATCCTTAGGGAAACCAATAATTTCGCCTGTAACCGGATGAGCAACTTCTTGTACTAATTGATATTCGCCAGGTTTTAATTTGCTATCTTCTTGGAACCAAGTAGCTTCTTCTAAACTTTCCAATTCTTCAGTATCTAAAAGCTCACTCATTACGTTTTTAATTTCTTCTTCACTTAGTTCAGTGTGCTCTTTAATAAGATATAGTGCAGCAGCATAAGAACCTAGTGTAGATTTACCACCAGGAACTTTGCCGATTAGTCGCTTAACATTAAATACTAGCCGATGAAAAATTGTATAAGCTGATTTTTCTTCTGGCGTCTGTAGATCTTTGCCCTTCTTAAGTACTGTACCATCTTTATCAATAATACCAAGCTTAAAGGCTTCCATTTTGTTCCAAGGCTTAGTTAACGTACGCAAAAACTTAAATGCGTATATTACGTCACCTGCTCTTGAAAGTAAACCCATTATATCTTCCTTAGTTTATCTACGATGAATGGATCTAATGGCACATGAACCTTTTCATCTATTGGTAAGTAATTTAGAAATACCAAAAATGGTTTGATGTAAGTCCAATGTTCTTCTTGTAACTTAAACCAAATCATTCTATTAGCAGCATCAATACCAAACACGTTGTATATTACAATGATATGATTGATAATCAATCGCTCTTGTAAATCACTGTCGGCTTCGTATCGACTTAGCAATCTTTTAAGATATCTAAATCTGTTTAAATCTTCTTTAAACTCTTCGACATCAGTACACTCCGGATTATTGTAGTGCTGCATGGCGAAGAGTTTAAAGTTTCGGTTTGTCAATTCGTCAAATATTTTCATCATGTATTATATATGATACTATAATATTAGGACTAACCCCCAAGCTCGTCGATTCTATCTTCAGCGTTATTGATCAACTCGTTGTAATACTCTTCTGTATCATCAAGCTTATCGTCTGACATTTTACCTTCTTTATTTTTCTTTTCGGCAGCTTTAATCTTTTCGATGTACCCTTTAATTTTGTCCTTCTCGTTTTTAATCTTTTGCTTAGGGTCAGCGTTGATTTTTGCACGCCTTGCGCCTGTTCCTTTAAGAGCATCTGTTGCTGCTGATTGCGCATCAGCCGCGGCTTTTTTCTTCTTGTCAGCGCCAGTTACTTTATCTTTTACTTTAGCCGCAGCCTTTTTAATTGAACCGATAAGACTTTCATCAACATCTGATTCGTTATCAGCGTTGTAGTTCTTATCTACATAATCAAAAAATTCTTTTTTCTTATCGCCTTCTAATTCAGCAGGTGATTTAACGCCGAATTTTTTTAGCGCAGCTGTAAAGAAAGCTCGATATTTCTTTTGCTTTTCAGACTCTTCATCTACTTCTTCTTCTTCTTCGTCTTCCTTAGCTTCTTTAACCACTGAACCATCTTCGTTTTCACCAGATTTTTTAACCTTATGCTTAGCTTTAAATTCCTTTTCGCCTTTAGCGATAGGTTCTGCAACTTCAGCTACATCTGGTTTTTCGTGAGTATAGCCTTTACCCTCAAGATCTTTATGTTCCGCTTCGTCCTTAGCTACTTTCTTTTCACCAGTTTCTGGGTGGAACATATCATGTGGATATTTAACTTCTTCTTTTTTCATTTTTTTCTTGCCGTAGCCTTCTAATACTTCTTGTGCAGCCTTAGCAATGCTTTGTGTTAAATCTTCGTTATACATTTTCTTTCTCCTATTGAATAAAAAGCATTCCTGATATTGCGGCCGCGGCTGCAGCTGTAATTATCCAGAATAGTTTGTTAATAACTTGTACGGTCTGGGCATTTTGCCTAACCAAATTTTCTAATCTATCAACTCTATTTATAAGAGTTAATATTTGCTCGCCTTGTTGCTTACCAAAATCTGTTAATGTAATGATCTTTTCTTCGGCGCGCGCTAGGGCAATAATAGCATCAGCCATGTGATCGATTTTTTGTTCAATCCTATCAAGACGTTGTGATTGTTCGTCTCTGTGTTCTTTAGCTGTTGTCATGTTTTATAACCCTACATTTGAGAGGAGTTACTCCTCTAATTAATCTGTGGTACTCTCCTTCAGGTATATCAAATACCATTCCCTTTTTAAGCAACCATGGTAGACATTTGTCTACTTGAAATTGCCATCCTTCTCCCTCTAAAACTTCAATCTCTCTATCTTCGGCATCTCTATGCCAAACATATTCTGCGTCGTCTATTTCTGGAAAGAACGTTCTTACGTCAGCGTCTTCCCAATAAGGTTTACCAAAAGTAAGATCCACCACCTTTAAGCCCCAAGTCCTTTGCGTATTTCGGTAACCGACAAGACCAATAACCCGGCTTCATTTTATCGTTTTTAGTATCACAGTTGTGACGTGATGCAAAGTTTGCTGCAGCACCTCTATCATTAATTTTAGATGATAGTCCACCTTTCTGATCGCCAAAGGTTATTTTTTTAACATTTCCTGTTTTTGGGTCTTTAACGTATACCACGTATTTTTTACCATCAGCACTATTGCGTGATGGGCTGCCAAGTTCAACTTCTCGGCCTTTATATTCCGCTTCATCAAGCTCAATCATTGGACTTTCCAATGGAACCATTGAACCTTCGTATAACGCAAATCCTTCTAAATGCTCTTTAAATGTTTTCATTATCCACCAAACTCGTGGCCTGCAACTCGCTTCATTTGTTTCTTAAACTCTGCGAAATCAGGCTTTGTTTTATACAACTTAATAGATATCTCAGGACGATCTTTACCTTTGATTCTCCACTCAAATCCTTTTTCTTTATGTTCAGGCTTGGTCGTCTTTACTACGCGACGTTTAAATCCTGCTTCCCAAGATTCTGATCCTTCTTCAATATGTTCTTTAAATGTTAACATATTACGCTTTCTCTATCATTTTTAGTTGTACAGCTTCCGTTGGCTTAATACCACGACCTTTCCAAACCTTAGGAGTAATAAGAACCCTTGGGCCTCTTAACTCTTTAACAGTGTAAAGCTCTTTAGCTTCTTGAGGAGAATCAGCATATTGCTTTTTAATGCGTACTGTATCGCCTTCCTTAACCGCTTCAGTTATGTACTGTGCAAATGGTATCATATTACTTATCGTCTATAATAATACCGAATGTATCTCTAATTTCGATTGTAGGGCCAGGACCAAATTTAGCGTCGCCACCGAGTAAGCCATCGAGAGTACCAGCTTCTGTGCTCTTATAAGAACCTTTCATAGCTTTAGTCATATTCTTAAGTTCTTTAGCATCAGTAGGACCTTGGATCATTACTACAAAATCATTGCTTAGAAGGTAATAATCTTGCTTTTCAGTAGAATAGCTTGGTTCTTTTACAAACTTACCAAACTTTTTACCTTTCATACCAGCAACAGTAATTGAACCATCTTCGAGTTTAGCTTTCTTTTCTGCCTTAGAGATATAATCGAGAACTAAAGCTGAACCTTTTTTAGAGCACCAATCGCCCCACATTTTGGTAAGCTTCTTTTCGTCTACCTGAGACATCTTAGCCTTTTCGACATGCTTTTTAAATGCTTGAGCTACCAAGTTACCTAGCTGAGACAATGAACCAGTCGGTCGGTATGCTTTTTCTTGCAACTCTGCTCTAATTTGTGTAAATTGTTTCATCGTTTTAAATCCTTTGTTTAAGTTTTAATTTATTTATTGTTGAAGAAATCCACTCTTACGTATTGGTTTACGTGTTCCACCGCCTAGCATATTTGGATTAGTTGCCAAATGCTTAGGCAGCTTACCAAGATCTATAAGTTTATGCAATTGGAATTGCAATGTTCTAATATCTACGCCAAATTCTCTTGCTGCTTTAGAGATACCCATAGAACCTTGTTTAGGGTTTTTCTTTCTCCAATCTAAATAGTATCGTAGAGCTTTTTGGTATACTTTATCCTTAAGGAATGGAATCTTTGTTGCTAGTGAAACGGGGATAGTAATTTCACCTAGCTCAATCATTTCTTCAGATGATTCCATTTTGTATAGCTTTTTAAGTCTTGCTACTTCAGCGTTAGCGGCTTTAGATCGTGCTTCTACGTCGTACCCGTTTTTCTTTAGTCCTTTAATAAGACGTTCACGAGCCGACGGTTTAGGCTTTTTTCTTCTAGCTTCCTCTACTGATTCATTCTTACCGATTAGTTTCCAACCTTGACGCTTCATCTTATCAGCAGTCTTACCGTCTACAGTACGCTGTTGTTTACCCTTTTTCATAACGTAAATTTCACGTCCTTCGTTAACCAATCGTAGAGTATCAGATACAACTTTATCCTTAGATAAGCCACGTTTCATAGCTTCGATCTTCTTAGTAGCACCAGTCATATCGCCTGCCATACTCATAGCAATCTTAACAGCAGCTGCTACCATATCAGGCGGAAATTTACCTTTATATTTTTCTCTGAGTTCTTTAAATGTCTTCATTAATCTCCCCTTACTTTTTTAGCAAGATCTGCGTCAGCCTTGCCCCAGGTTCCTGATGATTTTGTTGCGAATGAATTAACTCGAGCTAATCCCCATTGTGTAGGATTAGTTCCTGGTCTATGTGAAGAGCTCCAAGCTGCATATCCTCTATCGAATACTTTCTTAAGAATAGCATACGGCATGCCAGACTTATCAGCTTTTTTCTTCAGCGCATCTGTCACATCGGCCTTTTCTGTAATATTAAATTCTTCGAAAGTTAGTGTATTTTCACCATACATTTTTTTAAAGTTCTTAGTATGTTTACTCTCTGGTGAGTCTGATCTTGGCTTATCATGTGCAGCTTTTTGTTTGGCTGTCATTGATTTGTAATTTTTTGATTTAGCTTCGTTTGCTTCGCCTGGAGTAGCCTTTTTATATTTTTTTAATAGCTCAGGTGTTCCTACACCACAGCTTTTTTCAACTAATTCAACTTGGTCTAGCCAGACTTTCTTTGATTTATTTTCAAACTTAACAGTAAGATAATTAGCACCACAGGTAGTAATTTGGCCGATTTCTTTTGTTTCTTTTACTTGTACAGTATCGCCTTCAGTAAATAAATTACCTTCAATATAGTCTTCTCTTCTATCAGAAACCTTAGGTAATTCTACGTGTTTACGGAATGATTTTGTTTCTTTTAATCCCATTCCTTTACGTACAGCATTAAACAATTCTTTACTATCTTTGTAAGATGATGGCATTCCCTTGCTAAACAACTCCAAATCGTTATCAGCAGCAGCTACTCTTAACTTAGAGGCTGACATGCCAGAAACATCATCACTATCAGGATCTCTTTCGCCAGCAGATATTACTTTAATCTTGCTTTCAAATTGATAGAACCCATGTCGTGCTTCTACTCCGTTGTACTTATTGAGTAGAATTTCAAATTCTTTTACTCTATCAGAGCCTGCAACCATAGTCATTTTAGTAAACCCCTGATCGTATAGCTTACGCGCTACGTCAATCACCGTACGCGTATCAGTGTCTGCCATAATATTTCTGGCATGCTTCGGAAACATCTTACGTAGGAATTTTACTTTATCTCTGAATGGAAGAGGATTCTTCTTAGAGTCTTCGGATTTAGAGGCATATATTCTATACATGCCACCTTTAGAAACTTTCTTTAATGTTTCAAATAATTTTTCATGCCCAGAAGTCGGTGGATTAAATCTACCAAACACAATGGTAACATCACCCTTTGCTTCTGTTACAAATTCACTAAACTTTTTAATCATTTTTTCCCGCACCGCCCTTTTTCTTAGCTCTATCAGCTGCCTTTACTTTTGGAAGAAGTTTCTTTGCAATTTTATTTATTGCATTCTTTTTCATGGCTAGCTTCTTTTCGACTTCATGCTTTTGTGCAAAGGATAAGTCGTCTTTAGAGCGACCTTTAAGAAGTTTATTAAGTAAAACTTTCCTTGCTTGCATTTGAGCTCGACTTTTAAGCTGATCAGGGGATGCGAGTTTCTTAGCCGCTTTCTTGCGGCCAAGCATAATTTTGGCTTTATTCTTTTTAAAGTTTACTTTGGCTTTCATACGCTGCACTGGTGTCAATGCTTCCAGCTGAGTATGGTCTTTAAAACTTAACATGCTTATCCTCGGTATCCCATTTAGTTGGGGTTATCCCAACCTTTTATAATATCTTTGCTAAAGTTGTTAGTAGAAAATTCCATTCTATCAACTAATTTAACAGCTCCACCGTCCATTCGATCTATAGCAACAAAACCTTCAGGGTTGGTTACTTTAAATCCGGATTTAGTCTTAACAAACGTCCCAATTTTGTTTAGTTTGTTTAGTTTATTTATAATGATTAATTTACTATCTACCACTAAATTCTGTAAATCAAAGATTAATTGTAAGTTTTTCAAGTTCTTTTTGTCAAAAAACGTTAATATTTCATCTCGTTTAGCAGCTTGTGCGTCCTTACCTTTCTGACTACTCCTTTTGTCAATCTGCTTTTGGTATCTAGCTTGAATAAATTTTATCATACCGTCTGCATGAGCTCGAGTATTAGTAATTTTTTGGCCTGCTCTTACCTTAGTGTTATTATAAACATTAATCATAAGATTAAGTTCTTTATTGTCTTCAATAGTCTTTAAAGTTGACGCTGAAATTTTTCTAAAGAGAGAACCTGCTGCTGACAGCTTAGCGTTTAAAGCTTCGGTTTCATCATCAGTTAAAGTTGCAGTACCTGATAGATCATCAAGGGTAGCGTCCTGCATCCATACATTAGATGATTGCTTTAACTTACTTGATATGTTACCGCCAAACTCAGCTCTCATAGATTCAAACGTTCCACCAGAATAACTAGTATGCCATACGATACCAACCTTAGCTTTAGATATTTGTCTTTCTATGGTTGATCCCTTTGGTACAGCATAAGCAATTGTATTAGGGTGAAAAACAACCATTCTCTGGCCGTCGATTGTTTCATTCTTTAGATCAGATGAATCAAACATAAAGTCACCTTGAATGACCCCTTTAATTCCTACACCCTTAAGATTATCAAATGCTATTTTTAATTTCTTAGATAGATCGCCAGAAGTATCTGCATCGATATCAGCATGAGACTTATAAATCTTTGGATTAGCGTTAAAGATACCCTTCTTTGCTACAAAGAATTGACCATCAGATGGATCTTCACCAGCAAAGATAGCAGGAGCTCCGTCCCACTTAACAGTCACGTCAACTGAAGAACTAGCACTACCTTTTAGCATATCACGTAAAGAACGTAATGCCATAATAGCTTGCCGTGCGCCAGAAACACCACCATCGATGATTAGATCTTCAAGGTGAGTCATGTGCGTATTTTTACTAGCTGCTTCCGATAAATAATTCTTTAACGATTTCATTAATATTCCTTATTTAAATAATGCTTTAAATTCTGACGTCATTTCAGCAGTAAAGTTTGGAGCTGCCCTGAAATTACCCTTATATCTTAACACAATATGTGCTATTTGTACAGTGCCAATCATCAAAGTAAACTTAAGATTTGCAGCACCGGCACCAGGATCGTATGCTTGTGTAGCGCCTGGAGTTAAAATCATTTTAGCATCACCTTTACTAAATAGATCGTCTATTAGAGATGAAGAAGATTCGATGTCCTTATATTCACCTGCCTCAACAACAACTCCTTTACGAGCTCCGTAATCACCAACACCAGTAACAAGCGCAAAGTCAAAGTTAACTTTCTTTAATTCTTTTAGATCTGATTTAAAAATTAATTGGATTAACTGATTAGCAATTAGATCACTATTATCATTAATGGTTTTAGCCATAGTTTTAAATAATGTTTTCTTACCTTTAAGTACTCTATTGACTAGATCATTCGGTATTCTTTGGATATATTGCTTCCAATTTTTAGAAGTCGGTCTGCTTTTCTTTAGCTCTTTTTGCATTTCAGGCGATAGAATTTTAAGCCTTTGTGCTACCTTAATGACATGAACATAGAATGCTCCGGCATCAGCATCAATTTGTGTTCTTAATTTATCAAACTTTCTATCAGCTAGAAGAGTGGTGAATGCTTTATTAATAAGAGTTGGATCACCTTCAGTAGATCTTCTCTTTTTCTTCAATGAAATACCACAGTAATTTGAACCTTTCTTAATAATAAAATCAGAAGAGTTAAAGTCTTTCATTCCATATTTAGTTCTTTGAAATTCTGTAACGTCGTCGTCCCATGCCTGGCCTGTAAGATAAAGCATATCAGCACCACCATAACCAGCTTTAATGATAGCATTTGCTGCGGATACAGCTTGACATAGATTAGAATAGTTACCCTCTAATGAATCTACTTGCCCCTGCTTATAGCCTTTAACCTTTCGCAGATTACCTTTTACTAATTCAATCAATGCATCCATTTCATCTGAGTTAGTAATGTTGTGTGCTCTAGGGAATAAACATAGAGCTGCAGTCATTAATTCATGTGGATCATCACCTAATGCACTTCGGCCACCTAATGGTCTAAGGTTAACATATACATATTTTTCTAAATCTTTATGGCCAAAAGCGTAGTCTTTTTCTTTACGAGCGGCGGGAACTTTATCCATCATTAGTTCTAAATCTGGATGTGCGTCAATGATATCTCTTGCAAGACCTGCAAACTTTTCACGATCTTTGTCAGGTGCTCTTTGACTAACGCCTAGTTTTCTTCCACTGTTTTTTCCAGGTCGTACATCTACTTCAATTTCTGTATTGATTGAGCCGATCTCATCGTCAATCTTAGAAAGAACAGACAATGCAAATGTGGTATCACTACCACTGTATTGCAAATCGTCTAAATCTTCAGGTAAAAAAGTTTTAAAGCCGCGCATTCTAAGTCCCTTACAAATAAGTTATTATTAATCTATTTATACTTTTTTGAAACTAAACTCTACGGTATATCCTTTTTGTTTAAATTGATTGTATGATTCCCATGCAGTTTTCTTAGAATCATAAAGGCATTGGGCGATTGTGGTATCGCCCTTGGTAACTTTAACTATCCAACTATCGAGCAGCATGGACATATACATCGATTCTTTCAGCGTGTCTTAGTGGAAGACATGAATCATAAGCTCTTGGACTACGACCATCAGCAATAGCAGCTGCTCTGCGTGGACCGCGTGGCATTAAGGAAACACGATATTTAGGTGTAACATCTTTCCAATCATCATAACCATGCTCACAGCGATATTGATTCATTGTATCAGTTTGCTTAGCCATTTTATTAACAGCTTTAATTGAATTTCTCAACAGTTCAATCTGTTGCATATCAGTAGCCGAATTTACATCAGCTGTAAAAATAAAAGAATTAGTTCTCATAATCAATACCTATATCACTTCCAACATTATTTTGATACCAGAATGATCTGGCTTCGTATTCATCACCGCCGAATAGATTAGAACACTCGAGGATAAACTCCTCGAGGCTCATAGTTTCAACTGAATCAAATAAAACGTCCTTTAGTTTACTCATAATTAAATCCCCGTCCATCTAACATCTTCTTCGTTGTAATTAAAGATGTTACCTCTAGCAAAGTTAGTAGCTGGTTTGTTGTAACCAGCAGCCATCAGCATATCACCAATTTGAAATGGTGAATTAGTTTTGTTATCGATTTTGGTTTTAGGGGATTTTTTGACGATGAATCCAGCTACCGAAGATCGGTCGCCACTTCTTCTTATAAGTTTGATATAGTTGCGACCTTCTTCAAAGGTGTAATGATCGCTATGAATTGTATGCTCAAAACGATCATGTAGCTGCTTTTCCATAATGGAGATAAGCTCTTGTGTCTTTTCAATTAAGTCTTTCATAATGTAAATATCCTTTGATTAATTTATGGTACTATTATATCAACATATACGGACTTTGTACAGGGCAACAAGAGACTAATCTCTTAAATTTGGTCTCAGCTTGGATCTTCAGATGCTACCGTGGTATAGATTCCATATAGTAAACCAGCCCAAGCTAGTAAGTTTGCAATACCACCAAATAAAATAACTGAACCACAGATGATCATAAGTGATGCACCGTCTAAAGTAGTTCTTTCACCGCTACGTTCTTTTAACCATTTTAACATAATATTCTCCTAGATTTTAAATTCAGCAAACGTGTCTTTATTCTCATTGTTACCCCACGTTGCTATTGGTTTGTCTGCCGCAGGATCCGATACAAGATCCTGTTGGGCAGACTCTTCTGCATCATATAATTTCATGCGGGAGCGATCAATACCGACTACGAATCTTTTGTACTTGGTAGGATCGTTATATCGGTTCTTTAGCTGTTTTACCATGATCTGGCCAAGTTCTTCAAGTTCCTCTGTAGATATAAGAGCGAACATTAAGTCTGCCGTAGCTGGTAAACCAAAAGATTCCGATGTATCTTCAAGTCCAACGTCAGTGTTACCAAAACCAGAACGTGTTGTCTGAGTAGCTGACATGATTGGAACATTGAACTCAACAGCAAGGCCTCGTAATTCTTCCGCGATAGCTTTGATGTAAGTGTAACTATTTATACTGCCACCCATAGCCTTCATGCGACTTGAGGCGCAGATGTTTAGGTAATCAATATAAATCATATCTGGTTTAAAGTTCTTCTTCATTTTAAGTTCGTTCAGAAGTGCTCTAAAGTGACCAGTATGTGCTGAGCCAGTTGGATATTCTTTGACGATTAGCTTACCAATACTTGCTTTAGCAATAGCAGCAATCTTGTCTTTGAATACTTTTTCTGGCACTCGTTCGAGTTGTTCAATAGGTAGATCCATTAGGTTAGCATCAATACGCTCAGCGATACGTTCTTCAGCCATTTCCATAGTAATGTATAGAACATTCTTACCTTGCTGTAGAATCGAAGCTGCACAATGACACATAAACAAAGATTTACCAACACCAGTACCAGCCAAAGCGATATTCAGTGTTTTATTGGGTAACCCACCTTTTGTAATTTTATTGAAGTAATCCAAGTCAAACGGTATACGATCTTCCTTTTTATTGTAAAATTCAAATCGTTCCGCTGAGTTGTCAATGTAATCATGACCAATAGCTTGATCAAAAGAAACACCGAGGGCTTCAGATAGAATCTCTGGAATAGCACCATCGGTTTTTTCTTTCTCGTTACCATCAATAATTTGAATTGATTCCATGATCGCGTTATAGACAGCACGATCACGGCACCATTTCTCAGACTCTTTAATTAGATACTCAGTATCGACATCAGTTTTCACAGCAATTTGATCTATCAGCTGATTAGCACTATTGAGTATTTCATCAGGTGCACTGATCTTACCTAGCTCAAGCTGTAAAACCTTTGATGTCGGAAGCTTATTCGTTTGTTGAACAAACTTCACGATCATGTCAAATACGGTCTTATGAGTACTTTCAAAATACTCAGGCTTAATGTAAGGTATTACTCTACGACAAAATTCTTCATTATTCAGTAGGTGATTCAGAATGTGTGTCGGTAGTTGGTTCGATATTTCCAATTTTTGCCTCTTTGTTTTCCAATGAATCTAATATAATAAAGTTTAATAGGTCACCAAGATAATCATTAAAATCTGAATTTGATTCCAGCTCTTCAATGTCATAATCTGCTGGATCTTGTATGGCGTAATTAAATGACATTGTAGCAGTGTCATTTTCTGTGTCTTCCTTGACTGTCACCTTTCCATAGACTACTACTACATTTTTCCATTTACCAGCTTTAAGCTTAACACCATAAAAATCACCAAATCCTGATGCGTCATTTTCTACTAGCGCATAATCTGCTGAGGTAATATTAAGCACCGCGCGCCTCTTCTTCAATTACTTCGTCAAGATCAATCTCTAACATTGGCTTATGGCCAATAGAATAGTAAGCTTTTAAGAACTCTTTAAAGTTAGTAGTTTCAAAGATTGGTTCCCAGAACTCAGCTGTTAGCGTATCCTTTTCGCGATACTTCTGATCCATCTGCTCACCTGTATTTTGGTCTACTTTAGCATACCAACCCATACTTGGTTTAGTAACATAACCACCGGCTAATCCAACTTCTAGTAAGCCAGAGTATTGCTCGATGCCACCGTCCCACGATACTGTAATGGGTACTTTAGATTTTTCTTTTACAAAGCGTGATTTTTCTACGTTGATCACAAAGTTATAGCCTTTGACTTCCTTGCCTTTCTTAACTTGTTGACGGCCAAGAATCCAGATGTTATCCGCACTATAGTAAATACCAGTACCACCAGATACGATAGCCTTAGGGAATAATCCAATCTCTTGATATGTATGATTGACTGCAAGCAATGGAATATTTCTCATTGTTAGATATGGTGTTACCATTCTAAACAAGCCTTTAAGTGCTTTAGCTCGAGACATATCTGCTACTGATTTCTCATCCTTAGCATCTTGCAATTCTTTCTTAGAAGCAAGGTTACCAATAGAATCGATTACGATAATGACTTTGTCTTTACGTTCAATTTCTTCAAGTTGGTTTACAAGATCAAACTTGAGTTGCTCAACGTCGACAATTGGTGTATGCAATACACGATTAGTATCAATGCCGAATGATTCGAAGTAAGATTGTGGTGAACCAAACTCTGAATCATAGAATAACAATACCGCGTCGTCATGCTCTTTAAGATATGCACCTGCCATCAACAAAGCAAACGAAGTCTTAAAGTGTTTACTTGGACCAGCAAGAACTGTAAGACCTGAGGTTAAACCACCATCGACATCGCCAGATAGCGCGATATTGATCATTGGTACATCAGTCTTTACCATATCTTTTTCTGTAAAGAATACTGAGTTTTTAAGTATTGCTGTACCCTTAACTCTACTATTCTTTTTTAATTTATCCATTACGGACATTATGATCTACTCCTCGGTTGTTCCCAACCAGTTTGTGCTAGTTGTCTTTCTTTCTTACGCCATCTAATGATGGATTCTGCTTTCTTTCTTTTCTTCTTCGAAGTTGGTTTTTCATAGAACTCTTTTTCTTTTGCTTTTTGCAAAGTACCAGCTCGTTCTACAGACTTCTTGAATTTTCTCATAGCCACTTCAAATGGCATTTCTTTTTTCTTGCCTTTGGCTGTTAAGTCTACGCTTGGCATATTTTCTCCTAGTTAATTAATGTGTTATTATATCACAGTTTCACTCGATTGTACATGGTTAAATGAGATATTTTGCTCTTTTTCTCTTTCATCTCGTTCGTACTGTGATCTGTATCCGTTGTTGATTTCTATGGCTTTAGCCAATAGGGTAAGTTTATCGCTGAACTTAGAAAAGGCGAGAGTATCTTTAGGGAAGCATGCTCCACCATATCCTTGTTTTCCATCAAACCCTGGAACTTTAGTATGTGAAATACTAACACGATCATCAGCACCTACTGCTTTAATTACCTTATTGAAGTTTACGTTACCATGTGCGTTACATGCGTCATATAGCTGGTTAAAGAAAGTTACTTTAGTTGCTAGGAAAGAATTAATAGCATACTTTACGAAACTTGCTTCTGCCTTACTTACATTGAATGATGGACATGGAGTACACAAACTATACTCTTGGTAATATCTTTCTAATAGTTCACATTGCTCTTCTTCGCCGCCAAAGATATGGAACTCTGGATTTACAAACTGTTCGCATGCAGATCGTTCGGTTAGAAACTCTGGATTGTATACGACATTTGTTTGTGAATACTTGTCAATTGTCGATGGAGTAATAGTCGATTTAATCACGACTAAACCAGATACATCAGATAAATCTGCCATTACCTCATCAAGAATAGCAGTGTTAATATCACCATCATCTTGCATAGGTGTAGGAACACAGATAAACGTAAGATCTGGATTCCAATTAGCTAATGCTTTCACATCTTCAGGTGTTGATCCATAATTAGGGTCTAGGATTTTCTTTTCTACTACTGGATTGCTAAATCCATAATCTACTGCTTTGCCAACGAAACCGTGGCCGATAACTGCTACTTTCATTTTAGTCCTCCAATATATGATGTTGTGGTTGCCATCCATGACTTAATAGCACCGTTGGGTTTGCACATGTATTTTCTCTCTCACCTGTTACCGCTTTAACTGGTAAATTGTTTCCAGGCCAGATTTTGTCAGCCATTTCTTTTACTGTAACCGGTTGTCCATTGCCGACATCGATTGCCTTTTCTGGTATCTTATCATAGTTATCTACACATAAAGCGATAGCTAAGCAAACGTCGTCAACATGAGTCCAATCCCTAGTATGCTCAGTAATGTAAGTTAATTTTGAATCTCGCTTCTGTAACATATCGTATAGCATATCCGTTCTACTATTTGGACCATAGACTGTATGGAATCTTAGTCCAATAGATCCATCAGGAGCTAAAGCCTCCATGGCGTACTTAGACGTCGCGTAAGGCGATAACCACCACTCGTATACTGATGATGATGACGCATATACTATAGGAACATTGTATTTTTTACACGACTCGAATAAATGCTTTGATGCTACAACATTTGTTTCCCAATATTCGTCAGGAATCTCGTGTGATAATCTAACACCTGCTAAAGCTGCAAGGTGTACTACCATATCATATTCACTTAAATCTATTCCTTTAGATTCGCGAATGTCTCCATTGAACTCTTCAATATCGTAGTCATCTTTATAAAGTTCTAAAAATCTTGATGCTATAAATCCTTTTCGGCCCAACCAAAGGCATTTAAAATTTGTTCCAGTTAATAATATTTTTTTCATAGAAAGTTCTCCAAGCTGTTTTCTGTTCGTTCGTAATCGTATTTTTGTGCTAAATTGTTTTGGAATAAGTATTTAGTATCGATCAAATCCCTTTGTTTATTTAGACAAGCTTGAACCTCTAGTGCCATATCTTTTGCAGTATAGAATGGAACGTTCTGGCAAATGTGATTATAGTTTTTCATTGGATCCACAACTTCAAGATCTGCAGGTAGACCCATAATAGCTTTACCTTCAGCAATTGAAAGATATCTATCTTCAACCGGATGCGCCACAACTTTAGGTAGATGAACCACGTATGCGCCAATATAGTTTACTGGAATGATTGTACCACGAAGCATAATGCCACCGCCTGATTCTAGCTTTTTATGCTTGCGTCTAGCCTTTGCAGCTTCTCGTTCAAACTGTGGGAATTGATCCATCCACTCTGCAATAGTGTTATGCTTAATTCCCATCTTAAGTAATCTAGATTCTACTGTTACTGATTTGTCTTCGTGAGCAACTGAGGCAGAATAGTCAGCATGAGTCATTCCGTTATTGACAACCTCTAGCATATAGCGATAATAAGCATCGTCTTTACTTGGAGTTTTCTTATTTAAAATCTCATGTTGGAACGAGGTATCTGCATTAAGAATTAACTCTTGAATAGTTGGACGTTCTTTCTTAATATAGTTAAACAGTGGAACACTATCGTTAAACTCGTCTTTTTTCCAGAAGAAAAAGAAAGTACGCTTACGGTATTGTGGGTTGCCGTGAAGCAAGCTTTTAGTTAGAAAGATAGAAAAATTATAACCATGCTCTTGACCAAGGTTGTAAAGTTTTTCTCTCATGAATCCACCAATCTTACCAGCTAGGCCTGGTGCGTTCTCACCCCATAGTACCTTTGGCTTAACTACTTTTAGTACGTACTCAGAGGATTTTTCCATCCATTGATTGTTTTGGTTTTCTTCACCGTGTGAATTGTGGTAAGTGCTTAAACCAGCACAAGGGCAAACTGAAGAAACAACATCAACGTTCTCCATCGTAACACCATCAGGCAATTCATCAAGAACATGATAGGGAATGTCATGCCCTTTGTTCTTATAATGCTTAATTAAATGTTGCTCATTGTCCATAAATCCAGAATAAGTCATTAAGTATTCTGGAGTCTTACCATACGCTTCGTCTGAAGCTAATATTTCACCACCAATTAGTGGTACAATTCCTGCGTGTCTCATCCGAAAAAACCCTCCAAGGATATCTCTTCTTTCTTTTTAATTGCATCCTTATAAGCTTTTGCCCATTGGATATGACATGTTATTCGCTCTTGGCCTTTCCACGGACCATTTGCGAGAGTCTTTGATTTTAGCTTAACGTAGTCTGGATACATTTCAGCTAGTTGAGTATGAACTTGATTGCTCAACTCAATTGTTCTATATTCTGAACAGCCACCAGTTGCGTTAGTATCTGATATCGATACTCTATAACGAGTTGTGATTCTATTAGCAAATCCTTGAGTGAGTAACTGTAGATTAGCATGGAAATCTTGTGAGGTTGGTAACTTATCCCATACAATGTTTCTTGGTAGATTCTTAGAATCAAAGTATGAGTTAGTCATAATACGCACGTTATTCTGTTGAGGCCAATATTTAAGATCTGGTACTACCCACGATGTAGAAAAGCCACCGTGATAGATTTGTTCATCATCACACCAACGATTGAAAGTCTCAAATGCATCATCAAACTCAGCGTCAGACATATCTCGTGTTTCCCATTTGGTATCAAGATGTTCTGGTGCTGGACCTTTGTACTTAAAATATTCCATATCGTCATCAAGCACCATATGACGTGTACCATAGAACGTATCCCATATCCATTGCCTGGTTGGTGATAATCCTTTGATTTCTGGTGGTAAGACTAATACCTTACTTCCATAAAGTGCTTTCATTTGTGCAGCTTCGTGTGGTTGAACAATAAAGCTGACGCGTTTTTGCCATTTCTCTGGTAGGTTATTATAAGTCTTTTGCTTGTTGATTCTACCTAAAGTTGGTATGATTAAATGTTCCATAATTATGCAATAAAGTCGTAAATGACTCCGGCCTCCATAAATAATTGTTTAGTTAATTCTGTAGATTTGATCCATTTTTCTGGTGTCGCTTCGTCTATAGCTGTTGTAACTACTCGCTTAACGCCTACTTGGATAATACCCTTGGCGCACTCTGAACAAACTGGCAAACCGTGGATATACATTGTAGAACCGTCTAGCGACGTTCCATTGTAGGTAGCATTATATATACAGTTCATTTCAGCGTGAACTACACGTTCGTATTTGCTTTCCTTATTACTATATAGTACTGCAGAATCATTGATCTTTCTAGGAAAACCATTATAGCCTTGAGCCAATACTTGCCCTTTTGAACCTACAGCAATTGCACCTACTTTTTTAGATGGATCTTTTGACCATGCTGCAATATGGCCAGCAAGATTTAGATATCGCTTATCCCATCGGTAATGTTTGCTTACGCCCCAATCATAAAATTCGCTCATAGTTTCACCAAGTCAAAGTGTCTGTCATAGACATGTAAGTTTTGTACTTGCCAAATAATCTGTCCTGGTTTGACATATGTACATTTATTTAGATCATCAGCTAATTGACACTGCACGTGTCGCTGCCACGCGTAATCATTGCGATAACCAAAGATTACATCGTTAGATCTCATTTGAACTACACAATCTAGCTTACCATCTCTTATATAGTAGGTCACAGAGTTAGTACAAATGAAGTCATTCTTGCCATTCTCATTGTAATCGGTCCATATAGACGGACGCTGATACACCATCGATGCGCGACGAGAGTCTGGGTTTTTGCATAGCTCATCAAGAACGTTTTGGTATTGATTACCATTACCTTTTGAATGGATTAGATAGCCATAGTTAGAATTAATCTCACCGTGTCGATTGCCAGTCATCTGCCAAGCCTGCGGTGGATCACGATCTACGTAGATATCATTGATATTAGTAGATTGGCTATCGTACCAATCCAACTCTGCTTTAATGTACTCTTCGTTAGGAGTACCAAAGATAGCTGGTTCGTCTGCGTAAAAAGATGCACCGATCAATTCAATAGTTTTACCACCATTACGATCAGTAGTAAAGTTTTCATTCTCTAGTTCATTGCGAAAGTAGGTGCGGATTTGATCAATTTCTAAGGTCATTACTTGCTCCGGTTAAGAAAATCTGTATCGTCAGACTGGCCTTCAATGCCACCACGAGCATAAGCAACTAAGAACGATGCATAGTTAATAAGATCTTTACCAGAGTCTTCAATAGATTCAAAGTTTGGATTGTACTCAGGGTCTGATTCCATAGCTTCAATTACGCTATATAGACGTAGGGTTTTAGCTTGAATAATATCAAGAATAGAAGCAACGCCGCGGGGGTAATAATCGGATTGCTTTATTCTGGAGTTTGGATTCTGGTAATCATTAGATTTTTTAGTTTGAAGTTCTGCACATTCTTGCAAGACTTTTAAAGATTCTTTCATAGGAATACTCCATAATTTAAAGGTATATTATACAACAATTAAGACTAAATGTACAGGGGTTTTTTAAATTAATTATGTACCGCCAAGATATGAGCCATATCGACAATTGCTGCAGCTTTATTGTCTACATCCACTGCCATTGCTTCTGGCCACTTTAAAAATACTCTGTCACCAGCTTTAAGATGAGTTGCCTCAGGACCTACTGCTAACACCAATCCAGGTTTTGCTGCTTTACTTACAGCACCTTGCAAAATAATACCACCTGCTGAGGTACTTTCTTGAGTTGCTTCTGTTACTAAAACTTTACTTCCAATCATTTCTAACATTATCTTTTTCCTATATTGAAAGCCATCCTTGGCCCTTAAAATTTATCCTTACACCTATGTTGGTTATTTCGAAGCTGTTTCTACACCGGTACTCTTTTTAAATTTCTTGGTGTATGATACGCCTCTGTAAGTTAGTTCTACAGTCATCGTATTATCCTCTTGTTCTGGATTTTACGATTCTTTTAACGCATGAACCAATGCGAGTCTCTATGTGGACTACCCAGTATTATTTATAGCGTATTTCTAAAGCAAAATTCAATTGCGCGTTCTGCTTCTTTGACCATATCGCGTTTACCATACCAGCTACCAGTTTGATTATCAAGATCTTGGCATATCCAAGCAATCTCTCGTGCAGTAATAGGATACCCTCGTTGCATTGCATTACCAGCTGTTGATACCATGATCTTATACATCTGTAAATACCAACCGCCGCCAGTAATTGCCTTATAGTCTTCCACTTGCTTTTTGTTTACAAATGGACAATCGGCAAAGCCAGTCCAACTATAGTTTGTGTTATTGAGCTGGTTCTTCTTATGCTCTAGCAATCCTTTCTTAATAGCTTCTGGTAGTCTATCAAAGAATGAATCTGATTTAACCACGTAGCGATGCTTTTCCATTAATACTTTTGGATCCATCAACTCACCATCATGCGTAAATATAAAGTTATACGCATCTTTGTATTTAGATGGCACATAGTACATACGGCTCAGATCTTTAGTTTGTGCGTCAGCAATATCGCCAATCTCTTTATTGAGTGCATGCCAAAAATGCTTGATTCTATCAGCCGGTACTTGTTCTGTTAATGGAAATACCAAACGAAACTTTGGATGCTCTTTAGTCGAGCTAGCAGTTGAATAACAAACGTACTTATAGTTAGAATACTTATCATGAATATTCTCAATTGATCCTTCATAATCATCAACATCAACAATGCCGAAGCCACCCCAAGCAGTTACGTTAGCGTTTGCTCGGGTGGTTCCGGTCTTATATGTAGCGGGTGAGATAAGGGGTGCATCAGTCTTCTTCTGATACCTCTCACCGTTTGCTAAACGATATAATACTTTTTCAAAGTCGTCAAAAGAATCGTAATCCATTCTCTTGACGGTTTTGTTATCATATATGCTATTAAATATCGTTAAAGAGACCATGGTTGCCACTGTGTGATGGATTTTCCCAACCTTCAGGCTTTACTAGATCTGGCAAACCGAGTGGATTAGGTCTGCTCTCCTTTACACCAATTACTTTTGCCATGTTTGCTTTATGTACAGCATCCCATGCTTTATAAGGATCAACCCCGAAAGCATCAAGAGAACCGATTGCAATAACACATACATCAATTAACCCATCGACGATTTCTTCAGCATCACGTGCATCAACTGCAATTGATGTTTCGTTAGCTTCTTCATAGAGAAACTTTAGACGAAAGTCTAGAAACTCTTTGAGTTTATCAGGGTTATTCTTAACCCATTCATGCACACCATACTTGGAATGCATTTCATTTATATCACTTACCCAGTCTTTGCTCATACTATAATTCCTGATGTTGATGGTGCAGCTGATGTATCGATTACAGAACTCTGGCCTTTGATCTGAGCAGCTAGTTCATCAACAGGTTCGGTTACAAACAGTACATGTTCATTCTTAATTGTTACGCCATTTTCAGCAACCTTGCAATATGGTTGGAATGGCATAAAGGCGATCTTGCCTTCACCACCTGGAATAAGAACATATGCTTCTTTTACTAGATATCCATCACGTGATTCTGTAATGTCGCCAAGTACTTCTTCGCCTGATACTAGTCTGATTAGTTTTACTTCTTTCATTGTTTTCTCCGTTATTAATATGGTCTATTATATCATACTTTTGGTTAAATGTAAACCCCTTAGCCAAAAAAATCTTCCAAAGATTGCACTTCTTCTGTCGACCAACCAACTGCTTTGAATATTGGTTCAACTGGCTGGAGGAATGTTTTCTGGAATTGAGTTTCATAGTCAATGTATTTATCCAATGCAAACTCTTTTGGCAAATACTGGTTAAATCCAATCACATTTTCTTTGATTGGGTTAGGAACTTTGAGATAGATAAACTTAATCTTCTCGCCATTTTTAATTGGTTCATATCGTTTAGTTAGCGAATGAACTTTGAGCTGACGATTATGCATCAACGCAGCGCGAACATGGATTGGAGTACCTTTACGATAAATTGTAGCGCTATCTGCATATTCATTAACTTTAGATACACCACGAGGGAATGCAACTTCGTGTGCTGGTAAAGAACAAAAGTATTCTTTGAATTGCTGTACTGCCATCTGTGTATCACGTTCGTTACCTTTCATGATAACTTTGAATAGAGCCTTGAGTGCGTCACGGCATGGTGCTGGTGTTGAAGATTTGATGGCCTCAATGCCCATGATTTTTAGTTTAGGTTCTTTGTATCGCACACCTTCGTTATCATGTACATTTAGAATGTATCGTTTCTTAGCTGTCCATATGCCACGATCTGCGATAGCTTCTCGTTTCATAACCATTCTGTTTTCAATACCACCCATGCGCTTGTATAACTCGTCATAAGCATCTTTGAGAACTGGTTCGAGCTTTTCTTGTGCGACAGTATCAAGAAAGTCAATTGGATTTTTAGGATTGACCTTTTCAACAAGATCACCAAGGTTAACATAGAGTGAGTCAGTATCAATTGCAATAACGTAATCTTTGTTAGTGTTCATGATTTTATTGAGGTAACCATTGATTGCAACCTCTGCCCATCGAATAGTTAGCTGACCGGATAATGTGATAGCCTCAGCAATACGCTGATCAAAGAATCTGAAGTATCGATTGCCAAGAGCACCATAGAGTGAGTTGAGTAGAATTTTGATAGCCATCTGTTGATTTTCAGCTACTGCAATCCGACGTTCAATATCGTACACTTGTTGCTTTTCTGCTGGATCTACTTTCTGCAATTCCTTTTCTGCATCCAACATGTGTTTCTTAATAATGACACGTTCACTGTACATGCTATCAACGAGAGTAGGGAATACACCTTTCTTATCGACGTTGAATAATTGACCAGAGGCGCCAGTTGCTTTACCCTTATTGTCAAACGTGTAACCTTCGAGTATCTTATCAATATCAATGCCGACTGTTTCACCATTTGCAATAGTTTCTGTCGACATATTGTATTGCATAATGAGTGATGGATATAGTGAGTTTAGATCGAAAGATACTACGTAGTCGTGCAATCCAACGTGAGGTTCTTTAACGTAACCACCAGGATATGCAGACTTCATCTTCTCAGAATAGAATGGAATAGCAACCTTATTTTTCCACAGATGGCGATAAATGATTGACTCCCAGATTCCAGTAACGCCGAAAGTATCCGAGTAGTTAACACCACCTTTGTAAGCCATTGTCATCATAAGAGTAATCAAACCTAGCTTATCTTCCATGCGTTCTACTAACTCCACATCTTTGATGTTATAGTCAATAAACTTTTGATGATCATGGAGATAGAGAGTATGGAGTGAACCATGCTCTTCGTAGGATAGTTTCTTTTCGCCAAGTGTTACATTAGCAATATGATCTAGGCGATAAGATTCTTGAGCGGTGTAGGTATACTTCTGGAATAGCTCTAGGTAATCAGCAGTTGCAATACCTTTGAGATCATATGCTTGTTGAGTACGCCCCATCTGAGTAATGTTTTGCTGATCGACCAACCCCCAGGGACTTAATCGCTTAACCACATCTTCGCTGAATAGTTTAAGACAACGATTGACAATATATGGAATATCAAAGAAGCGTACGTTCCAGCCAGTAATAACATCTGGAGTGTGAGATGGAGTCGACCAATGTGCAATAAACGCATGCATTAGTTGTAACTCTGAGTCGCACTTTTGATAAACCACACGATGAGTAGTCATAATAGACGCATCTACATCATAGTCATTAAGACCCCAGACGTAGTACGTGTTATCAATATTGTTCTTAAGGCATATTGAAATGATAGGATAGTTGGCTTCTTCTGGCTGCGGAAAGCCTTCATCAGATGCAACTTCGATATCGATTGTACTTACGTTAATCTGATTACGATTAAATTCAATATCGCCAGGAAACTCATCATTGATGAATGCAGGTATGTATTTGTCATTACCAAAGATTTGTCTACCTGCAGTATCTTTGTTTGTTTGAATCCACTCTTTAGAATCTCGCATAGAATCCATGATCACAGGAGCACACGGGATGCCATCGATTGATTTCCAATCGCCTTTAGGAGTTGCTACAAAAAGAGTAGGTTGGTATTTGACTTTCTTTTGAACTTTTAAGCCGTTTTCATATCCACGGTAAAGTAGGTTGTTGCCATAACGAGAAACACTAGTATAAAATTTCATATTGTATTACGTATCCATAACCAAATAATGTGTATATTATATCACAGTCTGAGCATAATGTACACATTTATTTTCAAGGTTGGGGGCAGTTTCCTACCCCCGCATGAGTTGTTGCTGTGATTGTTAAGACTAGAAGTTCATAGCCTGTAGGTATATAATAGATGGTGCTACACCTAGCACTAAACCACCTGATAATACCAAAACTACAAATCCTTCTAGGGCCTCAACAAAATCACCATACTTCGCTTTTTTCTTGCTAATATGTTTCATTGCTTTTCTCCAGTAAATGAGTAAGTACTTATCTACTGAGTTTTCGCTGATTGACTATTCCTGTAGGAATTGTTTCTTCTTTGATGCCCCAGCAGACCCTATTTCGATCTTCCGAGGACGCCTCTCTTCCGGAACTTCCACTCTGGCATAAACCACAAGTATACCGTTCTCTAGATCAGCACCGTCAATTACGACAAATTCGGAAAGGCGGAAGCTCTTTTCGAATTTGCGGGATGATATACCCTTGTGAGCATATTCGCGTTTGTCTCCTTCAATCTTACCCCTTACTTTAAGGATACCGTCTTTAACATCAAGACTAACATCTTCTTCAGTAAATCCCGCAACAGCAAGCTCAATGAGAAATCTTTCATCATCGATTTTTACGATATTGTGGGGTGGGTAGTTATCGTTACCAGTTCTAGCAGAATTATGAATTCCCTCTAGCTCATCGAACAATCCTTCGAAGCCAACGAATAATGAACGCGGCACATTTAAAGTATTTCTAACCATGTCTTCCTCCTATTGTTAAGCAAGGTTATAATCTCGTAGCCCGACCATTCGGCACCACGAATATATTTATACAAGTTTTAGTAGCTGTTTAGCAGTATTATGTGACTAGTATTAGTCTAAATTAAATACGTAATTTTGACTTATTATTTCTATCTTATCTGCCACTACGTCGGCGTCTGGCGACAAATACGTGTCATATATATCGCGCTCTATGTAAATATTATCATTGCTACCAAAGGAATTGTTTTCAGTATAGTAGTCTAGTAGCGGTTTAAGATTATGGCTCTTGCTGTTATCTATAATTGGAGTTCGGACCCAATTATAGATAACTTTACTGAAACCATTCAATATTAAGTATTTTTTAAGTGCCTTAGTATATTCCATGGAATACACCCAGCTGGTTGTTTCAAGCTCATTTGGTGAATACAACGAATATTCTATCACTATGCAAGATTCTTCTGGTCTTGCAATAATTAATTGCACTAATTTATTATTGTGTCTTACTTCTATTAATATGCTGCCGGTATTAAGATGGTTTTGCCAGTTGCCTCTAAGATAGGTACAAAATACATTTAAGTTATTGTCATACCAATTTCCTTCAACCAGATAATCATAGTTAAATGCAATGGCTGGAATGTCTATCTGTTCTTGATAGAGAGCTAGTTCAGTCATAAAATCATGACTCCCTGCTTTCATTTTATCAACAGAATCTTTAAAGATTTTAATCCATTCCTGGTCGTTGATTGATTGGCTGATATTAAAAGTGTACATTGTGATTAATGCTCCAATATTTCAACGTTTATAGTTTTTCCACTTTGAAAAACATGTTTTATATAAGCCCATTGTTGTTCATTATTAGTAGTGTCGGCGTTATTGCCATAAGTATCAGTGAACCACTGTGGGTCATACATAGCTTTTGGCACTTCCCATAAATATCTAGAATAGTCCGGATGGCCAAGGGTAGCTTGGTGATTATAATAACGATTTTGTGCAACCCTGTTCGGACCAGCCCAACTCGATCCGTGACTTTCCCAACTAGCTCCGATATTGGTGCCCATGCCATGATCTGTAGCCTTAAAGTTTGGTGTGAAGTTCCCGCCGGCAACATTGTATTCACCCCAAAGACCACCAGTTTGGCTGTTATTATTTGTTTGAAAATTATCTCCTATTAAGAATACATGATCTGCTCCAACGCTATTGGTTCTATAAGTTTTACTTTGATGGGAAAGCTGGCCTCTAATATCAAATGTAGGATCATTAGAATTAGGCCTTTGGTATTTTCTAGCACCTGAGCCTAGGTTAATCTTTATACCTTTAAATAATCCTCGGTATGTTTTACCGCCGGTGGTGTATCCTCCGGGCTTCCACCACCTCGATGCATTTATCATAGCAGCAGTATTATTAGTATAATTATTTCTCCAATAGTCATAGCTAGACGAGTTTGTGCCCCACCCGGATTGTCTTACCCCATTTTCTCCTACAAAATTTCCTTTAACAAATAGGCAAAACAGAGGCTGAAAATTGTTTTTAGTGCTGTAAAGTCCAGTATGATCATGAGTCGGCACAAATCCAACGGCCGCGATTGGCCAGTTTGCTCCATCAGGCGTCGTTATATTTCCCATATTACCATTACCGGTGTTACCAAAGTGCAAGTATGCCCCAGATTGCTTATTAGCTTTCCAGCTATTATACCCGTTAGAACCAGTCAAAGTATTATATGAGTTTCTCCGGCCGACGAATGATGGAATATTCGAGCTTTCATTAGGAAATGATGGCACATGATTGTTCCGGTTGTTATTACTACTCATCTGGCTGTCACCTTTAACATTAGCTTCATGACCTACGGTAATATTAAATGATTTTTTATTTCCCATGTTATAAAAATCAGTAGCTTTTTGGCCTTGCGAAAAATTTTGGCCATAGGTGGTCCATACTGCCGCGTAATATGTATTGTTTACCACATTACCCAGAGTGTTGGTATTATAATTTTGATTAGGGTCAAGATAGCCGCTCTGGCCAGATCGCTGAGCAAATGAGCCAGATTGATGGTAACCAAATGGCCCGTGAGGTTTGACGTTAGCCTTTTCAGCAGTGTTGGGTGCGGCGCCGGTGTTATTCGGGTAGTATACAAGGTCCATAGCAGCCCAGTCAACATTAGTAAAATCAAAGTCAAAATCAAGGAAATTGATGCTATTAGTGGCAAAGTTTTGCCTTTGCAACCCGCGCTGGTCTCTATACATGACGTATTCATTCATAGCAACGCCGGTGCCAGAGCCAATTGTAATTCCATCTGGATTATTAGTGGCGTTGGCTGCAGCGCGCGCGGTCGCATGATTGTCAAAGTTGCTGACAGTATCTCTTATATTATCAAAGGATATTTGCCCCGACGACGGAGTGCGATCTGACATTAAGTTATTCCTCGCTATATATGTTATATAAGATATTTATAATGCTTTAATCCTTATTCTGAGTTTCCGATGTTATATTTCGGACAAAGTTCCCATTGCGTCTTTTCTTTATAAGGAATAATCTTAATTTGTCTAAGAGGTGCACAGGTTTGAGCAACTTCTTCATTTAAGATTGTAACCAATCCCCAGTCGGAGAGTAGAGTCGTAATGGTGTTTCTTCGTTCCAAATCATTTTCAATCAAGTTGCTTGGCTTACCATCAAGTAGAAATAGCTCTTTAAAATGAACAATAAAGTATCTTCCTTGTTTGTGTAAGATGTGGCATGATTGGAATAACTTCTGATCTTTTCGAGATGCGACGCCAATACGAGTTAGCGTTTCTCTAATCTTGAGAAAATCATCAGGTTCGTTAAGTGAGACTTCCAACATATCGTTAGGAGTCCAGTTTTTCACTTCAATGCTATTTTCGTTTTCCACCTTTATAAATCCTATTTTTCAATTCTTGTAATTGTTCATCATTTAATAACGATAATACAGATTTAGCTTTTTCATTGCTATAGCCATAATACTCTTTGATGAGTTCTAAGTTAGTAACTTCATTCGGTTTTAGCCATTTAGACCACCGCTTCTGTTTCCTAACTATATTTATAAGAAAACTATATTGAAGCTTTGAATCAAGAGAATGGTGGATATTCATCTCGTTCGCATAAAGCACAGTATCATTGAAGTACGATAGTGCACGATTTACAATAAAGGCATTGTAGTCCTTTTCAGCAACATCATCGACCATGATGTTTTTCTTGCCGTAGTTGATATCATTTACATAATCAAAAGGTTTTACCACTGATGTATCACTCCTGCAATAATAAAGAAACAAGTAATAAAGTTGACTAGGACTACTACACTTCGTATCAGTGCGACATGATCAGCTTCTTTGTCAGTAGCACCAACCTTTTCGCCAAGTGATTTAGCCCATAGTCGCCAGTACTTGTTACGCATTTTCTTCCGCATCTAAGATTTGTTGAGATGCCTTTACCCAAACATCGACAGCACGAGTAGCAGTCTTATCCGAAAAGTTATCTACAACCCACTGTGCAACGTTTTTACTTTTGCCGTGAGGGCATAGTATCCAAGTTAAATCTTCCATTATTCTTCACCTCGCTTTTGGTAATCACGAACTTCTTGACAAAGTTTAGTATTACTTTGTTTTAGTTCATCGATGCGTTCTTGCAACTCTACGATTTTACCATACGCTGTGTATAGTTGCTTGTTCATCTCATTTACAGTTTTTTCGTAATCTTTCATCATCATTTGAATTGTACTCCTGCCATTATTTCAGTACAGCATGCAACCATATTGAGTTCATGATCAGCAACGAAGCTGTTCTTATATTGATAATCCGCAAGGATCAAAACCAACTGAGGTATTGATTGTGGTTGGACATATTCTGCCATATTGTCATAGATTTTTCTGAACAGTGCAGCAGGTTCTTGGTCGATATTATCGGTTACCCATTGTCGCATCTTTTTAAAGTTTTTATCCTTCATCGCACTCATAAGATTACCAATGGAAACTTCGGATAGCGATACTAGGATGCCTGTGTCAATCTTACCAGAGACGGAGTATCGTTGCAATTCGTTAAGAACTCGTCGCCAATCTGGCATATGCTTCATGATCAATTCTGCAATCACTGCTTGATCATATTCTACGTTTTCGCCATCAAGGATTGTTCCTACACGTTTCATGAACGAGCCACATAGATCTGGCATATCTTTCTTAGCGATATTAAACTCTACAACAGAACATCGAGAATGTAGAGGTTCAATAATGCGATTCTTAAAGTTACATGTCATGATAAATCGACAGTTGTTGCTAAACTCTTCAATGAATCCACGTAATGCAGGTTGAGTCGACTGCGGATTTAGATAGTCGGCCTCGTCTAGGATTACAACTTTGTAGCCACCCTGCAAAGATACTGTTGATGCAAAGTGTTTGATCTTGTTACGAAGAGTATCAATGTTACCCTCTTCCGATCCATTCACGAGTAGATAATCTAATCCTAGCTCGTTGCATAATGCTTTAGCAATAGTAGTTTTACCAACACCCGCGGTGCCAGTAAAAAGTAAATTTGGTATCTCACCAGTTTTTAGAATCTCTTTGAATGTCTTCTTGAGATGCTTTGGTAGAATAGCATCGTCTACCGTTTTTGGTCGATACTTCTCAACCCACAAATATTCTTCCACTACACGACCTCCCAGTTGACTACGGTATTAACACGGAATGATCTCCATGCGTCTTTGTCTAGACACCATACGGCAACATGGTCTGATTCAGGTGACACATTGTCGACAGTGGCAGTAATACCATTTTCTTCTAGGATGCTTGTTTTTAGTGTGGATTCCATAACACGAATTTCTTCAGTGTCAATTTTTTTGAATGTTACGTTTACTATCCCATTTTGTAAGGCTGAGATGAGAGCCTTGAGTTCAGTTGCTTGCATAATGTATCCTTCATAATAAAAATGTGGGGGTTTTTACGCCCCCGTGTTTCTTAAGCTTCGTCTTCAGGTTGTTCGCGGCCTTCAGGATCTGCTTCTGCTTCTTCTTCTTCAGCTTGAGGTGCTGCTTGCGCCAAGAACGCACTAATGCGATTGCGCAATCCACCTACTGTTTCTAGTTCAGAGCCTTCGAAAGCTCCTCGCTTTGAACAGATGTCAATAATACTTACAATTGCACCAATATCACCTAGGCTTAGGTTAACTTCTGCGGCTTCTTCTACACCTTCAGGTGCTGTTACTTCTTCAGTCATATCTTTTCTCCGTTTTCAAAGTAGACTAATTGATGGAAACCCGACTATCGGCATTTCCAATATTATCCTCATAGTATTATGAGAACTTGTTTGCATGTTTATTTATACACCAAAGGTTGAACTTTTCTCTAAAGCAATGTAATAAGTCACAGGTTTTGACTTGTTAATCCACTTAGAGATTAGTTTTGATGAAATTTGTACATCATAGTCGCCATCAAGTAATTTCAAATTAGAAATATTCATTATGAAACTAAATGTTTGCCCTGATTCATTTGCACCAAGAGATAGCTCGAATGTGTTAGCACTAGGATCCTTAGCATCAAATATCTTTAGTGTAACACCATCAGCATCTCCAACAAAAGCAAGATCGAGATGTCCTAGAACAGCTGCAGCCTTTTTAGCTTTTTGTAACTTTTCTGAGGTCAATTCAACATTAACTTCAGCAGATGGCATGGTGATATCTTTTTCAGGGGTTGTTAGAATAGACGGTTCAGCTGAGTAGTATTTTACTTTGGCACCAGTGCCTTTTACATCTACAGACTTACTGTCAAACTCTAACGATGAATTTTCTACAAGACCGAGTACAGATAAGAACTCATTCAAATCGTATATACCCACGTCATGTGGAAAATCTTCTACGACCGAAGCTGTAGCAAGAATATTCTTAGCTTCGGAAATAGTTTTTAACTCTTGACCAGGCTTTAAAACGATGTTCGGATTAACCGAAGCAAAGTTAGAAAGAATGGATAGAGTCTCTTCACTTAATTGCATTGCATTTCTCCATTTTTAAAATATAGTATATTATATCACAATTTAACACGTTTGTACACAGTTATTTGCTATTATCTGTAATACGATCGTGTTCATTTAACGCAAGTAAAGCATAATGCAATACCTTCATTAAGTCTTTCCGATGATCGCTAGGATCACCTTTCTTTCCATAACGAGCATTGTACTTATCTACGTTACCTAGGAAAAAACCAAGACCATGGCCACGATCGACTATTACTTCGGAGGATTGGAATCCACCTTTGCAGTAATGCCCTTCGTAGGTAGAGTCTATATAGTCTTGAAACTCTTCGATGAGTAGGCCTTCATTAAACTTATAATCTGGCCCCATTAAATCAAAATCTTTTTTCTTCATTAGAATCCTACCTGTTCTGCTAATAATTCTTCGTCTGATTGATACTCTGCTTGTGTTCCATCGTCAACCTTAGTGTAAAGATCTAGGAATGCTGCTTTAGTATCATCGTCGAATCGTGCTATACACAACTCAATTGCTTTGAGTTTTTCTTCAAAGATCGAGTATGTTTGTACAATGTGACACAAACGACGAGTTGAGATTACTTCGTCTACGCCATCATCATAGAATGTTTTACGAATGATGTCAGCCCATGTAACTAGTTTATCAGCAAATGTTTCATCAGCTAAGCCAAACTTTTCCATATGCTTAATTACAATCTTTTTCTCAGTCTTAGCTGATGGGAACTGTTGATCAATTGCTACAGTGAATCGCTCAAGGAAAGCGTCATCGATGATAGAAGCAGCTACGAAACGGCCATCTTCAGAACCTTTACCTTTTGTGTTAGCGGTTGCTATAACATTGAATCCAGGTGCTGGAGATATCGTTTCACCTGTTTTCTTAATGAGTACAGGCTTGCCTTCAAGTATACCTTGCAAGCACATAATTTTATTTGTAGCTCTATCGATTTCATCGAGTAGTAGAATTGCACCGTTCTCCATAGCTTTAAGAACTGGTCCTTTAGAGAAGACAGTCTCTCCATTGATGAGTCGGAAGCCGCCAAGTAAATCGTCTTCATCTGTCTCTGGATTAATTTGTACACGTATGAATTCCCTCTTTGCTTTTGCAGCTGCTTGCTCAACCATGAATGTTTTACCATTACCAGATAGACCAGAGATGTACACAGGGTAGAACATCTGTGATTTGATAATCTTACCAATATCACTGAATGAACCCCAGGGAACAAATGTTGGATCAATTTGAGCAATGGTTGTTTCATCGTTTACAATTGACTGCATTGATAGTTTAGCTTCTTCTTTCGAAAAAGTCTCTCGCATTGGTATAATCATTGCACTTAGATCGTAAGTACCAGTTGCTACTCGGTTCTCAGAATCTAACAGTGCACTCCAATCTGATCGCTTATATCCTAACGACTGACCAACTTCAACAATTACTTTCTTCTTGAACTTGGTAGTATCAGGATATAGCTTTGCCAACTCTTTGACAATGTTTTGTGTGGAAATATTCAATTGACTCATAATAAAGGGTTCCTGATTAATTTATGGTACTATTATAACATGCTTTGAGCATATTGTACACAATTTCTTTATAATAGTTTGTTATATCCTTATAACTTTTTATGCTACTGCTTTTCCGAATTTAGTTAGTAGCACTCTGTTTGTTTTCTTGCTTTGTGAGTACTTCTTGAAAGCTGTACCGATAGCTTTATCCGTAGCGTTATGATCAACCTCAAAGTCATCAGCATCAGTGGAAAGATTTTCACCGCCTTTCACCATATAGTACTCATCGTAACCAAATACATTTTGAACGTTAACACATTTGTTCTTTTTGTATTCTTTGTTGTACATCTTTCTAGCTTGCTCTGAGTTATAATTGTATGATCCAGTTTCGAATGATAGCGCGTTTAGTCTCCACTTCCACTCACGGTTATCGTCTGCCATAAAGAATCCGATATTGTTAGTTCCGTGCTTCTTCTTTAATGCTTTTAGAATAGATGTGGTAATATTCTTTGGACGATTATCTTTTGACTCTGCCCATACGCCACCAACATTAATTTTGATCTCACGATTAGTACTTGTAAGATCTGCATCAGTGTCGTAATGGCCGTGACACTGAAGTCTGTTAGCATCTCCGTCAGTAAAGGTTATGAAATTTAACTTTTGTACTGCATGCTTAGATTTGAATCTTTTAATCACTGTATCAAATACCATAAGTGCTTGATTCAAAGGAGTTGAACCCCAGTCTTCAGCATTACCCTTTGGAGTATCGTCCCAGTGAGTAGACTTTGTTCTAGCATATAACCATTTAAGTGCGCCTTCAAACTCTGCTTTCTTTAGTCTTGAGTGAATCAACTGTGTAACACATACACCATCTAAATCTACGTGGCCCGGTGGTACATGCAGTGGATTTTCTCTGTGCCATATCGCATCAAACTTCTTATTTGTTGAAGTAAATCCATAAACCTCAAATGGAATTGCTACAGCTTTACAGAATAGGACAGTGTGAATCACCTGTTCCATTACTTGCTTCATTGAACCTGACATCGAGCCAGAGTAATCAATTAATAAAAGCATTCCATGATCTTTAGCATCAGCCAACTTAGTTTGCTTTAGGAAAATATCGTCGTTGGTTCTGTATGACCAAAGTTTATTTACGTCAATAGAACCGGTTTTAGCTGTAGTAGCTCTAGAGTATTGATATGCAGCTTTACGCATCTCGAACTCTCGTACCGCAACTTGTACTGATTTCTTAGTTTCTTTAATGTATTTGTTGAATCCCCACTTTGGGTTATTCCACCTTTCCATCATATCCATATAGTACTTGCTTTCACTTACAGTTTCTGCACGTTGGTCCATCAACTCAGGGAAATCAATTATAGCGTGTTTTGCAAGAGTTTTATCAAATTGGCTAATGACTAATGGTTGTTTACCTTGATCGTCTGAGTCAAGTAGCTCGCCTTCTTTACTTCTGAACATCTGGTCTGTAATGGAAGTATCTTCATCATACTCTGGTGTAGGTGATGCTTCATTGGTAGATTCTGAATCATCTTCGTCTGACGACTCATCGTCACCTGCAGAGCTTTCTGCTTCTTCCTCTTCACCTTCTTCTGCATCCTTATCTGATACCTTAGGTGATTCGCCAAATAATTCTTCTAGCTCTTCGTCAGTAGCTTCTACTTCTACGTTTGTTTCTTCTTGAGTAGTTTCTTCCTGAACAGCTTCTTGTTCTGGGGTATCCAATAGCTCTGGCTCATTTTCTTTGGTATAAGCAAGAATATCACGTACCAATTCTACTACTTCTTCGAATGTATCGGTTGTGATAGCACGATCAAAGTATACTTTTTCTTCCTTACTGAATGGAACATTTAGCAGTGGACCGATCTTAGCTTTTAGATTAATCTTATCAATTAGCTTGATTTCGTTCCAATCATATTGTGAGATATCGCCAAAGAAGCCTTTATCGAATAACTTCTTGTAACCACGTGAGAAACAACCAACTAGGCCAGGGTAACGACTTTGGATTTTTCTTTCAATACGAGCATCTTCGATAACGTTGATGTATGAACGAGGACAACCTTCTAGTTTTTCTTTGCTATCGTGCCAACCTTCGTATGGAGTTTCAAGCGCATGACCAACTTCGTGGCCAACTAGAAGATCGTATTCGTCTTTGCTCATATCCTTCCATAATGGAAGACCAAGTGATCTGTTCTTAATATCGAACCAAGCAGTCTGATAGTTACCGTGCTGAATAGTAATATTCTCTTTAGCCAGTAGCTTAGGTAGCATTGAATTTTGATACTGAATCATAACTTCTCCTTTAATATGGTACTATTATATCACAAAGAAGCATGCAGGTACACAAAAATGGCATAATTTCTTATACCATTTGTGAATATATGTATAACTAAAAGTTATAAGGCTTGAAGCTAGCTGGGTCCGTATGCATGTTTATTCGCTACCTTTTCGTATCTACGCAAAATGACACGACCATCTGGATCACGTGTTACCACAAAAGTTTCTCCAACGCTAAGCTGCATATCTTTAATACACAGCTCATCGTCAAATTCAATCCCATCTTCGGTAATAAAAAAATCATAGTCTTTGAATTTCATCGTTAGTATGAAAGTCCGTCTTTATACTTAATCCAGCCAGCACCAATATATTTAGCTTCTTCTAATGGAGGATTTCCACGATGAGTATGAGTAAATCCAGCCGGAAATAATACTAACCGGCCAGCCTTTGGTTTAATTCTCTTTCCATAGTGGATAAATTCTGTTTCTCCACCATCTTCAATATCATTTAAGTATAGCAACCACGATATACAACGGGCACCGGTAGCGCCTCCGTTATTTTCGCAATGCCATACGTGATATCCTTGACCTGGCCGTGTTACTTGTAAGTTAGCACCTTCATGAACTATTAATGATTCACCTTCAAAGCCCTTACGACCAAAAAAGCCAGTACTATACTTATTAATGTAAGCTTCAACATTTAATGTTATTTGCTCCATCATGTGCTGCATCGTTTTACCGCTAAGATTTCCCATCAATACGTTTTCGAAGTAATTAAGAGAATGATCGTCTTTATCGCCGCTATAAGATCCTTCTTTATCTTGGCGATTTATGATTACACCTAGTTCTCCGACTTTTTCAAATTCTTCTATTGCGATTTTAGCTACTTCTGGATCTATAGCGTCATCTATAACTTCAATAAAATCTGGTGTTTCTTTTGACATTTTTTTGTTTCCTTTTGTTAAGCAATCTTTGAAAAGTTCTTTGACTTAAAGAACTCAATCTTGGATCTAAATTTATTTTCTAGAATATCACCCTTATGGGATATAATAAAGACATTAGTTCCGCCTTCAAGCGTTTGTAAAATCTTTGTTAGATTATCTATACCGTCATTGTCCAAACTACTATCAAAAGTTTCATCTAATATCAATAAATTTGTAGCAGCAGAGTTCTTCATTTTAGCAACCTGGCGCCAGGTGAATAGTAGCGCTAGATCGATACGTTGCTTTTCACCTTCAGAGAATGATGCGTAATTAAATGAATCTCTATGGCGTGATCTAATTGTCTCATTAAAGCTTTCATCTAAATGGAAAGCAACAAAGAAGTCTAAAATCTGCAGATAGTTATTGATTAGCCTATTCATAACCGGAAGATATTGCTTGATTACTTTCGTTTTGATACCAGTATCCTTCAGCATCTCGCCAATAACTTCGTTATAGGTTCGTTCTTCTACATATTCTAGCTTCTTCTCAGTAATGGCTTGTTTAGATTGTCGGTACCCTGACAGCTCCGTTTTAGCTTTACTGGTGTCTCCAGTTTGAGATGTTAACTGATTAATGTCCTTTTGAACTTTGTCAATCTCTTGTTGTAGCAAAGAGATCTTCTCGTTATTGGAATTAATCTTCTGTTGCCGTTGTCTCAGTTGGTTCAGATTGTTAGATATCTGTTGACCCTCTTTCTCAGTGGTTGTCACCTCCCGTGATAAATTTAGAAGAGTTTGTTGGACATCGGCTGCAGACGTTTTGATGCTAGATAATTTATCAGACTTTATCGTTGCATCAATTTCTTGGTCGCATGTAGGACAATTGTCGTTATCCTCGTAAAACCTAGCCTCTTTGACAAGAGACTTTATGCTATCATTCAACCCTTTCTCAGCAGACCGAACTTCGGTCATACGTTCCATAAAGGTTTTGTGATTCTTTTCCTCCTGGCCGATAAGAGTCGTCAGATTCTTACCCAGGCCTTGGGATTCTTTAAAGGTCTCGTCTATTGATTGCTTATATGCTTCAATAGATTCTCTCTTACCTTCGATCTGTTCTTTATTAAGAGATTCTAAACTCTTGATGTACTTACTTTGCGATTCCATACGAGTATTTAGAATATCAATATTGTGATTGATATCCGTAAGTTCGTCTTTAATCTTAGAGTTACGTTCTTTTAGCAACGCATTCATTTTACTAAAGATATTGATATCCAACAGATCTTCAATAACAGCTCTACGAGACCAAGCAGGTAGTTGCATAAAGGGAATGAATGAACTACTACCTAGTACAACTACTTGGTGGAAACTCTTGTGGTTTAGTTTAAGAATGTTTGTTTCTAAGAACTTTTGGAAATCTCTAGCATTAGATGCTTGATTAATTTGATTGCCGTTCTGCCATATCTCAAACTTACTTGGCTTAATACCACGTACAATCTTAAACTGTGAGTTACCAATATCAAACTCTACTTCAACTTCGGTACCTTTCTTATTGATACTATTAATAAGCTGGTTCTTACCAATATCGCGATGCGGTTTACCAAATAGACCAAATGATAAAGCATCTAGTAGAGTAGATTTACCAGCTCCATTTTGACCTACGATAAGAGTCGTCGGTGATTTATCTAACTTAATTTCAATTGGGTCAGTGCCCGTGGATAGAAAGTTTTTCCACTTACATGATTTAAAATGTATCATACAACCTCAAGGTTTTGTGCTTCAGTATATAGTTTTCTTAATTCAATCTTCAAGTGATCTTTATCTAGATCTGTTTCGACTGCTTCAACATAAGAATCAAGTAGAGTGGTGGTATCTTCTAGTGAGACCTTTTCATCTTCTACGCTTTCACCTAGATATTCTTCAAACGACTCTGCAATCTTAAGTTCATATGTTTCAATGCTTTGTAGACGATCGACGAACTGGTCAAACATATACAAGTCATTTTTATTTATAACGATAAGTTTAATGAACTTTTGCTCATACTGAGAGACGTCAACTTTGCTGTAATCTGTTGTCTTATCGTCATAAATGATTTTTTTGAACATGGTGATTGGATTACGCACTGGAGTAATCTCACGAGTTTCTGTATCCAAAATATGGAAGTACTTTGGATCATCTACATCTGCCCAAGTAAATTCCATCTGACTACCTAGATAATGTACGTTCTCTTGGTGTGATTTAGTATGGAAATGACCAGAGAGTACCATTTCAAAGCGATTAAAGATATCAGCATTCATACCGTGTGGATTTGGTATACCTGCCATCATATCAAAACCTTTTAGTTCTAAATGAGCGCCAAGAATAGAAGCTTCACAGTTCATAGCAAAGTCTACGTATTCTCTATAGTTAGCGTTATTGATCCAAGGGATTACTGCAACACCTAATCCATCATAATCAATTACTGTAGGCTCCATATGTATGTTGACATTTGAAGTAAAATAGCCGAGCAGTTCTTTGAGGCTACACAACTCGTTAGTATTTTTGAAATACACATCATGGTTACCAGGGATGATATCCATAGTAATACCAGCATTCCGCATAGGTTCAAGAAAATGTTTGCGATTTTGATTGAGAGCTTTAAAATTGACGAATTTCCTGTGCTCATAGTAATCTCCTAAATGTAAAATATTCTTAATGTCGTGTTCTTTTAGATAAGGAAAGAATACCTCTTCATAGAATCTTTCCTGATACTTTAAGAATATGTCCGACGAGTTTCTAACACCACAATGAGTATCATTTAAAATAGCTACTTTCATATTACACCATAAATAGTTCTAGTTTTTCTGCTTGTGCTTTCTCTACCTTAGCAAATTCTTTAATAGCTGCATCTTTGGTCTTAACCTGAGAGATTCTTTCCCTAAGAGTATCAACATATGCTTGAGTTGCTGCAGCGCCTTCGTTATCCATACCCATAGCAACAAAGTCTTCTACACCCATGCGTTCAATGAATCGAAACTTAATATCTTGTTGTTTCTTTTCCTTTGTGATTCTACGGATAAAGGCAAAGTAGCAAATCTGAGTAAAGTAAGAGAATGCGTTAGGTCGGCCGGTACGTGTAGCTGTTTCAATATTGTAGTTGCCGATAGCTCTTAGACAATTCTCAACCGCATCCATTACCATCTCTTCACGATAAGTATACCGAACAAAGTTCGGTCTGTGAGACAGGCCTTCGGATATTTTCATAAAGCAGGTTGCGATGTAATCTGTTACCTTAGGTATTTCACTATCAGCTTCTCTAGCTTCATTTACTGTTTCTACGTATTCGACAACTGCTAGAGAGAACTTCTTGTTGTCTACGTAATGTGGTCGTTGCTTAGCTTTTGATGTCATTGGTCTTCTCCATAATTATGTCTATTATAACACAGTCAAGCGTAAAAGTAAACAATTATTTGCAATTAATTTATTTTGCATTTATTTTGTCAAAAGGGTGTACATTTGTGAGAAAGTATGATATAATATAGTTGTTACCGGGGAGGTTAGGGGTATACTATAATTCTTAATGAATAGTTGTAGTCTTAGTCTTAGGAGTGAGTTCAGGTTCATCATCATTGTCAGTAATATCACGATTAATTTCAATTAGATCTTCAAGTAATTCTTGATACGTTTGTACGAGAGGAGCCTTGCTCCGATCGTTAACTATTTCTTCAACATATGCTTCAGCTATCTCTTCATGAACTGGCACATGCTGTATTATTCTACTATGAAGTAACTTAAAGCTTTTTTGTGGAGAGAGTGGAAACCATTTAGTTAGATGGTAGTTTCCAGTTACATTGCTGACTAGAGAAAGTGGGCTTTCGACAATATAGCTCTCAGCATTCTTTGCAACTAATATGGCAATAATGTCATCACCATTAAGAAGTTTAAATTGTCTTATTTGTCCAGTATCCATAGTATTATATATGCCTTAGATTTTCACGTCATAAAGTTTGTATTTGAATTTCTCTTTTGCGTATATCTTAATTCGTTCAGCTGCATGATTAAGTGTGTAGTTCTTCTTAGACTTCCAGTGTAAATCATCGGCTATATCAAATACCTTAGTTGCTCTACCATCGGCCGACTTTCTTAAACCTCGTCCGATGCTTTGGAGAACCCTAATTTGCGACTTACTCGGTGAAGCAAATATGATATTGTGTAGACGCTTAATATTGATACCAGTAGAAAAAGTGCCCATACTAGCAACAATGATCGCATTATCTTGGGTTTCCGTAATCGCTCGAATCTCTTCCCTTGTGTCCACATCGGTTTCACCTGAGACATAAAATAGTTTCCTTTCGTTTCTTGGCAACGCATCAAACTTTTCTCTTAGCATATTGTGTAATGGCTTACCGTGCTTATCTACATATTGGAATAAGATTAGAGTATTACCTTCTAAGTCCATTCCTAAGTTTGCTATAAAGTTATTCCGTGGTTCATATGTTACAATAAAATCCATCTCAGCTTGATAGTCTTTCTTCACGACTTCTCTACAGATCTCATCTTTATACTTTAATAATAGCACATCTATCTGCAAATCTGCTAACGCTTTTTCATCAATAAGTTTCTTAGTTGTGGTTACCTTATGGACTGGTCCAAACAAACCCTCGAGTACTAGCTGATGAGTTTGAGTACCATCAAGTGTACCAGTCGTTCCCATTCTATATTCTGCATTAACGCACTTTTCTAAGATAGCAGTAAGAGACTTTGCTTTAAAGTTATGAGCCTCATCGCCGATTACCATACCGTAGTTTTGGAACCAAGGGGAACGCTCTTTATAGATCGATTGCCAGGTAGTAATAATAACTCGTTGCTGTAAGTTGTACTTCTCTCGACCAGAGTAGATCTTATGGCAATTTTCTTCAGCACTCCATTCGTCATACTGTGAATAGTCTGCAAAGTCTGAGTACATCTGTTCTACCAATGACGTAGTGGGTACGATCAGTAGTACATTTAATTCACTAGAATCTAAGAAGGCTCTCATCGCCATATAAATGATTAGTGATTTACCAGATGCTGTAGGTGAAAGCAACAGGGTTTTCTTATTAGAAAGTGCATGCTCTAATGCTGCTAATTGGTAATCACGTGGCTCAATCTTTTGTCCACCAGCAGTAAGCGTTAATCCATCTGTAATGTAAGATGTTTCAATCTTTTGTATAGCGTCTGGTCTACCAAATGCTGAGTTCTCTACTACAATCTCATATTGTCTAGCATCAGCAAACTCTTTAAGATATTTGTATAGACCACAATATAAAGTTTTCTTTCTTTGGTCGAATAGTCTTATTTTACCATCCCACATTCTATTCTTATATGCTGGCATAAACTTATAGCCAGGAACGAAGAAGCAGAAATGTTCAGATAGTTCCATTTCTATACTAGGTTCGGTTTGAATATGTAGAAAAACTTCGTTCTTCTTTGTGAGTACTAATTGGTCCAAGTTATGATTCCATCACATAGTCTATAGGTATATTTATTGGTCGTTAAAGTAACGCCATCAAAATGCTTTATCTTCTCTTTTGAGTTCTCTTTGATAAAGTCTTTAAACTGAGTTAAAGAATGCCACCTTCCATTCTTTTTCTCTATATTATCTATAAGGGTCATACGCCACTCGTAAATTTGTGCCAGTCAATAGCATTCTTAATGGACTGATGTCGCCACTTAATGTTATCCATTATTTCTTTAAGAGTATCTACGAGCTCTTGAGTGTATTGCATTTTAGCTTGATGCTCTTGAATCAATGGATCTGAATCGTACCATTTATCCATGTCACCTTTTAAAACTGTAAGACCATTTAGTGGGTCAGGACTCCAGCCCTTACTTGATAGTTCTTCCTGTGATAGTTTACCATTGTAGTGCATAAACTTATCACGTAAAAGCACCTTAAAGTCAAGGTCTAATTTTTTAAGTTTTAGTTTGTTTATGGAGTATAGTTCTAGATATTTGCTGTGAAGTTTAGCAGATTCACGAGATGCATCACCAAGATTCATTTCATCTATAACAGAGTCTTTCTTCCACATTTCAATAATTGATTCTAAATTGTTCATAATATTCTCATGTTGTACTTATATGTATACCTATTATAACACAGGTAAACTCAAATGTACAATGTTATTTTATTTCAAAGTTGGTATACTTAAACGATACCGTAGCTTGTAGGTATTCTAATGACTCATTCTGTGTGTTGAAATCCAAGCTATCTAACGACGTTGGAAAAATTCCGTTAAACTTAATTCGCTTTGAAACGTTGTTATGACTATTAAAAATTAGCAGCTCTGCATCTTCTACTACATCGTTATTAGTTATAGAATCATGCATCCAGTTAAATGTTTCAATGTAGTTTTCCATATCTTCAGTTACATTAAAAGTAATGCTTAGCTCAGAAAAGTTTATTCTATCTCCAGCTACTCCATGGTTACTACCACGATATGGCGCAGGTGCTTCAGATACGTCAATAGACGGTAAAGTAACTCCAGTGCAAAAGTATTCTATATTAGCAAATTTAGTTCTATTAATTACAAGCTGAAATCCAACAGGTGATAGAAAATTCTTATTTGTGGTTAGTGTAGTCATAATACTATTTATACCTTTTATGTTCTCAATACTTATTTATAGGCAATAAAAAGGGACCCCGAAGGATCCCTTAGTACTAATAGTTATTAATTAACTACTATGATTTTACATTGATGTGACCAACCTTGAACTTACGGAAGTAAGTATTTTGGTTAGCAGCAATGCTAGTGAACGGGTTTGAAACCATGCCGTAACGAGTCTTAAATCCGATACGTGGCTGGAAGTCGTTCTCACCAACTGCTTTAACCATTTGTAAAGGTACATATGGGCAGTAGAATAGACCAGCATCATATGGGTTTGAACCGCGGTAGCCGACAGTTACATAGTCAACGGCTGCGTACGGATCTACATATACTTTGATACCAGAACCAAGAGTACCAGCGAAAGTATTACCAGTAGGATCTACGTTCAGTGAACCAGCACCTGAGTAGTTAAGATCGCCAGAAGCGGCCAATACAGATGCAACGTTAGCAGAAGTGATAGCATAGTTACCTTTACCACGGCGAGTTGAAATAGCAATTGCGTTAGCTTCAAGTTCAATTTGCATTAGAAGTGACTTAGCTTTTTCAGCCATCCAACGACCATCGCTGTCAGCAACTAGATCGAAAGTACCTGCAACAGCAACATCACCACCTTGAGCACCAACTACAGCACTTACGTTAACAGTACGTACAACTTCACGGTTAATTTCAGCAAGGATTTCAGATGAAAGGATGTTAGCCAACTCAGACTCAGCATCTAGACCGTGTACAGCTTTAAGGTCTTGAGCTAATTCCATAGTGTAGTTAGCTTTAAGAGCACGAGTTCCAGCAGTTACAGCAACTTTCTCAATTGAGAAGCCCATTTCAGCAATTGGGTTGCTTTCAGTAACAGGTGCGCTGTATGCAGCACCAGCTGTGGTTTGGTCATCAGCGCCAATTGCAGCACCACTAGTAGTACCTAGTAGTTCGCCATCAGATGTAGTTTTACCAGTACCTGGAGAGTAATCAACTACATTGTCAGTATCACCACCGTCAGCAGCAAATGGATCGTTGCTTGAAGTACCAGTAGTTGCTACACCAGAGTAAGAAGTGTCAGCTTCACCGAATAGAGCTTCAGCACGAGTGCCGTCAGCAGCAACAGTTTGTGATTTCATTGCGAAGATAAGACCAGTAGGACCAGTCATTGGCTGTACACCAGCAATATCATAAGCAATTAGGTTAGGCATTGCGCGACGTACTAATGAGATTAGTACTGGATCGATAGCACCACCGCTAGCGGCAGTACCAAGACCAGCATTACCAGCATCAGTATTTTCTGAAATAAAGTTACTACCAGATAAAGTAGCAGCATCTTGGCGCATTGCAATTTCTTGGTTTTCCAAAAGACGGGCAGTTACGCTCGCTTTATGTTTGTCTTCGATGGTAGGTGCGCCTTCAGCTTTTAGTACTGGGCTCCACTTTTCCATTAGGTTTTGATCAGCATTAAACATTTTTATATCCCCTTTAGGTAATATGTTTATTTATTAAAGTTTTTGATAGCTTGAGTATATCTAGCCATTGAATCGGTTAAATCAACCTGTTGGTTGTCTTCACCTAGTAAGCTATTAGCTTCGTCGACTGAATCAACTGCGTCTGCTTTGAAGTATGATTCTTTAACAACTTTTACTTTCATTTCGAAAGTTTCAGCGTCGTCAAAATCAATGTCTTCAACAAGAGAAGATAGTTTTTCAGCTTCAGTAGTAGCTAGCCCAGAAGCATGTTCTCTTATAATTTCTGCACGTTGTAATTCTTGCACAGACTCATGTAATTGAATATTGTCTTCTGTTGATTTATTAAGGTTCTCTTCTAGTTCAGCAACTTGCTCAGATAGTTCATCTACCAAGTCTACTTTACCTTCAGGAACTTCAATGTAGTGTTCTACAAATACGCTTTGTAGAGAAGCCATAAATTCTTCAGCGATTTCAGTCCGTAGACCAGTCTCAACTGCAACTTCATTGTCTTGCATCCAAGTTTCAACTACATAGTTCATGTAAGAATCTACTTTTTCAACAAGTGAAGTTTGAATTTCTGATACTTCTTCTTCAAGATTTTGCACATATTCGCCTTCTAATCTCTCAACTTCTTTAGCAAGCTTAGAGGTTAATACAGCTTCAAAAATAGCACCGGCCTTTCCTCGGAAATCTTCAGAAAGTGTGGCTTCTTCTTGAACTAAAGCGTCTAGGTCTTCACCAAAATCAACAGATTCAACTTTTACTTTGGCTTTAGATTCAGCTTTTTCTTCTTCATCTTCGTCCTTAGTTTCGTCTACTCTACTCATTTTAGCAAATAACGCTTGTGCGTCTTCTTTACGGGCTTTCTTTAACATCTCTACTGCAGCCTGGATTACACCAGCTTTAGTTTTAGGAATTTGGACAGATTCAACTTCGACTTCTTCTTCTTCGTCTTCGTCTTCATCTTCTTCGACTTCTTCCTCATCGGATTCGTCTTCGTCCTCTTCCTTAACTTTTTTAGCTTCTTCTAGTTCAACTTCTGCCTCGTCTAAATTTTCAACGAGCTCTTCAGTCTCTTCTTGAATCTGCTCTTCAGTAGCTACATCTTCGACGGCCTCATCAGTTATTACTTTGTCGATTGACATAACAGTCTCCTTATATTTTAGAGTTTAATTTAGAGAGGAAATTTTTGAAAGCTCGCATTTCAACCTCAGGGGCTGCCATGTTTCTAGCTTCTTTGATTTCAGTCTCAATTGATTCAATATCTTGTGCAACTAGGACACCATTATTCCATACCCAGTCTACTCCTTCCATAATGCCATTTACAAAGGCTTCAGGAGCAGAAGGATCTTGAACAATGTCAACGGTTGATAACATAAAATCTTTACCAACATGTTGCGCGCCGTTCTTCTGCACAAGGCTTCCCATACCACGACTTGATACACCAAGCTTAACACCCCCTTCTAGTAAACCTTCTACAATTTTTCCCATTGGAGTTTGTAAGATTGATGCTTTTCCTATAACATTACTTCCGTCCCAACGGAGTTCAGTAATCTTATGTGAAACTTTGTCAAGATTGATAGTCGGTCCATCAGGGTGATTTAATTCACCAACCGCTCTACCAGTCTTTACTTGTTCTTTAATGTATTTATTAACAGCATTTTCTAAGATAGCCTTATCGTATATACGACCATTTCTATTTTTAGAATCGGCTTGCATGAAAACACCTTCAATGGTTAGTGACTTTTTACCACCAACCTTTTCTTCGATAACTTGTAAATCGCTATCAATATATTCTGCAATTAATTTCATTTTTATCTCTCCAGCATTTTCATTAGTTGTTTAGCTGAAGTTTCCGCATCCTTTACAGAATCATATACAGAATCGTCTACAGCTTGACCATCATAGTAAAGCATAAAGCCCTTACCGCCAAAATCGGTAATGGATATATCCTTCTTTTTCTTTGGCGATTTAAAGGTCTTTACAACCTTTTCACCACGCTGTAGTTTTAACTTTTCTTGTAGATCTGCAAAGGTAATCACTATTTTTCCTCTTGTGATTGTGCTCTATCTTGCAATGTAGAAGCTACTTCGATCTTCTTTGCATCTAGAGCTGCGGTTAACTTATCAGCCATTACACTGTTAAAGTTTCGGCCAGCAGCAACATTGTTGCCACCTTTCAAATCAGTAATCATTTGTTCTATAGACATTTCTGTTCCTCGTTTATATATTTATAAAAAATTAGATGTCAAGACTAAAAATCTTCGTCTTCTACATCAATTTCGCCACTTTTTACTTCGTCCGCAATCTGAGCTTTAAGTTCTTTTATGTCCTCGTCAGATTGTTTTAATACATGCTTTCTAATCCATTCGTATGATACGTATTTACCTACATATTCGTCAACGGTCGCTAGCATATCAAATCTTTCTCTCCAGATCTCAGCTTCTTTTAATTCTGCAAAGTAGTTATCTTCAATAAAATCAAATGTAATTGATTCTTTCCAATTGTGCCAATCATCTCTTGTGATAATACCTTTAAGGATAAGCTGAGTTTTAAGTAGTTGCATGAATATATCGCTAAAGCGCTTTCTTAGGCGATCAATAAACTTCTTAAATTTAACTTCGTCTCTCGAGATCTCAGTAGATCTACCAAGACTAAAGTTACTTTCTTGCTCTAATCTTTGTGAAGGTACATTTAAAGACTTATAAAGCTTCTTCTGGAAATATAGAATATCATCTATCTGTCCAAGGTTTTCACCGCCGGGCAATGTAGTAATTTCTGTACCTCTACCACCTTCTCTTCGTGGTAGAAAGAAATCCTCTAGCATTGACATGTGCTTCTTATCGTCTTTAACGTTACCGGTATTAGCATCATAAACCATTTTGTTTCTATACTGGCTCATGATATTCTTCAAATATTCTTCAGCTTTACCTTTAGGCAAGTTACCAACATCAATATAGAAGATTCTACGTTCTGGTGCTCTACTGATTCTGTAAATAACCAGTGAGTCTTCCATCATTCGCAATTGGTTAACTGGCTTCAGCGCCTTTTGCAAATAACTTAAAATTCGTTTACGCGAAGGATCTAATACCCCTGACGTACAATAGGCAATTGAATCTTTATGAATCTTAATGCCTTCATTATTAGAATTAAGCTTATCGTCTTGGAATAAGAAAAACTCTTTCTGACTAACTACTACATTAGCGCCAGTCCTAGGATCTTTCTTTTCTTCGACCTCTTTAACTTTTCTAAGTTTGGTTGGATCAATATACCTTAGTTCTTTAATCCCGCCCTTTGCTTTATCTTTATCGATAATAATATGATAAGGTAATCTACCATCTACATACCATCGTCTAAAAATATCGTGAGCATAAGCATTAAAATTCAATAATTTAAGTACAGTTTTAAACTCTTCTGTCACTGCTTCCTTAATAGAATCAGATGTTTCAACTTCATCTAATATTAATCTCACTGGTGTATCATCATGACCACCAACAATAGCTTCATTAATAATATCATCAATTGCAGCATCGCACTCAGGTTGAGTAGCCACGTCACGATATTTATAAATTAAATCAATTTCTGATTTAGCCTTGTCGCCATCAAGATCGACGTAAGCTCCAAAGTGACCACCGGCCTGAATTACTCCAGCACCGTCCTCGTCTGTATTAGGTACAAACGATGGCCTGATGGGTTCTTCGCCACCTTTTCGCTTTATTTCAAATCCAAAAAACTCTGCCATTTCTTTATCCTATAATATTATCGGAGGGGGATTAGTTCCCCCTCGTCTAATAGTATTTATACGCTTACTAAGAAGTAGTATCTGATTCCCAGTACTGAACTTGTAGCTCCACTGTAAACTCTTCGATCTGATTCTCGTTATCATAATTCAACTCGATTTCAGAAATATTAGTTGGGAAAGTCCCTCTAATATCGTAGCGTTTTACAGCTTCTCCATTCTTGTTGAGTTGTTCAACAATCATGTCTGCCATATATTCAGTTGGATTAGCCAAACCGCGTCCGTCAACGTGTTGGTTAATACCATTACTCCATCTTTCGAAAGCATTTCGAACACTGAAGTCAACATCATTAATGATGGTTACTGTCCATGGTTCAAATGTACGATCACCTGCCATTTGTAATTTTCTACCACGGAAATTTACTTCAACTGGATTTAAAATTGATGCTGGTAAGTTGGCTCCTTTACATAGGAAAGAAGTCAATTCAACATCACCCTGGGCATAACCCGGGAAGTTACATGTGACTTTAAACATGTTTGATCTAGCGCCACCGCCAGTCAACTTAGATTTAAAATCGTCTACGCCTAAAATAGCCATTTATTCCTCCTATTAACCGCCGGAGACTTCAGAGAAGTCAACCCCAGTTCTTGTTGCAATGAAGTTTAGTGTAATGAAGTTAATAGATCTCGCCGGCTTAATGTAGATATCTGCAACAAAGCTGTTAGAATCAACTACTTGACCAGTATTATTAGTCTCATCACACGTAACCAAGAAATCAGTCAATCCACGTCGGCCCTTAACATCACGCAAAAACGGCTCAACCATATTTCTAAACTGTGAACGGGTAAATTCATCATTAAACTCAAATAGCTGTGCTTTTGCTGCAGTGCTAATTGCCTTCTCTAATGTAATAAACAATCTACGTACGTTAATTCGATCAAACGCTGAAGGTCTGCTTAGTAATGTTTTATCACCATAAAGCATAGTGCCTTGTCCAGGGAACGATACAATAGGATTAACTCTAGCTTTATAGAGAGAATCTCTTTGAGCTTGAGTAGGATTAAATGCTAGCTTTGTTACACCTCGCAATTGACCACGATTAACACCAGCCGGTGAGAACCATGCATCTGCAACTTGATCAGTGTTAGCACAAAGACCTGCAGTTAAACCAGCAGCTCCAATCCAACGATATACATCGTTGTATTTATCGTAAACATATACTGCACCAGAATCGATTGAAGCATATGAGCTAGAAGTAATTCCCACACCTTCATTGACATAAGCTAATACATCGGCTAAAGGATCGTTACTTTGTGCAGTGTCTTCGATTGGTGGAGAAATAAACGCCATGCAATCTTTTCTGCCATTTGCAACAGAGATTAGATAATTACCTATGTCTCTAGAACCATTTGTATCCGGATATGCAAATAGTAGATTTACATCAATAGTTTCAGAATCATTAAATAAATCTAGACCACGCTGTATATCAGCAACTTCTAGTGTGTTATCGTCAACGCCATTAGCCAAAATGTCAGTTGCAACTGTAGTACCATTAACAGCAAAGCCGCCGCCAACTGTATTAAACGTTGAACCTGCATTAGATGTTGCAGTTAAGTGACCAGCAAATGATACCCACTTGGATCTATTAGTAATAGCATCTGCATAATACACGCTACTTCCAGATGAATCCTTAGCATCGCTTGCCTGAGATAAATAGGCAAACTTTTCTAGCAGTGTTCCTGGAGTACCAGTAATTTCTCCAGTGCCATCATACACTACAACATGAAGTTCATCATCAGCTAATGCTCTTGTTACACCACCGACTGAAGTTACTCCGTCATAACCTAATGCCTTAGCTGAATCGCTAGTTGTGGGTGCTGAGTCAAACTCTCCTTTAAAACCCCAACCGTTAAATGATGCATTACTTGAAGATGAATAACAAACATCTACTCGAAGACTGTTTCCTAATGCGCCAGGGTATTTTGCTATAAATTCTCCGGAGGTACCTAAAGAAGCATTATCATAAGCTGCTTCGTTTTTAACTACTAAGGAAGTTTGTCCACCGCCGTTTGCATTACGGGCGGCTGTTCCAACTGTTCTTACTACTTTTAACGCGTTTCCATACTTTAGAAATGATGCCGCGGTTAAAAAGTATTTTGCTGTATCAGAGTCTGCTGGTGTAGAAAAAATCGACGCCATGTTGTCCTCAGACGACACGAGTGTAATTTCTTCAACTGGACCCCAATTAAAAGCTCCTGTGAATCCACCAATTGAAGTAGATACGGCAGGTATTACGCCCGTTGCGTCAATTTCCTTGACTTGGACGCCTGGTGATACTTGAAATGCCATCGCTTTATCCTCTTAAATGAGTTAGTTAATATGTATCATAATACGAATTATTCTTCACTTGTTTATTTATAAATAAACGAACTCTAACAATTTAATCTTCAATTCCTCTAAATGAATGTTCATACCAAACATTGCCTAGTCCATCCCCCTGGCCGCTTTCTACGGCTGTTGTTCCATCGTCTATATATCCAAAAGGAAGCATATCGTCTTGTATTTCAGCCAATCGCTCTTTATAAAGCAATCCTTTAATGTTAATATCGGTTAAGTTCTCAAAGACATCTGTTGAAATAAACCAACCAAATAGCACTAGGTTCATCATTAGATCATCGTGATTACCAGACGATGCTTCATATGAACTACCTCTTGAAACAAATGTCGACATCTCAATAATTGTATCTGAATCATACACGATAAGCTTCTTCTGCTCAATCAGATCTTTAATTGTAGAACAACCAATACGCTTTACTCTTCTTGTCATAGTAACACCAATAGCATTACTCTTAATTGAAGATTCTACAAAGATATTTTCGTATTCTAAGTCGTAGTATAATCCATTACAAACTACAGCACCCTGATCGTTACTCTCAATAACCACATAAGCTTCGTTGAATGTCTTTGCATACTTATATATGATATCAGGAAACAGCATAGGTGATAGCGTATTATCGCGATATACCGCAACTTGTTCAAACGGCTGTGTTGACACATCTATAATATTAAAGGTAGAATAATCCTGGCCTCTACCTTTTGCAACATCGACCAACATTACGTACTCGTGACCTTCTTGTGGCTCTTTATAGATCGAAATATTTTCTTTATAGTACATCGGGTCTACTGATTTTTGAGCTAACAAATGATTAGCATCGATTAGTGTATTCCCTCGTCCATGGAATGTATTACCAAACTCTTGATCAAACTGTAAAGCTGATGTATTAGCGACAGTTTGTTCTTTCCATGCCTTATCTCGGCCTGGAACATCCCACCAATCTACACGGAATGATTTAAATTCGTTTGTCCCTTGAGTAGCACCTTCCCATAGCTTATGGTATACGTTACCAATACCATTTGCGGTAGATGTAATAATAATCTTTGTATCTTTACCAGACGATACTACTGGATATGTTGAAGTATAGAATTGAGCATCATTATCAATGAATGCAAACTCGTCTAGGAATAGTAAGTTAATCGATAGACCACGAATAGAACTACCTGAGGTAGCCGCAGCAATAATCTTAGAATTATTTGAGAACTCTATTGAACCTTTGTTGAGTGCTTTACAACCCGGCTGTAAAAAGAATGGTAGGTTTTCTAGCATAAGTGTTACACGAGCTAACATTTCTCTCGCTGTAGCACCTTTGTTTGCAAGTATAGCAATAGTCTTCTCAGGGTGGAAGCATGCATACCATAATAGATAACCAACAGATGAAATAGATTTACCAGACTGTCTACATGCTAGCACAATAGAAAATCTATTCTTATTGAAATGATCAAACATTTTTTCTTGATACGGATATAGTTTAAATGGTACTAAACCACTATCAAGTGAGATTACCTTTAAGTAAGTCTTAGCAAAATACGAAGGATCTTTCATGCACCTTGCGTATTCTATAACTTCTTTTTTTGTGAATTGTGTTTCTACGCCATCTCGTTTTACTGATGGATTTCCTAGATAACCAAACTCATTATTCTTGATCTTCTGCATCTATAATCTTATTATTATCAATCAACATTCTCTGTAGGTCTGTAGTAGAACCTACAAATACATTATTATTAGTCACTCGTCGAGCTTCTTCTTGCTTATCGTCTTTGGTTAAATCTTTCTTTGCTTTCTGAAGAGCCATTAGTTTTTCTGTAGTATCAGCAATATCTTTTATAGATTTAGACAATACTTCAAACGCACGGGGATGTTCAGACTCTCTCGCAAGTTCTGCAAGTGAATCTAGTGAATGTGTTCCAGTTCTAATTAAGTCCCGATATGTATCACGTGAAAATTCATAATCATCTTTTATGTCTTTTTCTTCAATTACTTCGGGCGCCTGTGGTTTAACCGGAAGATTCTTTTCCAGTGAATTGCGCATCTTATCTAATTTATCCATATTTTAATCTATCGCAGGGTCATTATCAATTGTTGTGGTTACAGTAAAACTTTCTGCCGTGTCCGAAGATCCTACTGTAAAGTCAATTTCTTCAAATCTTTCTGTATTATCGTTAGTTCCAAATTTTTCTAGATCGACAAATACTGATCTAATAATATTAGCATTATCATTTGTCGGCCCATAAAATTTCATTTTCATTGTAAAGTCTAGCTGATAAACAAGAACTCTACGTGTAGTGTAATCACCTTCATATTCATCACTAATGTCGACACTGTTTAAAATGATTGGAACATCTTGCTTATAATCAAATGTATCAACTGGTCGGATTGATACAGTATAATCTGGTGTAAAGTATGGAAGTATTTGTTCTACTACTTGCAATCCGTCGTCTTGGTTTTTAGCCATAACGTACAATGATATTCCTATATCGTATGACGTATACTGTTTGATTACCTTCTTTTTTGTAGAATCGGAAGCATTAGATTCTACAATCTTATTATATTTAGCTAATTTTTGAGTAGAGTCTACACTTAGAGATGTAATTTCAAATCCCATTCTAGGTAATTTTAACGCAACTGGTTGGTTCCTACCATGCTCTTGATCTAATCTAGAGAGAAACTTAGCCTTAGGGCCATACGATAATGGAACTTTAACTTGATTAAGAACACCACCATCTGCTGCCTTTCTAATAACGCTAATGTTATTAAATAATGTGCCAAATACTGCTACAGATTTACGCATTGTAGCATGATAAAAATGTCCACCAAACATTAAAAGTTCTCCGAAGGATCACCAAACGGATTTGCTTCCGTAAAGTCTAAGAAATTGTCAGCAAATGATTCCATTGCTACGTTTTGAGCGTCACCATCATTTGCCATAAAGTTTTCAGCGTCGTTATCGCCTACGTCGTATACTTTAGTAATGTAACAAGTATTAGTAGATTCTGCTCCAACTAATCCTTTGGTACCTGATACCACAAATTGTCTATAATCACTAGCACCAGTTACACCAACATTAGATACCCCTAAGGTCGCAACAGTGTCTGATGTTTTAACTATTGTTTGAACGGTTCCAAACACATTAATTGCTGGAGTATCGCCATCAGCATCAATCAAGGTTTGTGTTATAACCTCGCCTTGCTCAAAGTGTGCTGCAGCTGTAACAGATACATCCATTCCAACCAGATAAGCTTCTGCGCCCATAGTATCATCAATAACGTCAAGGCCAGTTTCAAATTTCTCATCGTTATACTCGAAGAGTGAACACGTAAGTTTATAAACTGGTAAGTTAGATAACTGGTAGAATGGCTTATCATGCTCTACGAATGTAATCTCAAAGAATGAGTTAGTCATTGGTAAGAATAATAGATCACCTTCCTGTGGTCTTATTTGACTCTCGTAACCACCAATCATATTATTCCATGCTTTACGTGAAATGACAAATGAAGCTTCATCTCGTATTTCAAGACCAAACTTCTGGTATAAATCACCTGCTCCTTCAAAGCCATCGACATTCTCAATGTATGCTTCCATTAGGTAAGCATCATCAAAGTTAGAAGCAGGATCTTCGTTTAGAATGCTATCGCGATTAACGAGAGTACGCGGAATATAATAGACGTCTTGTCCAAATATCTTAAGTGATTCTATTACCAAATCTTCGTATAGATTTTGCTCTGATCTAACGGCTTGGGAAAAGTATACGTTTCTAGGCATTAATTATCCTATATAGAAGTCAACTGGCTGTTCCCAGTTTAATCTGACTTCTTCTTCTAGTCTTTGCAATTCCTCAACGGCATCATCAAACAATTGGCGACCGTTGAAAGTAACCCCGCCAGGCATTGTCATACCTTCAAATTTTATTAGATTTGCACCCCATTGTTTCTTAACGAGTGCCGTAGCATATTTCTTTAAGAAGTAATCGTTATACACATCAGTAAATGTAGCTGGATCAATAATTCGATAAGCTTCAACTACAATATAACCACCAACTGAAACTTCATTAGCCCAATCCATATCAATTCTTAAACGATCTTGGTGTCGATCAAATGAGACAAACTTATCGTCTGAATCAATAAGAATATCAAGTGTGGCTAAGTATTCTTTGGCCATAGTATATTCTAGTAGACTACCCATATAACCAAGACTATACATATCGTTTAGATGCATTTGGTATTTAACATCGAAAAGGCTTGTGCTCGAGCTATGATCTCTAATTGGAAGAACCCGAATAACGTCAGTTACTAACTCTGGAATTGGAATATAGCCGTAGTCAATAGCACCAGGATGGACAATCGATATGGTAGCAGAATTGGTAGAAGTACCACCAGTTATAACAGTGCCATTAACGAATGCACCTGCACTTGGATTATAACTGCCTATGACTATAACATTAGTGTCGCTTTTAGCTAATATCTTAGCAGTAGCACCATTATCACCAGTAATAGTTTCACCAACAGTGAGTGCTTGAGTCTCTCCCGTATAAGTCATTGTAAACTTAGTATAGTCAATTTTATGCTTTAAAAATACTTTTTCAATGGCATCTGCATGATAGTGCTGATAGAATTGTAGAGCTTCGTCTATTCTATCATCTAGCTGATCGTCGTCAACATTAATTTCAATTACTGGTGCACCTAGATTTCTAAGGCAGTAATCAATTAAAGTTGCTCTACTGTTTGGTTTTGCCATTTAAAACACCTCTTACTTTACTATATTTATATGGTTTATTTATATGTTATGAAGGCTTAGTGGGCCAAACCACAGCATTAAGATCACTAGTGCTGCTGGGTAAATCACGTAAAGCTTGTCTATAGGTAGCCCATTCGGAATCTAGGGTTGTTCCAGTTTCGTACGCTTTAATTACCATATAATCACTTTGTGATAATATTTCGTTTCTTTCGCCTCTAAGCCCTAGCCAACCAAATGCTTCTCTCGCATCCAACTCACTCTGTGGAATATCTATTACTTCATAATTAGAAGTTTCGGTATTCCAATCCATAATTTGAACTTCTGGGTCGAAATCGGTCGGATGACTTGGAGCTTCAGTCCAGCCAGTTAAGGCTAGTTCTTCATCTGTAAAAGTAGATGAGTCAGTTCGGATTTCACCATTAGGCATTTCTAGAATTTCAGGTAAATGTCTTGGATAGCATCCGTTTTTAGTGTAAAATGTCATTAATTTGTTCCTCTAGTAGAAAGCTGTCTTGAATGTCCCATTGGGATCTATATCGCTAATATCTTCAGTTGGAATTGTAATAGCATAAGCTATTCTTATAGAACCAAATGCAGGTATAGCGTAAGCGTCCTTAGTTCTGCAAATTGCCCAACTGTTTGCTGATGTTGGGCTCGATGTTTCTCTATACATGTACTGTGTATGAGCGGGCCCTTGCGGCATTGTACCGTCGCCAACAGTCATTGGTGTTGTATCTAAACCATTAGTAGATATTCCATTGTCAGCTCCGGTATACTGGCTACTTGTATAACTCGCATAAGAAAATCGTTTTGATAGTCCAGTCTGGGTATTACTAAGATTAGCAGGAGTACTCCAGCCACCAGCACTGTAACCGCTGGGTACAGTGGGTGCTGCATAAATGTTTTGCTCAGTACTTTGAGTTTCCCATTTATCTTCGGCCGCATTGCATGCGATAAAATGTAAAACTTCACCCTTAGCATCTAAAATTTGCACACCTCCTATAGGAGTATCGTTGTTAAATAACTTACCAGATAACGTTATTACGTGTGCTAAGTAAAGTTTATAATTGCCAGGAGTTACTCTAAAAAACTGTTCAGTTACGTCAAACGGTCCGCTATAATCAGCATTCCCGCCGTTCATATATGTTTGGCTATTAATCGCGCGGTTGCACTTCACCGAAGTCCAAACATTGTATAAATCTGAAACTGTATCTAACGAACTAAAGGGCCAGCGATAGTTCTCCCTTTCGTTTTTAAATATCTGCTTTTCTTCACGAGTATTATGAATGTCAGCCAGGTCGACATGGCCACCGTAATTGCGTGCATCGTCTATGCTTCTTACTGCACCTACTCTTCCAAGATTACCCTTCATTCAAATACACTCCATATGTATGCACGCCAATTGTCATCATTGCTAATAGGGTTATTGCCAGCCCAATAAATATCATTCACCAAGCTATCCGTTGATCTATAGTTTTGAATACCAAAGGTATCAGCACCATAGGTAGCCGAAGGCGAAGCCAATTGCATAGCACTACTACCGTTTAAGGTACTCCCCAGCAGCCCATGTCCATCAAGAACTTGCTCTTCCCTAAACCCCCATACGCCGTCTTGATTTGAAAATTTTGAACTAGAATGGTAACCATTAGAGCCAGAGTCTTGGCCTGAAGAAAAGATAGTACCTGACCGGTGCGATGTAAAGGCTTGAGCAAACCCCGCATCAGCATTAGCATCCCCACTATATTCCCCATAAACAGCAAAGCCCTCTGTGGGACGCACCATAACTGGAGAAAACAAAGATGATAAGCCATTACTTCCAGTAGCCTTTTCTTGCCTATAATTAATATATATATCACCAACATGAGCGCTACCAACACCTGAAACTGTAGATGTAAATAGTGATATACAATACCACAAACAACCTGAAGTTAAACCTGGAAAATTAGACGGAGCAATTGAATATGTGGCTGGATCATCAAATAAACCCTTAGAAAATGTACCACTATTTGGCAAACTACCAGTAGAACCAGTATGCGCCGAAAGGCTTTCAAATACTCCAAGACTTCTATGCGGTATAGCCCAAATCTTTGCATTAGGTTCTACGCTCTGTATTGCGGTTAATACGGCTTGGTTATTGTGACCTGAGGCAGAATTTAATGCATCTAATGCTGATCCTACTCCTGTATGGTTGATTGTATGCTTAGGACTATTGTCCCGCATTTTCATATCCATATCCACAATGCCTGGGCTTAAAAATCGATTATCTTCTAGTCTGTCGCCACCGAGTATAAATGATTTATTTTTATAGTGATTATACGGCATTTATATCACTCCTGTAAACGATTCGTAGCTAATGTAATATGAAAGATCACTGCATCCAGCTTGGCCAATAAACTTTAACTTTAAAGATTCAACCCTAGCTAATACAAATGGCATATCCTTTGAAAAAATATTTATAGTTTCATTTGGATGCAATCTTGCACTATACAATGCTGACTCAGCAAAACTATTGCTGTAATCTGAATAATAAACAACTACGTCAATTACCTGAGACGAATCAGTGTTAGTAATGAGACCAGATATATACCGGTGGGCGTTTGCAAAGCCATTAGTAGTAATGGTCTTTGCTGAGTTAACTTGAGCAGAACCAGAAAGGTGTTTAAGCTCATAGCCTTCAATATCATGTAATTTTGGCATTATATTATACCTTATTTCTCAAATTTAGTAGAAGAAAAGCTAATAGTAGGAAATTCAGTAGCACCAGTCTGAACACTTTGTATATAAGCCATTAGGACCATGTTGTCGTCATTAAGCCAAAGCGTATTGCTTTTATCTATTAGAGTCACTGCAGTATTTTCTGCTACAAACATATTTCGTATTAAGTAAGTGATATGATTTGTATCAGTATTTTTAACGTATAACTGAAACCCATAACCATAGCTATTAGTATACAAACTTAAGGTTAAACTATCTATTCTTACAGGCCCTTCCCCAGCTGCTGGTTGAAGCACTGTAATGGTTTGATTATTACTGGTAAACCTTACCATAGAACGAGTAACTGGAGCGTATTCCATATTAACATCTAAAAAATTATCGCTAAATGTAAATTTGCTTAATGTGCTAGTCATTTTACTATCGCCTTCCGTCTGCGTACGCGTATGATGCGGTTACGGTTACTGTAAGAAATTTTTGGTTAGTTCCATTCGGCCCGGTACTCTGACCCCCCATTAGAAATCTTATATCAGCTTCATGATGAGCATACTCTGATGCCCCCTTTAAATATAAGGTTGTCATAGGTGGAATTGCCACGAAGCCAGGTGTAATATTACCTAATTTTAGCGATGTTGTTGGATCCCACCAATATCCATTTATACTATATGCTTTAGTATCACTGTTAACAACTCTAATCGAAATTATGCTTTGAACCATAGCCGAATCTGGTACTGTAAATTCGCCTAAGGAAGTACGGTTAAAGGTGACTGGAGACCCGACACTACTCATATTAGCACTCCAACTTACAATATGGCTTTGTGGTGCAACACTCATTTTAAGATCTCCCAACCCGTCATTATAACATTAGCAAGCTCGCTATATGGTGTGCCGGTATATCCACTCTCATCGAATAATCTCATCTCAAGATAATCTCCACCATTTAAATATATAGGTGTTTCAGCCTGTAGCGCAATTAAAGTGTTGTCGTTAAAAAGATGTTGGTCTAAGAATACTGTAGCAGTGCCACCAAGATTTGCACGTAATTGAAGTGTATGCACACCACTGCTGTAGGTATGATTTATTTTAATGCTATCAATTTGTATAATTTGATTAGCATTAGTTGGACTATCAGTATTGGCAACAGTTTGCCATTGCCCATCGTTTTCAACGGTAGTGCAATATACAATCGGCTTTATGCTTGATGGTACTTTAAAAGACATACTCTATATAATCCTCATTTATGCTACGTAGCATCAGTATTATTACTGATTATTTCTGAAATGCATGATGCATAAAATACAGTAATAGGCCCAGATACAGTTGATCCATCATCATATTTAACATGGGCGTGTATTTTCATTTCTGCATCCGATGATAGGTGTATTGGCTGTTCTTTATCAACTAAATTTACAGAGGTCCCTGCATAAACCTTAAGGTCTTTTGCGATATAACCCTTTACGGTTTGTCCTTCCAGTATTACAACTGTAAGAAGAAAGTCTTTAGAGGAACTCGCTGTATATCTACTAGTAACCCAAAGACGTGTAACCCGACCAACGTCATTTCGAATAACAACCCCCTGGCCACCGGTAACTTTTACATCCTTTACAGCTAGGAGAGTTCCAGTGTGATGTTCTGGTTCTCCAGTGGTCCCATCGACCGCTACCGAATAAACCGGTTCTCCTACTCTTAGTGTTCCGTACCTGTGACTAACACCAAAGTCACTTCCTGCTATAAGATTTCTAACTATACCCATCAGCTAAGCTCTCTATATGAATAAACAACAGTTAAGGCACTTGGTGCACTTGCTTTATGAAAAAATGTTCTATTGCTACCAATCACTGGCTGAGTTTTTTTAGCTAAAATTACGCTTTCACTCGGATTTACCATTACAACAAATAACCTATTACTATAACTGCTAAAGGTATTTTCGTATGTAAGTATATATTCACATGCTTTTTGTGAAACATTAGTTACCATAATATTTTCAATAATTATAAGCTTGCCGGACCCAGTGGGTATACCAGTATCAGTGCCAGTATTCATCGGCACTGATAACATTTTAGTAGCAAGGTTTATATCTGCACCTGTTTTAGTATTTAAGCTTATATTCTCAGTAGTCATTATTTTTATTTTTATCCAAAAATGTATTGCAAAGCTATCATATCTTGCTTGGTAGCACTGCTAACTTCAATGTGTGGGTCTTTTAAGTAAAGCTTCCTAATTCCACCATTAATATATGATGAAGTCACGGTAACCGATATGCTAATCCAAGTATCCTCATCAACACTAGCTTGACTAATAGAAAACGTTTGCCAATTTCCGCTATTAGCGTCATAACCAGTATCGCCGCCCGCGTGACCTGCAGCAGCCTGTTGAGCAGTACTATATGATGCACTATCTACAACATGAGTTTTACCAGCTGGCAGGGTGCTAGTAGCAAGATACTGATATAGAAGTATACTAACACCAGCATTACCGGCAGTAGTATCGCCCTTTATTGGTAAACTAACGTTTATTGATTCTCCGGCTCTCACAAAAAATGCTTTATGGACTACTCCGGTCGAGGCCGAAGCTTCAGTTGTAAACTCTAGTGCGTTCTCATCAATATTCCAAATAGCAGATGATTCAACATTATTATTGTATCCAGGAACCCAACCCATCGTCCTAGCTAATGTTTGCATAGCTGAAGGAACTTCATCAAAATCCACACCGCGAGTGACCCATTCTAATTCAGTGCCGGCATCGGGATATGCTAATACTTGTCCAGCAGTACCAATAGCATTAGGTAATATATATGACCCAGTTGCTATTTTAGCGTCCGAGGCTATGTTACCAGCTGTAAATGTACCAACAACATCTAAATCACCACCAATAGAGCTTGTAGTATCTGGATCGGCAGATAGTATAATGTTGTCTGTAATAGTAGATCCAACAAGGCGCGAAAGAACTATTTCAAGCGATGAAGTAGTATCTGTAGTAGCGTTTTCTCGGCTCTTTATGTATCCTATCGTCCCATTATTTGCGCCAGTATTACTATTATCCGAATAAAACGCTATGTGATGTTTATTATTCGAATCAGCTATAGGTTTAATACTAACTTGAGAAGTACCGGCAACAATACCAAAATTCGCAGGCCTCAGAAAATAAGAGTTGCCGCCACTTCGAATCCTAGATGAGTGTCGTCTAATAAATCCGCCTGAACCATCACTTTTTGTTTCAAATAGGTCTAATACTGATTCGTCAGACACTGAATATAATTTAACTGAATCTTTGTGTTCAAATCCAGCTGCATCCCCTGCAGCATATGCAACATTATTACTATCTCTTTTTGCAGTCTCTTGAACATAATAGCCGCCACCTTCAGGCAGTTTTACATCTCCAACTACGTCGACTTTATCATTCGCCATATCAACTGTTATGGTATCGTCAACCTGAACAGACTTATTTGATGCGTTACCTACGAATATCTTACCTTCATCGAGATTAGGAGTAGCATTAGTTCTACCAGCACCCATGATTTTAATAGAGCCAGCACTACCATCTGAACGAAGTACCTTTGCAATTTTTTGAATAAGGTTTGCACTTCCGGCTGGCGCGGTATCAACTAAAGCCCCAGCAGTTGTAGCCGAGACATATAGCTCGTCATTAACCGAAAAGCTTGAAGTATCTAATCCGCTTAGAGTACCAAAGGTATAAACATTGACATTTGCATTAGCATTAGCCGCGGCCGCTACAATACCAAATGCTGGCATTTTAGCCGCATCACTTGCATTAGCCTTAGCAACTTTTGTTTGATTACCGTTTGCTTCATATTGATCAATATAAACAACATCGCCTTTGGCTAGGTTTTCACTAGCCTTAGCTTTAAATAATACTGCTCCTCGAACATCACCAATAAACTCTGACGCTTCAACATCACCAGTAACAGTAATACCATCACCATCAATTACGGCTATTGCAGTTCCATCGACTGTTGCTGTAATTGACCCTGCGTCAGTTCCATTATCAGTAATTGCTACACTAGTGTTATCCTTAGTAATATTATCTACTGCTGGTGTACCAAACTCTAAGGCAGTAGCCCCAGCATTCATTACTAATGATTGGCCAGCGGTACCCTTAGCAGTTGGAAATACGATATCGCCAAGAGTTAATACACCAGAACTATCAAAGCCAGCATAATTAACCGTAGTAGTACCGTTAAAACCTCTAAATTGTATTGCACCATTGGTTGTATTATTTTGTGAAATAAGACCTAACGTTGCACCGGATTGCTCGAACATTCCCTTTTGGTTTGTCCCATCACTATCTTGGAAAATAATTCTCGGAAGAGAATGTGAAATGTGTAATCTAGCATCAGCATCAGGAGAACTATTACCAAGTCCAACTCTGCCGTCGTCTTTAACCCATACCTTATCAGTAATGGTTCCGTCTGTTGCAGTACTAATAACAAAGTCAGATGAAAGAACAGTGCCGGTATTTGTATTTGCGATAAATCCAATTCTACCTTGATCTTGCTGAGCGCCATCTGCACGTTCTGCGTTAAATAAAATGTTTGCACCAAATCCAGCAGCAGTTGTATTGGAACTCTTGGATTCAATTTTTACAATGTCTTCAGCGGTATTCGTATTAGCTGTAGTACTCAATAAATGCAAATGATGAGTTGGTTCTGCGCCATCAGCGAATGTGCCTACGCCAAAATTACCACCAGCTGTCATTCGAAGCAGTTCAGCGTCAATAGCAGCTCCAGCTCCAGCACCATCTGGATCGTGTCCAGTAAAGAGTGTCCAAGCAGGAGCATCAAACTGTAGTATGGCTTTATTAGCATCACCATATTTTAATGCTTGACCTTTAATACCAGTATCAACTGTAGGTGTTATATTGGTAAAGTCATTTCCATCTTCAATTCTAACATCGCCGTAAAATCGAGTAACGCCACTTGAAAGTTCAACCTGTATATTGCCATCTTCGTATAGTCTTACTGATGGATTTAAGTTTCCATTGCGACCAAATGCTGCGACAGTTTTTGCCGTAGCCGTAGACTTATCTACAATAATAACTTCGTTACCAGCATTAAATGTGTTTATCCGTAAATGGCCATCAGAGTCAATTCTATTTCCGCCAGCTGAATCATGGTAAATTGTTAAATCATCGCTAGCACCTAACTTAATTTTAGCAGAATCTTCAGCCACAGCATTTTCACCAGTTACCTCAGTAATATGATCTGGTAAACTTATATCACCATTAACTGTTATTCCATTACTAAAATCAAATTCATCATTAGTCGTATTCCATAAAATGCTAGCATCAGTTGATGCATCTACAGCATCTTGAATAACGATACCAGCACCGTTAGCCGCACTCGAAGAATCCGAGTCTGACTTATTAAGAGTAATGGTTATATCTTCGATTTCTAGATTGGTTGCACTAGTAGATGTAGAATTAATCGCACCTGCAACATTAAGATCACCAGATAGATAAAGATCTTTAAATGCTCTAGTTGAATCACCTAATGAAATAGCATCATTAGTTTCAGTGCCGGCTGACATCGGAATGATAGCACTTTCAATAAAATTAATACCCGCATGGTCCGTCGCAGAAGCATATATCGCAAGATTGTCAGTTGCGCTATATTTTATCTTACCGATTTCGTTTGTACCATCTTTTAATACTACTAAATCAGCAGCATTACTAGTAGGTGCATTTTCGACTGTGACGACTCCAGACTTAACGTCTAGGCCTTTCTTGACTTTAAAGTTCTTTTCGGTTGCCATGCGGTTTCACTCTCCACCGTTTAGGTTATGTTATTAGTATTTATACAAGTATTTGGTGAGATACTACTCTAAATGTAATATCATCAGTACTTCCTGGTGTTGCAAGTAATCGTACATCATCTCCGCTAATATCAGCATCAAACGTAGCTTCTCTAGCAGATCCTGTAAATATAATGCCGTATTCAGTTATTGATGGAGTAGTACCATCATGTATTAGTAAAATTTCAGCTATCATATATGTGCTATCTGTTGTATTCGTAGCTTGTACCATAAACTTAGCTGATCTAAATTCTGCTTTCTTAAATGTTGTAATTCCTACTTGTGTTACAGCAGAGGTATCGGTTGAAGTCGTTTCGATGCCATAACTTTCCACTTGCAATATAGCACTAGGACTAGTCGTTCCAATACCCACATTGCCTGATGAGTCGATGACTAGTCTTGGGTTAGTATCAACATTAGTTGTACCAATTCTAAAAGAATCTGTAGCCGCATCATGTCCTACTGTGTACTTAACAGAACCATTCTCAGCAAACTTCAACTCAGCATCAAAGTTAGTATGACCGTCTAGTAAAAGCCTTGCGTCTGTTGTGTCAGAGTTAATGTGTAGTAAATCTAATGGAAGATCAGTACCTATACCTACGTTGCCTGATGAGTCTATACGCATACGTTCAGATGTATGGTCGCTTATTGTGAATTGTCCTGCATCAAGCGCAACATCATAGTATTGATTCAAGGTGTCCCCTGAACCACTTTCCGCAAGACGCAACGTAGCGTGTGAATCTGCAAATCCTGTAGAAGTATCTCTAACAGTTAGTATGGGGTCAGCACCAACTACTTCAAGCAATGAGTCAGGACTAGTAGTACCTATACCCACGCGTCCGCTAGAGTCAATACGCATACGCTCTGAGCCATTAGTTCCTAAACCCATGTGATTCGTTTCGTGACTGTAATTTACATAACCTACATCAGCGTCGTCCGCGTCTGAGAACAAGTAACCTGCATTACCTGTGTTAGAAGCCCTAATAGATACATAGTTGAAAGAATCTGAGTCATTTCCGACAGCCAAGGAAAAGTCTGGCGAACTAGTACCAATACCGACGTTACCGGTTGAATCAATTCTCAATCTTTCGATTGGAGCACCTGATACATCACCCTTTGTACCAAATGTAAGAGCAGTTGCAGAAGCATCGGTGGTTTCTGAAACAAGATTTATTGTAGATCGTGGTGCACTATCACTGCCTGAGTTACCACTAGTGTCACTTGAATCTAGCTCAATGCCTGCTACAATCTGCCCTGCGGTCCAAGCGGTTTGGCTGCCTTGTGTACTATTCCAACCATCTTTTATTTTTAATTTAGCGTGATCATTAATATTATCTGCAACTGAATCCCTACTATTTAGTATTTCAACAAATCCAGAATGGCCAGGTAATAAATTAATTCTATTAATTAAAGCGGTATTAGTCTCCCCTATATCAATATGAGTATCATCCATCCAACCTATAATATTTCTAATATATCCGTCATGCGCACCTACAATACGCTTACCTCGAGGTATTGCAATAGCTGCATCGGTCGCAGTATTATCCCCGTCAGGTAAGTTTAGGCCATCACCATCAGGATCGTATGTACCTACGCCGTTGGCAACAATTGTGCCGTTAGATATGATACGACCTGAAGTTTGTAATTGCCCAAATGTATGGGTAAGAGCGCTATCTTCGGTTGTTCCCCACACATGTGGAGAAGTAATAGTTGTACCACCAGTCGATCCGGCAGTTATGCTTTGTTGAAGATCAAATGAAGCGCCTCCAGCAGAAGACAATTGCGTAATATCAGCATAAAGAGATTGATTATCAATAACAGACCTAATTTGCAATTCCCATTCACTAACACTATTTCTATGAAGTCTTAGCTTAGAACTTTCTGGACCTTGAACAGAACCAGTATCAAGTTCTACCGTGCCATTAGTGCTACCATTTCTCTGAACAGAAACTTTATTAAACCAAACATAGCCATTATAATCATACCCACCATGATTAGATCCTGGATACACCGTTTCAACCATGAGTGATATTCCAGAATAAGGATTGTCTGGTAAAGTAAATGTACCAACCTTATGCCATGTGTCACCAGCATCACTAGTATTATTTTCTATCCAGGTATGTTTAGTAAAGTCTGGAACGGCTCCACCCACGCCCCCACTACCTTGTAGACCCTTAAAGCCTATAGTACCAGCAACGTCTAATTTTCTAATAGGATCAGTGTTACTAATACCAACATATCCACCCGTTTTCCATGTCATCAAATCGCTCGATCCAACTGAATCGTACATATGAATCGTATCACTACTAATGTTGCTAGTTTTTTGATATAATTTCCACTTTTCCACATCTAAGGTCTTGAAGAAAATATTTTGTGACTGATTGATCGTACCTCTATTCAGTTCAATCGCTGTACTGCCACCTTCTAATTTAATCTTCGCGGAACCGGCATAGTTCGGCGCGTCGCCTCTTCTTTCAATATGTAAACCAGCGCTAGGGTTGGATGTTCCTACACCAATATCACCACCAGCATCAATATAAACTGTAGACGCAGAATCACTGCCACCGCCTCTTAATTTTAGTACATTACTATTACTATCTTCTCCAACAAAAGTATTAGTACCACCAAAAAATATACTTCTATTAGTGTTTCCAGATAAAAAGGCATCACCCGCGACTTCAAGCTTATAACCAGGATCATCAGTACCAATACCAACATTACCATCATTTGTAAATCTTACCTTTTCTGTACCTTCAAAGAAAAACCCTAGATCACCGTCGTCTGTTCCTTGTCTTATATTAGCAATATGAACATCTGCATCACCCGCTCTGAGCTGTAACATGGCCATAGTGCCGACAGTAGCATGAGTATTATTAATTATTATTCCATCGCTTCCCCAAGCACCTGCAGTCCCTCCAGAGAAAGCAGTCTCATCATTAGAAAACGCTACATGCAACTTCTGAGCTGGATTATTTGTTCCAATACCTACATTTCCATCTTTGTCGATAACGAGCTGATCAGTTCCATCCTTTTGAACAACAAAGTCGCTCTCACCAGTACCAGCGAATGTGCGATTTAAAATAAACTTATGATCACTTACATCACCAGGATTAGGCTGATCAGCATCAGCGTCTTGACTTGCAGTAATAACGTTATTTAAATCTTGAACTTCTATTTTAATATATTCGTCTGTAAGATCTCTACCAACCATAAAGGTTGCATCAGCGCCACCAGTAGCAATCCTTAGATCTTTATTCATATTCCAGCTATCGATAGCACTTGTATATGTAAAGGTAGGATCAGTGATTACCGGATCATTTGTACCAACATCAACAGTAATACCAGCTCCATTTGCGTCTGATGCTTGAGTAGATCCTTGTGCTAAAGTAAGGTTTACATCAGCAATGTTTATGTCAGTTGAATTAATTGTTGTCGTAGTACCACTAACACGTAAGTCACCTACAATTACAACTGTGCCAGTATCGACAGTTGCGTCGTCTACAGTATCAGCAGGCGCTGGATCGATATAAAACGTTGATGGACCAGAAAGTACACCAGCCATTGTAACATTGTTGATATTTTGTATATTAGGAGTACCGCTATTTCTATCAAGCCAAGTAGTCCAACCATCGGATGTAGAGTTCATAACTTGAAGATCTTTACGATGTTTTATATCACCAAAAACTGCAAGGAAACCGTCAGTTCTAGCTTGAATTAAATCTCTACCCGTAATATCACCAGCATTATTGATACGTTCAACACCACCGACATTTAACGCACCATTAACAATACTTAAGTCACCGTTGTTAACTGCTACTATGCTATTTTCAATATTAGTATCAGCTGCTCCGCCTAGGCCATCAAAATTAGCAAGTTCACCAGCAACCGTTACCTTGAATATAGGAGTATCGTTTTGGTTTCTAAGTTCAAATGCTCTATTATCTTTAGCATCAAAAACAAAAGAATTATTATAATATTCTAATCTTGTAGCATTACCAGTAGCTCTAAACAATTTACTAGATGTTGTTGTATTTCCATCATCAGAACCACTTAAATAGATACCTTGATTATTACCTAATACTAATTCATCAGCAAGAGTAACTTTTTGATCGGTTCCAATTGTAACAGCTGTGGTATCATTCGTTTCTAGTTTTAAAGCTTTGCTTGCGACGGTACCAACTTGCATGCCATTAGTATCATCATATCTTATAAGAGAGCCATTTGATCCTTGAGATAACCTAAGAGCAGATCCATGTGTATCGTCATTTATATGTACAGTTCTTTTGCTTCCATCAGCAGTAACAGCTGTAGCACCAAACGCTGAGTCACCAGAAGCAATAATGCCACCAGCAACATCTAATTTACTAGATGGCGTAAGCGTACCAATACCAATGCGAGCATTAGTACTATCGATGTGTAAGATATTGTTATCGTGAGCGGTAATAATTGATTCATTATCGCTGCTATCACGTTTCTTGAAGTACAAAGCACCATCAGCCGTATTAATAGCTAATTCGCCAAGATTAAGTTGGTTTTCGCTTGGAACTGAGCCGGCTACCGCCGACCGTCTGAGTCTGATGTCAGTTTTTCTGGCCAATGTTGGCTTCTCCTATGTTCAATCTCTATATAGAGTTTATAAATTAACCACCGTATATACGGTTTATATAGATCTATTTATAAGGAAAAGAATCTTAGTCGTAAGATCCGCCATCAATAAGCGTAGAAGATATGGGATCACCACTTGAGTCGAACTGAACAATAGCTCCTTCAGTGGCATTTGTGAGGAATGAAATCGCACCTGCAGTTACTGTCATTATAGACTTATCAGTAACTGCAGTAAGACCAGTACCACCATCAGCAATGTCTAAAGCGGTATTGATATTAAGAGTGCCCGTTACTGTTAGATCATTATTAACAGTAAGATTATTGGGTATGATTACATCGTTCGTAAGCGCAAACGTTACGGTGTCATTAGATAGCGTGGTTGTAAGCTGATTTCCAGTACCAGCTAATCGTAAATCATCAGTTCCTATTACTACCCCAGTATTACCATCATCGTTAGTATCAGCTGTTACTAGTAAATTTGGTGGTAGTGCTACAATATATTCATTATTGCTAGAATCGTACTTTAAAACACCGTTATTAACTTGGCCGATAGGGTTAACATTAACCAAGTCGCCAAGTGATAAACCAGCTGCGCTAAGCTTAACGGTTTGAGACACAAGTTGATTATTTAAAGTATGCTTACCCTTTAAATTACTGGTTTGTCTTATCTTAGCTTTGATAGACATTAGATTATGCTCTCGTTACGCCAGGAGTTATTTCCACTTGTCCTTCAATAATTCTAGTAACTTGACTATCAGGTGATACAATTTCAATATCGTATAAGTATCTACCTGCTTTCATTCCTGCAGTTTGCGTAGACGATAATTGAATGCGTACTGTTCCAGCTGCGGCATCAAAAACTGATGTGGTGAATGCAACTGAAGTAGATGAACTATATGTTTTTCTGATCTGGCCTGCAGTAGTATAATTAGAAAGATTAAGAACAGAGCCATTGCGATCAGTTACATCGATGTCAGCAGAAAAAGTTGATCCCTGGTCTATTACTAAATTTGAAACAATCGCCATGTTCTTTTATCCTATTTACTTATTATTTATGCTTTTTAGTTCTTCAAGATCAGCTCTAAGCAATTTATTTTCTTCTTTAAGTTCTTTAATAGCTTCAACTAAAAGAGATGTTACCTGAGAATATGCAACAACTTTATACGGTTCGCTGTCTTGGTCTGGATCTTCGAAGCCAACTTCGGTTTCATATATCGCTGAAGGCAATACTTTTTCTACATCCTGTGCAATAAGACCAGCAGATTTTTTACCATCTTTCTTCCAATCAAATGTAACACCTTTTAATTGTGATACTTTATCTAGAGCGTTATCGACAACTTCAATATTATCTTTTAGTCTTTCATCAGATGGTACAGTTGATGAGTAAGCGATAATATTACCTTTAACGTGTAAATCACCTGAATCTCTGAGAAGCCTCATAACCTCTGTTGCAGCACTAGTCCCACTGAACCACCTGATGCCATAGGATATGTCGTACATCGTCTTATGAAAAGTATGGCCGATGACCTGATCGGTAGTACCGCTGTCATATGTTCTATTATGTGCTGGAAATATCTGAAGTAGGTCATTGTCCGTGCCGTTGACCACCATACCTCTTAATCCATTAAGAGTAAGAGTATCTGTCGCAGAGTCGGCCGAGGCCTTGGTGCCATAATTCACGCTGTTATACATAGGTTGGACATGAGAGAAGGCGCTTTGGTTAACATCAGCACTGGCACTTATAGCATCCAGCTTATTTTTTAGAGTAGTGGTGAAATTCTTTTGGGATAGGCCGTTATCACCTACACTGTACTGGGTGTTGGTAATAACGCCTGTACTGACATTGACACCACTGCCGCTAAATTTTCCTCTAACTTGAGCAGTAGTCAACTGAGTATTAGTGTTAGTATCTTGTGCCAAGTTTCTCCAGGCAGTCCAGGTGTTGGTGTAGTAATATCTCACCCATACATTAGTGGTATTATATTCATAATATGTTTGAATGATATGAGCGGTCGGCGAGCCAGTAGAGTCGGCTAAATCGTGAGCATTTATTACGTGTAATACACCAGCACCCGCAGTATTATTAGCATCGTTAGTAGCAATACCTGGAATCGGCGGATAATTATTACCTTCATTTACGTTATCATTAGTCGCTTGGACAAAGTACCCAGTCGTTGTATGAGTATTTAAATCTACATTATTACCGATACCAGCACCGTTAAGCTTAAATTGGGTACTAGGATTTCCGACTAACTTTAATCCGCCTCCGGCATGTGCGGAATATGTTGTATTATTATCTGCTGGAAGAGTATATGTTTTAGTTTCGGCGCCGGTTATATGTCCTTCGGCGCTGCTCGTTAGACCTGTTATAGCGGTAAAGGTTCCACTAGCCGATAAGGTTGATGTAGCGGTGGTATTAGTACGCGTAACAGCATCGTGATCAAGCGTAATAGTTTGGTTACCTATCTGGTTTGCACTAAAGCTTTTATCATCTTCATTAATATGAAGAAGAGTACCACCTGCTAATGTAAGTACTCCGTTACCAATTGACACTGTACCACTTGTCTGGCCAGTGACGTGACCGTATGCATCGAATGTTAAATTCTGGATAAATTTATTTGTAGTACCGGTATTGCTAATGTTAGCTTGCGTCGAGGTGTCTGCGTGGGCAATTCCAATAGTATCAGTACCAATTATAGATAATTCGATACCGGTTGTACTGCTCTTCTGAACTTCTTTAAAGTTTAACGTACTACTGTTTGATCCAGCTGTAATATCTGAACCAATTTGAGTGCCGGCCTCACCATGATTAAAGGCCTTTATGGTTTTAAAGATATTTTGATTAGATCCTAACGACGTATTTTTAATTTTAATAGACTTATTAGTAGCATCTACGTCAATATCAATACCCGAATCAGGATAGAAAGTAAATGTATCTGTATTAGAACCAGCTGCTATAGTTCCTGTATCAGTAAAAGTATGCCCACCATCGATAGTTGGATTTACAGCAACATTTTTAAAGATATTCTGCCCTGAACCCTTATCATTATTTGTAATTTTAAAGCCTAGTATATGTGATACTTGCTCATCTGCACCTGTGCCTATGGTACCATCGGTCTGAAAATTAATATCAATCGTCGCACCATCACCAGTTAATTCTTTAAACTTAAATACTTCATTTTGTGTTATTACCTTTTCAGTACCATCACCGTCTCGGACATCGAATGATCTTATATAACGAGTATCCAGATCAGTGCTTGCGACTGATGTAACGTGACCAAAAGTATCAAATCCAATATCTTGTAATACGTTACCATCACTATTGTCAACAGTTGCAACTGTCGAGGTGTCAGCATGTGCGTAAGTTATGGTTTTCGAGCTGCGCGAAGTGGTGAGGCCAGTACCTGCACTAAATGTAACGGTATTTCCATTACTAATATTAGCAGTTCCGGCAGTAGTACCACTTGCTAATACCCAATTATCGTAGTCAGTAGCCTCTGTAATAATTGTGCTATAATTTGTACCATCTACTGTTAATTCCCAAACATCGCCATCATCATTCCATCGCAACTGTACATTAGCGTCATTGCCACGTTCAATTTCAATACCGGCCTTTTCTGTTCCGGCGTCACCTTCCTTATTATCGTTTAATACGATTATGTTATCATCAACGGTTATCGTTTCGGTGTTGAAAATTGTTTGTGTTCCGTCAACTTGTAAGTTACCGCCAACGTATAAATCACCACCGATACCAGCACCGCCTGCTACAGTTAAAGCACCAGTAGTGCTACTTGTTGATGCTGCAGCACCACTTACGGTTAAATTACTACTAACAGTTACACTGGCCGGCAATCCAATCTGTATAGTATCCACTGTAGAATCGTCATCTGCAACCATTGTGGTTGTAATTTCACTACTTGTACCAGCTATTGTAAAGGTATCAGCCGCAAGATCAATTGCTCGATCGTCACCGCTATCTGCTGCTATATTCATAGTAGTAGTAATAGCGGCCGTGCTCGTTGCAGTAATTCTTCCCTTATTATCTACAGTAATAACTGGAATAGATGTAGCAGAACCAACGGTTCCAGCAGTGACACCTGAAGTGCCAAGTGCTGAGGAAAATGTATTAGCATTAGCATCCCAGGTTGTAGTAATTTCACTAGTATTAGCAAGCAATTCACCAGCATTATAGAATGTTACTAGGTCAACCGTTTGAGCCGATGGAGTTGCACCACTGGTTAAGCCAGTAACCTGCCAAGCTCTATGACCTTTGGCGGCGATAACCTGGCCTTCATTCCATTTTATTTCAGCATCGTTTCCTGCACTAATTACCGTAGCCTGTGAAGGAATAAGATTACTATAAAGCGCCCCCATAGCGGCTTGACTTCTATCTACCTTTACGCCGTGTGTTGCAGTACCGGCCTGCAGTTTTAAGAATGCTGTATCGAAAGCTACGTCAACTTCACCACCACCGCCGATTAATATAGAACCAGCTGAAACATCTAGTGTAGAGCCAGCTGGGAACGTTAAGGTGTTACTCGAACTAAAGTTAATATTACTATTAAATGTTTGATTTAACGCGGTGCCGCCAGAATCACCAGTTCTAATAACGCTACTGTCTACTGCTAATTGACCACCACCAGCCGCAGCACTTACAGATAGCTGGACATTAGATGCTACTATAGAAGTACCAGCAATTGCTGCTTGATCTGTTGCAGAAGTATTAACACCACCGACAACAAAACCTACTTGAGGTACAATATTACCACCATCAGGAATTGCTAATGATATAGAAAAGGTATCATTAGCCGCGGTTTTAAGATCAACTTCAACTTCTTCTATTAAATTATAATCGTCATCTGAATTTAGATATTTGATAAATGCCTTTACGTAGTATCTGCTATGTAAAGTTTTAGTATCGATTGTACCACTAAATGTTAATGTTCTATTTCTCCAAGAATTATTTTCTAGGAAATTAAATGCTTCAAGGTATATTCCACCATCGTCATCAGCCGAGTTTCTAGCAATAACTGTGTTCAGATCAACCCCGTCTGTCATAGTGTCATCTTCGAAGATCTGAGTATTGGGTGCAAGTGTAATATTACCACTACTACCGCTAACAGCAAATTTTTGATTAGCAACTCGAGCAGCATTGGTAAAGGGCCCATCATCAAAGAGCTTGGTGCCTTTTTCATTAGTATTTACAATAGCACTAACAGTTTGAAATCCTTTCCATTGTGCCGTAGCCCCGACATTAGCATTAACCGGCGCTGATACATTGAATGATAGTCCACCGCCACCAGCTATTTCTATATCAAGTGTTCTGTTACTAAATAGATTACCACCACCAGCTAGGCCATCACCCGCTATAATTTGTCTTAGTGCTAATTCTTCAAGTGCACCTTTGATAGTTGTTGCACCTATTCCATTTGCAGAAATTGTAGTGTCAACTTTATCCATTGCATTAACGCTATTAGCACTAATGGTAGTCTTACCACTATTAGTTATATTTTGAGAAGAGCTAAATATACCAGTGATGTCTCTAACGTTGATAGTTTTATTTGTGTTGTTTATTCCGCCAGCAACGATCGTTGCTCTAAATCCACCGCTCTGTGTAAGAACATCACCTGCTGCATAGGATGCTGGAATGGTAGCGTTGTTTACTAATCTAATGGTTCCAGGTCGGCCGCCATCAATAGCTTGCATTATATCATAAATTTCATCATCATTGCTACTTAAACCACTTTGTAATTTAGTTAATGATTCGGCTACAGTATTAGCGCCGTAGTGATGAACGTTATAACTAGTAGCATTACCTAATCCAGCGTCAATTGCATTAATAGCAGAGGTTAAGTTACCAAGTCCGGCTGCTTCAGTGCCGACGCCTGTAATAACACCCGAACCAATAGTAGTATCCAATTCAACAACTGCAGCTGTAAGATCAGTAGCTACAATGTTAGTATTAGTAGTTAATGTTGCACCACTAGTTCCTACGTCACCAATATCCGTTCTTAATTCGTCTACAGCTGCGGTTAGATCAGTAGCTGTTAATCCAGTTAATCCACTGCCAACATTACCTACTTCATCGTGTAACTGGTTTAACGCAGTTGAAATTGTATTATCAGTGCCTGAAATTCCACTAATATCTGCAGCACCGATTTCACCATGCAATTGGTTTAGAGCTCCATATATTGTGTTGCTAGTATCACCAGCATCGATAGCTGAGATATCTTCTGTACCAATTTGGCCTTCAATTTCAGCAATAGCGTCACCCACATTAGAAGCTGTTGTTCCCATATGTTGTGATGTAATAGTTCCTAATTCAGCGTCATGTTCATTAATTGCAGTAGTGATATCGTTGGCCGTAGTAGTAAGAGTAGCAGATACCAAAGCATTACTAGATTGCATTGTAGCAGATCTAAGTGCAGTATCAAGTTCATTAATACCACCAGCAAATCCTTCGGTCGACTCAGTAGTTACAGTATAATTGGTAGCAGAACTATCACCACGTGATGCAGCTTCTAGTTCATTAACACCACCAATAAGCCCAGAGGCAGAATCAGTAGCTAATGTATAATCTGCGCTAGTGCCACGAACTGCATCTTCTAGCTCGTTAATAGAAAGTGTAACATCCGCAGCGTCTGTAGTTAAATCTTCAATTTTACCGACATCGGTTTGAAGTTCATTTACTACAGTTATTAAATCTCTGGCTGATATTGTAACATTAAGCCCAGCAGATAAACCACTATTAAATTCAATAAATTGGCCTCTAGTGCTTGTTCCATAAGGCTCTAGATCGACATCAAAATAGCTTTGAGCTAAATTAGAACCACTTGCTAATCCAACTAGTTTAACGCCGTTAGCTTTATTAAACGTGCCACTAGTTGTTTTTAGGTATATGTAATTGTCATTTGCGTGATAAATGGTTCCAACAAATGTAGTCGAGGCATGTGCAGCCACTTCTGCTTCGGTCGCGCTAACTGATTGCTGGTTGCCTTGATAAACTACAGTTCCTTCGGTTAGAGGAACAACCTTAGCTGTAGGTGATCCAGTTAACGTGATTCTACTTGACACGTTAGGTATATGATAACCAGTTGCACTTAAATCATTTAAATGAGTAGTAATTGTAGAGCCATCGGTGCTTTTTACAACAATAGATCCAGATCTATATGATTCTGTAACTTGGCGAATAACATTAGAGGCGCTTACAACTTCACTGCCAGATATCTTCAATGCTTCAGTTGAATCGAATGTCCCAGTACTATTAGTTACTAAAATCTTAGGCTTATTATCAACCGTAACAGCGGAAACAATACTTGCATTAAATCCCCCATCTTGGGTTATTGTTGAGTTAGCGACAAGACTTGTAATACTTGTACCATCAGCAAGAATGATATAACCACTAGTATTGTCTAACTTTGTATCTGGAAGAATTTCAAAATCTAATGTCTGAGCAGTAGCTGGAGTATTATCATTACCGGTAATGATATTTTGATTTGTCCCACTAACGCTATTGTAAGTATATAATCTATTAGATAATCTTTCATCTAATAAATCATTACCACCAACATCAAACGAAATCTCATTCGTCTTATGTCTCCATTCTTCAAATGTATTAGTTTTTGAAATTTTTGTTTCATTGGCCATTAGTTACCACCTAATTTTTTTAGTAATGCTTTTATTTCAGCTAGTTCGGATTTTATTTCGGCAATTTCGTCAACGCCTTTTTTTCTTGCTTGTTTTTGCTTAAGTCGCTGCTTATATGCTGTTTCACTATTATTTATAATAGCACTAGACGACCGATCACGCTCTAAATTCAAATTATCTTCTACTTTTATTCTTTTCATTATAGTGTTGCAATTGCTCTAAAGTCCTTTACGGTTGGAACATTAGAACTATTTTGAGATCTTAAGACAATCTTAATAATAAATTTACTGAATGTTATTGGAGTTGCTAATTGACCGAAGTCTTTTACGTAATGAACTTCACTATAAACTCCGTTATCGTTAATTGGAATTGCACTTTCTGGTTCAAGTAAAGTCCAGTCTTCGTCGCCAATTACAGCATCGTCTTGACCAACCTTATAGAATACATCGATATTACTATGATTTGGTCTATTTGCATTAAGATATATATCTATCTCTTCTGCAGATGAATCTAATTCCACGGTTTTAGTAATATACTTAGCATCATTAGTAGTGTTAGTACTCTTAGTATCGGCTACGTGATAAGTGCCATAGTTAGATGATAATGTTGTTGCATCGTTTATTCTATTACTTACAGTAATTAGTGATGTTCTATTAAGATCTAATACAGGACTTACATTTTCATTTTCAGTTTTAAATGTGCATACTAATTGGAATGATTCACTGCCAATGTTAGCAAAGGTTTGATTTCTATCAGATGCTACAAGCATTGGCTGCTCCATTACCATATTCTTATTTGCTAAAATTGGCTTATAGTCTGTACCAGCTGGAAGTATAGTATATGCACTATCTAAAGTTACATTATTACTATCTTGTGATCGAGCAGTGGCTCCTTTCATTTTATAAGAAATAGTAGAGTCTTTAAATTCAATAGTTGAACTGCTTAATTTTAGAATATTATATGGTCTATTTGAAGAAGCTTTTATGTTTGCACCACCTCCAGCTAAACCTACAGTACCAGCCGTAATTTGAGCCGTGGATCCAGACGCACCAACTATAATTTCATAACTATCTAGTGTTTGACTTCCGCCAACAACGTTATGGTTTCCATTTATTCTAGCAGCTACGACACCATTCACCGTTCCAGCTACACCAGAAATACTAACACTGTGTATCGCTTGGCCGATGGATGCCTCTACTCCATACATTCCATGGTTAGGATGGCTAACTCGTATTCTTGTGCTATTTCCATCGACGTTTCCTAAGAATGTAAACGGATTATTAGGCAAAGCATCTAATGGCAATTTGTCATTGACTAAATTCATAGTACATGCACTAGTGCTAAACGAAGCTCTCTTTAGCTTAAATTTAAGATCTTTATTTTGCTCTGGCGACCAGGTCGAAGCGTTAGCCGAGGTGAAAAACACTCCATTAAATGGTTGCTTAGTAATTCTAAAACTAGTATCTGTTAAGTCAAATTTACTGGTTTCGGCAACAAATACTTTATATTTGTCTGAGTTAGAAATACAAACAATTGCATATTCCTTACCTTGTTTCAGGTGAATTGGAAAATCCCAATTTATCTCAGTAGCATTACTAGCATCAGCCACATCATAATTTGATGTTGTAAACGCAGTGCCTGAAACAATATCAGATGGATATACAATTTTTTCTGCTCCTGGTATTACTATTTGAGTTGGTATACCATTTTGAACCTCTCTGATCGAGACTGTAACTGGAATGGATGGGTCAATTTTATTAAAGAATAATTCAACACCAGTTGTAAAAATTCCGCCATCAGTATCAACCACAAATGACTCTGCAATAGGGTCATAGTACTTAACCAGTTCGTGAGATACATCGGTTCTATTGCTTGTAATTGTTCTGCTTTTGCGTAGTTCTTTGTGAACAATACGAGGAACTTTAGTGTTAATGATAGTTCTTTGTCTAGTTTCTAATAAACCTTGAGCATAATAATTTTCAATAACCGAAGTTGTTTCATCTTCTAAAGCGCCGGTGTTATTAGTAGATGAGTCAGTAAGCTTTAACGTTTTAGTACCCGTTTTAAATCTAAACGTAGAATTATTTGGAATAATAAGTGAACCAATCAATCGCCCTGAAGCGTCAGTGGTTAGTACACCACCTCCAGTTCCTGAAGTGGCGTTGTTATGCGATGTAGCACCTTTATATGTTACAGAAGCATTGCCATTAACAATAGAGCTAAATTCCACAAAGTCTGAATCTGCGTGCGCCGCACCAGCCATTTCTTGCTTACAGTAAGATGTTACGTCAGCACCATCAAAGAATGCATACATTTTAGTATTAGGTTTTAATAATTGTGCATCAAAGTATACTTTACGCGATCTCATAAATGGTATATAGCTAGTCTCAACTGTAAAGTTACCAATAACTTTTGATTGAGTTGAAGATTCTATAGAAGCTTGAGTACCAGACCGAGTTTGAGTTGAAGTGGTTTTTATTGCAGTGATATTAGTTGTAACGTCTGCAAACCACTTATCTTGTGAATTGGTTGTTCCAGTTTGTCGCTCGACCCTGGCTTCGTTATCCCCTACTCGCATATCAATTGTATCAGTATACGAAGTCTCGCTTAGTATTTCTTCACCGGTCCAATTTGTTTCCCATTCATTCCAAACAGTATTTAAAATACCTTCAGCGTTAGCCATAGCAACAAATTGATCATACTGACTATTATCATTAACAATAACATCAGGTCGCTGATCTACTTCCTTCCATTCATCAGATTCTGGTGAAAGCTTCATTGTTCCATCCCACGCAATTACATTGTATGGATTAACAAATTCAGCATAAGATGCATAAGGTTGATCTATTTCAGTTCTAATTGTATATGGAAGAGTTACAATACCACCAGAGACTGAAGTAGTACATTTATTCGAATTTTTATCAGCTGCAGCCCTTGCAACATTCGTGGAACTTGAACTAGAATCACTGGTTTTTCTAATTATATTTACAGATTTAGTATCGTGCTTTGGTCGCAGTATTCCATTTTTAGAATCAATTGATACTGAATACTCTGGGTTAGATGGATTACCAACATTGTGGCCAAAGAATCCATCTACAATAAATCCGTTTTTAAATCTTACGTCACCTATGCTATCACTAATATCAGCCTGTGCTGCTGACTTTTCAAGCAAAGAAAGCGAAGTATAATATTCTAAATTCTTAACTCTCTTATCTATTTTTGCTATATCGCGCATTGTGTATCGTCTATTATCTATTGGGATAACAATTACGTCTTGTACGCCGAATACATAAGGATTGAGAATGAACGTATATAAATGAATAGCATCTTCGATGCCTTCAGGTGCTACAGGTTTTCTATCTGCTATACCTTTAATAACTACAAATTCGCCTCGTTTATTTAAGAATAGCTTATCAATTCTTCCTTTATAATACTCTAACCTTAATTCAATAGAACCTTCAGATGGACAAATACCGCTAGTAAAGGTAACCGCGCCGCCAGTACCAGTTGTAACAAAAGAATCATTGTCAATCTTTTTCGTCGGCCTAAAATCAATAGCATCTCTGAGAGATGTGCCCTTATAGTTTGGAATTAAATCATAGACAGTCGATAGGCCTGTGGTTCCAGGTATATATGAATCTACAGAGAAGTAATCGCCTGATCCACCGTGTTGAAAATGATCAAAGGTTATAGTGTAAGTTCCATTAGGTAATATAGCACCTTGCTTAACAACAACCTTACCAGTATCATAAAAATTATCTCTTTGGCCACCATCTAAAATAAACGAATCAGTAAAATCTTCAGCTGGAGATATAGCAGTACCGCCGCTGTTTGCTGTTCTCTGAACACTGTGTAAGTTAACAGCGTCATGTGCGCTTAAGGTATAAGATGAAGCTATGCTACCGCCAGAAATTGAAAACGTTTTAGTTGCATTTAGTGTATAAGTTTTTGTTTTAGCAGCCGTATTAGTTTTTCTAGTAGTAAACATAACTACCAATTGTTGACCATTAAGTGATGCGTCAAGATTCTGTAAGGCCATTGATGAATCACCAACGCTTACAGTGCCAGCAAAATTGCCAGCGCCTAACGCATGAACTCTTCTAGGATATCCAGATGTGTCAGCATCACCAGAATATACTAAAACATCATTTTTATTAGCTAAAGGAGTTCCAAGTGCTACCGTTACGGCACCACCAGTTACACTAGCTGAAGATACAACCTCTACTCTGAAGTCAGCATCAACAGTATGAGAAGATCCATCTTTAAGAGTACTAATTGCATTAGCTGGAAGTTTATAGACTAATGAGTTATTAGCAGCTTGGAATACTTTACCTGGGGTGCTCAATTTAGCATTAAAAGTGTCATTAGTGTTTGAATCTTCCTGTTTAACAGCCTTAACCGCACCAAACGACTCTGAGGTCATTTTGATATCAAAGATAAATAATCTATAAACATCCTTTACGCTATCATATCTCATATCTCTAACACGTGCGGTACCAATTTGAGTACCAGCACCTGCTCCAGAAGCACCTGCAGTCGCATCATTCCAGAGCTCAAGTGTTGAAAGATCTGTAATATCTGGTACGCCTTCGGTTTCAGCTTTTACTAATTCGATAAAGTTACCATATCCAACCGATTGAATAGTTTCTGCAACAACTTCGGTGTCATTAGCTCGAGGTTTATCTAATCTAACTTCCCCGTTTTTAGCAGTTTGGATTCTGTGGCCTTCGACATACGCAACACCTTGCTCGATGCCTACGAATATTTTATCGGTATCGCCGGTAGCAGAATGGCCAAAGTTACCATTTTCGTTTTTATCTTCTTTAATATCTAAAACAAACGGATCAACTGTGTAGTTACCAGATTCTTCTTCCGTTCTTTCAGCTAAAAGTTTATTTAACTCAGTATCAACATTAGCTTCAACATTAGAAAATGATATGCCATTCTTTACTGTAAGAAGATGAATATAGTTGTCGACACCGATAAGTGCATTAGCTCTCGCTATAATCCCGGCCGGATCATCATCAGTAACAGCTTGCTTAATTAAGGTTGTATCAATAACATAGCGATCGGCGCCAGGCGCTGAAGCATTAGTGCTGCCGCTTGCATTATCTAATAACCCAGTATGGCCAGTGGTGCTTGAGTTAACTACGCTTTCAGAAATTTGAAGTCCAACAATATAGTTGGCTAAATTAGTATACTTTTCTAAAATTAGTGAAGCTGCTGGGATGTGAACAAAATTTCCACTAATAAAGTATACACCTTCACTTATAGAAACTTGAGATCCAACACCAACCGCATTATCTGCATTAGCAATAGTACTACCAGCACCACCGCCTATTGTAGCGCTTTTGGTTATAGTAGAACCACCTACAATCACTGGACCCGAAATACTTTCTCCAGCAACCAATTTAGAAATATTTCTATTTGCACCACCTGAAGATGTATATTGAAGATATAGTGTAATTGGATCCGTGTCAGTTGCAGCTTCAACATGAATAACAGTAGCTGTAACTTGGTTAGTTGCATTAGCAGAACCAGTTATAACTGATCCTAGAAATAACTCAGGATTAGTAACGGCGCTACCGCTATGCTGAGGTTCAATCTTAATGTAATCCAAATCGACGTTTAATGTTGGATGACCATTAATTACTCGTTGGCCGTCAGAGAATGCAAATTGTCCAAGTTTATCAATTTGAGCTTGCAGCGCGGTTTGTAATTGTGTAAGCTCTCTGGCCTGGACTGCAAATCCAGGCTTAAACAATATCCGTTGATAATTTTTAGTTTCATCAAAATCATCAAAGGTATAATCGGAAAAACTATTTTTTACATTGGTGATAGCCATTTAATATTCTCTCTTTTAAAATTCAATAATACATTTAATATCTTCAATCTGTGTGGCACTTCGGTTAATAGGTTGTCTGTTTTCTAAGAATAAAACATCACCAGTACCAACGTCATACGGCCCACCTGCACTAGTGTCTGTGACTACTGCGGTCGACTGCAACGTAGCGGTGTGACTGCCGGGTGTAGAAGTAATTACTTCGCTATTTTGAAAAGTACCATAACCAGTTTTTTCGTTTTGATAAAAGTAAATTCTGTTATTAGTAGTATCAGTAAATGCTACATATGCTACGGCGCCACTAGTATTACCCTGAACTCTCATATCTGGTAAAAAGTTAGTAATAGATGTGGTCGTATGTAAATACTTTAATGTTTGTACTGTTGTAGCAGTAATAGCACTGCCGTCAATCTTCTTAGGATCTTTAATAATGCTAACTTGTCTAAAGTCGTTATCGGCTGTTACTTCGACACCAGTTAACTGAGTATTAATTGCAATAAAGAATCCACCTAGTTCAGAAACAGGATCTACGCCGTGTCCTCCGACTGGGGCAATAACAGCTCTGGCCGTTGCATTTGCACCAGGGCCGTCAGATCCAATAACAACATCTGCTACAGTATAGCCACTGCCTGGAGCATTAATTTCAATGCTAGTAATAGCACCGTTAGTAACAGTAACATCGCCGTTAGTAAATGCAGCATTTGTGCCGTCACCTGTAATTTTTGATAATGTTCCAAAATTAAAGTTATCGGCTGCAGAATAGCCACTACCGCCATTTGTAATTACTAAACGTTCAATACCTTGAACAGTGGCACTACTGGCTGAGCTTTGCTGGTTATTCCATTGGCCTGCGTCAGCTGAGTTAGAGCCAGGATCCGACACTAGAGTCTTAACTGGCATAAATGAATTCGTTAAAAACGCTTCGGAATCAGCAGCAATAATTGTGTACATATATTTCCAATAATAACCATCGCCATATCCAGTAATATCTGCAGTAGTATGGTTAGGCTGTACGGTCGATCCACTTGGTCCACCGATAACGCATTTGTATACTTTAAATTCAGATGTTAAGCAGTAAAAATCATCATTGTACAAATTAGTATTGCTAGAATCATATGCGGTAAATACTTTACCATCAGCCCAGTCAATTCTTCGAACTACATGAGAAATGTTACCGGTACCAACCTTTTTAAGTCCGATCAGATTCTGTTGAGCATTAAATGCATCGTCAATGTGATCTCCCGGGACTGACTCAACAGTATCAGAAGTATCGCTTACATTAGTTGACCAAGCATCTGCTTTACCAATACCAATGTATACATTACTAGAAGTAACATCAGCTTTAAAGTTTTCAGCATTTCTGATCCTAAATGGTGTTGTAATTATAGCGGCCATTTTAGTTTATCCTATAGTTTTCTATTTTTTGAAAAAAGAATTAATGTTATATTTATTTATGTTATTTATATTGTTTGATTCAATCGTTTGACTACCAAATTGTTGAATAGTCTGATTTAAATCGAATTTTTTACTAGTTGTATAGTACGCATCACCCTTACGACCGTAATAGCTATTGTCGTAAATTATACTTGATCCGTCATCGATGTGATTTAAAGATAATATCAGCTTAATCGTTTCGTCAACTACGCGTTCTTCTGCTTGCATGTCTGACGCTATTCTAACATCAGGATTACGAACATATCCATGCCCGTGGCTAATTATATGCACACTTGCTATTTCAGAAGGTTGCATATAAGCTTCGCCTTGAGCAGTGCCAACGATAGTTACAATAGGTTTAAACCTATATCCACTGCCCGAGTGTGCTATCTTTAAGCCATCTATTTGTCCAAGATTATTTATTATCGCTGTCGCTTGGGGGTAATCTTTCTTAATAATAACTTTAACATCGTCAATATATACGATGCCATTAGAACCATCCCCTTGAAAAGCAATATAATCTTCGTTAGTAATCGCCTCAGCAGAAATGCTATACTCAAATTCAAAGTCTTGCCATTCCGTGGTTGGTGTAAACGGTTTCCAATTAGAATTACCGTGTTGACTAGTCGAATACGCGGCTTTTACTTGAGTAGCTCCGCCACTTGATGGAACCTTGGCCCTAAATTTTAGTTTAATTACATTCCCTTGAGTAATGTGTATATTATCTGGATACCACTTAGATAATAAATTAACTGCTCCACCGGCACTACCAGACGCATTAGTGTCTTGGCCATTATCAGTTTGAACTTTTAAAACTTTATTGGTATTATCATCTGGATCGTCTTCAATAGAGATAGTATGCGTAGCTGATTCGCCATTGCCTGGAGGAACATTTCTCCAGCTATCGTAATTTGATGTAGAAACTGAAGCATTTGTAAAATCATCAGAGAATAACGGAGGAGCAGTATAATATACATGTGGATCAGTAAAGGTTACACCAGGGCTAGAAGTATATCCACTTCCTCTATCCGTAACCTTTATATGCTCGACACCAGTAGGTTGTAACTTAAACTCAGCAGAAGCTTGAACATTAGTTGCTAATGGAAGATCATCAGCATCCTTTGCTTGAGGTGGTTCGATGTATATGGCAGGCTTTTGTCTAAACTTTTTGCCATATAGTCGATTCATATTAATATGTGATAATTGCGTAAGGGTATTACCATCACTGTCAATTGGATTAGCTATGGATATACCAATCGCACTGGTATATCCAGCACCACCGTTATTAATAGTAATTGACTCAATCTTACCATTGGAATCAATTACTGATGTTACGTTAGCAGGCGTTGTATTAGTACCAGTAACTGTAATACTGCCGGCCGCAGTTGATGGTGCAGTTGTATAACCTGAACCACTTTGAATAATATCAAAAGAAGTAATTGTACCATTGCTATCAAGTATTGGAGATGCTGACGCGGCCGCAAAGTTGAAAGCTTCTGGTTTAGGACCATACAGTCTAGCAATTGCTTTAACTAGCAATGGGATGTCTTCAATTCCAATGATGCCAGGTTGGATTCCTGGCATTGAAGATAATGTAAATCTTTTTTCATCTTTATCATTACCATATGCAGGAATAGTTTGTATTACTGGTAAACCAGTTTGAGGATCTTTAGTTTGTCGAGTAACAATTTTTGTATTATCGCCAAAGGATAATTCATTAGCTCGTATATTTTCTAATAGAATTAAAATTTCACCGAAGAATATAAATCCAGCTGGATGAACTAGCCTATTAAATACATTTTCCCAATCTTCTAGGTTTTTACCAGTTTTAATTAGATAAGAATATTTTTGATAGCGATAACTATCGTGCAATCTAATTTTCTTTTCAGAAAGAAATCCCTTAGTACTAATAAACTGCTCAGTGTCATTGCTCCAATCACTTGTTGATGGAACTAAAGTATTGTCATACGGCTTACTAACTTCAACACTATCATTGAATAATAGTCTGAAGAATGTTTCTATAGAATCTGACGAGCCTCTAATTTTATAGAAGTCAACAATTCTTTTATAGAGGGTATTTTTATTTAGATTAACAGTAGATACACTTCTTGGTATAGCTGCAGCAATTTCTTTTTGCATCATTTCTAAATACTGATTAGTTGTATCTATTTCACTATCAGAATTTTTATCGATGTCCATAGCATCTTCAATGCTATTTAAAATATAAGAAGGCCCTGGTCCAACCCAATTGGTTATGGGTGTTGTAATATTAGCGCTTAAGCCATTGAATGCACCCAATCCATTTACTGTTAATGTTTTACCAATATCAGACTCAGATTTTTTAAGTGATCCTGGCAATTCATTACCATTGCTTATTGCTATATTATTTGCTGATATACCCACATTAATGGTTTTAGATATACCAGAAAAGCTATGATTTCCGCCACTAGCTACTGCACTAATATTAAGAATATTTCCATTTAATGTTTCAGATAATTTAATTTTACCGCCGAAGCTATACGCAATATAATAAGTTTTATGGTGCTCTAAATTACCGACAGTCTGACCACTAGTCGCATTGTATCTAACTATTGATCCTAGTGGCATACCAGCCTGCTGATCAGCAGTTAAAAGAATAGTGTTTTCTGTTGTGTTGATAATGCTTGTTGATGTACCATCAAAGGATGCGGCTTTTGGAAGAAATTCATCGAATGAAGTAATAGTTAGAGTAGAAGATCCACCAGTTTCATCTGTATAAAATTGATTATTATCATTAGATGCATCTCTAATTCTAAAAGTAGCTTTATTATCTAAAATTAGATCAGTGTGGGTTTCGTTGTCGCTGTATATGAATTCGTCTATATTCATGAACTCATAATACTTTTCTAATAATAACTTAATTCCACTCTCACCGGAATCTTGTAAAATTTCACTAGGAATTAATTGATCAATTCTTAGATCTTCTTTAGACTTTCTTTTACTAGAAGCAATTGCCTCTATATAACCAGGTGAGTTATTTTCAGCCATCTTATCTTAACCTTGAGTTAGTGGTATAATCAATAGTTCCAGAAGCACCGCCTGTAGCGATAGTATCAACCTCAGGCGTAATAGTAACATAAGTTTGATCTATATTTAATAGCTGATCGCGTTTAGGCGCAATATCCAAACTGTTTGGTGTAACCGTAATTTTAATTTCAGTATCAGCATCGATGATAAAGTTATTAATTCTAACTAAGCCAGCAGCTGGTGTAATTTTTCCAACATCGTTTAATGTTGTGATATTCTTACCATTAACTACGCGATACGCTATTACCCTTCTGTCAGTTGATCCATCAATTGGAACATCTCCAAAATAATTAGCTATACCGTTGATATTAAATGGCGTAGATTTAATTACATGCTCTGTTGATTCACCTGCTTGAAATATTGGTGATGCAAATGATAGCGTAAAATCATTTTTAGAAATATCAGTTTTAGCTGATATATTTTTAAACATATATGGTCTAACTGTGCTATTCAAAACTGATCGATCAGCACTATCAATTAATTGTAATAACTGAGAATATCTGAATACTCCATCAAATTTATTTAACTGGTTAAAGTTGTAATCAGAAATAGTATCTCGTATTATACCTTGTAATCCAGCTGAAGATCGGTCAGTAAGGTTTGGATTGTACTTAAAGAATACGTCTAATTCTAGGTTTGTAAAATTAGGATCTACAATCTCAGGTGTAATTGATACAATATTCTTACCTTTAAGTACAGAGTTAATAATAGTATCCTTTTCCTGTTGTGTTAATACCGCTTCAGTAAGAGGCTTAATACAAATATAAACACGACCAAAATCAACCGGCTCATTATCTTCCCCACCCCACGTTGAGATAGAAGCAATATTAGCAAACGATTTAAGAATAATAGCCCTATAATCGTCTGAAGTTACCGCTCTATTTTGTGCTGTAAATGTTAGAGGAGCATTAAAGCGAATAGATTCAATCGATTCACGTATAGCACCACTACCAGCAGCTGCTATAGATGTTGGAGTAGAATATGTAGCTTCTACCAATTGCTGGCCATCTGGCTTAGCTAGAGTTCCAGTAAACTGGAAAGAATCAGCACCGTTACTTTCAGGGCCATGTGTATACACATAATCAAGTGTAACAACATTGTTATTTTCTGGTTTAGCACCAATAACATTATCACCAAAATACACTTCGTATTTTTCACTAGTATTTTCTTGTATATAGTATATTTTAGAAGAAGAATCCAAGTTTAACAAAGATTCAAAACGATTATACATATCACTAGCAGCTGATTTTTCGTTAGCTTGGATTCTAACTCTAAGAGTAGATATATCAGCTTCAATATCAGGAATTTGAAATTTTTGACTTTCAATATCGTTATCAACTCTATACTGCACTGTTTTATATGTGCCTTCTGCAATTTCTACATCATTAAATACAAATTCGTTATTACTGCTTATTGTAACTGTATGCGAATCCAGTGCTATATAATCATAGGATTCACCTTGTACGGTTGTGGTAAATTTTGTACCGCGCGGTAGTGTCAATTCGGTTGGTCTTTGCTCAGCTGCAGAGGCCGTAGCATCTACCGAAATACTAATTGTAGCTCTAGGTGCTATAACTGACCTTGGAACATACCCTAGCAATTTTGCACGTGTTACTACATTACCACGAATTTGAGCAGAATCAAGGAATGCTTCATTAAGAGAATAATGAGCAGCTACAGCATTATAATGAGTATTATATGCAAGTACATCTAACAGTGTCGACAATCCGCTGCCTTCGAAGTTATAATCATTAAACTCCGACTGCTGCTTTAAAAAGTTTTTTAGATTATCTTTAATCTGATCGAAATCTAATTCTGTAACGTTTAAATTTGATGCCATATTATTTTACCTTAACCTTCTTAATACAATTTCAACCTGTGAGGCTGTGTCAAATTGCTTAATTAAAAATTTAACAGTGATTCTATATGCGTTATTATCAGCTAAATCTGTTACTTCTACAAAAAGAGTTTTTATTCTTGGTTCTTTCTTTAATACCCGCTTAATGTTATCTTCTAATGCTAATTCAGTAATAGCATCAGCCGGTTCAAAGAGTATTCCTCTTAAGTTTCCACCTAAATTTGATTGAAACGGCCGTTCAAAAAAGTTAGTCAATATTAAATTCTTTACCGAGTTTTTTAAAGCCTGATCGTCCTTTAATGGTACGATATCTTTACGGATAGGATGCAGTCTCAGCGATAAATCTAAATCACTATATCCCTTTTGACGCGCGATGCTACTAGACCTTATCGTTTTATCCGATAGTGCATAGGGTGAATGTATTTTGCCGTTGTTTACTATATTAGTCATACCTTTATTTATACCTGTTAAGTCGATGTATTAGCTATTTTAGCCTGTTGTCTTGCTACTGCTTGGGTACATGCTTCATCGAATGTTGTTACTATTCCATCATCTAAAGATTCATCGAACTTTTCTCTTACTAAATCTACAAAGGTGCCAATGTATGGTTCTGCGTCAGGGTATTTTTTTAATGTCCTGGCCTTTTTATTTTGCCATTCAGCTTCTGTATAGTCAAAATACTTTAACTCATTAAATGTTGTACCATTGCTTTCAGCTATAGACTTATGAAACTCTGGGTATATAATAGACATAATTTCAATAGCTTTTTTCTTACTACCAATTAAAGGCCCTATTTGTAAATGCATTAAATTTTTAAGTGTGCCATTAGCGAGTTTAAGAGATCGAATTAAAACACGCTTATTACCATACTCTAAATCAGACGGCGAGAGCGCTACTGGCTCTTCAGCTACAGGTGGTTCTTCAGGAACCTTAGGCTCTGTTGGTTGTTCCTTTACAGTACCATCAGCAGAAGCTTCTACGTTAGGAACTAGTGCACATATATCTGGCTTCTCAAAGCTAAATATATCGTCTAATCCTAATTGTACTAGAAGGGCATCTATATCTAAGGCTGCTCCAAACTTTGCTTTTAATTCAGCAATGGATGCAGCTTTATCAAGAGGATTAGTCAAACCAGTTAAATCACTCAACATGGATTGCAGGCTATCAACCTGTGGTAACTCAGGTTTAAAGGATTCTAAATCAGCTTTCATAGCATTTAACTTAGCTTCCATATCGCCAAGTAAATCTTTACCACCGCCAAGCAGTCCGTCTAATTCTAATTGTTTAGCCTTTAAATCATCTAAGGCTTTATTATTACCACATAAACTCATTTATATCTCCTATGTTCCACTTGTTGGCGCAGTTGTTTCTTGCGTCGCTGGACTTGGACTTGATGCTCCACCAGTACCTGGTACTTCTGTATGTGTATGAGTATGTAATGTAACGTCATTAGATGTAATATTACCTGCAGGTAGATCAATACTTCCATTAGGAGAATCTATAGTCATAGACGCTGATGCATCTATATCTAATATACCAGTAACATTTGTCGTTTGATTAGCACTGTACGTTTCAGTTACTGCACCATCAATGGTTTCTCCTAATGTACCAACCACACCGATTGTCTGATTAGCATTAACACTTAATGTATAATTACCAAGTGATGTATGACCGAATGTACCAGCATTCATTATAGTCTTATTATTTAAAACTGTTGTGGCCATATTATTTGTAACAGATGTTGTGTTATCATTACCGACAGTTAATAGCTTATCGTTAATAACATTTGTGGTAGAGTTATTCATAACACTAAGGTTATCATCTACACCTACGTT